>Ga0335085_10008879_pt1 | contig 15245 bp, 11 predicted proteins | sample Lox_Sample_45_FD_206712 | JGI IMG/M metagenome (GOLD analysis project Ga0335085, IMG submission 206712) | Soil microbial communities from Loxahatchee National Wildlife Refuge, Florida, United States - Lox_Sample_4.5 | ecosystem: Environmental > Terrestrial > Soil > Wetlands | place: USA... | reverse complement strand
ATTCATCCAGCTCTTCATTGGTCATTCTCTCGAATAGATCGTGTGCGTTGACAGTCTCGACCCGCTCAATCCACTGGCCGGAGCTGTTGATCTTGGCGTAGGCTTGAATCGCCGCGACCACGGACGATGCTGTCACAACCACGGTCTCAGCCTGTTCGATTATCCGTTCGAGCGCTTTTCGGACGTTCCTTTGGCGCTTGCTGAACAGACTGAGGGCATGGGCATGTCGATAGATCGAGTCACGGCTCACGTGGTATTGGCGCGCAAGCCGCGACGTGTGTGCCCACGCAATCCACTCCTGCTCGATCAACAGCCGCTGTGGGTGCGAGCAAATCGTGCAGTGGTCTTGGTGGCGGGCAAGACTCAGGTGTGAGTTCTCCTTGGCCAAGAGTTTCGCTTTGCTGTCTTTGGATTTGACCATGGAACGAACTTTAGCGCCGCAAGGGTGCCGGATGTCAAGGTGGCCCCCGTCGGCGTTCTGACGTAGGTCTTCTGGTTTGTTGCCCACACGGTTACCGGGTGAAGACGCTGCGTTGTTCGTCGTTACGTTCGAGGGCTGACCCCTTCAGCCGGCGATGGAGAAGGACGGAGCTCGTGTCCCAAGTTCGCTTCGGACTGGAGGCACAATGGGCGATGGACTGACGTCGGAGAGGAAGAATCCGGAGGCGAGCAGGTTGCGGCCTTCGACCCTCGGACATGCGCGGATTGTTGCCCATCGGCCCCGCACCCGCCGGCCTCATTCCTGAGCACGCCAGGCACGTGAACCAACGCCAGTGACGGTTTCATCGGTTCCACGCGGGTGAATACAGAGCTCGGGACAGCAGCGGCTTGGGCAGAGTGCCATTTCAGGGGCGCCTGAGTTCAAAGCGTAGTGAAATTTTCAGTGCCGGGCGTGGTGCCCATCGAACGAGCATACCGGCGTTTTCGGATAGGCCTCTTGCTCGACCATTGGTGCCATTTCGAAAAGCAGACTAGGCTTGACGCTCCCTCCGCTGGAGGCGCCGAGTGGGCGGTCAATAACGTGCCCGCCGGATAACGCCGCCTGAAAGCAAATCGAGCCGCTCGTGAGCAGGCGATCGCGTCGTCAAAACGGAGGAAAATGTCAGTGCATCTTTCTGAAGAACTGTGGCCGCAGTCCCGTGCGGAGCGTCCCAAGCCTAAGGCAGCGCCCGGCAATTGGAGTCAGCCCGGCGTGGGTTCAGAGACCGCGGCCAATCCAGCCATCCCTCAGCACGGCTGCGGAGCATCTCTTGTCGTTAAGTCATTGATTCTTCGTAGAAAACGCTCATAGGATTGCCCTGCCCGCTTGAAGATCGTTGATCCTGGGGCACGCTATGGGCGCCAGATGCTCCTGCGGCTCCTCCATTCCGTCCCGGTCCATGGGTTCTGAGGATGATTAGGCAGGAAAATCCGCTATCATCAGTGGCATGTTGAGGCCCCGCCGGAACCGATCGTTCTTTCCGCCGGACGATGCCTCCTTCAGTATCAAGCCCCGCAAGGTTGTGCCGTATGAATTCGTGCTGGACGCGCTGGCACCGCTCTCGCCCCGCACGCGCCCCATGTTTGGCTGCCTCGCTATCTACGTTCGAGGACAGGATTGTCCTCATCCTGCGCGAAAAGTCGAACTCCCCGGCAGACAACGGCGTGTGGCTCGCCACCAGCCAACAGCACCACGAAAGCCTACGGCGCGAGTTTCCGAACCTGCGATCCATTCAAGTGCTTGGCAAGCCCATCACGGGCTGGCAGGTCCTTCCGGCCGACGCCCCGGATTTCGAACCGGCAGCGCTGCGCGCCTGCGAGCTCGTCGCGGCCGGCGACCCTCGGATCGGCAAGGTGCCAAAGCCGCGAGGGACATCAAGAATCGCTTCTCGTGAACGCGGGAAAACGTCGAAATCGGCCGCTGCCTCGCCGCGACGATCAAAGAAGCCGAAGGCATCCAATAGGCCCCAGTCGAAGCCAGGCTGAGCGCCCTCACGGCGAAAGCGGCGGCAACCACGGCAGCCTCTCAAGAACTGAGCGCCTTTCGCTCGAGTCGGTCGTTCAGGAATTTTCACTGAGAATTTCACTTGAGATTTCGTCTCTGTGATCTTGGGGTTTTTCAGCTCGTTTGGAATCAGCCGACTCGAACATCGTTCGGCCGCGTAGGCTGCCTGCCGTCAAATATCCGGATCTCTGGTCGCATAAGACCAGAATAGGGCAAGACGACGGGCCGAGTTTGGCCCGCCTCTGCGGGAATTCTCCCCTGATGGTCGCCGCCACCCCGATTCGATCACCGGGTCGTCGAGCGGGCTTGCCCGTCTCCACAACCACGCCGCTGCTGAAGGCAGCCGAAGTGAACGAGGCGCTGGGGGGCGACCGGAGGGACACACCCCCTGGACAGTGAAGCAGTAAAGGCAGGCTGCTCGTCCTGACAGGAACTTCGGCGGCGAGACTGGGCCGCCGGCAAACACCCCTTCAAACGAGACCTTGGGAAATCCGGTCCATAGGCCCACGACCACTCAAAGGTGTGGGGACTTTTGTGGGTACCCCGCATTCATATCAGCACATCTTGCTGCATCTCAGTTCAACTCGCCACAGTGATCGAAGTCGAGCCAACAAAAGGCGTTGCAGGGCTTTCTGCCTTCTTTCCAACGACTTAGTGAATTGGGTGAAAAAGGTTTCCCAAACCGTGGGTCGATTGCGCGTGCGCAGGTCCGATTGCCCTGGGATAATACCCCTGGATCACCTTACGCCAAGGCGCTTTATGATCGCCTGAAACCGCGGATCGGAGCGCACGCTATCCGTCTCAGGATCGACATTGATAAACAGCAACCAGTAGTCGTGATGGCGGTAAGATCTTTCCATCCAATCGAGCGCCAGGTCGCAGTCGCCGAGTTTGAGCGCGCCGGCAAAGATGTCAAAAGGGCGCCGGACTCCGGCCTGAGCCTGTGCCATGTACTGTTCCAGGAAATGACGCGCCTGATCTGGCTGGTGGTTAACCAAAGCGCGCATAAGGTCGTCCATAGGCACCTTCTTGTCAAGCGCCTGCCACTCGTCCCAGCGGTGGTCACAGTAGTAAGCAGTAGCGAGCATGGCGTAGCCGAGCTGAAAGTTAGGGTCTCGCTTCACGATGCTCTCCGACACCGCAATCACGCCGTCGTAGTCACGCTGATACTTGCGCAGCAGGGCGAGGTCGACGTCGACGATGAGCGCAAGCGGATCGAGCTGGCGGGCTGTCTTCAGTTGCTCTTCGGCCTCGGAGAAGCGCCCGTGCGCCATCAGGCCCAAGGCATAGTATTGGTGGGCGCTGGCGTAGCTGGGGTTCAATTCAAAGGCCCTCTTATATTCGCGCTCCGCGGTCGGCCAATCGTAGTCGTAATGACAGGCAATCAGGCCCAGCACGGCGTGAGCTTCCGCCAGCGACGGGTCGAGCTCAAGGGCCTTCAACGCCGCATCGCGGGCCCGCGGCATGTAGGCGGTGGGGTCTACCTCCTCGTTGTTGCCGATCACGGCCAGGGAGTCGGCGAGGCCCGCCCAAGCCAATGCGTAGTCAGGTTCGCGCGCAATCGCCTGCTGCATCAAGTCCACACTCTTGAGCTCCGCCGGGAAGTTTCTCTGGTTCCACTGGTAGCGCCCTTGCAGATACAAAGCGTGGGCTTCAGGATCGCGTGGCCCCGGCGAGGCAGTTCCCGGAGTGAGGTTGCGCGCCAGAGCGCGGGCGATGGACGACGCGATGTCTGATTCGATCTGAATCCAGTTGGCGGAGGTGGTGTCGTAGGTCTGGCTCCAGATGGTAAATCCATCGCGGGTACGGCTCAGTTCCACGGTGACGTGAGTGCGATCGCCGCTGCGCTGCATGCTGCCATCCACGACGGCCTCGACGTTCAACCGCGAGCCGATGTCGCGCAGGTCATTGTGCTTGCCCTTAAACACGTAAGCGGAGCGCCGCCCCGTGACGCGAACGCCATCCAAACGCGAAACTGACGCAGTCACCTCATCAGTCAATCCGTCGCTGAAGGCATCGTCGAAATCGGGAGCGCTGAGATTGTCGAAGGGGAGGACAGCGATGGATGAAATCGGCGCCGGACGGCCCAGATGAAGTGATCGCCACAGGAAGAATCCGCCTAGGGCCAGGACCGTAAGGGCGGCGCCGATCCAAAGGACAAGCGGAAAGGGGCGACGCTCGGGTATGTCAACGGCTGCAGCCGGAATCGAGCCAGAATCAGCATGCGATCCGGTGGCAATCACCGGGGCCGGGGGCGCCTCCGCGGCCGAATGGACAGCCGTGTTTGCCGCGGCTGGACCCATGACTGGCGCGATCCACCGATATCCCCGGCGCTCGATCGTCTGAACGAAGACGGGATTATCCGCCGAGTCGCCCAGCGCGTCCCGCAGACGCATAATCGCGCTGCTGATGCCTTGCTCGAAATCGACATAGACATCGGCTGGCCAAAGCGACTGGCGGAACTCCTCGCGGCTGATCACTTCGCCCGGGCGGCTTACCAGAAGGACGAGGGCCCGGAAAGGCAGATCCTGAATACGAACCTTGATGCCATTGCGGCGCAACTCGCCGGCGGAGAGCTCCGCCTCGAAGACGCCAAAGCGAACCCTATCCGATGGCGCTTGAGAAGAACCCATAAACCTCAGATTGGCGCGGCAGGTCTGATTTTAACACCCCACACGCGGCGTTGAGGGTTAACCAACAGGCCATAACCTGCCATTTCCTTGGACAATAAGTTCGCGTAAGTCACTTAAAACGCAGTCCTAAGCTCGCAATACACGCAACAGCCAAGCGCTATTTGACCTCCGACACATTCCACGCCAGAGTCGCTCCCGGAAGTTGCGTCTCCCTCAGAAAGACGACCGCAACTTCCAAATCTTCTCAGGAGACATGAAATGAAATCTCGGGATTTGCACAGGTGCCCGCGCCGTCCGGCGCTGGTTACTTTGACCCTTTTCGCGTTGACCACCTTCGTCGGCCATTCAGTTCCGGCACAGGCACAGACCTTCAACATCAACTTTCCCGCGCCAAGCACCTTTACCTCGACCGACTGTGCTAGTGGCCCGGGCTGTGGTCCTAGCACGCGGGCCGCCACCACCGGCGACTTCAACGGCGATGGCAAGCTGGACGTCGTCAACGTTGACAGCGGCAACGACATCAATGTGATGCTCGGGAGCGGCAAGGGCACGTTCGGGTTGCCGATCATCACGAGTTTTGCGAATGGCCTCTTTGGCGGCTACTCCCTCACGGTGGGCGATTTCAACGGCGATCACTTGCTGGATGTTGCGGTTTGGGGCGCAGCCTCCAGTAGCGAGGTCCACATCTTCCTGGGAAATGGCGCAGGCGGATTTACCACCGGCGGCGTTTTCGTGGCCCCGAACAGCAGCAATTGGAATCCTCAACCGAACAGCATCGCAGCCGCTGACGTTAATGGCGACGGCAGGCTCGACCTGGTCGCCCTCACTCCGTACAACGGGGTATTCGTCTACATCGGCAACGGCGACGGAACCTTCCAGACCGCAGTTGACTATGCCACGAACGATCCAAACGGACCGAACGGCGGTCTTGCGGTCGGCGATCTGAACAGCGACGGCCATCCCGATCTGGCGATCACCGCCAGCGAGGGCCTGGACGTGCTGCTCAACAACGGCAACGGTACCTTCGGAACGGCAGCCTACTACGACTCGGGCCACGGCAATGCCGCCCCCGCCGGCGATGGAGTCGCCATCGGCGACGTGAACGGCGACAAGCACCCGGATGTCGTCATCACGAATCAGGTCGTTGGCACGACCGTGTTCCTGAATTCAGGCACTGGTACGTTCACGGTTGGGAACACGGTCAGCGTTCCAAACACCGGCGCTACCGGCAACGTTGTGCTGGCGGATATCAACAACGACAAGAAGCTCGACACCGTCCAAGTCGACGCTTTCGGGGATGTCTACACGTTCCTTGGCAAGGGCAACGGCAGCTTTAGCACGGGGCCGGCATACCCGCTCCAGGAGCACAATAATAGCGGCGACTACGTCGTTGCCTTGGGGGACTTCAACGGCGACGGAACCTTGGATCTTTTCACGGCGAATGGCCTCGACACCAGCACCGTGGCGCTCGGCCGCGGCGATGGAAGCTTCCAGACCGCACAACTCTACCCCTACCCCGGTAATGTCCAGTGGCAGAACATCGCGGTGGCGGACTTTAACGGAGATGGCTTCCCGGATGTGGCTTCGCAAGGACCTCCTCAAGGCAGCAACACCACGATCGGAGCCGTTCTGGACAGCTCGCACGGAGCCTTGGCGGCAACTCCGATCTATACGACGGTCAGCACGTGCGCCAATAACTACGTGTACGGGATCGCCGCCGGAGATGTGAACGGCGACGGCAAAGCCGACTTGGTGGCGGCGATGGCCGACGCAACCTTTGCGGGCTGCCAGAACCACACGGTCGCGGTCTTGGTCGGGATGGGCAACGGGAAGTTTCAGGCCGCGAAGTACTACGCCACCGGCTCGACGGGCCAGGAATACCAAACCTACCTGGTGGACTTGAACGGCGACGGCAAGCTCGATATCGTCACTTCCAACGTCGACGGCACCATCAGCGTGCTGCTCAATAAGGGCACGGGCACGTTCCAGGCGCCCAAGCTCATCACCAGCATCACGGCCTTGTCGGCGTACGACAATCAGTTGGCCTTCGGAGACTTCAACGGCGACGGCAAGACGGACATCGCCCTCGCTCCTGACTCGTTCGTCACCAACGACACCTCCGTCCACGTGCTGCCCGGCAACGGCAACGGCACTTTTGGCTCCCCGATCACGACTCCCATCGGCCTCTACCAGTACACGCTGGCGGCCGGCGACTTCAACAGAGACGGCAACCTGGACCTGATCGTCACCACCAGCAGCAACGGATGTACGCTGACGGGAGCGCAGTCGGCATACGTCTACTTGCAAGGCATCGGAAACGGAACGTTTGTGCCCGGCACCCAGGAGTGCGGCTTTTATTCGGCCCCGGGCGCTCCCGTCGTGGCCGATCTCAACGGCGACGGACAACTCGATGTCGTCATTCCTTACGACGCGAACACCAACTCGATTGCCGTGGGCCCGGCCATCCTGCAAGGTAAAGGCAACGGCACCTTTACCAGCTCACAATCCTTCTATACCGGCCAGGCCGTAAACTCTGCGGCGATCGCCGACTTCAACGGCGACGGTATGCCTGATGTTGCGCTGGGCGACTACACCGCCTTCCTCGACGTCATGCTCAATGCCACTCAGCCCGTGAGCGTATCGCCCCTCACGGTGAACTACGGATCCGTGACCGTGGGCACCACCAAGTCGCAAACCGTTATCCTGACGAACGACCAGACGAAGTCGCTTTCGAGCATCAGCATCAGCATCGGCGGCACGGATGCCGGCGATTTCAGCGAAACCAACAATTGCGGCGCCAGCCGCAAGTCGGGATGGGACTGTACCATCACGGTGAAGTTCACACCGGCGGCCACGGGAGCGCGCACAGCGACGCTGAACATCGTCGACGCTGTCGGCACCCAAACCGTGCAACTCAGCGGAACCGGCAAGTAGAACCCGGTACCCGCCCGATCAGGCTTGGATTGCAGAGGCGCGGTGTCCATCCCTGCCTTATGGGTAGGGGTAGCCTGCGTCGTCGGCAATCCGAGGGCACCGCGAAGTGTCTCCCGGTGCCATGGGGCGTGGGCGAGGGACCGCGCCCCTTCTTCCAGGGAACCTGACCCACGGCGGGCTCGGACCCGCGTCTCGCGACCTTGCAAAGGGTGTCGCCTCCCGCCCCTGGCAGCAAGGGCAACGCGGACGGCAATGCCGCGCGGCTTTTGAAGCTCGTGAGTCAGGATTGGCGATTCCGCCACACTTCGTCCCAAGCGACTTGATATACCCTGTCGATCGCTCGTTCGCGATAACTGGCGGAACAGCACATCAGAGGGCGCGCAAGCCGACTCGGAACGAAAGCGGGTCTCGGCGGCCTCCCATCGCCGGGCCTATCCACATATCTGTTTGGAAATCGCCTATCACCATGATCCGGGTAGCGCCTCAAAGCGATTGGGGAGCCTAGATCCTCCCTTGTGGCTACTGTAGACCCACGGCTGGTGGGACAGCCCACCTCCCGTGAAGACCTGATGCGGAACTAAAAACGCCTTCGCGGACTCGATTCGTAGGCTTATCGTCCATAAATGTTGTGAAATCGCCTTGTGTGAAATGGCGGGGAGTCGTGCCGCCGGACGATGGCCCGACTCCCGCGACTAGATTAAGGACGGTGAACCCCGGTCCGCCGCCCCGCCGGATTTACCGTCCTCCCCCAATTTCTTGCGAGTGGCCAGCCCTAACCCGCTGGCTGGATTTGGGTTCAGCTGCTCGATCAAGGTAGTAGCCCTCTGTTCTGGCTGAGAACCCGCCCTAAGATCAAAACCAGGTTAACTCCCTCCGCTGCTGAGAATTGCAGGACACAAGACGGAATAACGCATAACCTTGCCAAACGGCAATTTTATGCGTTAAGTCACAAAAGCAGCCTTTTATGCTTCCAGGAGGAATCCAGTGCGATTTTCGGGCAAATCCCGTCTCGGCTTCTACCCGCTGCCAATAACCGAAGCGCGGCGCATCCGTAGGTTCCTGTCGTTTCCTGAGGTCGCCTCGACGGCGCTCGATCCGTGCGTAGGCGACGGAGTGGCGTTCGACGCGATCACGAGTGGTGCCGCGGTGCTTCGCTACGGTATCGAATTGGACACCTACCGCGCCGAGCAGGCCAGGGAGCGAATTCCAAACACGATTCAAGGCAATTCGCTCGAAGTGCATTGTCCGGTCGACTGCATTGGCTGTCTATTCTGCAATCCTCCCTACGATTGGACTCTCGGTTCTACGGAGAGTCGTCGTGTTGAACAGGTCTTCCTGAGTCACACCTATCGTTGGCTGAAGCCGGGCGGCATCCTGGTGCTCGTCATCCCCGGAGAGAGACTCGCCGAGTGTAGCCAGATTCTCGCCTCACACTTCCGAGCCGTGCGGGTTTACCGGCTGGAGGCGCCAGAGTGTGTGCGCTACAAGCAGGTGACCGTCCTGGGGGTACGACGAAATCGGCGCGAGCGGGAGCGTCTCACCGACACCGAGATCGGCCGGGCGCGACTTCACTACGCCAGCCTGGCGAGGAACGCCATGCAGCTTCCCGCGCTGCCTGTCGAACCGGACGGACGGTACAGCGTGCCGCCAGGCGGTCCCGTACAGCTTGTCTATCGCGGACTGCCGCTCGACGAGATTGAGGACATGCTGCCGCACTCCGCAGCCTACCGCCAGGCCGGCCGCGTTCTCTTCGCGGAGCCCAAGTCCGGGGAGGGTCGGCCGCTGACACCACTCCATGCCGGACACGTTGGGCTCCTGGCTTGCTCCGGAGCCTTGAACGGTATTTTTGGATACGAAGATCAGCGGCATATCGCTTTCTGGCAAGCGGTAAAGGTGGTCGACAAAACCACCGAAGAAGACGAGCAAGGGGTAATTACAATCAGAGAGAAAGAGCGGTTCTCGAACGAATTGACACTCGTTTTCACCACGGGCCAAGTAGCGACGCTCAAGTGAGCCTGGCGCCGTCCCGTAGCTTTTCCCGGACGTTAGCTTTTCGACTCACCAGCAGAAGACGTGAACTAAGCCCCGGCCAGAGGAGTACTGGCCGGGGCTTTCGCGTCTTATCGAGTCATCGCCGTCTGTTTGTGACCGGCGCTCAGGGGCCGCGGTCCGCATGGGCACGCGCCGACCGGATCGAAGGTTGGCGGCTGAACAGTTGCTCGATGCCTTGCGTGCCGCGGGAGTCTTCGTTGCGGCCATGATCGAAGGGTCGAGAGGGTGTTGGAAAAAACGGGTTCGTCTATGGTTCACCGATTCACCCGTGAGCTCGCGTGGCTATCGGGAGGACATTCGGGCGATTTCTCGGAGAAACGAAGGTGGAGTATGAACCAGCGCTGGCGTCATCACCGGACACTTTATCGCCCGATGGATGAAGTGATCCGCACCACGGAGTATGAGGTCGCGCTGATCAACAGCGATCGCGAAGCAAAGGCCTTTGTTCTGGCCCGTCACGCGTTCGGAACCTACCCCGCGGCTCGGCTTCGCTTCGGGCTCTATCACCGTGGCGACCTTGTCGGGGTTGGCCGTGTTTAGCCATCCTGCAATGACCTTGTACTGACCCGGGTCTTCAGCTGTGACCCAGTCACGTGGAATGGGGACGTTTTGTCTTGCTGGATTCCGTACCAGGAAACGGTGAAACGTGGTTTCTGGGCCAATGCTTCAAGCACTTGCGCGGACTCGATCTGGTGGGAGTCTTAACTTTCAGCGACCCCGTGCCGAGACGGAATGTCGAGGGCGAGATCGTCGTTGGTGGTCACCTTGGCACCGTGTTTCAGGCCCATAACGGCCTGTATCTCGGACGTGGAACGGCATGGACGTTGCGTCTTCTTCCCGATGGGTGCGTGCTTAGCGATCGCGCCATCCAGAAGATCCGGTCCGGCGAGCCAGGCTGGAAGGATGCCGCCGCAGAGCTCTGCGACTTCGGCGCGCCGCCAGTTGGAGAGGATCGCCGGACCTGGCTGGCGGAGTGGTTGCCGCGCCTCACGCGACCGCTACCACATCCCGGCAATCATCGCTATGCCTGGCCGCTCAGTCGCATCGCGCGGCGCCTGATGCCGGCTGGACTGCCGTACCCGAAATGGCAAGCACTCTTCTGGGACGGCAAAAGGGCGAGAGGGCCAGGCGATGGTGCCTAGGATGAAAGATTTCGCAGAGAGAAGAAAGAGCCCGCGCGTTGGACCGGTGCCTTCTTCTAAACGGCATTGAGAGCACGGGGACGACATGAAGAATGCACATCAGCGTTTCGGAGTTTTGGAGTACACAAAGAGGATGAAAGACACTACTACCCGGGTCCGGCTTCGTCTCGACCGCTTCGTAGGTGAGATCGAGAAAGACGCGACCGGCAAAGCCCACGTCATATCGGTTTTGGGTGGAGACTCCGATGTAGGGGCAATCTGGGCCGCCATCAACGAGCAGAGCGTCTTCACCGTAGGAGCCCCGGGGACTAACCCGTTTAGTGCAACCCTGGGCGAAGGGGCGCAGTGCTTTCGCGGGACGATCACGATCGCCGGGCGCAAGCCGATCCGCCATTTAGTCGCCATCTCGGCGGACCTGGCGAAGACGCGACCCGGAGCCGACCCGGAAGGGAGGCGTACTGTGCTGTGCGATGACGACGCGATGTTCGTCTTGTACCGCGTCGCTCACCGTTTCGGACTCCCCGTTGTCCCGGAGTGGGCAAGCTGGTTTAAGGAGGAACTGAATCAGCGGGCGGCGATTCAACCGCTAGTCGGGCTGGGATGCTCTCCGGTGCTCGTGACCGGTACTAAGAAGATGTTCTTGAAGTGGATCGGCGTGGCGCTGAGAAGGAAGCGAATCAGGTTTCCTGAAGCGAACGGCCCGGTTCATTGGAGCACGTCACACAATTTCTTCGGCATCGATGAGAGTGAGATGGAAGAACCGTCACTCTAAACTGTCGAATAGCCCTAGCAACACTCGAAGCGGTCCTGTCGACGGCGCGTGGCTGACCTGACCTGCCCCCCGAAAACTGGACCAATTGAGATGTGAGTTCTCCGGGGTATGAAAGCCCAAGGAGGACGAAGCGATGAGGAAGAGTCGGTTCAGCGAGGAGCAGATCATCGGGGTGCTGAAGGAAGTGGAATCAGGACTGGCGGTCGGAGAAGTCTGCCGGAAGCACGGGATCTGCGATCAGACGTACTACCGTTGGAAGGTGCAGTACGGAGGATTGGAAGTCAGCGAAGCGCGACGGCTGCGGCAGTTGGAGGGTGAGAACCGGCGGCTGAAGCAGATGGTAGCCGATCAGGCGCTGGACATCCAGGCGTTGCGGACGGTACTGGCAAAAAAGTAGCCACGCCTGCGGCCAGGCGCGAGGCCGTAGGCGAGATGAGGGCGGCGCACCCGGAGTTGAGTGAAAGACGAGCCTGCGGGTTGGCGGGGATGGGCCGCTCCAGCTATCGGTACCAGAGCCGAGACTCCGAAGAGTCCGAGCTACGAGAGCGCCTGAAGAAGTTGGCCGCCGAGCGGCGGCGATACGGCTACCGGCGGCTGACGGTGTTGTTGAACCGCGAAGGACGCGAAGTGAATCACGAGCGCGTCTACCGGCTGTACCGGGAAGAAGGACTGAGCGTGCAGCGGCGGAAGCGCAAGCGGATCGGGGCCGTGGAGCGCCAAGCTCTGGCGTTGCCCACGCGCACCAACGGGCGTTGGTCGATGGATTTTGTCTCGGACGGGTTGGGAGACGGACGAAAGTTTCGGAGCCTGAACATCGTGGATGATTACAGCCGGGAGTGCGTGGCGACCGAAGTGGACACATCGATTCCGGGAGGGCGGGTGGTTCGCGTGCTGGAGCGGCTCAACGAGCTGCGTGGGCTACCAGAAGTGCTGGTCACAGACAATGGGCCGGAGTTCGCGGGCCAAGCGCTGGACGTCTGGGCCTACGAGCGAGGCGTCAAGTTGCATTTCATCCAGCCAGGCAAGCCGATTCAGAACGCCTTTATCGAAAGCTTCAACGGCAAGATGCGGGATGAGTGCCTGAACGAACATTGGTTTCGAACCCTGAGCGAAGCTCGCCAGACGATCGAAGCCTGGAGGAGAGACTACAACGAGGTCCGGCCGCATAGTTCACTAGCGAACCGGACCCCGCAAGAGTTCACAGCGCGCGCGGCAACTCTCCGGTCGCCTACGGCGACCTCCGAGCTGCCGCGCAGAGAAGAGCAGGACCAGGAATCCACCCCAGAACTCACATTGTGATTGGTACAGAGAATGGGGGCAGGTCACAACCGCTCCGCGATAACCAGCAAGAATTTGTTGACGCTTCGGAGCGTGTGCCAACCATGGCCGCGTTCCTTCAGGTCGCAAAGAAAGGTACGTCGCTCCTCGGCGAAGCGACCGGTGCTGTAGACCCACACCGCGTTACTACGCTTCATCAATTCGTTGAACATTTGGCTGACTCCTTGGAATGAATTTGAAATCAGCCAAGTATGCAGATTATGTGGTGACCACGGAAGGCGGCGAGCTGAAAAGAGGGCGCTTAATGAAACATGCCAACATAAACGATATCCCAACATATTTACGCACATTTACGCGGGAGTTGGGTGACAGAATTCTCCAATCTTTCCCGCCGTTGTACGCTGTCGATGATCCGCCCTCACCCATGATCGCCAAGCTCCTTCGGAAGCCTTACGCGGCACAAACTCTTGCCATTATGGGCCTGGTGCGACGTTGGCAGCAGGCTCGCGCCGGCGCTGCCATTGCAGAGTGTGGGACAGGCAAGACCCTGATCTCACTCGGCGCGGTCCATACCCATGCCGAGAACCGGCGCTTTACCGCGCTCACTATGGTTCCACCTCAACTGGTCGAGAAATGGGCCAGAGAGAGTTTCCTGACGCTTCCCCGCGTCCGCGTGTTCCTCATAGACGGACTGCGAACACCGACCAGCGCCAAGGGCCATTACGGTGTCAATGAGGTGAAACTACGCAGCGGCCGGATCGTCCGCGAAGGCTTGAAGACCAGCTTGACGGAACTGCGCCTGCGCAAGTCCTCCCCTTCAGCCCGGAAGCGTTGGGATGAGATTTGCCGATGTTCCGCCGTCTTTGTGGTAGGCCGAGACCGGGCGAAGCTCGGCTACTTCTGGCGTCACGCCTACCAGGTCAGCCGGAGTGGCCGACATTGCGGTTGTGTTGTCAATCCCGACAGCGGGTCCCCGGTGTATATCGGCGAGGATGACGAACGACTCCTGGCAAGTGACTTCAAAAAGGCCAAGCTCAGCGAGTTGCTGGGAACGGGGCTGGGTGAGGGATTGAACCACACGCGCCGGCCGCTGTACAGCGCACTCTGGCAGGCAGACGGCACGAAAACCCGACGCTTTGCCCCAGTCGACTTCGTCGGGCGGTATATGGCGGACGGATTCTTCGACTACGCCATCGCCGACGAGGTGCATGAGCTAAAAGGCGATACGGCCCAGGGTAATGCACTCGGGACGCTGGCGGCATGTGCCCGTCATATTGCCGTTCTCACTGGGACCCTCCTGGGAGGTTACGCCGCCGAACTCTTCAACATTCTCTTTCGCCTGGGACCATCGCAAATGCTCGAGGAAGGCTTCGAGTACGGTGACGCCGGGATCCGCGCCTTCACCGAGACTTACGGCCTGCTCGAGCAGATCACCGTCATTGAGCCGGCCGACAATGCGTGTTCCGAAGCGCGGGTAACGAAGCGCGTCCGGCACCGGCCGGGGGCCTCGCCGTTGCTTTTCGGGCGCTTCCTGATGGGTCTCGGCGCCTTCGTGTCGCTCGAAGACATTTCCGACGCGCTCCCTCCCTACCAGGAGGACGTTGTCAGTGTCGAGATGGATCCGCCGTTGAAGGAGGCTTACGAGGATCTGGAACAGGATATCAAGGAGGCGCTACGGCAACATCCCGGCAATCAATCGGTGATCAGCGTCGCGCTGAACGCCCTGCTGGCTTATCCCGATAGGCCTTATGGCTTCGGCAACCTGATGGGGCGCGAATTCAATCCTGAAACCCAGCGGCGGGAACCGTTTCTGATCTCGGCGACGCGGGACCTGGACGAGAATTTTGTGTACGCAAAGGAACGGACTCTGCTCGGGGAGATCAAAGCTTCACTCGAACGCGGCAGGCGGGTGCAGGTCTATGCGGTCTACACCCAGAAGCGGGATGTGACGAGGCGGCTGGAACAGATCCTGGCCAGGGAAGGTATCCGTGTTGCCGTGCTCACCACGGAAGTGGCGCCCGAGCTGCGCGAAGCGTGGTACGAGCGGCAGCTGCGGGCCGGCGTTCAGGTGGTCATTGGGCACCCACGCCTCGTACAGACTGGGCTAGATCTCTGGTCTTTTCCCGATATCTTCTTTTACGAAACGGGGTATTCCATCTACACGCTGCGGCAGGCGAGCCGGCGTTCGTGGAGAATCGGACAGCGGTCGAACGTCAACGTCAAGTTCTGCTACTACGCCGGCACCATGCAGGAAGCGTGCGTGCGCCTGATGGGGAAAAAATTGCTGGTCTCCCTGGCGATGGAAGGGAAGTTCGCGAGCGATGGCCTGCAAGCGATCGACGAAGGCGACGATATCCTGATGGCGATGGCGCGGGAGTTGGTGACGGAGAAAGGGATTGGTGAGAATGCCGCCGCAGTGTGGAAGGAGCTGCAAAGGCAGCAAGCTGAGG
>Ga0335085_10008877_pt1 | contig 15249 bp, 15 predicted proteins | sample Lox_Sample_45_FD_206712 | JGI IMG/M metagenome (GOLD analysis project Ga0335085, IMG submission 206712) | Soil microbial communities from Loxahatchee National Wildlife Refuge, Florida, United States - Lox_Sample_4.5 | ecosystem: Environmental > Terrestrial > Soil > Wetlands | place: USA... | reverse complement strand
TTACCATAAGACCTTAATTGTGTGATAACACATTTTGGCAAGCCTGATTAAGGTCTTCGGGTTTGTTGAGAGCTTTAAATTCCAGCAGAATGTCCTCAGTCTCCTTCCACCTGGCGGCGGACATCACTCCAATTTTGTCAACTCCACCTTCAGCCGTTAAAAATGGAATGGTTGCTTTCCAGACTTGCAATTCGTTAGTAAAATTCAAGTTACTTGTATCTCTAATCAAATATTGGACTGCTTGGTCTGGGTGGTCTATTGACCATTGGAAGCCCTTGACCGTTGCTTCCATGAATCGTTTGGCCAAGTCCGGGTTTTCTTTCAGCGTTTTTTCCGTGGTGAAAACCACGTCTCCATACGGGTTAATGCCGTATTCTTTTGGGGTGATGACATTCATGGCAATGCCCTGATTTTGCAGGGTCACAAGTTGGTCCATTTTGTAAGCGACTGAAACGTCAACCTTGCCTTGGATAAATGGAAGCAAGCTAAATGTGTAAGGAACTTCCTTGATGTTTTTAACGTCGAATTTCTTGACCAGCGCGCGATATTGAATTTCAGAATTATCGCCATAACTGACTTCAACCGTTTTCCCGGCCCATTGCGTCGGCGAGGTGATACCTTCGCTTTTCTTGGAGATAAAGCAAATCGGCGAATCCTTGAACAACACGCCAATGGCAACGATGGGAATTCCCTTTTCGCGCGCGATCAAAACCTCATCCGCACCCGCAACGCCAAACGTGTCGCTCCCAGCGGCAACGAGTTTGATTGAACTGTTGTCGGGGCCACCGGGATTGATTGTCAAATCAATCCCTTGGTCCTTGAAAAAGCCCTCATCTCTGCCAGCAAACCAACCGGTCATTGTTCCGGCAAAGAACCACTTCATACGCACAGAAATCTTTTGCGTTTGAGGCGGGGTTGCGGGCGTGGGTTTTCTGAGAAAAACGACTGCGGCGACGACGGCCACAACGACGATACCAAGCAGTAAGATATTTTGGCGCTTCATATATTTTTAATCAAAAAGCTCAGATTTTTTACTTGTTTTCCACGGGATTAGCAACTTTTCTAAAACTGTAATTAGATAGAAAAAGGCGATGCCCAAGGCGGAAGAAAGTAAAATGCCAACGAACATGTCAACCGTATTAAGGCGGTAAGAGGAGATAAGAATATAAAAGCCAAGCCCTTTGTCTGCGCCAGAAAACTCGCCGACAATCGCGCCGATGACGGCCAGCGTTGATGAGACACGCAGTCCAGCAAACAGGTAAGGCAAGCACATCGGAATTTGAAGTTTCAAAAAAATCTGCCGGCGGGAAGCAGATAGTGAATCAAAAAGATCAAAAGCCTCCGCATCAATGCTGCGCAAGCCTTTCGTGGTGTTCACCACAACGGGGAAAAAAGAAATGATGGCGGCAACCAGAATTTTAGGCAAAAGGCCGTTTCCAAACCATACCACCAGCAGGGGAGCAACAGCCACCACAGGCACACTATTGAGTGCAATGGCGTAAGGATACACGCTCAATTCGATTATTTTCGAGCGAATGAACAACATGGCCAATATGATTCCAGCCAGACTTCCCAATAAAAATCCACCCACTGACTCTAAAGCCGTGACGTATAAATGAGGCAAGAGAGTGGTGAACTGCGAACCCAGGCGCGCAAAAATTTCGGTAGGCTTCGGGACAAGATATTGCGGAACGGCAAAGATCGTAACGGTCAATTGCCAAAGGCACAAGAAGCCCACAATAAAAAGCAACGCCGGCAAAAGCCTTTTCATTTCTTTTGCTCCTCCTGAAACAGGACGTTTCTCACTTGTGAAAGGAAATCCAAATATGGCTTGCCAGATTGCGTATTTTCGTCGCGCTTCAAAGCAAGGGGCGAATCCAGGAGGGCTTTCACTTTGGCTGGTCGCTTGCTCAAAATCAAAATTCGATTAGAAAGAAACACTGCTTCACGCAAGCTGTGGGTGACAAAAACGATGGTTGTCCTTTTTACCCGATGAAGTTCATACAAAGCGAGGTTGAGTTTCTCCCGCGTAATTTCGTCCAAAGCGCCAAACGGCTCATCCATCAGCAAAATCTTCGGTTGATGCACGAGCGCCCGCGCGATGTTCACACGCTGCTGCATCCCCCCTGAAAGCTCGTGCGGGTATGATTGGGCAAAACCTCGTATGTCCATCAATTCCAGCAAATCGGAAACTCGTGAAGTTTTGTCTGGTCCTGAATAGCCAGCAATTTCAAGAGGCAATTCGACATTATCCCTAACCGTTCTCCATGGCAGCAGCACAGGATTTTGGAATGCAAATCCAAAAAGCCTCGCCGCTTTGGCTTGCACGGTAGTCACACCATCAACTGTCACGGTGCCAAGCAACTCCGCATTAGCATCGTCGGATTTAATAATGCCGCCGATGATTTTGAGCATGGATGTTTTACCGCATCCACTCGGTCCAACAATTGAGATAAATTCTGAGTTGCGGATTTCAAGGTTAATGGCATCCAAAACCCGCAACGGCTCTTTGGAACGCTGGAGAGAAAAACTGAGTGAAAGTTGTTTTATTTGAACGGCGACGCTCGCCTCCTCTGTATGCGGAGCCGGTTTGAATTGAGATATTTCTTCCCTCAAATTCATTTTTGACGCCTTGATGTTCGCCCATTGCCTTTCGGCTGGCAAGTTTCTACGTATGAAACGGGATCAGTCAATCCGGCCTCGCGGAATCCTTCAAGCCTAAGCCGGCATGAATCACAAACTCCGCAAGCCAGTCCTTCGAGTGTCGGGTCAAAACAAGTGTGCGTCTTCGAGAAATCAACGCCCAACTTGACTCCTAATTGAATGATTTCTTTTTTGGTCAAATTGATTAGGGGCGTGTGAATGCGAAATTTACCACCCTCAACACCTGCTTTTGTAGCCAAATTGGCGAGGCGTTCAAATTCCTTGACGAAGTTTAACCGGCAATCCGGGTAGCCAGCATGATCGAGCGCATTAACACCAACGAAAATGTCCCGCGCGCCAAGAGACTCCGCCCACGCCAATGCCAGCGAGAGAAAGATGGTGTTTCTCGCCGGAACATAGGTCGCTGGAATTCGCGACATAATCTGCGAAAAACTACGCCCTTTAGGAACGGCAATCTTGTCTGTAAGAGAAGAACGGCCAATCTTTCGCAAATCCACTTCGATGACAAGATGGCGCTGAAGGCCAAATTTCCTACAAATCTTTTTTGCACTTTCGATTTCCTTGCGATGACGTTGCCCATATTGGACGGTGAGAGCGTAAATGCAGAAACCTTTCTTTTGCGCCACTGCCAATGCGGTTGTGGAATCCATCCCGCCGCTCAACAGAATCACGGCTTTTTTTTGCGCTTTCTTCGACGTGCTCATCTGGTTGCAAATACGCATGGCGGCAGTTTATGCGTCCCGCCCTCGAACCGCAGCCGAAATTTCGGCAGTTGCTTTAGCCTCCAAAATTTAACTGCCGGCCAATTTTCGGTTCAAAATAACCCGGAACCCAACCACTGCCAAACCGGTCAAAATCAAAGCCACTAAACCGATAACCCATGCTGGTAAGGCAAATTTGCTCACCCGGACACTCGGCTCCACAGATAAACCGGGACCGAACGTGTGGTCAGCCGGCAACGGCTCGTCGAAGAGGATTTTCACCGGCACGCGCTGGACTACCTTCACATAATTGCCGGTGGCGTTTTCCGGCGGCAACAGGCTGAAGGCTGCGCCGCTGCCGGCCTGAATGCTGTCCACGTGCCCGCGGAACGTTTGGCCATCCAAGGCGTCAATCTCCACCAACACCGGCTGGCCGGGATGCATGTCTTTCAATTGCGATTCCTTGAAATTGGCGACCACATAGACGTTCGTCGGCACGATGGACATCAATTGCTGGCCTACCTGGACGTAATCACCAAGCTCAACCGCCTTGCTGGTCACGCGGCCATCGCACGGCGCAATAATTTTCGTGTAGGATAAATTCAATTCCGCCGACGCGATGTTAGTCTGCGCTTCCTGCCATTGGGCCAAAGCCATAGCAATGGCGGCTTCGGTCGCCATCACGGTTGCCTTGGCCTCAGCCACTTTCGAATCATCGGCAACCGCCTTTTGCCGGGCGGCAATCAAATCGGCGTCCGCTTTTTGGACCGCAGCTTGGGCAGCGTCAAACTCCTGTGCCGAAATAGTGTTTTCCTTGCGCAATTTTTCCATCCGTTTGAAATCGGCTTGGGCTCGCGCGTCCGTGGCTTTGGCGGCCTCCGCATCGGCCTTTGACTGGTCTACTGTAGCTTCGGCGGTGGTCACTTTTGCACGCATCAACTGATAACCAGCAAGAAAGGCTTTGTAATTGGCTAACTGCGCCTCAGCGGAAGCTTTCTTTTGGGCGTCAGCGATGGCGTAAGTTGATGGGTCAATTTCGACGAGCAGTTCGTTCGAGTGAACCATTTCGTTGTCGAGCACATGTACGGCGACAACTGGGCCGGGCACGCTGGGTGCAATGGAAACCACATTCGCCGAGATAAACGCGTCATCAGTCGTTTCATGCGTCAAGGCAAAGGTGAGGTAATGCAGTCCGAAATAGAGCAGCACGGCAAGCGCGCCGGCTGCCGGCCAGATAAACCACGGCGAATTCAATTTGGCCAACCTTTTGCCGTTCGCATTGGCTGCGGCGGCTGTCGTCTCCTTGTTCATAATGTGAACTCTGTAAGAGGGTGGAGGCGACGCCCCGTCGCTTGGACGGACGATTGAAGTCGTTGGAATGCCATGGGTTCTTGGCGGCGAGGGCACCGCCGCCACGGGTTTTGCAGAAGTCTCATAATCTTAGTTTTTACCTTTCTTTGCGCCTGCACCATTCAGGAACAAATCCACAATGCGCTCGGCGGCGCGGCGGTCCATGCGATAATCCGGTATCAGCAGATGCGACCGCACATAAAAATTCATCAGACCGTAGAAACCATAGGCCAGGTCCCGGCTGTCAAAACGGTTGCTTAATTCGCCGTCCTTTTGGGCGCGCTTCATCAATGAATGAATAAATTCCAGATTGCGCTGGCATTTGTCGAGGTAACGCACTTTGACCGGCACTTCGCCCGGCGCGGCAAACGCCGTGGCAAACGCGATGCGCGTCAACTCACGGTTCTTATGAAAGTAGTCGAATAATGCCACTATGATTTCGACCAATTTATCGCGAAAATCGCGCCCCCGCGCCGCGGCCTCTTGCACCACGCCAAACCGCTCATCGTGCGCCTCACTGACTAGCGCTTGAAACAGACCAGCCTTGTCTCGAAAATGATAATACAACGCCGGCTTGGACACCTTCGCGTCCCCGACAATCTGCTGGACGGACGCGGCGGCATAACCGGCGTTGGCAAAGCGTTTGACCGCCGCCCGCAAAATCTGCCGGCGCGTCCTGGAACTGTTGGCGGCTTGAGCCATAAAACTTACCGAACGGTAGGTAATAAACCCGGGTTTGTCAAATGGATTTGTAAAGTTGAAAAACTCACGCGCCATTCCGGGGTACTGTTGCCCACAAAAGGCGCTCACGCGGTCGCGACAGCGTCTTGGACTGCGGCAGTCCTCTGCCGCTTTTTCTCTCACCGTCATACGAAAGCGCCAGAGGACTGGCGCACTCCAAAACCTCGCGGCAGTTCGTATGGTTCAAGAAGAATAGTCGCGTCCTCATCTCTATTCCATATGGGTTACCGCCGGCCCTTTGTGGCGCTTGATGCGTTTGAACAGGAAGATCAACGGGATGCAGCCCAGCGCCAGCCAGCCGAACAGCCGGAAATTGTCCGCAAACGCCCACAAATGCGCCTGTTGGTCAACCGTCTGGTAAATCAGGCCATACGCCTGGTTCGCAGCGGTCACCGGGCCGGAGTGCCGCGCCAGCGCGTGTTGCAGGATAGCCACGCGATGAGTGAATGCCGGAGTGGTCGGCGTCAAATACCCGGCCATCAACGCCTGATGCGCCTGCGCCCCGCGCTGAATCATGGTGGTGACAAAAGCAATGCCCACGCTGCCACCCAGGTTGCGCATGAGATTGTAAAGGCCGGTGGCATTACCCATCTGAGCCTGGGGCAAATGCCCCACCGCCGCCGTTGTCAGGGGCACAAAAATGAAGCTGATGGCAATGCCGTTGATGACACTGGGCCAGATGACGCTGGCCTCGCTCACCTGTAGATTGATGTCGCTCAACATAAAGGAAGCCAGAGCCAGCACGGGAAAACCAACGCACATCAGCCAGCGATTGCGGACGCGCCCAACCAGCCGCCCGACGAGAATCGTGGTGAAGAACGCCCCGATGCCGCGCGGGCTAAGGGCGTACCCGCTTTGCAGCGCCGGATAACCCATCAGCGTTTGCAGGAACAGCGGCAATTCCACCGTGGTCCCGTACAGGATGGCGACGACGACCGTGATCAGCATTACCCCGACGGCAAAATTGCGATTCTTCAAAATCCGCAGGTCCACCAATGGATATTTTATGGTGAATTCCCGCGCGATGAATCCAATCATGGCGGCAATGGAGATGACCGTGAACCAGCAAACCCATTCCGAGCCGAACCAATCGGCTTCCTGTCCTTTGTCGAGTATAATTTGCAGTGTCCCCAGCCACAGCGCCAGCAGGCCAAAGCCGATGAAATCTATCGGCGCGTTTTTGTTGCGTTTAATGTACGGCGGGTCTTCCACCAGCCATTGGGCCAGTAAAATGGCCAGGATGCCTACCGGCAGATTGATGTAAAACACCCAGCGCCAGGAATAATTGTCCGTAATCCAGCCGCCAAGCGTTGGACCGATGATTGGAGCCACGACCACGCCTTGCGTGAAGATGGCCATGGCCATGCCCCGTTTGTTCGATGGAAAACTTTCCAGCAGCACGGCTTGGGCGATGGGCACCATGGCCCCGCCGCCGACACCTTGGAAAATACGCGCCAGAATCAACATCGGCAGATTTGGCGCTGCGCCACACAATGCCGACGCCACGGTGAAAAGCGCCACGCACGAAATAAACAACCGTTTCCGGCCAAAATAATTTCCCAGCCAGCCGGTCATCGGCAGGATAATGGCGTTGGACACCAGATAACTCGTCAACACCCAGGTGGCTTCATCGGGGGTGGCCGAAAGGCTGCCGGCGATATGCGGGAGAGCGATGTTGGCGATGGATGTGTCCAGCACCTGCATGAACGTCCCCAGCATCACCCCCAGCGCGATGAGCCAGGGGCTGTGGCGCGGTCGCCATTCGTCATGGGAAACAGCCGGAGACATGAAAACCTGCTACCAGAAAATCCGCCGGCCCCCAGCCATACTGTTTGTGGCCGAAGTCATAAAACCTACCGAACGGTAGGTATTGCCCGGTTCTGCGTCAAATTATTTCCGGCCGGCACGGCATCTTTTATAGTGGCCGGATGCCGGGCTTATTTGTAAGATAAGCACCCAATGAGCGGTAGTTCCTCGAAAGAAGCGTGGAGTTCGCGCCTCGGCGTGATTCTGGCCGTGGCGGGCAGCGCCGTTGGTCTCGGAAATTTTCTGCGGTTTCCCGGACTCGCGGCGCAATACGGCAGCGGCGCGTTCATGATCGCCTATTTCATTTCGCTGGTCGTTCTGGGCATTCCGATTTGTTGGGCCGAATGGACGCTGGGCCGTTACGCGGGACAAAAAGGTTTTCGTTCCAGCCCCGGAATTTTTTACGCTCTCATCCGCCATCCGCTCGGAAAATATGTCGGGGTGCTTGGCGTCTTCATCCCGGTCGTCATCTACATGTATTACGTCTATATCGAAAGCTGGTGCGTGGCGTACGGATGGTATTTTCTAACCGGCAAATTGAATCTGGGCGGCAACGTTTCCGCTTACGACAATTACTGGGCGCATTATGTCGGGGCGACCGGCGACGGCACGGCGCTTTTGCCGGGCCACCAGGCCGCCATCGTTTTTCTGCTCATCGTTTTTGCGCTGAATTTCTTCCTTATCTATCGCGGACTGGTGCAAGGGATTGAGTTTTTTTGCAAATACGCGATGCCCGCGCTGATGGTCATCGCGCTCGTCATTTTGGCGCGCGTGCTCACGCTGGGGACGCCCGATGCCGCGAAACCGGATCAAAATGTTTTGAGTGGCCTCGGTTTCATGTGGAATCCGGGTGATTGGCAGACACAATTAAAAAATCCGCAGCTCTGGCTGGCGGCCGCGGGACAGATTTTCTTTTCCCTTTCCGTCGGCTTTGGCGTCATTATCACCTACGCCAGTTATCTGTCGCAAAAAAACGACGTCGTGTTGAGCGGCTTGAGCGCGAGCGCGGCGAACGAATTTTGCGAAGTCGCACTCGGCGGGCTGATCACGGTGCCGGCGGCATTTATGTTTCTCGGCGCGGCGGGCGTGATTGGACAGGGCACGTTCGGCCTCGGCTTCAAAGTGTTGCCGCTCGTCCTGTCGCACATGCCAATGCCGTGGCTGTTCGGGTTTTTATTTTTCTTTTTGCTGTTTCTGGCCGCCATCACCAGTTCGCTTTCGATGTTGCAGCCGGGCATCGCGTTTTTGGAAGAAGGACTGGGGCTGAACCGCAAACAATCCATCACTTTGCTCGGTTTGCTCACGGCGGTGGGCTGCACCTTTGTGGTTTATTTCAGCAAGGATTTGAAGGCGCTGGACACGATGGATTTTTGGGTGGGCACCGTGTTCATCTTTATCATGGCCACGATCATCATTATTTATTTCGGCTGGGGCATGGGGATTGAACGCGGATTTGAAGAAGCGCATCGCGGGGCGGAGATGAAAATCCCCGGCGTTTTCAAGTTTATCATGAAATTCGTTTCGCCGGCATATCTGTTGATCATTTTCGCGCTGTTCGTTCTGTTCGAAGTCTTCGGCTGGAATTACCATACCGGCGAGTTCAAACCGACGGGTTACGTGCGCGACTTAATCGGTCCCGAACCGAACGTGGTGGCGCGCGTGACGGTTTTATTTCTGGTCATCACCGTGATTTTCTTCGGGCTGCTGACCGCGCTGGCCGGCAAGCGATGGGACAAAGAGAAATCGCCCGGCGCCAAACCCAACAACCCTTCCAAATCATGACTACCGCCGGCTGGATTATCATGCTTTCTTCCGTCGGCGCTGTGACGCTTTTGTTTGTCTGGTGCCTTTGTCGCGTCCTCACGCATAAACCGTCTTCGGAAAAACTGCACGGCATTGACGACATTCCGACCGAAGACGTGGAAAAAGATTAGATCTTAGCAGAACCCGACTGGGTGGCCCGCCACCTTTGGGCGCAATTTGACACCCGCACCATAGATGGAGTGTAATGGTGGGTGTCAGCGGTTCCTCACCGAGTAAACGAACCCCCGAACGAAAGGAACTCGGATGAACGCGGAAACCGACGGACCCCGCCCCGCTCCCTGCGGGATATGGAATTGGAAGTGGAAGCCGAAGGCCGGGAATGGATGGAGGCCGGCTGGAGCAAAAACTCCAAGCCCAAGCCCAAGCCCATCGCCACGGCGGAGTTTTTCCCCCACAGCGGACGCAAAGTCCATCACCGGCGGATGGAAATTTGCCTTTGGCGCGCATCGCCTTTGCTTTCAACCGCCGCGATTACTGCCGCTTGCGGCAGTTGATTGACGCTTTGAATGAATTTTAAAATGCGAGGCGGCGTTCCCGGAAAAGCGATTGAGGCTACCTGCGGATTTTCCCGGAAATCCGTGAAGAGGTTATAAGTTCGCATTCATCCGCTTCATTCTCAACGACTTCTTTACATTGCATCCGGGCAATAGTGGTATGCCCTTTGCTATATCCACTGGCAGCGGGCGAAACGCCCTTATCAACATCCTTATGGCAGCTCGTTTTGGACAGGCCGGCAGGCGGAGGGCCAACATGGCATTCACCCTGGTGGAGGTGGTGATGTCCATCGCTATTCTGGCCTTGGCCATGGCGGGAATGATCTACGGTTACGTGCAAACCAACTACCGGGCCGAATGGAGTTCCATGTCACTCTCAGCCCAGTCTTTTGCCGCCCAGGCCGTCGAGCAAGTTCGAGCAGCGCAGTGGGATTACTTTAGAACCGTAACTAATCAAATCCAGCAACTGCCGTCAGCCAGCCACCCGACCAACACATACTTTGTGACAAACACGATGCTCCTCGCATCAAGCGGCCTGAGCACTAATGTCGTCACAACGGTCAATATTACAAATATATCCACCCTGCCTCCGCTCTACCAATTCCGCGCCGATTGCGTTTGGTATTTCCCACGCACGGGAGCCAAGTTCACCAACAGCGTGGTCACCCAGCGCGCCCCGGATCAATAAACACATGAAACTGCCGAATCATTTACCGCTGCGGTTGCCGGTTAGGATAACGACCGTCAAGGCCTTTACTTTGACGGAATTGATGATCACGCTGGCGATTTTCTCTCTGGTCGTGATGGGCATGGTTTCGTTGCAGATTTTTGGCTTCAAGATGAACTCCTTCACTTCCAACAAACTGAGATCCACGGGTGACAGTCTTAATGTCCTCGATCAAATTCGGAATGAAATCCTGGAAGCCAACAACTCGGTGCTCATCGGAAACTACAATGTCAGCAACAGTGTATTCACCGCCGTTGCGAATGGACAGCCGGCTGTTGGCAATGCGGTACAGATTCTAAACAGCCCCGGTAACCCTGTTACTTTTTATCTCAACCCCAATACTGGCAAACTTTACGAGCTGGGAAACACCGCCAACAACCAGCCCACGCTTCTCACCCGCTCCAGTTCCATCATAAATTCGCAGCCCTTCAAGGCCATGGATTGCTTTGGCAACACCCTCAAGGTGGGCGGAACGTATTACACCATCAAAATGACGTTGCAGTTCAGCAACCTGGTTTACTCGGTGCCGACCCCTACCTATGACGTTTACCGGTTGGAATCCTGCGCCACCCCGCGCGAACTATCCATCAACGATTAAAGACAACAAGAATCCGACCGCCGGAGGCTGTTATGAAAAAGATGCGAAAATCATCCCGCCAAAGCAACCAGGGCTATGCCCTGTTGATTACCGTTGTGTTCATTGGCATTGCGCTGCTGTTGCTGGGCAGCGTCATGGACTGGAGCAACTCGAGTGCGAAACAAACCATGCGGAACAATTTATACAGTTCGGCCCTGGCCGCGGCGGAGGCCGCCGATGAGAATCTCATGGCACACATGTGGGTAGATTTTAAGACCAGGAATCTTGGCAGCGTTGCCAGCTACGAAACGTATCTTCCCAATACGACCGGTTGGCCGATTAATTTTTCGTTCAGCAATGGGAACGGCGTCGCCAATCAAACCGGTCTCCTGCTTAATGGCATTTATACGAAAAACTTTCCAGCGCCCGTTTTTAAGGCATTGGGCTGGCAATATAGAGGACTCAATGGCTGGATCTATTATTGCACCGCCGTCTCAACGGCCACGGCCCAGAACCAGCCCTACAGCGTTCCCGCCACGGTCAGCAACCAGTTTCAGTTGGTCAACATTCCGCTTTGCCAATTTGCCATCTTCTACAATATGAACATGGAAATTTGCCCCGGCGCCGATATGAATGTTAATGGACCGACCTACGTGAACGGCCAGATTTACGCCGATCCGGGTTCCGGGGACACTTTGAAATTTGGCGGAAACGTGAATACGACGATGGATTCGGTGATTTACAGCCGCAGCCCCGATGACCAGCAATCCAGCACGGCGAATCCAGATGTGGAATATTATACGGACACCAGTTATACGGCAACAAATTCCCCAATCACAGATTCGCCCGCATTGGTCCTGCCGGTTGGAACCAACAGCTTTCAATTAGGCAGCACCAACGGAGTGGCCACCAACAACGCCGCCAGTGTGGCCGCCATTCTTCAATTGCCGCCCTCAGGCACGGATCCCAATTCACAGTTGGGCCAGGAATACCTTTACAATCAAGCCAGTCTCATCATTTCCAACTCCGCGAGTGGCAATTACGCAAACAGCAACATCACCGCCTATGTCCAAGATCCCAACAACACCACCCGCCTCACTCAAATTCCTTATAATACAAACACGATATCCTCGTACTTGACGACCAATGGTTATACCACAAATTACACCACGAACGTTACGTCGAAGACCAAGAACGGTAAGACAACTTACACTACAAACATCACCGTCTCAGGCACCAGCCCCATCACGAGCACTGCTTACAACACCAATTGGTTCTATTCGTTTGCCACTAATACCAGTTTTTACGATTATCGCGAGGGGAAAACCGTTCAAGCTGTTCAACTCAATGTAGGCGCATTGAATTCCTGGATCAATGGCGCTGGCAGCACTTACAACACGGAGCTTTACAATGACACCGGCCAATACATTGATTCCGTCTATATCTATAACAACGCCCCCAGTACCAGCACCAGTCTTCCCTCGGTGCGCGTGGCCAATGGCTCCGTCCTGCCATCCCAGGGCCTGAGTGTCGTCACTCCGGACCCGCTTTATGTGTTGGGCAATTACAACGCCACCGGTGCGGCGCTGGGCACCACCAATACGGCCAGTTCCGTTCCGGCCGCCCTGATGGCAGATGCCGTCACCATTCTTTCCACAAGCTGGAGTGACAGTTGGAATGCAAGCACGTCGTTGAACACGCGCAATGCCGGCAGCACTACCGTTGATGCGGCAACCCTGGAAGGGATCGTTGAATCAACGAAGGTCGGCAGCACAAAGTATTACAGCGGCGGCGTGGAAAATTTCCTCCGTCTGCTGGAAAATTGGAGCGGCGATACGTTGACTTACAATGGTTCCATTGTGGTCATGTTTGACAGCCTCCACGCCACCAATTTCTGGCAAACCCCCGGCAATTACTACAACCCGCCGACGCGCAAATGGGGCTTTGACGTAAAATATAGCACAAGCCAAAACAATCTTCCGCCCATATTCCCGTCCGCTCCCGTCATGCTGCGGCAACAGTGGAGCGCCAACTAATTTTTTGCGTCTTCCAACTATTGTACACCGGGAACATCGAGTCGCGGATCGTGCTGACAGAAATCTCTTTGGAAAACCAATAAATTCCAATTATTCCCCGCCCAGCCCCTTTTCCCATAAAGGCGCCAAGGCTGGTACATACTTTGCTGCAATTGGTTGGTAGAGAACAGGACACCTGAGTGCCAATGTCTTTATCATGATCCATTTTCAACCAGCCAAAAAACCGCAAACTGCCGCGGCATTTACCCTGGTGGAAGTGGTGTTGTCCGTCGCCATCCTGGCCCTGGCCATGGCCGGCATGATTTACGGCTATGTCCAGACCAATTACCGGGCCGAATGGAGCGCCATGTCGCTGGCGGCCCAATCTTTGGCCACGCAAGCCGTCGAACAGCGGCGCGCGGCCCCGTGGGATGTTCATGCGACAACTGTTCAACCGGGAACGACAAATTACATAACCACGAACACGATGCTCATCCCATCAACCGGCCAGTCAATGAACGCCGTCACCACAGTCAGCGTTTCAAACCTGTTCGCCAATCTTAACCCGCCTCTGCGCCAGATTCGCGCCGACTGCGTGTGGACCTTCCCCACCACGGGGCAGCAGTTCACCAATACTGTAATCACCCGGCGCGCGCCGGACCAGTGAGCAATCCATGAAACCACCGCAAAACTATTCATCACCTCGAACACCGATTGGCGCAGGAGCCGTTCGGGCGTTCACCCTGGCGGAATTGATGACCACCGTGGCGATTTTTTCCCTGGTCGCCATCGCCATGGTCTCGTTGCAGCTTTTTGGGTTCAAGATGAACTCTTTTACTTCGAGCAAATTGAAATTCACCGGTGACAGCCTTAAACTCCTGAGCCAAATCCGGAACCAAATCCGGGGAGCTGAAAATCCGGTGCTGGTCGGAAACTTCAACACCGGCAACAACAAATTCACGGCCGTTGCGAATGGTCAGCCGGCCATTGGCAACGCCGTGCAAATTTCAAACGGTCCCAATAGTCTCATTACATTTTATCTGAACACGAACACTTTCCTTTTTTATGGAGTTGATACCAACGGCCAGCAGACGATTCTCGCGCGTTCGGTGATCAATTCGCAGCCTTTCCAGGCCCAGGACTATTATACCAACACCCTCCCGGCCGGCAGCTCGGACCGTTACACCATCAAAATAACGTTGCTGTTCAGCAATGTGAATTATTCGGTGCCGACCCTGTCTTACAACGTTTACAGCCTGAAATCCCGCGCCACCCCGCGTGTGCAAAATTGAAAACAACCAAAACCCAAACACCAGACGCCGAATGAAACGGACGCGCCAATCATCCCGACGGAGAGACCAAGGCTACGCCTTGTTGATCACGATAGTATTTATCGGCATCGCGCTGTTGCTGCTGGGCAGTGTGATGAACTGGACCTATTCCAGCGCCCGGCAAACGGCGCGCAACAAGCTGTACAGCTCGGCCGTGGGCGCGGCCGAAGCGGCTGACGAGACGGTTGTCGGGTTTCTGATGCGCGATTTTTACCAGCAGACTTACAACAGTGTGGCCAGCTATGAAACGAACCTTCCCGCCCAGGACGGCTGGCCGATCCAGTATTCATTCAGCGACGAATCCGGCAATGCTGATCACACCAGTCTGATATTGGGCGATGGCACCTATGGAAACAACTTTCCGCCCCCGGTTTACCAGGCCTTGGGCTGGCAGTACCAGGGGCTTAACGGCTATGTGATCACGGGCATTGTCAGTTCCACGGCCGCTCCGCTGAATCAAGCCTACAACGTGCCGACCACCGTCAAGGAGCAATTCCTGCTGACTTCCATTCCGCTTTGCCAATTTGCCATCTTCTACAACATGGACATGGAAATCTGCCCCGGCGGCAGCATGACGGTCAATGGTCCGACTTACGTGAACGGGACCATCTATGCCGATCCTTCGCAAACCTTGACCTTCGGCGGCACCGTGCAGACAACGGCTTCCCAGGTCATGTACACCAACAGCCCCGGCGACCCGCAAAGCCACGTGCAGAACCCCAGTGTCGTCTATTCGGTTACAAACTCGCCGGCCACCAACCAGCCCACATTGACTCTGCCGGTGGGAACCAACAGCTTTGAAATGACCGGCACCAACAACGTGATAACCAACAGCGCGGCCAGTGTCTCCGCGATTCTGGATCTGCCGCCGGCGGGCGTGGATCCGGGTTCACAATTGGGTCAGGAATATCTTTACAACCAGGCCAACATGGTTGTTTCCAATTCCTCCGACGGCACCATTTCCGCCTATTTTCAGAATTCCAACAATGTCAACCGCCTGACTCCCATTCCTTATGATG
>Ga0335085_10008875_pt1 | contig 15251 bp, 9 predicted proteins | sample Lox_Sample_45_FD_206712 | JGI IMG/M metagenome (GOLD analysis project Ga0335085, IMG submission 206712) | Soil microbial communities from Loxahatchee National Wildlife Refuge, Florida, United States - Lox_Sample_4.5 | ecosystem: Environmental > Terrestrial > Soil > Wetlands | place: USA: Florida... | reverse complement strand
GTTCTCCGCCGCGTTCGTCGCCTGGGCGGCGGGTGGCATGAACAGTTGGGATTACTTCCGCCGAGTGCTTGAGGTTCCCCTGGTTCCGTCGGTCCTGTTCATCGCTGGGCCGGCACTGGTGTTTGCCATGGTGGTACTGGTATACCGGCGCTTCCTGCGCGTGTCGGCGTGGCAAGCGGCGCTGATCTTTCCAACGCTTTGGGTGAGTTACGAATTTGTCTCCGAGCGACTGTCACCCCACAGCACATGGGGCAATATCAGCTACAGCCAGATGAATTTCTTGCCGGTCCTGCAGGTCGCATCCATCACCGGCATCTGGGGCGTCAGCTTCAGCCTATTCCTGTTTGCCGCAACGGTGAGCGTGCTGTTAAGCGGCGAGCGCGCCCGAGGAACGCGACTTTGGCTCGCGGTCGGCACATTGGTTTGGCTCGGAGCTGTGATCGCCTTTGGAGGGTGGAGGCTGCTCTCACACGATCCAACGAAAAACACCGTCATGGTGGGGTTGATCGCGTCCGACGTCCGGCAGAACCTGATCGCGGAAAAGCCTGAAGACACGATCAGGCTGATGCGCGATTATCTGGAGCAGGTGCCGGCGCTGGCAACCCAAGGTGCAAAGATCGTCGTGATCCCGGAAAAGATCGCCGTGGTGCCTGATTCGGAGCTGGCTGAAGTGGACTCGATGTTTCGCGAGGCAGCGCAGAAGGCTTCCGTAGAGATCGTCGTCGGCGTTGTGCATCCTTCGGATGGAGCCAAGTGGAATGAAGCCCGGCTCTACTCGCCGTCGGGCGAGATTCGAACCTATGAGAAGCACCACATGCTGCCGCAGTTCGAATCGGACCTCACGGCCGGCACAACTCGAACCGAGTGGAACGAGAGTTCGGGGCAATGGGGAATCGAAATCTGTAAGGACATGGACTTTCCACAACTGAGCCGGGAATACGGGAGAGACGGCACGTCGCTGCTGATCGTTCCAGCGTGGGACTTCGTAGCGGATGGCTGGCTGCACGGACGCATGGCGATCCTACGTGGCGTGGAGAGCGGATTCACAATTGTCCGCGCTCCTAAAGAGGGCATCCTGACTGTCTCCGACGACACCGGACGCGTGCTGGCTGAGCGCAGTAGTAGTGGGGAACCATTTACCACGTTGCTTGCGGCTGCTCCGGTACAGCACAGCAACACCATCTATGCGCGGTTCGGAGATTGGTTTGCGTGGCTCACTACTGCAACAGCCTTATGGCTGATTGTGAGTGCCGCGGTGAGGAGCAGAAGGCACGCGGCGACAGCGATCTGACATTCGCGGCTTGATCCAAGCCGCATCGCTTATATTTTCGCAAAGAGACGCTGGGTTATGCGCGAGCGAATTCTCTTCGCCGGCGGCGAGTTCGCGATCGTGTCAAAACCCGGCAAGGGGACTCGAGTTACTGCTCGAGTACCAGCGGCAGAAAAGCAGTAGCCTCACGCCAGTCGTTGGCTTATCGGCTTCCTCAAACCTCTACGGTTTTGCCGCAGCCGGTGCCACGGGCTTAGGCAGTGGCTTGCGCGGCAGCATGTTGTCGCGCATGGCGGCGTCGTACACATAGGCCGCCAGAATTACCGCAGCCTGCATCATGTCTTCGCGCTGGATGCGCTCGTATACGTCGGCATTCGAGTGATGCGTGCGCGTCATATATTCAACCGGGTCCTGGATGAACTGAAAACCAGGAATGCCGACGGCATCAAACGATTCGTGGTCGGTACCGCCGGTATTGCGCATTGTGAGCGTGTTCATGCCGAGATCGTTAAAGGGCTGCATCCAGGCGCCGAAGATGGGTTCGACAGCTTCATTCTCCTGCAAATAGACGCCTCGAATCTTGCCCGTACCATTGTCAATATTGAAGTATGCCGAGACTTTTGCCTGCTCGGGCTTAAGGTCGAGTGGCGTGTCATCTTTGCGCAGCCACTCGGGCATGGCAAGTTCTTTGGGGTCGGTCGGCGGAACGTGATAGCCGAAGTGGTCTTTCACATATGCATGTGAGCCAAGCAGGCCTTGCTCTTCGCCGGTCCAGAGTGCGATGCGAATGGTACGGCGTGGCTTGAAGCCGATCGCCTTAAGGATGCGGACCGCTTCCATCGTGATCGCGCTGCCGGCGGCGTTATCCGTAGCGCCCGTGCCGGCGTGCCAGGAGTCCAGGTGCGCCCCAAGCATGACCAACTCGTCCTTCTTGTCGGTGCCGGGAATCTCGGCGATCGTGTTGTAGGCATTGGGATCGGAATCGTAGAAGGTGTTGCGAACGTCAATTTCCAACTCAACCGGAATATCGCGGTCGAGCAAGCGGGCGATGCGTCCGTAGTTCTCGATGGCCATGACGAGTGAGGGAACGCCTGCAGGGGTGTTCGGCTCGTAACTCGCGCCACCCTGGACGAAAACGAGGCCCGCCTCGCCGGCGCGGCTGGGGTCGATGATCGCGGCAACATGCTCGTCCATCAGGTACTGGTTGAGCGTCTTCTGGAAAGCGATGCGCTGTGCGGCCTCCTCACGGTTGTACCGCGGCTTCTCGCCAGGAATTTGGTACTCCGCAATTTCGGCAAGTTTCTTGTCGTCATAACGCTCGAGCGCCGCCTTGTCTTGCGGCTTGATCTCGCGCATCTCGCCGTTGAGCACGATCTTGCCGGAAAGCTGGCCCTTGTATTTATCGAGGTCGGCTTGCGTCGCGAGCTTGGCTTTCACGACGGGAGCATGTAAGACGCCGTTGGTGCTGACCGTCCAGGCCTTGGGATAAGCAAGCAGGGGCGTGGTCTGAGGCGCAACCATGCGAACTTCGGTGTACTCGTTGGACCAGCCGCGCCCGAAAGGAAAACTTTCTAGATGCGAGTTCACCAGTCCCCACTCAGTGAACTGGTCGCGCGTCCACTCATTGGCGCGCTTCAGGTTGGGTGAGCCGGTCAGCCGCGGACCGATGACGTCGGTGAGCTGGCCTTCGATCTCCATCACTTTGGAGTTGTGAAAGCCTTCGCTGCGGATCTGCGACATCGCATCCCAGTTGACGGTTTCAGCGTTGGGGGTCGCAGCGCTTGCGGCTAGCGAATCAATGGGAGCAGCAATGGCAACTGCAAGCACGGATGCGGCGAAACGCAGGATGAACGGCGTGCGAAGTCGAAGAGTCATGATCGGTGAGAGTCCTTCGTAAGGCACGACGGTTTGCGGCCAAGATTGAAAAGAGAGGATATCAGACACTCGGCAGTCCGCCGTCGCCAGGTGCCAGTATCGTTCCCAAAACGGTTGCGCTAAATCGGGAAGAAGTACCGCTCTGGGATGCCCGCCTTGCGCAATCTATTTCGCTTTTCATTCGTATGTCGTTGCACTGTCCGAGGTTCGTCAATCGCGCGACGATTAAGTCTAAATGGAGCTGCACGTGCTTCTTGCAAGAGCGACATCGGAAAGTAGCAAGGAAACAGGAGCAGCGAGGCGCAATGACCGAAACTCCGGGTAACGAGATGCACGCTTACGGATCACCACGGTCTCTCGCCGCAACGATCCTGCTGGTGGAAGACGAGCCGGCGGTGCGCAACATCACGCGTGAGGCGCTGGAAATGGGCGGCTATCGTGTACTCGCGGCTGACGGGCCGGTTGCGGCAACTCACATCGCGCGCGATCAAGCGAACGCGATCGACCTGCTGCTGACGGACGTAGTCATGCCGGGAATGAATGGCCCTGAACTGGCGAAGCTGGTATGTGAGTTGCGCCCCGAACTGGTAACCCTTTTCATGACCGGCTATGCCGAGGCCGAGGTCCTCCGTTTGGTGATGCCCGAAGGTCGGCATACACACATTCAGAAGCCATTCACAGTGCACGGATTGCTGGCCCGTGTTGCCGATGCGCTTGCGGCCCGCTGGAACGACCGCGACAGAATACAAGCTCCGCAGTATCCCTCCCCCTAGTCTCTCCTCTGCCGAGGCCCCGGCTTCTGACTGACTTAACTTGGTTGGGAGCTGGGGCCGCCTGCCAAAGCAGTTATTCGCTGTCCGTGCCCGTGACACTGCACCCTCCTCAGATCTAATAACGGGCTAGAGCGCGCCCACTTATAATCGCAGGATGGCAAGAGGATGGGAAAGCAAATCGGTCGAAGCGCAGATGGAAGAGTCTGCCGCACCTACACCCGCGAAATCCAAGGCGCAAATCACACCGGAAGAGCTGCGGCGTCGCCAGAAGAAGGCTGACTTGATGCTCTCGCGCAGGCGAATCGAACAACAGTTGGCGGAGAGTACTAACGAGCGATATTCGGAGCTGCTGGCGCGAACGTTGGAGGAACTGAACGCGCAGATCGCGGCGCTATGAGGCGAGTGTTCAGTCCCGGCCCGGCCCTCACATTCACCCGTGACTACCATCACAGATTAGCTGGCCATGGCGTCCCAGACTGTGAGCAGAGGTGAGGTATGCCAGTTCTCGTAATTGCCATCGTATTCTTGGTGATCTTTTTGGTCATGGGGATAATGGGCATCAGCGCCATGGCCGCCGAGCACAAAGGACACCTGTTCAGCTGGCGCTGGGCGGACGAGCCCAAAACCAAACGGTGACTCGTGGCTGGTGGCTAAACTCGGACCGCGGACCGGCAAGGCGCCGGGCTGCGCCGCCACTGTTCTTGTGAAGATCACATCTCCATTGCCGGTCTGAGAAGACTGATTATGAGTTGTCGTTCGCTCCCGGAAGCCTCCGATCCGTCAGAGAACCTGCGGCCCGGCACAGACAGCTCCGGCGTCCTGGGATGTCACACGGGCCGTGCTGCTCGGACCAGGCAGTCTTCACAGAAGCCGCTGTCTTTGATGTCGATGTACTCGACCGCGTGGGAAGGGGCCATAGCACACTGAAAATCGTCGCAGTGGGTGAGGCGTAGGGTGTGTCCGAGCTCGTGTACCGACTCGATGAGCAGGCGATTGGCGAGCAGGTCGAGATCGGGCGGCAGGCCGTAGAACTCCTGCGTGAGCCTGTGGTAGGAGACGATGGCGGCGGAGCCTCCCATCTGAGCCTCGCCGAAAACGAAAGTCAGAATCGGAATGTAGAGATCGCGTTCGGTTACGCCCAGAAGGCGCCACGTATCCTTATCGACGTAGCGCTGCATGGCATAAAGCATTTCTGAGGAATGAAACTGCTGACGCTCAGCGTGGAGGGCGAACGCAGGATCAAGCGCGGGCGAAAGGACGTCTGCGGGCACACGAAACTTCTCGAATAGCGCCTGCCGCAACCATTCGAGCAGACGGGCATCGGGATTACCTACCGGAAGCAGATGCAGCTTTTTCATTGACTCTCGACAGCGACCAGCTCCCTCTGATTGCGGTTCCACCCATACTTCTTTAGCTTGTGGTGCAGCGTGACGCGATCGATCCCCAGCACCTCCGCAGCGCGCGTCTGATTACTGCCGCACTCCTCGAGCACACGGAGAATGTGCTCCTTCTCCACGTCGTCGAGACAGCGCGGGCCTCCGATCACGGCGCCGTTACGTGACTTCAGGGCGAAATCCTGCTCACGCAGATCGGGCTCTTGTGCCACCACCATGGCCCGTTCGACTGCATTCTCCAACTCACGGATATTACCCGGCCATGCATATTGCTGCAGCAGGTTCATTGCACCAGGCGCCACGCGGGTGATCCTTTTGTTCATTTCTCGCGAGAACTTCCGCGCGAAGTGATCGACGAGGGGAGGAATGTCTTCGCGACGCTCGCGCAACGGCGGCAATGCGATGTGGAAGACGTTGAGGCGATAGTAAAGGTCAGGCCGGAACTTCCCGTCCTCGATAAGCTGCCCGAGGTCTTTGTTGGTGGCGGCGATGATGCGGAAATCGACCTTGATGGTCTGGTTGCCACCAACGCGCACGATCTCGCGCTCCTGGAGTACTCGCAGCAAGTCGGTCTGCGTCTTCAAGCTGATGTCGCCGATCTCGTCGAGAAAGACTGTGCCACCCTCGGCGATCTCGAACTTGCCCTTCTTGCGATACTGCGCACCGGTGAAGGCGCCTTTCTCATGACCAAACAGTTCGCTTTCGAGCAACGTCTCGGTGAGCGCTCCGCAATGAATCACCACCATGGGATGGTAGCGGCGATTGCTGGCGGCATGGATAGCGCGGGCAACGAGCTCTTTCCCCGTGCCGCTATCGCCGGTGATCAAAACGGTGGCGTCGGTCGGAGCAACCGTCTCGATCGCCTCGAAGATGCGTTTCATGGCGGCGCTCTGGCCAATGATGTCGGCGGGATGGGCCAGATCAGCCACGGTCTCCTTCAGGCGCACGTTTTCCTGCTGGGTCTGGCGGTGCGACATCGCCTTGGCGACAAGGTGCGCGATCTCGTCGGGATCGAGCGGCTTGTTGACGTAGTCGTAGGCGCCGTTTTTGAGGGCCGCGATGGCGGTCTCGACTGATGCGTATCCGGTCATGATGATGACCAGCATGTCGGGGTAGATTTCGTGCAGGCGGCGCTGCAGCTCGATGCCGTCGGTGCCGCGCATCTTGATGTCGACCAGCGCGACGTCGAACGCCTGCTCGGCGACGCGCGTGAGCGCTTCGTTGGCGCTCTCGGCGGTGGCCACCTCATAACCCTCTTCCGCAAACCATTTAGCCAGCGAGTCGCGGACGCTTAGTTCATCATCAACAATCAGTAATTTGCCTTTGGTCATGGCTTTACCTCACCTCGGCCGGCGCGCGCTCTTCGTCACCGGCCAGAACCGGTCTTTGGCTGTCTACCGGCAATACGATCGTGAACGTGGTTCCCTGCCCTACTTTCGATTCGACGGCGATGCTGCCGCCGTGGCGCTCGACGATGTTCTGGCTGATGGCCAGGCCCAGTCCTGACCCGCCCGACTCCTTCGTGGTGTAGAACGGCTCGAAGATGTGGGCGAGATGTTCCTCGGAGATGCCGACACCGTCATCGCGAATGATGAACTCGACGGTCGTGGCGGAATTCTGGCGAGTTGTGATCCAGAGGTTGCCGCCTTGCGGCATCGCGTCGATCGCGTTGATGATCATGGCCAGCACGACTTGCTCAATCTGGTTGGGGTCGCAACGCACGTGCGGGAGATCTTGTCCTAGCGAGAGATTGAGCTGGATGGTGGCCATGTCCATTTTGTGCTGTACAAGGCGCATGCAGCGGTCGATAACCTGATTAAGGTCGCACCATTCCAGGTTCATCGGCGTTACGCGCGAGAACGACAGCAGGTTCTTGACCAGCTCGCCGCAGCGCTTGCTCTCGCTGGCGATGAGGTCGAGCGAGCCAACCATCTCTTCTTCGCGCGGAGCGGTTGAAAAGTTGTTCTGGATCCAGCGCTTCACCACCCGCGAATAAGTGAGAATCCCGGAGAGCGGATTGTTGATCTCGTGTGCAACCACCGCGGCCATCTTCCCGATGGTGGCCATCTTTTCCACCTGCAGCATGTGCTGGTGCGCCTGCTTGAGTTCGCGGGTCTTCTCCTCTACCCGGTCTTCAAGAGTGTGGGCCCAGGCTGTAATCTCCGCCTGCGCCAGCAGCAAGCGTCCGCTCATGTCGTTGAACGATTGCGCAAGATCGCCGATCTCGTCGTTCGACGTGACCGGAATCTGCAGGCCCAGGTCGCCTTTGGCGAGGCAGGCTGTTCCCTTTTCCAGCTCACCTAAGGGATTTCGAACAACGATCCATATGAATAAACCGCTGAGAAATACCACGAGAACCAACGCGGCACCGGTGTAGGCCAACATGGTGCGGCGTTCTTCGGCGAGGCTGACATCCACCTTTTCGAGCGAGAGATTGGTGTCGAGCACGCCGAGAATCTGTACGCTGGCAGGATGGGCGTGGCACTCCGCATTCGAACAGGCGGGCTGGTTCTCAATCGGAGTAATGACGCCGAGCACCCGCGTGCCCTCGGCGCGATAAATGCGGAAGCGATCGGAACGCTTCAGCAGGGTCAACGGCTTGGACTGCTCGTGACAGCCGTAGCACGCTTCGGCGTCTTTGTTGACACTGCTGCCAACTTCCCGCGGTTGCGTCGAGTAGCTGATGACGCCCTCGGAGTTGAGAATGCGAAGTCGCACCACGCCGGGCTGGTCGGCCATGTTGGTCATCAACTCGTACAAGCCGTTGCGGTCGTTGTGCAGCATGTAATGCGACGCACTGCGGCGCAGCACCTCGCTCTGACGTTCAGCGCTGAGCAGAGCGGCGGCTTCAAGATGCTTGCGGTGCAGCCGGATGCTGAAGTACCCGAGTAACGCAAAAATGGCCACGCCGACGAGCAAGATCGACAGCATCAGCTTGGCGCTGATGCTATAGCCCAACTTTCCCAGCCATTCAGGCTTGTAGCCCTCGTCGTCGAATTGGTCAGTCTCCAGCATGGACCGGTTCCGCATAGGCCTCGCGTACGGTGGCGAGTTTGGGAAGTACCGGCGCGTGGGCCGTTTCTTCCGGGAAGATCGGCAGGAAGCGCGCGGTCACGGCGAAGATGGCGAAGCCGAGGGCGACGAACATGGCCGTGATCACGACTTCCGTCCACCTCGGCGTGTAGCGGGCGCCTACCGCGTTCTCCACGCCCGTAATGGCTACGTTGAGCCGATTGGTTACAAATCCGAGCAAAGTAATGACCGCGACCAGATACAGCCCCTGGGCGCTCTCGCGGACCTTTGGGAACATCAGCAGCGCGAGCGGGATGAGCACCGACAGGAAGATCTCCAGCAGGAAGAAGCGCTGTTCATATCCGGAAATAAATACCAGGCGAAGGACGCCGCGGTGGTACAGGTCCTCGAAGCGGAGGATGCCGTAGATCGCCAGCACTACAACCAGCACTCGCCCCATGTCCCGCAAAATTGGGAGCTCGAGCTCGCGCCCGAAGTACTTCGAGCTCATTGAGGACTCGAAGATGATCATCGCCAACCCCACGGCAATGGCGGAGATGTAGAAGAAGACCGGAAGCAGTGGGCTCCACCAGAAGGGGTGCAGCTTGTTGGGCATGATCATGTACAACGTGCCCAGCGACGACTGGTGCAAGGTGGACAGAATTACGCCCAGAATGACGAAAACAATCATCACGCTGCGCACGGCCTTCAACGCCCAGGTCCAACCCAGCCGCTCAAAGACGATCGGTGAGAACTCGAGCGCCAGCACCGTGGTGTAGAGCATTACGCAATAGGCGACCTCGAACATCACCGAGTGCGGATTGCGCATGATCAGCGGGTGCCAAATGTTCCACGGCAGTCCGAGGTCGTACATAAGCGCAGCGCACACCAACAGGTACCCCATGAAAGCGGTCAGGATCGTTGGCCGCATGATGGAGTGCCAGCGCTTGATGTTGAAGATCTCGACTGCGGCTGTGAGAGTAAATCCGCCGGCGGCAAGCATGACACCGCACATCACGTCGAATCCGATCCACAGGCCCCAGGGGAATTGATCGCTGAGGTTGGTGGAGGCGCCGAGTCCATAGCGGAAGCGGACCCAGGTGGCATACACTCCGGCCGCCATGATGAAGAGAAAAACTGCCTTCCAGAACGTGAAGCGGAACTTGGGAGCCGTCATTGTGCACCGCCCTTTCCATGCTTGTCTTCGCCATGACCTTCGGCTTCGGCCACCTCTTCGCGGCGGTGGGTGATCCAGTAGACGCCGCCCAGCATGACGCCGAAGATCGGAACGAAATCAGGAATGCGGGAGAGCACCTGGTAGGTGTACATGGGCAGCGCCCGCTGGGTGAGATCGTCGCGGTAGCCAAACTTGGTGAAGTCGACCGACGACAGCAACATCACCGACGTCCCGCCAACTTCGGTCTCACCATAGATGTGCGGCAGATACTTGTCAGGGTTCTCCTGGATGCGTTTGCGGGCCTCTTTCAGCAGTTCGTCGCGCTCGCCAAACTTGGTGGCGCCGGTGGGACAGATTTCAGCGCATGCTGTCGGCTTTCCCTGGGCCACACGCGGGGCGCACATGATGCACTTGCGCACCCCGGGGATGGCTTTGCCCCATTCGTACTTAGGAACGCCAAAGGGACAGGCCGCCATGCAGTAACGACATCCCATGCACTTGTGCTTGTCGTAGGTAACGGGACCGATTGAGGTCTTTTTCAACGCTCCCACAGGACAAACCGACGCACAGGCGGGATCGTCGCAGTTCATGCACAACTTGCGCATGAACTTGTCGTCCCTGGTCAGAACTGTGGTGTACTTGTCGGCCGAAGTAACATTCTGCTCCGCAATCTTGTCGTCGTACGGTAGGCCGTTTTCAGTGGCGCAGGCCTGCTCACACTGCTTGCAGCCGATGCATAAAGTCGCATCGTAAAGAATTCCCATACTCATGGTGGACTCCAGACACGTCCGGACGAGGTGCGGCTGGAAGCGACGTCGGCGCCCGGCGGAGAAGGAAATGGCAGGGGCCTCGACCGGGCAAGATGCCGCGACTTGCCGGAAGAGGCTCTTCTACCGAGGAATAAAGGATGAAAGATGAAGGCGACAACCGGATTAAGCTGAATGAGATAGCGCGGGACTCGGTTCCGTAAATACGGCGATTCCTAAGGCTTGGCACAGACCGCAACTGCGCCGCAAACTGCGGAACCCGGAACTCACTGCCGTAACCCACGGCCGATCCTGCCATCAGGGGGACTTCCCTCAACAGAAGGAACGAGGGTGATGGCGCCCGTCGATAACTTTCACTTGCGCAGAGCCTTGAGCTAGCCGTGGAGCCCACGGCATGGATCTGGCTGCTGTCGCGCCGTACCAGGCGCAACCTCAGAACGCCCAGGACAAATTGGGCACAATCAGAAACAGCACCAGCGCCATAAGTAAAACCGCAAAAACGACTTTTTTCATCTTCTGACCTTCAAATTGCGTCATGCGGGTCGTAGCCCGGCCGCAGCCTTCGGATGGATCCGAACATCTATACGGGCGAACTTCACGCATGGATTCCGATCACTCAAGTTGAGTGTGAAGGAAAGAGGGAGGTGATATCTGTGATGCGCATCACTCCCGGACGTGATGCATTTCGCCACTCGGGAGGAAAGAACTGCGAGAGTTTTCATCGGTCTGTGCGCCTGGGGAGTCGTTCGTGTAGAGAAATGCCGCAGACGGTACGAAGTTTAGACCAGATGATTAGAATTTCAACTGCGGGTCGGATTTTCGATTGTTTGCACCTCAGTCGCCGCTGGGTGAGTGGGCGAATCTCGGTCGGCGGCTTGGTCTCTTCTGTAAGCGGGCAGGATTAAAGAAGTTAAGCACGCCGCACACGGCCCAGTAGCCAAGAGCAATTCCCAGAACGAATGAAACTATGATGGTAAAGAACAGCAGGAATGACAGGAGAACTGGTGTCATATAGCTCTCATTGTACAGGCTGCGGCCGGACGGACGTTGTCCGGTTGCGGACAGTAGAACACGTGCCTGCAAATCAGGCAACTGGCAGTACTAAAGCTACTTTACCGTGCGTTGACGCTCCTCGGGATTGGCAAATAAGATACGGGAGTAGAGCTGTGCCTACCCATTCTTGAACTCACTAGTGCAATCAGGGCTTAACCGCAGGGTCCCTTCGACAAGCGCAGGGCAAGCTCTTCGACTCGGAGCGCTGTTCTCGCTCCGGATGACTCGGAATTAAATGGGAATTGCCAATATCAGCGTCAGGGGAGCAAGGCAACACAACCTGAAGAACATCAGCGTTGAGATTCCCCGCAACACGCTTACGGTCATCACGGGGCTGAGCGGGTCAGGCAAGTCTTCGCTGGCGTTCGACACCATTTATGCCGAAGGGCAACGGCGGTACGTGGAAACGCTGTCGGCCTATGCGCGGCAGTTCCTCGACCAGATGGAGCGGCCCGACGTGGACAGCATCGATGGGCTGAGCCCGTCGATCGCCATCGAGCAGAAGACGACGAGTCGCAGTCCCCGATCGACCGTGGGGACCATCACCGAAGTCTATGACTACCTGCGCCTTCTTTACAGCTCGATCGGGATTCCCCATTGCCCGCATTGCGGGCGCGAGATTACGCGGCAATCCGCCGAACAGATTGTCCAGCACGTCATGGAACTGCAGCCCGAAGAACGGGTCGTGATTCTGGCTCCCATTGTTCGGGGACGCAAAGGCGAATTCAAGAAGGAGCTCGACAAGCTGGTGCAGCAGGGATACGTAAAGGCCCGCATCGACGGAAAGCTTCGCAATCTGGACGTCGAGGACATCAAGCTGGACAAACGCAAGAACCATACCATCGAGGTGATGATCAACCGTCGGCTCGTACGGGAGGGGGTCGAGAAGCCTCTCACGGCCGACGTTCTGACGGCCATGAAGTTGGCAGATGGCCTGGTCCAGGTGGCGATGGTGGACGGGGAGGAGAGGCTGTATTCCTCGAAGTTGGCTTGTCCCGAGTGCGGCATCAACGTGCCGGTGCTGGAGCCACGGTCGTTTTCGTTTAACAGCGTGTACGGCGCGTGTCCGGAGTGCAACGGACTGGGCAACAAGTATGACTTCGATCCGGCGAAAGTCATCAGCGACTGGTCGAAACCGTTGCTTGAGGGCGCATTGGGGCCCGGTTCGGCGTCGCAGAACCTGATTCACTCACTGCAGTTGGCGGCGGCCGCCTACGGGTTCGATCTGTCCAAGCCATTTGAGCAGCTTCCGCGGAAAACTCAGAATCTGATTCTTTACGGTCCGGAACCGGGAGAAAAGAAACGTGGCGGATTTCTGGGCGTGTTCTCCTATCTGCGGCAGGCCATGGACGACAGCAGCTCGGAAACCTATCGCGACTGGCTGCTCGACCACATGTCAGCCACGCGCTGTCCGGCATGCGAGGGCAAGCGGTTGCGCCCGGAGAGTCTTGCCGTAAAGGTGAATGGCATGTCGATTGCGGACTTCACCGCCCTGCCGGTCTCGCGAGCGGTCGAGGGAGCTGCGAAGATCAAGCTCAATGCTCGGGAGGAGAAGATCGCAGGACGGATTCTGCGGGAAGTCACGGAGCGGCTGGGATTTCTGAATGCCGTCGGCCTTGGCTACATCTCGCTTGATCGCTCGGCGATGACCCTGAGTGGCGGAGAAGGGCAACGCATCCGGCTGGCAACCCAAATCGGATCGAAGCTGCGAGGTGTGCTCTACGTGCTGGATGAGCCGTCGATCGGCCTGCACCATCGTGACAATGACCGGCTCCTGAACGCGCTGGAGTCGCTACGCGACCTAGGCAACACCGTGCTCGTGGTCGAGCACGATGAGGACACGATTCGGCGCTCGGATTATGTGATCGACCTGGGTCCGGGCGCAGGGCGCCATGGCGGCGAGGTGGTGGCCAGCGGGACCCCAAACGAGATCGAGGGGTTTTCGCGATCCCTGACCGGGCAATACATCTCAGGCAAGAAGCAGGTGATGTACCGTTACGCGCGGCGGCAAACAAACGGCAAGGCCATCACGATTCTCGGAGCGCGCGAGAACAACCTGAAGCAGATTGACGTGGGCTTCCCGCTCGGCGTCATGACGGTTGTGACGGGCGTGTCCGGGTCGGGTAAGTCGACCCTGGTAAACGACATTTTGTATCGTGCGCTGGCCAAGGCGCTTTATGGCTCACGCGAAGAGGCAGGCGCGCACAAGAGCATCGCCGGGACCGAGTTCATCGATAAGGTTATTCGTATCGATCAATCGCCGATTGGACGGACTCCACGCTCGAATCCGGCGACCTACACCGGCGTATTCACGCTGATACGCGACCTGTACGCTATGCTGCCCGAGTCACGCGAGCGAGGATACAAAGCGGGCCGCTTTTCGTTCAACGTGGCGGGCGGGCGCTGCGAAGCGTGCCAGGGCGATGGGCAGCGGCGGATCGAGATGAACTTTCTGCCCGATGTGTACGTCCAATGCGAAGTGTGCGGCGGCAAGCGCTACAACCACGAAACCCTGGCGGTAAAGTACAAAGGCTATTCGATTGCCGACCTGCTGGAGACGCCTGTCGCCGACGCCTTGCCGGTACTGGAGAACGTTCCGCAGATCAAGCAGAAGCTGCAAACTCTGGTCGACGTTGGACTGGGATACATTCACCTGGGGCAATCGGCGGTGACGCTGTCGGGCGGAGAAGCGCAGCGCATCAAACTGGCGCGCGAGCTCAGCAAGCGACAGACCGGCAAGACGCTGTACCTGCTGGACGAGCCGACAACCGGGCTGCACTTCGACGACGTGAGCAAGCTGCTTGAGGTGCTGCACCGGCTCACCGACCTGGGTAACAGCATCATCATCATCGAGCACAATATGGACGTAATCCGCAATGCGGACTGGGTGATCGACCTCGGCCCCGAAGGAGGCGAGGACGGCGGCCGCATTGTCGCGCAAGGCACCCCAGAGCAGGTGGCTCGAGCCAAGAAATCTTATACGGGGCAGGCGCTCGCTAAATTGCTGGTGGGAGCATCCAATGGGAAGGACGCATAGCCCAGGTCCCCACATTTCCCAAAACCAGGGATATGTGGGCCGCCTAGAGACCAGTCCGCTTTGAATGTCAGGCTGTCGATAAATGGCCGATCCAGAACAAAAGCCGCTCGAATCATCCGTGCCGCTGCAGCCCGAAATTCTGCCGCCGGTCGCCCCTCCCTTCGAGTTTCGACCCGTGCTTCTGCCGGAGGCTTTGCCTACACCGGCACGGGACCGTTTTCCGCCCTGGTCGGGCTGGGATGTGGCGGCGGTGTTGTGCTTTACGCTGGCGGCGGTCTTCTTTTTCAGTGCGGTGGCCTTAGGCGCGGCACATGTGCTGACCAGCAAGCAACATGTCTCGTGGAGCGATCTGGCGTCGAACCCGATTGTGGTCATCGGAGCGCAGCTGGCGGCCTATCCGATCGTCATCCTGTTCATGATGAGATTGGTGGGCAGCAAGGCGCAGGAGCGGTTCTGGCTCGTCATTCGTTGGAACTGGCTGGGGTTCGCGATGCTGCGGTTTCTGCTGTCTGGTGTTGTGTTTGCGATTGCAGTGGAGTTCGCGTCGCGCTGGCTGCCCATCCCCAAGTCTCTACCGGTAGACCGGTTCTTCACCGACACTTACGGAGCCTACCTGATGGCGGCGTTTGGCATAACCCTCGCCCCATTGCTGGAAGAGTTGTTCTTCCGCGGCATGTTGTATCCGGTGTTGCGGCAAAGCGTGGGGACGGGACTGGGAATCGTGCTCACGGCTATTGCATTCGCTTTTATCCACGGCGCACAACTGGGATACGCGTGGGCGCCGTTGCTTAGTATCTTCGTCGTGGGAATCGTGTTCACCATTGTGAGGGAAAAAACCAACTCGGTAGCGGCTTCCTTTCTCATGCACTGCGGCTACAACCTGGCTCTTTTTG
>Ga0335085_10008874_pt1 | contig 15251 bp, 15 predicted proteins | sample Lox_Sample_45_FD_206712 | JGI IMG/M metagenome (GOLD analysis project Ga0335085, IMG submission 206712) | Soil microbial communities from Loxahatchee National Wildlife Refuge, Florida, United States - Lox_Sample_4.5 | ecosystem: Environmental > Terrestrial > Soil > Wetlands | place: USA... | reverse complement strand
GCTGGCGGTGCGCAACCTGATCCATGGCGTGCCGGTCACCAACCGCGAGGCGGCGGCCAATCCCGAAGCGCTCGATTTTTTCGCCGCTATCCCGGAGCTCAAGAAAAAACCGCCCCGGCGCACGGCCGCGCGCCCGCGCCGTCTGCAGCCCCGCGGCTGAGCGAGCCGCGCGGGGCGCGCATCGCAATTCGCCGCGCGCGAGCGCTGGTTGCCGGCGCGCTCCTGGACTATATTCGGAGCGCCCGCGCCGTGCGGAGCGGGAAATTTCGCGCAGGCGCAGAGCCAGACACCTAATGCTTCAAGACAAAAAATCAGTGTACCCATCGCGACGGCGATACGCATCGGCCGTGCCGAACCAAAAAGAGGCTTAGGTGCGAGGAATTCTAAAGTCTTCGTGCGGTCGAAGGACTCATGTTGTTGCGGCTTTGCATCAGGCGACGTTGAGCCGACCGCCAGCGTTTCCGGAAGAACCGAGCATAAAGCCGGAAGAGCTTGCTAGTGCGAAATTAACACGCGTCGGGTGAAAAAAAGTCACCTCAGCACTTTTCAAGCTCTTCGACTTATCTTAAACTACAGACGACCCAATCCACGTAAAGGTGACGGCGAGGATGACAGCAAAGGATTTCTTGCCCCCGGCCAGTGCCGAGCCGCGATACGCTTTGCAACCCGCACCGGAGGTTCGTGCGCCGCACAACGGACATGATCTTTTCGAGAAGCTGCAGCCGGCGATCACGCGAATAACGCCGCAGGCGCTGAGAGAAAGAGAGCTGTGGGACCTATTGCATGCCGCACCCGCGGTGGTCCTCGATCGAGACGATCGGGTCAAGATGCTGGTCGAATCAACCCTGGATTGGCTCGGACTCAGCGACAGCTCCCGATCGCGCGGAGATGTTCCGTTCGATAGCAGCCTCTTCGATCTGGCCCGCAACCACCATAATGGCAACATGCGTGTCGGCGACATGTTCCGCTTCACGCCGAATTCTTTCGGCCATATCGCCCGGAAACTATTGATCTATCGATCCCCTGGTGGTGGTGCCGTGCAGGTCTTTCCCAGTGTCTTCAATTCAGGTGGCAGGTGCGTCGCTGTGCCTCAGCCGATCCTGGAGACGGCGTGGGGCCTGATGTACGATGTGCTCGTTGGCACACTGCCGGAAGCGAGCGGTTTCTCCTTCGCTGTGGAACTTGACATACTGGTATATCCAACCTCCAACTCGATTGTGAGCGCGGTTCGGAATCTGTTAGCGGACAGCGCTCTGCTATCGGAGTTAGGAAGCTCCACCGGGTTCTGCTCACGGCTTGGTGGGCGGTTGGACGCGGTTAAGGCTCGCGCTGCGGCCGTATTGAAGCGCAGAGGAGCCCGCGGTCTTGTCGCGGAAGCCCTCGAAGAATTGAGAGCCTTCAGGTCGAAACGGAGCGAGAAAGTGTCTTCGGCGCGCGCAGATTCTATTCCGCAAGACTTTCATGTAATCGCGCCAGCGCACTTTGACCGGACGAGATACCTCACCGGCCTGATGGGTCGCCGAGAGAACCTCGATACCCAGGTGCTTTGGGACGATACCTGGGTCTCGCTTCCTGTCACCAACGATGCGCTCGCAATATTTCCATCATCGAAGATCACAATCGTCAGCGATATCGCGCCCACCCGACACAGAGTGCTGATACACGAGCCTCCGGGTTACGTAGCCACCGCGTCGCGCAACATAACGGTGAGCCTGGCGATCGTGGACCAGGATCGGATACCCGAATCCAATGGGCGAACAATGTCTTAGCCGCTCAATTCAATGCCGATCGTCAGCGGCATGCAGCATTTTATTTCGGTGATGGGAAGAGATTGGAAAAAGATCTAGTGGCGCAAAATCCCGGACTCGTAAAGCCCGCTCGTAAACGAATCGCATCCCGGTTCTGGTATGCCAGCTCCAATCAGTAACAGATCAAAGCCCCTGCTGGAGCTCCTATGATCAAAGTTCTGCACTTCACCTCGAGCTTTGGACTCTCAGGTGGGGCTGAGGCGAATCTGTTGCGGCTGGTCTCGCACATGGACCGAGACCGTTTTAGCAACATGATCGTCACAATGACGGAAGGCGTGAATTTCGATCTGGTGCGCGAGCGTCTGTCGGCGGAGTTCGGAGTCGCGGTCGATTCGGCTGAGAATGCGGCGCGGTGTCCCAAATCCACTCGCGGTTGTGCGTCTGTCTCAAATAGTCAGCCGGTTCCAGCCTTTTCACCCGGCCAACGTTGAATCCTCTAACGGAGCGAGGATATTCTACTAGCGGGCGCCCACCACAGAACCCGCTCGACGGCAGCCCGGCCCTTTAGTTATGCACATATTGATCGTTCTAGCCATGAAGGAATTCTCTTCCACCGTTCGATCGAATGCCGGTTTGCGGTGAGAAACTCCATTCGTTTCGCATCCGCGGCGGGATGAATCTGAGCACCGTGGATGGCGAGTTCTACAGCGGGACGGCCACGTGTTCTGTACCTGCCGTTGGACTGGATGACCCAGAAGCGAGCGGTCGGCCTCGAATAGACTGATTGCTCCAACCATAGGGCCGCCGGCTCATTTCCATGTCCGCGACATCGGCAACCAGGGCCTCTGCTGCGTTTAGCCGAAGCTATTGCGAAGCCGAACCAAGCTGTGGCCCGCGCGGAGAGAAACACTCGCACAGCGTCGAATGACCTCGATATTCGTCCCTCTCTGGTTCGGTTGGGGCGCCTGAGACGGCCCACAAAGGAGGTCATTTCGCGCTGTTCCCCGGAGATTGTCGCAACAGCCAGACTCGGTGGCGGAGCGCACTCAATTCGAACTGTCAGGCGACTTCCGGACCGAGACAGGCCCTAGCGAGGGCAATGCAGAAGAAAAAAGGGACCGAGCGTCTGAGCACCCGATCCCTCGTCGCACTTCTTGCCGCTACTTCTTGATCTTCGCCTTCTTTGCCCGTACTGCCGATCCATAGCGTTTGCTGAAACACTTACGGCACCGGCGGTCGCGTCGCTGGATGAAGCTCGGAGCGAGATCGTCACTGCCGCAGTAACGGCATACGAGCTTCTCGGTTGTCGGCCTACGCCCGGTCTTCTTCAGTGGCACTCGTGCAGACGTGACCGGGTCAGCCTTGTCACGATTTGTCAATTTCGAGCCTTCCATCCTCTTGGTCTCCTTTAGCCGTAACGGCCGGTCACGGATGCTTGCTCCGTTGCTCCCACAAAGCGAACGATGCGCGGCTTTTCCGAGCGACCCGCCTGACGATCGAAGGCGACTGGAAGGCGAATGTGGACGTAAAGACCTGGACTGGCTTCGGTGGCGAACCAGAGCAAATGTGTGTGATTGCCCGCGTGGGAGGGCGGGCAGCACATGAAGCATAAAGTCTCCTCAACTACCTCGGCACTGGCGCACGAAATCACGGCGCTGGTACAGGCGACTCCTGCCGATCTCAAGGAGCGCTGGCGGGTGCTCTATCACACCGAACCGCCGCGGCGCATCAGCCGGGATCTGCTGGTCCGTGCGCTCGCCTATCGCATCCAGGAAAAGGCGCTGGGTGGGCTCAAGCCCTCCACGCGCCGATTGCTGGCAAAGGTCGCAGGCGATGCTTCGAAACACCGGCCGATCCGGGTCGCACCTCGGCCAACTCTCAAACAAGGAACAGTACTGCTGCGCGAATGGCACGGCACCCAGCACCAGGTGGTTGTCCGCGAGGACGGCATCGTGTTTCAGGGCAAGCAGTACAAGTCCTTGTCGCAAGTAGCCTCCCGAATCACCGGCACCAAATGGTCGGGGCCGCGCTTCTTCGGCCTGACGACAAACCGTCGAGAATAGAGCGATGGAACAGTCCAAGCTCAAAGCCCGACGCTGCGCCGTCTATACGCGCAAGAGCTCTGAGGAAGGGCTCGAGCAGAACTTCAACTCCCTGCACGCCCAGCGCGAAGCCTGCGAGGCCTTCATCAAGAGCCAGGCGAGCGAGGGCTGGATGCTCATCAAGACCGCTTACGACGATGGCGGACTATCGGGCGGCACCATGGAGCGGCCAGCGCTCCAGTGCTTGCTCACTGATATCGGTGAAGGGCTCGTCGATGTGGTCGTGGTCTACAAGGTGGACCGCCTCACCCGGTCGCTGGCCGACTTCGCCAAGATGGTGGAACTGTTCGACGCCCACGGCGTGTCATTTGTCGCGGTCACGCAGCAATTTAATAACACCACCTCGATGGGCCGGTTGACACTCAATGTCCTGCTTTCCTTCGCCCAGTTCGAGCGTGAGGTCACGGGCGAGCGCATCCGGGACAAAATCGCGGCCTCCAAGCGCAAGGGCATGTGGATGGGAGGCGTGCCGCCACTCGGGTATGACGTTAGCGACGGGCGGTTGCTCATCAATCCCGCGGAAGCAGAGACGGTCAGACATATCTATGAGCGGTACCTGGAACTGGGGTGTGTCAGACAATTGAGCAAGGAGTTGGAGCAGCGAAGGATTGTTTCGAAAGTCCGGGTCTCCCGCAACGGCATCAAGTCGGGAGGGTGCCGGTTCTCGCGTGGCGCGCTATACGAACTGCTGGCCAACCCCATTTACATTGGCGAGATCCGCCACAAGCAGGAGCGCCATCCCGGCCAGCACGAGCCGATTCTGCCGAAGGAGCTCTGGGAGAGAGTGCAGCAGCGGTTGAGCGAGAATGCGGCACGTGGCCGGGGAAGCGCAAACCGGTCCATTGCCAGTCCCCTTGCGGGAAAGATCTTCGACGCCGATGGTGAGCCGCTCTACGTGCAGGGAGCAACCAAGGGCAGGCGGCGATACCGCTACTATGTCCCCAAATGCCTGGTCAGCGGCTCGGCGAGCGACAATGGAAAGGGCTGGCGACTTTCGGCGCCCGAGCTTGAGCGCGCGGTGTGGGTTGCCGCGCGGCACATCCTGAGCGATCGCACGGGCCTGCTGGAAGCGCTTGAGAAGTCCGGGCTCGAGTCGCCTGACGTAAGCGCAACCCTCGAATCGGCGTCGCATCTCGTATGGCGCCTGCAGGACGAAGCCGATGCCAGAGCATCCTTGGTCGAGATCGTAAGCAGGGTCGAACTGCGCGATGACGGCATAGCGGTGACGCTGGGAATCGAAGTCCGTTGCTCGCGGGCGGGCATCAGAACCAGTAGCACACTAAGCCTGACCCGTTTCGTGCCGCTCACAATGAAACGGCGCGGGGTGGAAACTCGTATCATCCTCGCCGCCGGAGATGATCTGCCGCGGAAGGTAGACCCGGCACTGCTCAAGGCCGTGGCGCGTTCGCGCGCGTGGTTTGAAGAGCTTGCCTCGGGGCAGGTGCGATCTCTCGCCGACATCGCGCGGCGTGAGAAGATCACGCGCCGCTACGTCGAGCGTCTCTCGCACCTGGCCTTCGCGGCACCCACAATCGTGGAAGCAATCTGCCAGGGACGACAGCCCGCCGAACTGAGTACGGAGACGTTGCTCAATCGGGTCGAACTGCCGTTGGAATGGCCGGCCCAGTCGAAACTGATCGGAATCGATTAGGTGTACCGCTTGCGGAATCTTGCAAAGGCGATGGATGAGCGAATTTCGCTCGAATCTGTGAAGCGAACCGGCTTTTCTGCGCTGGGAGAAAAACCCGAGGAATTTGCCCAATCGCGCGCACAGTTCGCACTCTCTGGTTCGCATCGAGCGCACAAGGGGCGCCTCGCGCGCAGATTTTTCCGCTATCTCCATATTGTATGCAAACATTACAGACTGTATGGCGGAGAGGGGTGAATTCGAACTGCCGGTGCCGTATCCTAAAACTTTCCTGTTAAGGATGCTGGGATTGCGTCTTTGCCGAATGCGGGGACCGATCCGGTCTGACTAGCATGTTGATGAACTGCCGTAATTTGACATGATGACTGCCCTATTTCTTGGCGCGCGCGATCAGCGACTCGTTAAGCTGCGGGAGGGTGCGCCGCAGGAGCTGCGCCTTGAAGCCGGGCGCGTGACTGTAGCGCGGCGCGCCCATGAGCAAGCCGGACGATTTGCCCGGACCGGCCGCTCCGCCGAAGAAGACTTCGCGATGCGGCGCCATGACGAACGCGCCCAGCTTGGCCGTGGGCTCCTCGGGGCAGAACTCACGCGGTGGAAGAAACCCCTCGAACGTAGCGGCCTCTAGTCAGGGCCCGACTAGCTCTGCTCGCGAAAGCTGCGGGTCGCGGTCGCCGCTGACGAGATAGCGGTTCGTTCGCGTGCCGGTTCTATCTCAGGTGGAGCAACGTAGGCAGGATAGCGGGGCTGTGCTACGAATAGCGGCACTCGCACGCGGGCGCGATCCGATCCCGCCACGCACAAATATCCGCTAAGATGAGGAAGTCCCTGGATCTCCGAGGGCAGTACCAGTGCGTCCAGAGAACGCGCTTCATGAAGCGAGAGGGTGGGGCGGAGATTGCCGGCATTGGCCCCGAGCTGGTCGCGCACGATTTCCCGCTCACCGATCTGCCTGCTCAGAAATGCCGCGGTTTCGGCCTCGTCGACTCTGAGCAGGAGCTTGGTCGAGGGCATCGAGGAGAGCACGCTCGCCTGCTCGCGGCCGTAGATCGCGCGCAACTGTGAAATGGTCTGGAAGCCGATCACCGCGGCGAGTTGCCGTTTGCGCCCGCGCACCAGTAGGTTCTCGAGCTGACTCTGACGCTTAAGGGCGGCGAGTTCGTCGACCACTATCCATACCCTGGTCCAGTCGCCGCGCCGAGCAGGTCGCGCGAGCAGTCGCCTTACGATGCAATCGAGCCAGAGGCTGAGCAACGGCATGATTGCCGCGGCGAGGTCATCGCGCGAGGTGAGAAACACCCAGCCACGTGCCCGCCGCGACCATGCGCGCGCGCTCCACCCCGGAGCGGATTTGCCGGGCACATAGCGGAGCGGATTGATCGCATTGGCGGCGGTTGCCACGATTCCGGCTCCCTGATCGTGCGCGCCCGGATCGATGAGCGGCTCGGCGGCAGTTCCGGCCAGGCGTTTCTTCAATTCCGAACGTGAGAGGCTGAGCAGGGCCGGCAGGCTCGCCGGAACGGTTGGATCGGCGACCTTGAGCAACGCGGTAATCAAGGTACGGCTCGATTGACGAAAGAAAAACGCGGACCCATCCTCGCCCTGCGCGCCCGCCGGATCGGGGATGAATGCCGCCGCCAGCATCTCGGCATCAACCTCGAAGCTTGCCGGGTCGAGTTCCTCCCAGGGAGTCCAGGCAGGGCAGCGTGCGTCGAGCGGATTAAGCAGCACGTCGCCGCGTGCGGGACGGTAGAATTCGGGGGTGAATTCGCACTCGGGATCAACCACGACCGCGGTCTCGCCGCGCTTCGCGATTTGACGCAACATCGAACGGATCGCGACCGACTTGCCGGTGCCCGTCGCACCGGCAATGAGAAAGTGCTCAGACTCACATGCGCGCGGAATCGGTACGCCCGCCACCACGATTCCGTCCCTTAAGCTGGCGGCGAAGCCGGCGCGGCGAGATAAGCTTGAGTCCGCGGACGTGAGCGGCCCGCTCGATCGACTCATGCTCAGAAGCCAGTGACCAATGAAAGCGCTGCGCCGCCAACCCGAGCAGCACCAGTACTGCGGGAGTCAGCAGTGCAGCCATTCCCCACCCGGCGTAATGCGCGAACCAGGCGTCGGGTCCCGCGCGAAAGATGTGTTGGTTCAGGAATGGATACAAACTATCGACCGGATAGCGCGATCCCCGATAGGGGAGCGACACGAACGGCAGCGGCAGTGCTTCGGTAAAGAACCAGCTCACCGTCCACTGCACGAAATACTTATGGGCGAGCGGACCGCAGTAGTGTCCGGTCCAGTACCAGACCAGGGCCGCGGTCAAAGCGGCCCACGCTGCTGCAGCCAGGATCAGACCCCGCATCATGAAGCGCGCGAGCATCGCTGATGAGACGCGTCGTGCTTCGTGCCTGATGATGGAGGCCGAGAGATTCATGACTCGCCCCGCAGCCTGGCCACATAGCGCTGTGCATCGCGGGTCGCAGCCTCGCGAATTCCATCGGTCAGCTCCACGCTCTGAGTCTGGTCGATGAAGTGCTGCAGCGTAAGCCGAGTGCGCACCGCCTCGTACAAGAGCTGCTGGAGATGCCCAGCGCCGTTGCGCTGGAACTTGGCAAACAGCGCCTCACGGATGAGATCGCTGACGGTGACCGAACGTGCGGCGCATTCAGCCTCGACCGCGCGCTCGATTTCGGCGGGAATTCTGACGCTCACCACAGGATTCTTCATGGGCATTCCTCCTTGAATCTCGCGCGCGTCAGGTCTTCTGACACGTCACTCATCGTGAAGATGACAGCGATCGCGCAAGTGCCAGTAAACGTGAGGTAAATGCGTTTACCCCGGCCCAGGCGAAGATCCGAATTCCGCAACCGCCGGCCAGGAAATTGCGGTTTACCCTCGTGACAAGCGGCAGACCGACCCGCTCGCGCAATCGCAACGCGCAGCGCCCCGGCCGCGAGCGCAGCCGTTTTCCTCCGTGGGCGCTTCTCCATCACGGGTCCACGCTCTTCTCGAAAGCGATCATCCAAACAGAAAATTCATGACGCTTGCCGCGTGGAGTGCGATGGTGAGCCCAATACCGACCCGGAACAGGTAGCGGACCCCCTCGCCACTCTTGCCCGTGGCCGCGTAACCGAGCGCGGCTGCGATCAGGATGAGCTTGGCGAGCGTGTGAATCGCGGGTCCGGTCAAGTAGTCGGCGATCGCCTCGAGGGGGTAGTCCCAGGGCAGGGTCACAGCTGGGCCGGACATCGCCCATGCCGGCCGCGAGATCACCAGGGTCAGCAGCAGCATGGCTGCCGGCGCAAGGGGCAGGACACGTTCAATGAAACATCGCATGAGGTTTTCTCTCAACTGATAAATTGTAAACTCATATGCATGTATGCGGATTTGATAGCAGACTCCAATCCGTTTACGCAAGCCAGCGGTTTGAGATGGAGGGCTACGATCTGAAGACAATCAGCTGCCAGGCTAAATGAAACTAGGCTAAGGCTTGCGCGAGGTTCAGATGTTTGCTATCAAAACTGCATATATGCAGACTCAATACACCGACGGCGACCGAAATGCTGCAACGAGCAGTGTCCCGTTGGCGCGTGCCATGATCGGCGTGCAGCTCGCGGCGATGGGCTGTGCGCGCTTTGATCTGGGCGTGCTTCGCGCCAGCACGATGGTATTGCTGGAAGCGGTCAGCGCGGATCGGATCACCGCGCGAGTTCGCTGGCTGCGGCGTGAGAACGTCCGTGGTGCACATGTTTTCATTCGCCCCCATGGGCTTTCGCATCTGACCCTGGTCGACGACCTCGACGCTCAAGCGATCGCTGCTATGAAGCACTGCGGCTTTGCGCCGGCGCTGGTGGTCGAAACCTCCCCGCGCAATTTTCAGGCGTGGCTCAAACACGCCCGCTTGCTCGCCGACCGGGAAGCCGCGACTATCGCCGCGCGCTGGCTCGCGTCGCGCTTCGGTGGCGATCTCTCAAGCGCCGACTGGCGACACTTCGGGCGACTCGCGGGATTTACCAATCAGAAGCCCAATCGTCGGCTGCCCAACGGATGCGCGCCGTTGGTTCGTCCGCGCGAGTGCTCCGGTCGGCCGTTTCCGGCGGCGCGTCGGTTTCGCGCGCAAGTCGAGCAGTTGGCCGCCGAAGCGCGGCGCGCCCGCAAGGCGCGGTGGATACGGCCACGCATGCCCGGCTCCGTTCGGCTCACGAGCGTGGCGGAGTTTCATCGCGCCTGGCGTTACGGAGGCGATCTGCATCGCGCTGACATGGCGTGGGCGCTATACGCGGCCGGGCACGGCCTCGGCGCGAGCGAAATCGCGGCGGCGATTCGCGCGGCGCGCGACCTCTCCAAGAAAGGGAGCGCGCGCCGGCAGTTCGCATATGCGGAGCGGACCGCCCGAAAGGCTCTCGAGCTAGTGTGCGGGTGTCCGTCCAACCCGATCCCATTTGGCGTAACACGTGAAGGAAGTTTTAGCCGATGAGGTGTGACATGTCGTTAAATCGAGTGATGGTGATCGGAAACCTGGGAGCGGAGCCGGAGCTCCGTTATCTCGAGAGCGGACGGGCGGTGGCGAACCTGTCGGTGGGCACCAGTGAGGCATACACCGATCGCGAGGGCGAGAAGCGCCGCGCTCAGGTCGAATGGCACCGGGTGGTGGTGTTCGGTCGACTGGCCGAAGTTTGTCACCAGCATCTGCACAAGGGACGCCAGGTGTATGTCGAAGGCAGGCTTCGCAGCCGCTCTTTTGAGATCGCGGGCACCGAGGGCCGCAAGGGCAGGCGCACGGAGATTCTCGCAACCCAGGTGCAGTTTCTCGGCCCCTCCAGTTCCGCGACCCACGAATCCGCAGGCGAGGCGAGCGAAACCACCGAACTTTGAGCTCTCCGGCCCTGCACCCAATTCCTGGTGCAGGGCCGGAAAAGGGGACTGCGGCTATGCTGGTAATGTCGCGCGGAGCGCTGAGCGCGGCGCAAGCCGAGCGCTACTACACCGAAAAATATTCGGCCGACGACTACTACACCGAGGAGCGGCGCGTGGAGGGCGAGTGGTTCGGGCGTGGCGCGGCCGCCCTGGGCCTGAGCGGGCGGGTGGCGGCGACGGATTTCCGCGCGGTGTTGCAGGGGCGCGATCCGCGCAGCGGCGAGACCCTGGTGCGGGCCAGTGCGCGAGACGGAGAGCGGCGCGCCGGGTGGGATGCGACCTTTAACGCTCCCAAATCAGTCAGCATTCAGGCGCTCGCCGGCGGCGATGTGCGCCTGGCCGCGGCTCACCAGGACGCTGTCAGCCGCGCGCTGGTCGAGTTGGAGGGCTTTGCGCTTTCGCGCCGGCGCGGCGGACGCGAGTGGGTCTTGACCGAGAACCTGGTCGCGGCACGTTTCGAACATAGCGCCGCGCGACCCGCGCGCGATGGGGACGACGCACTCGGACCCGACCCGCATCTGCATACTCACGTGGTCATCGCAAACATGACGCGGCGCCCGGACGCGCAATGGCGCGCGCTCGATCCTCTTGAGCTTTATCGTTCGCAGGGTTTCGCCACTGCCATCTATCGCTCGGAACTGGCGCTTGCGGTCCAGCGGCTCGGCTATCGCATCAGGGTGACGGCAGCGGACGGACGCTGGGAACTGGAAGGATACACGCTCGCGGAGTTGCAGGCTTTTTCGCGCCGACGCCAGGCGATTGAGCAGGAACTTTCGCGGCTGGGATTGAAGGGAGCCGCGGCGGCGCAAAACCTTGCCCATCAGACTCGCGCACCCAAGCAGCGCTGGAACTCTGGGGAATTGGTCGCGCTTTGGCGCGAGCGTGCCGCGCGTCACGGGATTCGGCCCGAGGTGATGCTGTGCGAGGCGCGCGGCCGGCAAATCGCACCGCCTGATCCAGCACGCGCTGAAGAGGCGCTGCGCTTCAGCACCGCGCACCACACCGAACGCGAGGCGGTAGTGGATCGGCGCGCGCTCGAAGCGACCTCGCTCAGATTTGCGATGGGCAGGGTCGACCTCGCAGGTGTGCGACGCGCCCTCGCTGATTCGGAACAGCGTCGCGAGTTGCTCGCCGCGAGCGCCGAGATAACCTCGCCAGGCGGTGCCTACACCACCCGCGAAATGATCGAATTGGAGCGCGACAATCTCTCCCTGGCGCAGGCTCCCTCCAAGCGCGCGGCGCCGCTCGCGGATTCGGCCGCGCTCGCACGTTGGACGCTAAATCGCGGGCTGGGCGCGGATCAGCTGGCGGTCATACGAGCCACCGTGCTGGCTTCCGACTGGATCACCTGCATCGAGGGGCACGCCGGCACCGCCAAAACCACTACCGTTGGCGCGATTGGAGAGGTGGCGCGAGAGCAGGGCTACGCGGTGCGCGGCTTTGCGCCGACCACCCGCGCAGTTCAAGCGCTTGGTCAGGCCGGATTGGAGGCGCGCACGGTAGCGAGTCTGCTTGCTCATCCAGTTGGTGAGCGCGAACCGCGCGTGTTGTGGTTCATCGACGAGTCGAGTCTACTCGGGACCCGCCAGCTCAATCAGTTATTGCGCAGGGCGGAGGCCACGGGCGTGGAGCGGGTGGTACTGGTGGGCGATCAGCGCCAGCATCACGCGATCGAGGCAGGACGTCCCGTCCATCAACTGCAGCGCGCGGGGGTTCGGGTCGCACGGCTGGAAACCCTTCGCCGCCAGCGCCCGGCTCCACTGCGCGAAGCGGTTAGGCTGGCCGCCGCGGGCCGCATCGATCTGGCGCTCTCGCTGCTTGAGGAGCAAAACCGCATCCACGAGATTCCCGATTCCGCTGCGCGCCACCAGGCCATTGCGAGTGACTACTTGGCCGCGCATGAAGCAGGCGCAATGACCCTGGTGGTGAGTCCCGCGAATCCGGAACGAATGCAGCTCAACCGGATGATCCACGAGGCGCTCACCGCACGGGGCAAAGTCTCCGCGCGCGCCTATCTCCAGACCATTCTTATCAATCGCGACCTGACTCGCGCTCAGCGCAGCCACGCGAACGGCTACGAGATCGACGATGTGGTGTGGTTCACCCGTGGGAGCCGAAAGCTCGGCCTGGCGCGGGCGAGCTACGCACGGGTCGAAAGGATCGATCGCGAATGCGACCGCATCACGGTTCGCACCGAGCGCGGCGACTGCGTCGAATACGCACCCGCACGGTTGCTGGGCGTGCAGGTGTTCCACGAGGCGCGCCGCGCTTTCGCGGCAGGGGATCGCATCCAGTTCCGGGCGCCCGACCGCGTGCGTGGGGTGGCCAACGGCGAGCTTGCGACCATCATCGCGATCGACGAGCGGCTGGTGACTTTAAGGCTGGATCGGGGCGGCCAGCTAAATGGAGCACGCGAGTTGCTGTGGCACACCGACTACGGCTACGCCTCAACCTCGCATTCCAGCATCGGCACGACGGTCGAGCGGGTTATCGTGAACATCGATACGCTCGGTGCCGCCGAGCTGGTCAATCGCAAGCAGTTTTACGTCTCGATCAGCCGCAGCCGCAGCGACTTGACCGTTTATACCGATAACCGGGTGCGGCTGCCAAGCGCGGTCGGCCGCAGCCGCGAGAAGGCGATTGCGCTGGACCGAGTGCTCCAGCCGCCGACCGCTCGGATCATCCCCGATCCGGCCAGGACCGTACATCATACGTATTCTCTGCGGCGCTGAGGCTCGTGGCCCGTCGGGGACGTGTTCGTCATTAAAACGGAGGGCCGATCCTTGCGCGCTGGAATTGTGAAGTGGGTAACAGCCTCGGCGTTAGAATCGCGAGGGCCGCTGACAAGGAAGTCCGGAGTGATGAAGGAGCGAAGGTTGAGATTAGGATGTTTGGGAGAAATATCGTCCTTGCGTCCAGCTCATCGCAAATACCGCCTGCGCGAACCGGTGGTAGGTATCACGCCAAAGAACCGCCAGGGGGAAACTCAATGGTTCGACGGTCGGTCGCGAGAGCTGGTGAGTCGGTTCGATACGTCCCCAAAGCGACGACATTCTCCGGCTTGCGCCGACCTGCAGGCGAGCAGCCAGGCGGCAAGCTCAATTCAAAAACCTCCATGGCATTGACGATTGAGTTGTCGTTTGTCATCGTAAATGACAACTATGTCGACGGACAAACCAGTGATTCGGCGCGCACTGGATCTGGCCGGCCTGCTCGCCAGGAAGTCCCACTTCCTCTTGGGCCCGCGTCAGACCGGCAAGACGTTTTTGGTACGCCACGCACTGCCTGCTGCGCGGGTCTACGACCTGCTCGACAGCGCGACTTACCTTGCGCTGAGCCGCGATCCTGGCCGCATTGCGCAGGAAGTAACCGACCGTGACAAGATCGTGGTGGTCGACGAAATTCAGCGGCTGCCGGAACTTCTCAACGAGGTTCATCGTCTGATCGAGCGGCGCCGCGTGAATTTCCTGCTGACCGGCTCGAGCGCACGCAAGTTGCGCGGCGCTGGAGTGAACCTGCTGGGTGGGCGCGCGCGCACGCTGTATTTGCATCCGCTGACTTCGCACGAGCTCGGTTCGCATTTCGACTTGGAACGCGCGGCCGCTCGCGGACTGATACCCTCGATCTATTTTTCGGACGATCCACGCGCCGATCTTGAAGCCTATGCGGGAACCTACCTCCAGCAGGAGATCGTGGCGGAGGGAGCGACCCGCAACGTTCCTGCCTTCAGCCGTTTTCTCAGAGTTGCAGCGCTGTGCAATGCCACCATCGTCAACTTCACCAACGTCGCCAATGATGCGCAGGTCGCCCGGACCACGGTCTACGAGTATTTCGAGATTCTCCGCGACACGCTGATCCTGCATGAGTTGCCGGCCTGGCGCAGATCGGGAAAGCGCAAGCCGCTCGTTTCCTCGAAATACTATTTCTTTGACATCGGAGTGGCGGGAGCCCTGCAAGGCCGTGCAATCCGCTTTGGAACCCCCGAATTTGGGCAGGCCCTGGAAAGCCTCGTGTTTCACGAGCTTGCAGCCCATCGCGACTACACCTCGGGCGACCCGCTGGCCTATTGGCGCTCGACCTCCGGCTTCGAGGTTGACTTCGTAATCGGCGACCACACCGCGGTCGAGGTGAAAGCCAAGGCCAACGTCAGCAATCGAGACCTTGCCGCGCTGCTCGCCATCGCAGAAGAGCACCGGTTTCGCCGGCTCATCTGTGTGTCCCTGGAGGCGCGGGCGCGACGGGTCGGTCCAGTTTCGATTCTTCCCTGCGTCGAGTTCCTGGAAGCCCTGTGGCAAGGTCGCTTCCGTGGCTGACTCCAGGCGGGCGGCGGTGGGCACCAAGCGCCGCCGGTTCGGGACTCCGGATTTTGGAGAAACCGCTTCTTCCCTCGTACTCTCAGGTATCGGCTCGGATGCGAAGAGCGAAGTTATTTGCGCAAGAATCGGCCGGGGACCGGAATCCGGATCGCGCAATCGGCGTCTGCACGCCGCCCGCAGGACAGGGAAACTTCCGCTGGACAAGGATGGGCGCGATGTCGCTAGCCGGAGAGGTTGTGATCTGGTAATCTGTCTGCCAAGTGACTATTGAGTGTACTAGCTCACTATCATGATTGGCTATTGGAATCGTGACTGGCTATTAGAGCATGATCGCGAATTGCGAGACCGGTGCCAGACCGGTGCCAAATCGGTGCCAAAACGAGGTAAAAAACCTCTTACTGAGACTTTTCGTCGATGCACTTGCTAATCAAAACATCCTTGTTTTTCGCAGGAAAAGTGTAAGTTGATATGCGTCAGTGAAGTCCGGGGTTGGACTTTTAATCAGAGGGTCCCGGGTTCG
>Ga0335085_10008873_pt1 | contig 15252 bp, 14 predicted proteins | sample Lox_Sample_45_FD_206712 | JGI IMG/M metagenome (GOLD analysis project Ga0335085, IMG submission 206712) | Soil microbial communities from Loxahatchee National Wildlife Refuge, Florida, United States - Lox_Sample_4.5 | ecosystem: Environmental > Terrestrial > Soil > Wetlands | place: USA... | reverse complement strand
CGTCGGTGTGCAGGTTGTTGAAGTTCACCGCGCCATGCTCGTTGACCGCCGCCGAGCCGCGGTGCGATCCGGGCTGCCACACGCAAAAGACCGCGCCCTCGGGATCGGCGAACACGCCCATCCGCCCTGAGTCGAACACGTCGAAGGGCTCGGAGAGCACCTGCCCGCCCGCCTCGCGCACCCGGGCTGCGGCGTCGTCGGCGGACTCGACGCGGATGTAGGTGTTCCACACGGCCTGCGGCGCACCAGGGGACTGCGAGGAGATCGCGGCGGCGTCCCGGCCGCCGATGCGGGCCATGTAGTAGTGAGCTCCCGCGTCGGGAGGCATCGCGTCCTCGGTCTGCCACCCGAAGAGCCCGGAGTAGAACCGGGCGGCGTCGGCGGGATCGGGCTGGCTGGTGTCGACCCAGCACGGCACCCCGGCTGGGTAATCCTCGCGCGTGCTCATGACGGCAGCCTACAGCGGCTCTCGTCGGGCATCCCGGCGGCGAGCCGCCAGAGCTGGACCGCGCCCGCCGACGACGGCGCCCAGGCCCGCGTGCCGCAGGACCAGGATCTCAACATCCTCGGAGATGCCGCTGCGGGCGAGCAGCGCACCACAGAGCGTATGAGTTCGGGGACGCTGCGGTGACGAAGGCCGCGCACCCTAACTGTCGTGACCGAAAGACGTCCATCAAGGACAGGGACGAAAGCAGGCGCCCCGATTCCGCTCGACCGCGGAAGCATGCCCAGGTCGGAACCCAGGTTCGCGTGGCGGACGGGGGTTCTGATCGTCACCGTATCGGCCGAGGCGGCCGGCGGCGAGCTGCGGCTAAGGGTCGCGTCCAACAGCGACGTCATTGCCGGTGTCGAGCAGCGCTACGCCTTCACGCAGCCGAAGGAGGTCCTCCAGTTCGTCCGCAACTGGCTGGCTGGGTTCGGTGACGCGACTGTCACGGCGTCGGGACGTCGCCCGGTCAGCGTGGTTCGTCAAGAACTCCCAGAGCTCGATATGAACCCAGGGCGGAAGGGCGAGTAGTGGCCACCTACCAGGCGATCGGCTCGGTTGCCGAGGCTGTGCGCCGGCTGCTCGAACAGTCCTGGGAAAACCAGGCCGGCGGCCTGCATCCCGTCTTCGAGGTGTATCACCGCACCGACTTCGACACCCCGATGACCACCGGCGTCTCGATCTTCGTTTACCAGGTCGGGATCGACCCCGTGCAGCGCACCCTGCCTCCATCCGCTGCCGACCGGCGACGCCCGCTGCCGATCTGCATGTCCCTGCTGCTGACCGCCTGGGCGACGAACGCCTCCACCGAGCAGTTGTTGTTGGGTTGGGCGATGCGAGCGATCGACGACAACCCGGTACTGTCCTCCGGCTTCCTCAACGCCGCGGTGCCCGGAGTCTTCCGGCCGGAGGAGACCGTCGAACTCGTTGCCGCGCAGCTGAGCAACGACGAGGTCTTCCAGCTTTGGCAGGCGATGCCGATCGAGCTGCAGCTGTCGATGCCCTACCAGGCCCGGGTGATCCGAATCGAGTCGGATATCACCGAGCCCGTCGGCACGCCGGTCCAGGTCCGGGAGCTGCGCTACGCCGATGCCACCGGCGGCGCGCGATGACCGCTATCGAGCTGGAGCGGATCGGCTATCGTGCCGCTCTCAGCGTGCGCTGTGTGGATGCCGTACGCGGCACTGTGGTCGCCGACTACATCGTGGCCACGGCCTGGTCGGCGGCCGACCCCGCCACCCGTCTGGCCGCGAGGCGCTCCCCCGTCTCCGGCCTGCTGGGCTTTGGCATGCTGCCAGGGTTCCGGGACCTGCAGCTGGCGCGTTCCCCCGGCGGCCAGCCCCTGGAGTGGCCGCCCGACCCGGCCCCCGAGCCGTACGTGGTCAAGGTGGTTGACCTGCGCGGCCGCTACCTCCCGGTGGTCCAGCTGGTGCCCGTTCCCGTGCCGGCGCCCGTGGACATCCCCCTGCACTCCGGGCCGGCGCGTGGCGGCCAGTCCGGCTGGGCGCTGATCCGGGGCGAGGTGCACGATGCGACGAGCCAGGCCGCGCTCGGCTGGTCGGTGGTCACCGTCACCGCCGGACCGGACACCTACCCGGTGGTCAGCGACGGTCTCGGTCGCTTTCTCCTGGTCGTTCCCTATCCCGAGGCACTGCCGCCGCTGGCCGGCTCGCCGCCGTCCGGCCCTGGACTCAGCGCCATGACCTGGGACCTGACGATTGCGGTTGCCTGCGAGCCGGGCGCCCTGACGGCGGCTCCAGGAACCGACCTGGATCCGATCCACGGTGGCGCCGATCCTCCCGAGCTCGGCTCCATCCTCGGCCAGGCCGCCGCGCAGCAACGGGTCAGCGGCATGTTGGCTGCGACCAGCGCCGCGACCCTCGCATTCGGCACCCCAAGCGTGCTGACCCTGTCCGTCGAACCCAGCTAGCTCACCCAGACCCCCCAGACCTAGGCCCAAGGGCATCCAGACCGAAGCGGAGACCGCACATGCCGCAATACCTCGCTCCCGGCGTCTACGTCGAAGAGATCCCGGGCCCTCGCACGATCCAAGGGGTCAGCACGAGCGTGGCCGCATTCATCGGTCCCTGCCGTTTCGGGCCGACCAGCGGCCGACCTGAACTGCTGACCTCCTACCTCGACTTCGTCTCGATCTATGGTGACGCCGCCGACCTGAACCTCGACAGCGGCACCACGCCCAACTATCTGGCGCTCGGCGCCAAGGGCTTCTTCGACGAGGGCGGCAGCAGCCTGTACGTGGTTCGCACCTTCGCGTACAGCAACCCCGGAGACCCCGGCGGGGACCATGCCGTGGCGGACCTGCCCAACCCCGACGACACCCCGTCGGGTTCGGTTACCCCTTCTGCGGTGGACTCCGGCCTGACACTTCGGGCCCGGTTTCCCGGGGAGGCCGGTCGGATGCGGGTGACCTTCACCCTGAAGGCAGGCGGTAATGCTCTGGTGCCGCCGCCGCGCGGCCCGAACCTGACCAGGGTGCATGAGTTCGACACTGTCTGGGCTGTGGACAACGACTCACTCCCCGACGGCTCGGTCCAGGTCGTCCGCCGCGACGCCGTGACGGGCGAGTGGTTCCTGGCCGGTGAGACAGGCCAAACCGAGCTCAGCGACGTGTCCGCGGTCTACCCGTTGACGGTGCTGGTCGAGGTCCAGAGACCCTCGGTCGACTCGCGCGGCTTGCCGATCTTTGGGCCCAGGATTGCCGTCGGAGAGTTTGGTTTCGATCCGCGCGCCATCGGCACCGGAGTCTCGACCGTACTGACCGCGCGGCCCCCGACCCGGCGTCAGGAGCTCACCGTCCCGCTCGCCCTGGAAGGCGTCGCCGACTTGGCCCCGAATGTGAGCAACGACGTAGACGCGCTGCCCGGCGCGCTGGCCGAGGCGATCTTCGGGGTCAGCGTGCTCGCCACCGCCCCGTCGAGCACGACTCCGCTGGAGACCCGGCAGCGGGTGATCACCCTCGACGGCGGCCGCGACGGCGGAGGTCCCACCTTCAGCGACTACGACGGCAACGTCAGCTTCAACGACTATGCCAACGCCGACAACCAGGCGGCTCTGACGATGAACGGGCTGCTTGCCCTGGAGCCGATCGAGGACGTCTCGATCGTCGCCGCGCCCGGCGCCTCCACCGGCTGGCGCGGCACCTCGAGCGACGCGGCCGAGCGGGGCCGGGAGATCAACAACAGCGTCATCGCCCACTGCGAGCGGCTGCTTTACCGAGTGGCGGCGCTGGACACACCGCGGCAGCTGCTGCCGACCGCGGCCCTGGACTACCGCAACTTCCGCTCCTCCACCCATGCCGCCCTCTACTACCCATGGGTCACCGTCGGGCATCCGATCGACGGCCGGCGGATCGACGTGCCGCCCGCGGCGTACCTGGCCGGCATCTGGGCCCGCTCGGACAACTTCCGCGGTGTGATCAAGGCGCCGGCGAACGAGGTCGTCCGGTCGGCCCTGGACCTGGAGACACGGGTGAACAAGGCGCAGCAGGAGCTGCTCAACCCCGAAGGGGTCAACTGCCTGCGCTTCTTCCCGGGACCGGGCTTCCTGGTCTGGGGTGCCCGGACCATTTCCGACGACCCGGAGTGGAAGTACCTCTCGATCCGGCGTTACTTCAACTACCTGGAGCGCTCGATCGACCAGGGGACTCAATGGGTTGTCTTCGAGGTGAACGGGCCCGCGCTGTGGGACGCGGTCCGGCACACCGTCGAGGGCTTCCTGTTCAACGAGTGGAAGAACGGTGCGCTGCTGGGCCGTGCGCCCGAGGAAGGCTACTTCGTCCGCTGCGACGAGTCGACGATGACCGCCGAGGATCTCGACAACGGCCGGTTGATCTGCATCATCGGGGTCGCTGCCGCCAAGCCGGCCGAGTTCGTGATCTTCCGGATCAGCCAGTTCACCGCTACCACCAGCAGCTGAGCACTGGAGAGGACATCAGGCAATGGCCAAGGAGCGGGAGAACCCGTACAGCAGTTTCAACTTCCTCGTCGACTTCACCACCGGGGACGCCAACACCATCCGAGGGGCCTTCCAGGAGGTCAGCGGGATGAACATCGAGAGCACCGTAATGGAGTACCGCGGCGGGAACTCGAAGGTGAACCACACGATCAAGATCAACGGGACGTACAAGGTCGGCGACGTGACCTTCAAGCGGGGTCTGATAGGGGCACTGGACCTGTACTCCTGGATGCATTCGATCCGCACCGGGGACCACACCCTGCTGCGCACCGTGCAGGTGATGCTGCAGGACGAGGCCCACGAGGGTCCGGTGATGAGCTGGACGTTGGTCAACGCCCGGCCAATGCGCTACACCGTGCCGAGTTTCAATGCCAAGAGCGGCACCGATGTGGCGATCGAGGAGCTCGTGCTGTCCATCGAGGACTTGGTCATCGAGTGAACCGATGAGCACCTCCACCCTCACCTTTCACGGCCGGTTGCCGGGCGTCGACTGCAGCCCCGCCCTGCCGCCGGCCGAGCAGCCGATCCGGGGCGACATCGCCGCCTTCGTCGGCTTCGCCGAACGCGGGCCGGTCGATACACCGGTACCGGTCGTCGACTACGCCTCGTTCACCGCGGTCTTCGGCGGGGACTACGTGCTGGCCAGTGACGGCGGGACGCCGGTGTACGCGGCGCTCCCACCGGCGGTGAAGGCGTTCTTCGACAACGGCGGGGTGCGGTGCTACGCGGTGCGGGTGACCGGACCGAACCCGGCGACAGCGCGCTGGGAGCTACCGGGGATTCAAATCTGGCAGCAGGACGGGACGGTCAGCAACGTCGTGGTCGACGCCGCCTGGCCTGGTTCCTGGTCTGCCGGCCTGCAGGTCTCGACCGCTCCTATTGCCCGGCCGCTAGCGGCCGACGCGGTGTACCGGCGAGCCGGAGCCGCTCCCGGCCGGCTCGAGCTGAGAAGCCGGGGCGCGACAGCCGCGGTTCAGCCGGGCGACCTGCTCGACCTCGATCTCGGACCGGGCAGGCCGCGGCTCTACGTCCGAGCCGGCCCCACGGCCGATGGCCTCGTCACGATCGAGGCCGAGATGACCTACCGCCCAGCCGCCGAGGGGCCGTCCCCACAGCCCGATCTGCCGGATCCGGACGCCCTGGCCGCCCTGCCGTCGGCGCTGAGCGGAGTCTCGATTCGGCTGCTGCGGATGGACCTCGTCGTGCAGCGACTGGAGGAGGGACAGCTGCTGCTGGTCGAGCATCTTCCCGATCTCGCATACGGATCCTTCGGGACGGTGCTCCAGCCGTCGATCCCGGACATCTCCCGGAGCTCGATTCAGCCAGCACTCGACCGGTCCATGGACCTGCGCGCGAGCACCGTCAACGACCAGGCGGCAGTCACCGGACTGATCGTCCCCGTGGCCGGCCTGCCCGCCGGCCCGCCGCTGATCGAGGGCGACGAGAAGCTCGATACCTTCGACCCGGTCGCCGTCTTCCTCGACGAGCTGCTGCCCGCAGGGGTGACCGTGTTCAGCTTGATCAATGACGCCGACGCGCTGACCACGCTGGCGCCCGAGCCGGTTCAGCTGCGTGGGATCTACTCTCTGCTGGCCATCGACGAGGTGGCGATGATCGCCTGTCCGGACCTGGCCCGGCGCGGCTGGTCCGCGGTCGCGCCGCTTCCTCCCGATCCGGAATCCCCTCCCCCGCCGCCTCCCCGGCCGCCGGACTGGTCGGACTTCCGCTGCTGCGAGATCGAGACGGCGCCGACGCCGGAACCCCCGGCCGCGAATCCAGTGGCCACACCCGCCCTGCCGCCACGCGAGCTGGACCGGATCGCGGACTTCCAGGAGGAGCCTATGCGCCGGGTCCAGGAAGCGCTGGTCACGCTGTGCGCCGCGCGCGCTGACCTCGTGGCGCTGCTCAGCGTGCCGCAGCACTACGACACCCCGGCGGTCCTGTCCTGGCATGAGCAGCTCACCTCGAGCAACGCCCTCGCCGCGTCGGAGACCTCGGCACTCACGCCGCTGAGCTATGCGGCGTATTGGCATCCCTGGCTGACCGTGCCCGAGCCCAACACCCCACAGCTCTCCGTGCTGCGTACCGTGCCAGCACTGCGCACCGTGCCGCCCGATGGTGCGATCGCAGGGATGATCGCCGCTCGGGAGCTGGCCCGCGGCATCTGGGTAGCACCGGCCGCCGTGGCCCTGCGCGGCCCCGTCGCGCTGACGCCCGGACTGACCCAGATTGAGACCATCCGGCTGTTCGACGCGCACGCCAACGTGGTTCGCCAGCGGCCGGGCAGCTTCTCCCCCATCGCTGCGCACACCCTGGCCGACGGTGTTCTGCTGCAGCTCTCGGTGCGTCGGCTGCTGATCTGGTTGCGCAAGATCGCCCTACGCGCAGGCATGCGCTACACCTTCGAGGTCAACAACGAGCGGTTCCGCGCCCTAGTCCGGCGTCGTTTCGAGCGGATCCTCGCTGACCTCGCCCAGCGCGGCGCCTGGCACGACTTCCGGGTACTCACCGACGAGGGTGTGACCGCAGGCGACAACATCGAGAACGGTCGCTTGGTCATCGCGTTGCAGGTGGCACCCACCTCGCCGGTCGAGTTCATCACCGTCACACTCGTACGCAGCGGCGAGGGCCTGCTCGAAGTCGCGGAGGGATGAGCAGATGGCCCTCGACTCCCCGTTCATCCCCTTCCGGTTCGAGGTGGTCCTCGACCTCGACAAGCCGACGGCCGGGCTGAGCAGCCCGCTGTGCGAGGCCGCGTTCTCCGAGTGTGACGGGCTGGAGATGACCATGCAGACCAAGACCCTGGAGGTCGGTGGCGTCAACGACCAGCAGATCCACCTGATCGGCCCGGTCACCAACAGCCAGCTCACCCTCAAACGGGGAATGACCAGCAACCTCCAGCTGTGGCAGTGGTTCAGCGCCGGCACCAAGCCCGGATCCGTGCTCACCGCCCACGGCGAGATCACTCTGTGGGCCCCCGACGGCACGCCGGGCATCCAGTTCAACCTGACCGGGTGCCTGCCGGTCCGGATGCGTGCGCCGAGCCTCAACGCCCGGGGTCAGGGCGGGGTCGCCATCGAGGAGCTAGCGCTGGTCTACGCCAAGCTCGAGATCGGCCCGCCGGGAGGCGGCTTCGGCGCCTCGATCGGGATCGGAGCATCGGTGAGCCTGTCGGCCGGCGTCTCCGTCGGCGCTTCGGCCTCGGTCGGCGCAGGCATCCCGGCCGACGCCGGCGTCTCCGCCTCAGCTGGATTCTCTCTAGGGGTTGGCTGATGGGCACTGCGACGATCACCGAATGGGACATGGCCGCCAACACCAAGGCGGCCGGGGGCGTCGAGCTGACGGTCGACTTCGACCCGAAGAGCCTGTCGCTGACTTACACCCCGACCGGAACCGCCACCGCCTCGGCACCGGGCGACAGCCGGCTGGTGAACAAGACCCCGCCCCAGCAGACCGGGCAAGCGGTGAGCATGACCGTCGACCTGACCTTCGACACCTCGACCACCAAGACCTCGGTCCAGGAGAAGACCGAGCAGCTGGTGGCGCTGACCCTGCCCAACCAGCAGACCCGCCGGGTGCTCCGGTTCAGCTGGGGCAACTTCCTCTTCTTCGGCATGCTGAACTCGCTCGGGCAGACCATCGACTTCTTCTCCGAGACCGGCGTGCCGCTGCGAGCGGCGATGAACCTGAGCCTGAGCAGGGTCGACCCACCCAACCCCGACAACAGCACCAGCGCGCCCGGCGGCGGGCTCGGCCTGTCCTTCGGGGCTGGCGTGGGCATCGGAGCCAGCGCTTCCCTCGGGATCGGCGCGTCCATCGGTGCGAGCGTCTCAATCAGCGCCGGAGCGGGGGCGAGTATCGGCGCCGGCGCCTCCTTCGGTGCGAGCCCCTCAATCGGCGTCGGAGCATCGGTCGGCACCACGCCGCTCACCTTCAGCCAGTCCGGTGACACCGTCGCCGCGATCGCCGCACGCTCCGGGTCCGGCGCGTCCTGGAAGTCGGTGGCGGCGGCCAACAACATCGACAACCCACGGCTGGTGCCACCTGGCACCATCCTCGACGCTCACGCCCGGATCGGCTGAGCAGGAAGGAGGTCGCATGCCCATCGAGATCCATGAGGTCGACGTGCTGCCGCCCGCCACTGCGCCGGCGCCCCGCCCGACACCCGGCGCTCCGCCGCCGTCCCCGCCCACTGAGCGGGGTGAGGACCTGCGCACCTGGCACCGGGAGCTCGCCGGTCGGGCCGCACGGCTGCGGGCGGACTGAGCCGTGAGCCAGACCACCGCGTACGCCTCGGCACCGACGCTGACCATCGGCGGGTCGGTCGATGCCCTGGCGAGTGAGAACCTGCTGTCTCTGGCCGTCGAGGAGGACACGGTCGGCCTGTGCTGGTGCGAGGCAACCTTTCGCAACTGGGGCAACCGGCGTGGCGCTCCGGACTATCTCTACCTGTCGCGGGACGTGATCGACTTCGGCTCCACACTGGCCGTCGCGTTCGGCCCCGACCCGGATCGGCGCGAGGTGTTCGCGGGCAAGGTCAGCGGTCTGCAGGCAGAGTATCCGGCGAGCGACGTGGCCGAGCTCACCGTGCTGGCCGAGGACGGGCTGCAGGGGCTGCGGATGACCCGTCGCACCCGGACCTTCAGTGATTCCTCGACCGCCGACATCGCCGACCAGATCGCCCGCGAGCACGGGCTGACCGCCTCGGTCGACCTGGACGGTCCGACCCGCGCGGTCTCGGCCCAGCTCAATGCCTCCGACCTGGTATTCCTCCGCGGGCTGGCGCGCAGCGACGACGGCGAGGTGTGGCTGGAGGGCACCACGCTGCACGTTGCCCGGCGGCCCGACCGGGACTCTGGAGACGATGTGATCCGCCTCACCTACGGCGGCAACCTGCTCGCCTTCTCCGTCCGGGCCGACCTCGCGCATCAGGTGAGCGAGATCGCCGTCACCGGCTGGTCGGTGGCTGACAAGGACGCCGTCAACGAGACCGCCGACTCCAGCACGCTCGGTGCCGAGCTCGGCTCGCTCACCGGGGGGTCCAGCGTTCTTGCCGACACCCTGGGCGAGCGCAAGGAGAGGGTGGTCCGGGCCATGCCGCTGGCCAGTGACGACGCCCGGGCGTGGGCGAAGGCGGCATACCTGGAGAAGGCGCGGCGGTTCGTCTGCGGCAGCGGGAGCACCGGCGGCACGCCCAACGCCCGGGTCGGTGGCCGGGTCACCCTGGAAGGACTAGGCCCGATGTTCAACGGCGACTACACCCTCACCAGAACCCGGCACAGCTTCGACCTGACACACGGCTACCGCACGCACTTCGACGTGGAGCGGCCGGGGATCGGAGTGACGACATGACCCTGCTCGACGCCAACGAGACCGACCTCGACCTCGACCGGGTCGCGTCGGCCGCACCGCGGCACTACTACGGCGTCTATCCCGCGACCGTGTCGGACAACCAGGATCCGCAGGGTCAGGGCCGGGTTCAGGTCCGCCTGCCGTGGTCGCCCGACACCGGGAGCGGTGAGTACAACGTGTGGGCGCGGCTGGCCACGATGAACGCCGGAAACGACCGCGGTAGCTGGTTCATCCCGGAGATCGGCGACGAGGTATTGGTGTGCTTCGGTGGCGGAGACCCGGACTGGCCGTACGTGGTCGGCTCGATGTGGAACGGGGTCGACGCCGCACCGGAGCCGATCAGCTCGAACAACGACGTCCGCTCCCTCACCTCGCGGACCGGAATCAAGATCACAATGGACGACACGGCTGGAGCGGTGACACTCACCCTGTCCACGCCCGGCGGGCAGAAGATCACCCTGGACGACGGCGCCAGCAGCGTTCGGGTCGAGGACAGCGGCGGCAACTCCCTCGAGATGGCACCCAGCGGGGTCACCCTGACCGCGGCCAGTTCGCTCAAGATCAGCGCATCGACGATGACCATCGACTGCGGCTCGGCGAACGTCAACTCGGCGATGTGGACCTATTCGGGCGTGATCCAGTGCAGCACGATCATCGCCAGCTCCGTGGTGGGCAGCAGCTACACCCCCGGCGCAGGGAACGTCTGGTGACCGCCCTGCCGGTCGCGATCACGCGACACCACACCGGCGACGACCTGCAGTGGCTGAGCCCGGCACCGCTGTGGCGGGCGGCCGATGTCGGGCCCGCTGCGAGCGGCATCACCCAGCCCTGGATCGCCGAGCTACGCACCGACTCGTTCGTGGACGAGTTCCTCGACACCCTGGCCGGCGTGGCCGGACGCAGTCCTGCAGACCTCGCCGGCATGAGGCCCGAGGTTACCGCCGGCAGCACCGACCCCTCGACCCCGTACCGGCTGTTTCAACCGCTCAGCCGGCGCTACTACCTTCTGACGGCGAGCCTGGCCTGCCGCCGGCCCGGAATCCCGGACCATCGGCTCTCGCCGGCGGAGAACGACCGGGTCTTCTTCGTGATGCGCCAGATCGACTCGGCCGGCGCGGAGAAAGGCTTCGTCGACGGGCAGTGGATCCCGGCCTCGTCGGCGGCCGTGCTACCCGGTGAGCAGGAGCACCCGATGCACCCTGCGTCGGTCGCGGCCTTCGCTGAGCCCGGTACGGCGGCGGCGAACCTCGGCATGGCTAAGGGCAGCGCCTCCAGCCGCACCGTCTTCTACGGTTACATCCCCGTCACCAGCCGGGACAGCCTGGTGCCGCCGCTAGCGGATCCGGGCACGGTGCTGAAGGACCTGCAGGAGGATATGCCGCTGCCCAGCCCGTCGGAACATCCGGCCATCGTCGAGCTGATGGGCCGGGTGATCGACACCTGGCAGCAGTTGCGCGATTCCCAGACAACGATCTCGCCGCCGCCGGAGGTTGACTACCCGTCCCTTTTCATGCTGCTCGACCTGCTGGACTGGCTGCAGACACACCTGAAGACCGTCTTCGACGCGATTACCCAGGACGCGGCGATCCCGGAGAACGCGGCGGCTGCGCAGGCGCTGCTGGATGCGATCAAAGGCGTCCAGATTCCGGTCACCGACCCGGGACCGCCCTCGACGACGACGCCGACCGACCTGGACGAGGTGCTGGACAGCCTGAAGGGATTCCTGGACCTAGTGGGAGGAGCCGATAAAGCGGGGCCCAGCACGACCTACGACCTCGCCACGGCCACCATCCCCGCGACCTGGCTGGAGCCGGCCAAGACGAGCACGAGCCCGGCGCGCCCGGCGGGCCTGGCGGGCCTGGCGCTCGCCGCGCTGAACGAAGTCGACGATCCGTACAAGGTCCCGCCCGAGCTGCTGGGATTGATCAAGGCCGACCCGGTCGCCGGCTCGGGCATCGGTCAGGCCGGCAAGAACCAGGCCTATGTGATCCGGGCCGTGCTCTCCCACGAGCCCTGCCGCCCGGTGCTCAGCGCGCCCACTCGGGCCTTCGAGCTGGCGCGGGCACTGGACGCCGATGCGCCGGCCCGGCCGGTGCTGCTGCAGCTGCCCGACATCAACAACCTGCGGAAGTTCGACCGCGGAGTGGCGTTCGAGATGCCACCGTCGCTGCGGCAGATGCTCGACCGCGTTACCCCCGACCTGCTGAAGGACAAGGGCCTGCGCCCCGATCCCGGACTGCAGCTGGGCATGATCTGTTCCTTCTCGCTGCAGATCATCTTCCTGGTCGCATTCATCGTGATGTTCATCTTCCTGATCTTGCTGAACATCGTCTTCTGGTGGCTGCCGTTCCTGAAGATCTGCTTCCCGGTACCGGTCAGGCCGAGCACTCCGCCAGGGCCGACGCCATGAGCGCCCCGGTGATCTCGGGCGCCACCGAGGCGCTGCTCTACGGCCAGGGGCTGTCGTTTCCGCCGCGTGTCGGTCCCGACGGCGCGCTGGCCTGGTCCAGCGGCGAGCTGAACGTCCGGGAGTGCATCTGCACGATCCTGCGCACCCGCCCGGGCGAGCGGGTACAGCGGGCGACGTACGGCTGCGGGCTGGACCGCTACCTGTTCGAGCCGAACACCACCTCGACACTGCGGCTGATCGTGGAGGACGTGCAGCAGGCGCTGACCCGGTGGGAGCCACGGATCTCTCTCGACAACGTGACCGCCGTGCTCAATCCCGACGACGTCCGAGCCGTCGACATCACCGTCATCTACACCCTGGTCGCCACCGGTATCCAGGAACGCCTCGGCATGACCCTGCGAGGGGAGGCAGGTCAGTGACCATCGAGGTTCCGGTCCTGGACGACCGCTCGTACGACCAGCTGGTCGCGGAGGCCCGCTCCCGGATCGCGGTGCACACCCCGGAGTGGACCAATCTCAACGCCAGCGATCCGGGCATCACGCTGCTCGAGCTGTTCTCCTTCCTGACGGACAACCTGCTCTACCGCAGCAACCGGATCCCGCTGGCTAATCGGCTGAAGTTCCTCAGCATGCTCGGCATCTCGCTGCAGCCGCCGACGCCGGGCCGGGGACTGATCTCGGTCAGCAACGTCATGGGGCCGCTGGAGCCACCGCTCGGGCTCCCGGCCGGCACCGAGGTCCGGGCCGGGCAGGTACGGTTCGCCACCACGACGCCGCTCGCGGTGCTGCCGGTGACCGCGCAGGCCTACTACAAGAGGCCGGAGCGGCCGGACGCCACCACTAAGGCACGCTACGAGGTGATCTACCAGACGTTCCTCGACACCGACACCGACCTGCTGACCTTCTACTCCCCGATCCGGCTCGATGATCCGGCCACCGGCAAGCCGGATCCGGTCATCGACCTCGGCGACGCGGAGAACGGCACTATCGACGGTTCCCTCTGGCTGGCGGTGCTGGCGCCGAAGAACGCCGACCTCGACGCGGTGCGCCGCGCCATCGCCGGGCAGAGCCTGTCCATCGGGGTCTATCCGGCGAGTTCGGTGGCGGGCAGGGTGATCCCGCCGCAGCGCGCCGGCAGTGCGGACGTCGATCCCGGACTGGTGGTGGAGATCGCCGCACCGGAGCCCGGTCCAGCCGATCCGTCCGGGCTCTCCGGATCGCGCTTCGGCATCGGCGCGCCGCGCTACTCCCGGCTGTCGCCCTCATATGCGGAGCAGGTGCTGGACTCGCCCGGTGTCATCCACGTCACCCTGCCGCCGTACGAGAAGCTGCTGCTCTGGTCTTTCGACCCGGAGGAGGAGGGCACCGCCGACTACCCGCCCCGGCTCGACGACGCCGAGGTGACCAGCCGGCTGCTCACCTGGCTGCGGTTGCGATACCTGCCGAAGGCCGCCGGAGCCGACCAGGACGCCGAGGACGCCGAGCCGGCCGGCCAGCCGGAACCGGCTGACGGATCCGGCTCCGCGGGCTCGGACTGCGGGTGCGGCTGCGGCTGCGAGGACGGCCAGCCGGCGATGTCGGGGAGTGGGCTGCCCACCGGCCGGATCTCCTGGGTCGGGCTGAACGCCGCCCGGGTCGCTCAGACCGTCGCCGTTCCCCGGGAGCTGCTCGGTCTGGGCACCGGAACCCCGTTCCAGGCCTTCACGCTCGCCAACACCCCGGTCGTCGCCGACGACGAGCATCCCTTCGTGCTGGAGGTCCGCTCGGTCGACGGCACCTGGGACGGCGACTGGACCGAGATCGACGACATCTTCGCCGCAGCCCCGGAGCAGAAGGTCTACACCCTCGACCGGCCGACCGGCCGGATCACCTTCGGCAACGGTCTCGCGGGGCAGCGGGTTCCCCGCGGCGCTCAGCTGCGTGCCTCATACGCGTTCGGCGGCGGACTTGCCGGGCTGATCCCGGTCGGCGCCATCAACCGCTCCGTCGCGCTGCCCGGCGGCTTCACCCTGTCCAACCCGGTGCAGACCTGGGGTGCGGGCAACGGCGAGGACGCGACCGCCGGCGAGGCCGCCGTGACCAGATGGCTGCGGCACCGCGACCGGCTGGTGACCGCCGAGGACTTCACCGACCTCACCCGCCGTACGCCCGGGGTCGACCTCGGCCGGGTCGAGGTGCTGCCGCTGTTCCACCCGGAGCTGGGCAGCGACTCGCAGGTGCCGGGGATGGTCACGATCCTGGTCATTCCGCGCTCCGATGCCCTGCGGCCGGCCGCCCCGTCACCGGACCGCCAGTTCCTCGCCTCGGTCTGCCGGTGGCTCGACCCCAGGCGGCTGATCACCACCGAACTGCACGTCCGCGGCCCGGTCTACCAGCCGATCTGGGTCTCGGTCGGCATCGTGACGCTGCCCGGCCAGGTGCCGACGCTGGTGGAGCAGGCGGTCACCGCCGCGGTGGCCGCGTTCCTCTCGCCGCTGACCGGCGGGCTGCTCACCCCGCCCGCGGCCACGGGCACCGGCTGGCCGCTCGGGGTATCGGTCCGGACCCAGGACATCGAAGCCGCCGCCACGCGGGTGCCGGGGGTCCGCTATGTCGACTCGGTCAAGCTGGCCGCCTCGTACGAGGGCGGCGCGCTGGTCTCGCCGCTGACCGAGGTGCCGATCAGCGGCCTGCAGCTGCCTGATGTGACGGTCTTCGTCAACAACGGTCCGGCCGCCGACCCGGCCGGCCTGATCGGCAGTAGCCAGCCGACGCAGCCGAACACCGTCCCGGTCCCCGTCGTCCCACCCGCCTGCTGAGGGATCGCATGGACGTCCAGGGCTCGCAGTATCACCTGATCTCCGGCCGGGCCGACTGGTCGGAGTGCGTCGACGTCGCCATCGGCGACCGGCTCGGCGACCTGTGGCCTGACGAGCCGGACGACGGGCCGTCGGGCCCAGGGCCGTCGGGTGGGGGGCCGAGCGGGCCGCCCCGGCTCAGCAGCGCCTGGGAGTATGACGCCAAGAAGGGCTGGATCCGGCTGCGCCGCG
>Ga0335085_10008872_pt1 | contig 15253 bp, 14 predicted proteins | sample Lox_Sample_45_FD_206712 | JGI IMG/M metagenome (GOLD analysis project Ga0335085, IMG submission 206712) | Soil microbial communities from Loxahatchee National Wildlife Refuge, Florida, United States - Lox_Sample_4.5 | ecosystem: Environmental > Terrestrial > Soil > Wetlands | place: USA... | reverse complement strand
CGGCGCATCGTGGAAGCGCTCGAGCAGTACCGCCCCGACGTCATCGTCTCGCCCGACAAGGGCTGCCCGCTCGCGTTCGCGCGCAAGCCTGCTGGCGCGCGCCTGATCTGGATCGCGCACCACAACCCGGTCCGGTTCCTGCGCCTGGACGCCGCGCCGCCGCTCTCGCCGCTGGATGCGCGCCTGGCCGTCGCCGTCGAAGCGCGCGAACTGCGCCAAGCGGACCTGGTGCTGTGTCCCTCGCGCCACGCGCGCGACGAATTCCTGCGCACCTACCGCTTCGACGGGCCGGTCGAGATCTTCCCGAACCTGATTTCCAGCGAGCTGGAAGGCGTCCGGCCGCCCGCGCCGCCGCTGCGCGCGTTGCTCGATATCGCCGCCGATGCCCCCTTGTTCTACCTGCCCGCCGCCGGCACCACCGTGAAGGGCGGGCGGCTCCTGGCGCCGCTGCTTGCGGAGATCGGGCGGCGCCATGCGCAGGCCGGGGTATTCATCTCGGGCAACGTGGAGCACGCGCATCTCGCGGCCGCGCAGCACCCGCCCGCGAACGTCCGGGCCTACTGCCCGGGACCTCTTCCCTACCTGGAGAACCTGGGCCGCGTGCGCGAATGTGACGTCGTGCTCTCGCCCGCGATGATGGAAAACTTCAGCATGGCGCTTCTCGAGGCGACCTGGCTGGGGGTGCCCGTCGCGGCATTCGCCGCCGGCGGCATCCCCGAGATGATCGGCACGGCGGCCGAGGGCTGCAACGGCGAGACCGTCGCCGTGGGCGACGTGGGCGCGCTCTGCGTAGCAGGCGCGTCGCTGCTGCGCCGGATGCGCGCGTCCGAGCTCACGCGCGCGCGCATCGCGGCCTGCACGCGCGAGCGCTTCTCCACGGAGCGTGCGCTCGCGCGCCTCGAGACGCTGATCCGCTCGCTGGACGGGCCGGCGAGGCGCCCGCAATGAGGCGATTCGTGCGCGTCCGGCTGCAGCGCCTCGCGGCCTGGCTGCAGGGCCTCGCGCTCGCGTTCTGGACCAGTCCCGCCGAAATGCGGGTCGCGAAGTGGCGCGCGGCGCAGGGCGATGCCACGCTCCGGCTCGACTACGATCTGTCCGAGCGGTCCATGGTGTTCGACCTCGGGGGCTACCAGGGGCAGTGGGCGAGCGACATCCATGCCATGTACGGCTGCCAGGTGTACGTCTTCGAGCCGGTGCCGGCGTTCGCCGAGCGGATCGCGCGGCGCTTTCGCCGCAATCCGCGCATCCGCGTGTTCGATTTCGGGCTGTCGTCGCGCTCGGAAACCGTCCGCCTGGGCCTCGCGCAGGACGCGACCTCGACCTTCAAGCCCGGCGCGGAATCGGTCGAGGTCCGGCTGGTCGGCATCTCGGAGTTTCTGCGCAGCGAGGGCGTGGCGACGATCGACCTCATGAAGATCAACATCGAGGGCGGCGAATACGATCTGCTCGAGTGCATGCTGGACGAAGGACTGATCGCCCGGATCGGCAATCTCCAGGTGCAGTTCCACGACTTCGTGCCGGAGGCCGAGGGGCGCATGGCGGCCATCCAGCGGCGGCTGGCCAGGACCCACGTGCCGACCTATCAATTCCCGTTCGTCTGGGAAAACTGGCGGCTGCGCGCGTGATACTGGCCCGTCTGTTCGGCGGCCTGGGCAACCAGATGTTCCAGTACGCCTGCGCGCGCCGCCTCGCCCACGCGCTGGGCGCGAGGCTCAAGCTCGATCTGACCGCGTTCGAACGCTACGGCCCGCGCCGCTATGCGCTGGATCGCCTGAGCCCTTCGGCGGAGATCGCGGCGGAGCGGGAAGTGGAGGACTTCCTGCGGCGCGCGGGCGCCGCGTCCCGCCTCCCGCGCTGGCTGCGCGGGGCGATTCCCGGGCTGCGCTACGAGGTCTGCCAGGAGCGCTCGTTCGCATTCGATCCAGGGGTGCTCGAGCTGCGCGGCAACATCCTTTTGGAAGGGTACTGGCAGAGCGAGCGGTATTTCCGCGACATCGCCGAGATCGTGCGGCGAGAGTTCAGGTTGAAATCCGAAATGAGCGCGGCGAGCGCTTCGATTGCCGCGCGTATCCTCGGCAGCAATGCGGTCTCGGTCCATGTCAGGCGCGGCGACTTCGTGTCGAGCCCGGAAGCCAGCCGGCTCCACAGCGTCTGCGGCGCGGACTACTATCTACGCGCGGCGGAGCTCATCGCCGGCACGGAAGAGCGGCCGAGCCTCTTCCTGTTCTCCGACGATCCGGCCTGGGTGCGCGAGAACCTGCGTTTGCCGTTTCCCACGACGCTGGTCGGCAGCGCCGGAGACGAGGACGCGGCCGAGCATCTGCAGCTGATGAGCCTTTGCCGGCACCACATCATCGCCAACAGCTCGTTCAGCTGGTGGGGCGCCTGGCTGAATCCGAGGACGGACAAGAAGGTGATCGCCCCGCAGAATTGGTTCAACGTGCAAGACAAGGACACGCGCGACTTGATCCCGGCCGGATGGACGAGAATCTAGAGACGAGCCGGCCGATGGCCGTCCCCCGCGTCACCGTGCTCATGGCCGTGCGCGACGGCGGCCTCCACCTCGAAGAGGCGGTGCGCAGCGTGATCGCGCAATCGTTCTCCGACTGGGAGTTCGTCGTCGTCGACGACGGCTCGGCGGACGCGACCGCGGCGATCCTCGAGCGCCATCGGCGCGCCGACGCCCGCATCCGCGTGGTCCCGCAGGCCCCGCTGGGCCTGGCGGTATCGCTCAACCGCGGGCTGCGCCTCGCGCGCGGCGCCTACGTGGCGCGCATGGATGCCGACGACGTGTGCAGCCCGGATCGCCTGGCCGTCCAGGTCGCGGCGATGGATGCGCATCCCGAGGTCGGCGTCTGCGGGAGCTGGATCGAGACCTTCGGCATGGGGAAGCCGGCGATCCGCTGCTACCCGCTCGACGACGCCTCGATCAGGAGCTGGATGCTGTTCGAGTCGGTGCTCGCGCACCCTTCGGTCATGATCAGGCGCGAAGTCCTGGAGCGGCATGGATTGGCGTACGACGGCACCATGCCGCACGCGGAAGATTACGACCTCTGGGTGCGCGCCGCCCGGGTCACCAAGCTCGCCAACGTGCCGCAAGTCCTGCTGCGCTATCGGGAGCATCCCCAGCAGGTCGTGCGAAGGCACGAAGCGCTGAAGCGGCAGACGGCGCGCCGCATCCGTGCGGGGCAATTGGCCGCATTGGGACTCTCTCCGTCGGAGGAGGAAGCAAACCTCCACGAGGCGATCAGCCTGTGGGGCCTCGCCCCCGAGCGCGAGCGCCTCGCGGCCGCCCACGCGTGGCTCCTCAAGCTCACCGAGGCCAATCGGTCGAGCGGCCGCTATCCGCAGACCGAGTTCCGGCGCGTGGTCGCCCAGCGCTGGTGGGCGATCTGTGCAGCGGCGACTCGCCTCGGGCCGTGGACGCTGCAGGCCTTCTGGCGCTCGCCGCTGCGCCGCGATGCCGGGCCGGGCCGGGGCGAGCTGCTGAAATTCTCCGCGCGCTGCGCCCTCGGAATCTGAGCGTCAGGTGTTCTGGACGACGATGTTCGGGAACTTCGCGGTCATGTCCTTCTGGGATTCGGCGATGCGCACCGCGCAGCGGCGCGCGATGCGCCGGTAGATCGCCGAGACCTTGCCGTCGGGGTCGGAAACCAGCGTCGGCTTGCCCGAGTCGGCCTGCTCGCGGATCGCCGCGTCGAGCGGCAGCTGGCCGAGCAGCTCGGTGCCGTAGTCCTGGCACATCCTCGCCGCGCCGCCCTCGCCGAAGATGTGGCTCTCGTGGCCGCAGTTCGGGCAGACGTGGATCGACATGTTCTCGACGATGCCGAGGATCGGGATGCCGACCTTCTCGAACATCTTCAGGCCCTTCCTCGCATCGATGAGCGCGATGTCCTGCGGCGTGGTGACGATCACCGCGCCCGTCACCGGAACCTTCTGCGCGAGCGTGAGCTGGATGTCGCCCGTGCCCGGCGGCAGGTCGACCACCAGGTAGTCGAGCTCGCGCCAGCGCGTGTCCTTGAGCAGCTGCTCGAGCGCCTGCGTCACCATCGGCCCGCGCCAGACCATCGGCGTGTCGAGGTCGATGAGGAAGCCGATCGAGATCGCCTGCAGGCCGTGCCCCTCCATCGGCTCGATGCTCTTGCCGTCCTTCGATTCCGGGCGGCCCGTGATGCCGAGCATCATCGGCTGCGAGGGGCCGTAGATGTCGGCGTCGAGGATGCCGACCGCGGCGCCCTCGGCGGCGAGCGCGAGCGCGAGGTTGACCGCGGTGGTCGACTTGCCGACGCCGCCCTTGCCCGAGGCGACCGCGATGATGTTCTTGATGCCCGGGACCAGCTTCACGCCGCGCTGCACGGCGTGGGCGACCACCTTCGAGCGCACCGCGACCGCGGCGCCGGGCGCGCCCGCGTCCTTCAGCGCGTCGATCACCTGGCGACGAATCGGCTCGACCTGGCTGCGGCCCGGGTAGCCGAGCTCGATCTCGACCGCGACCTTGCCGCCGTCGGCCCGCACGCTGCGCACCGAGCGCGTGGCGACGAAGTCCTTGCCGGTGTTCGGGTCGACGAGCTTGGCGAGGACCGCGCGGACGTCCGTTTCGTTCAGAGGCATGCGCGAAGTGTAAGCTAAAATTTCCACTTTTCCCGCGCAGGTTTCCAGCCGCGAATGTCCGGCCGCAAGCTCTTCGTCACGACCGCCCTGCCCTACGCCAACGGCGCGTTCCACATCGGCCACATCATGGAGTACATCCAGGCCGACATCTGGGTGCGCTTCCAGCGCATGCAGGGCAACGACGTGGTGTTCGTCGGCGCCGACGACGCGCACGGCGCGCCGATCATGCTGGCCGCCGAGAAGGCGGGCAGGAAGCCGGAGGAATTCGTGGCCGAGATCGCGCGCGGCCGCGCGCAGTACCTGGACGGATTCCACGTCGAGTACGACAACTGGCACTCGACGCATTCGGCCGAGAACACCGCGCTCTCGCAGGACATCTTCCGCCGCCTGAAGCGGCGCGGCCTCGTCTACACCAAGCCGGTCGAGCAGTTCTTCGACCCCGTGAAGGGCATGTACCTCGCCGACCGCTACATCAAGGGCGAGTGCCCGAACTGCGGCGCGCGCGACCAGTACGGCGACGCCTGCGAGAACTGCAGCTCGGTGTACGCCGCGACCGCGCTGAAGAACCCGTATTCGACGCTCTCGGGCGCCAAGCCCGAGCTGCGCACCTCGGAGCACTATTTCTTCAAGCTCTCGGACCCGCAATGCGTCGAGTTCCTGCGCGAGTGGCTGCAGGTGCCGGGACGCCTGCAGCCGCAGGTGCTCAACAAGGCCTGGGAATGGCTCGACGCCGAGGGCGACAAGGCGCTCGGCGACTGGGACATCTCGCGCGACGCGCCCTACTTCGGCATCCGCGTGCCCGACATCGCCGAGGAGAAATACCTGTACGTCTGGCTCGACGCGCCGATCGGCTACCTCGCCAGCCTGCAGAACTACTGCGCGAGGAAGGGCCTCGACTTCGAGCGCACGCTCGCCGAGCGCGAGCAGATCCATTTCATCGGCAAGGACATCATCTACTTCCACACGCTGTTCTGGCCCGCGATGCTCGAGTTCGCGGGCAAGCCCTACAAGTTCCCCGACCACGTCTACGTGCACGGCTTCATCGGCGTGTCGGGGGAGAAGATGTCCAAGTCGCGCGGCACCGGAATCGACCCGCTGCGCTACCTCAAGCTCGGCATGGACGCCGAGTGGCTGCGCTACTACATCGCCGCGAAGCTGAACGCCGCGGTCGAGGACGTCGACTTCAACCCGGACGATTTCGTCGCGCGCGTCAACAGCGACCTCATCGGCAAGTACATCAACATCGCCAGCCGCGCCGCGGGGTTCCTGTCCAAGCGCTTCGGCGGCAAGCCGGCCGCGCGCATGGCGAGCACGGTGCTCGAGGAGATCCGCGTCGCCGCGCCCGAGATCGCACGCTGCTACGAGGAGCGCGAGTTCGGCAAGGCGCTGCGGCGCGTCATGGAGCTCGCCGACCAGGTCAACGCCTACGTCGACGCCGAGAAGCCCTGGGACCTCGCCAAGGCGCCGCACCAGTCCGAGCGGCTGCACGAAGTGTGCACCGTGAGCCTCGAGGCCTTCCGCCTGCTGACGCTCTATCTGAAGCCCGTGCTGCCGGGCGTCGCCGCGCGCGCCGAGCGCTTCCTCAACCTGCCGGCGCAGGCCTGGGCGGACGTGGCGCGCCCGCTGCCGCCGGACCGCGCCATCAACGCGTACCAGCACCTCATGACGCGCGTCGAGGAGAAGCAGCTCGACGCCCTGTTCGACCTTCAACCTGCGCCGGAAACAAAGACAAAGGAAGCCGCCGTGAGCGACGGAACGATATCGATCGACGATTTCAACAAGCTCGACCTGCGCGTGGCGAAGATCGCCAGGGCGGAGCACGTGGAGGGCGCGGACAAGCTGCTCAAGCTCACGCTCGACGTCGGCGAGCTCGGCACGCGCACGGTGTTCGCGGGCATCAAGTCGGCCTACGCGCCGGAGCAGCTCGAGGGCAAGCTCGCGGTGCTGGTCGCCAACCTCGCGCCGCGCAAGATGAAGTTCGGCGTCTCCGAGGGCATGGTGCTCGCCGCGTCCGGGGAAGAAGCGGGCGAGGGTCCGGGCGTGTTCCTCGTCGCACCGCATGCGGGCGCCGGGCCTGGCATGAGAGTCAAATGATATTGCAATTATAATGTCGTTGTAATACCATGCCGGCGTCCTCCCCGGGAGCGCCGCATGGAGAACAAGACCGCCCGCTTCACCGTCCTGCTCGACCCGCGCAAGAAGCGCATGTTCGAGGAGATCTGCGCCGCGCAGGACCGCACGCCCTCGCAGGTGGTGCGCCAGCTCATCCGCGAATACGTGATCGCCAACGCGGGCGGCCGCCCGCTGCCCGACTGGCTGCTGAAGGCCGCGGCGCGCAGCCCCGCCGGCCGCGGCTGAGGGCGCGAATCCGGTGCCTGCCGCCCTGACGCCGCTCTCCGGCGCGCTCGCCGTGGTCGCCGCGTGGCTTGCGACCGGCGCGCTGTGCCTCGCGCGGACGGGCGACGCGGGCTTCGCGCGCCGCCTCGCCTTCCCGCTGGGCGCGCTCGCGGGCCTCGCGCTCGCCGCGTTCGGCCTGCAGGCCGTCTGGTCCCCCGCCGAGCAGGCGACGCTGCCGCTCGGCCTGCCGGACCTGCCCTTTCATCTGCGCCTCGACGCGCTTGCGGGCTTCTTCCTGATGCTGCTCGGCTCGGTGAGCGCCGGCATCTCGGTCTACGCGGGCGGCTATTTCCGCGAAGAGGCGGCGGGCCGCCTGACGCTCATCGGCCTGCAGTACCACGTCTTCCTCGCCAGCATGGCGCTGGTCATCCTCGCCGACGACGCGTACCTGTTCATGGTCGCCTGGGAGACGATGGCCCTGTCGTCGTACTTCCTGGTCACCACCGATCACCGCCTGCCGGCGATCCGCAGCGCCGGCTTCCTCTACCTGCTGATCGCGCACCTCGGCGCGATCGCGATCCTGCTGTGCTTCGGCGTAATGCACGGCGGCCGCGGCGACTACTCGTTCGCGGCGCTGCGCGCGGCCGAGCTGACGCCGTTCTGGTCGACCGCGGCGTTCCTGCTCGCCTTCTTCGGCTTCGGCGCCAAGGCCGGCATGCTGCCGCTGCACGCCTGGCTGCCCGAGGCGCACCCGGCCGCCCCCTCGCCGGTGTCGGCGCTGCTCAGCGGCGTGATGCTGAAGACGGCGATCTACGGCATGGTGCGCGTGATCTACGACCTCATCGGCGGCGTGCGCTGGGAATGGGGCCTGCTCGTGCTGCTGATCGGCGCCGGCACGACGCTCTTCGGGGTGCTGTACGCGCTCATGCAGCACGACCTGAAGCGCCTGCTCGCGTACCACTCGGTCGAGAACATCGGCATCATCCTGCTCGGGCTCGGCATGTCGATGGTCTTTATCGGCTTCGGCCATCCGGCGGCGGGCGCGCTCGGCCTGATCGCCGCGCTCTACCACACGTTCAACCACGCCGTGTTCAAGGGCCTCCTGTTCCTCGGCGCCGGCTCGATCCTGCACTCGGCGAAGCTGCGCGACCTGAACCAGATGGGCGGCCTGATCCGGCCGATGCCGACGACCGCGTTCTATTTCCTGATTGGCGCGCTCGCGATCTCGGCGCTGCCGCCGCTCAACGGCTTCGTCTCCGAATGGCTGACCTTCCAGACGGCGCTGCAGGCGCCGCTGCTTAAGAACGGCGTGGTGCGCAGCCTGCTGCCGCTGTTCGCGGCCACGCTCGCGCTCGCGGGCGCGCTCACCGCGATGTGCTTCGTCAAGGTCTACGGCATCGCCTTCCTCGGCCAGCCGCGCGCCGCGCGGCCGGCCGCGGCGGGCGCGGCGGTGCGCGATGCCGGCAACATGGAGCGCTTCGGCATGGCCTGGCTGGGCGCCGGCTGCTTCGTGCTAGGCCTGTTTCCGACCTCGTTCCTGCTGATGCTCAACCGGGTAGGCGTTTCCCTCACGGGGCATGGCCTGTCGAACCAAGCGCTCGAATCGGGCTGGCTGTGGCTCGTGCCGACGGCCCCCGACCAGGCGAGCTACGCGCCGGTCATCTTCCTCGGGGTCATCGTCGCAGTGACGCTGCTCACCTTCCTCCTGGTGCGCCGCTTCTACCACGGCCGCGTGCGCTTCGCCGATCCCTGGGACTGCGGGTTTCCCGAGCAGACGCCGCGCATGCAGGACACGGCGGACGCGTTCGGCCAGCCGATCCGCCACGTCTTCGGTCCCCTGTACCGCATGAAGCGGCAGCTGCCCGGGCCGGACGACCCGGCGCCGCGCTACGTGCTGAAGATCGAGGACCGGCACTGGTTCCTGCTCTACCTGCCGGTGGCGCGCCTCGCCGCTTACCTTTCGGCGAAGATCGGCCTGCTGCAGCGCGGGCGGATCAGCATCTACCTGCTGTACAGCTTCCTCACCCTGATCGCGCTGCTGGTGTTCGCGCGCTAGCGCCCCGATGAACCACGACGCGCCCGGCATCGCCTTCCAGATCCTGCAATCGGTGTTCGTGGTGCTCGCCGCGCCGCTGCTGATGGGCTGGGTGAACCAGTGCCGCGCCTGGCTGCAGAACCGCTCGGCGCCCAGCGTCTGGCTGCCGTACTTCGCGCTCAACAAGCTGTTCCACAAGGACGCGGTCATCGCGCGCGACGCCTCGCCGCTGTTCCGCCTCACGCCCTATGTCCTGTTCGGCTGCATGTGGCTGGCCGCCGGCATCGTGCCGGTGCTCGCGACCGAGCTGCCGTTCGCGCCGGCCGCCGACATCATCGCGCTGGTCGGCGTGTTCGCGCTCGCGCGCGTGTTCTCGGCGCTCGCCGCGATGGACATCGGCACCTCCTTCGGCGGCCTGGGCGCGCGTCGCGAGATGCTGATCGGCTTTCTCGCCGAGCCGGCGATGCTGATGGCGATGTTCACCGCGGCGTTCATCTCGGGCTCGACGCAGCTCACCACGATCGTCGGCACGCTCGCGCACCGCGAGTTCGCCATCTACCCGAGCTTGGCCTTCGCCGGGCTCGCGTTCCTCATGGTGCTGCTCGCCGAGAACGCGCGCATCCCGATCGACAACCCGACCACCCACCTCGAGCTTACGATGGTGCACGAGGCCATGATCCTGGAGTATTCGGCGCGCCACCTCGCGCTCATCGAGTGGGCCGTCGCGATCAAGCTGTTCGCCTACATGACCCTCGGCTTCGCGCTGTTCGTGCCCTGGGGCATCGCGCGCGCCGGGGACTGGTCCGCGCTGCCGGTGGCCTTCGCCGCGCTCGCCGCGAAGCTCGCGCTCGCCGGCGCCGGCCTCGCGCTGCTCGAGACGCTGCTCGCGAAGCTGCGCCTGTTCCTCGCGCCGGAATTCCTCTCCGGCGCGTTCCTGCTCGCGGTGCTCGGCATGCTGATCCATTTCCTGGTGCTGGGCTGAGGCCGCCATGACGCTCGCCAGCCAGATCGTCAACCTGCTCGCGGCGCTGCTGCTGCTGATCGCTTTTGCCATGCTGTCGCAGCGCCGCATCCTGACGCTGATCCACCTGCTGGCCTGGCAGGGCGCCGCGCTCTCGGCCTCGACGCTGATCGTCGCCAGCTCGACCGCGCAGCCGCACCTGTACTGGTCCGCGGCGCTGACGGTGGTGCTCAAGGTGATCCTGATTCCCTGGGTGCTGCACCGCCTGATCGACAAGCTCAACGTGCGCTGGGACGTCGAGACGCTGATCAACATTCCGACCACCATGCTGATCGGCATCGGCCTGGCGATCTTCGCGTTCGCGCTCGCCACGCCGATCTCGCAGATGGCGAACACGCTGACGCGCTCGACGCTCGGCATCGCGCTGGCAAGCGTACTGCTCGCCTTCCTCATGATGATCGTGCGCCGCAAGGCGGTGCCGCAGGTGATCGGCTTCCTGGCGATGGAGAACGGCCTGTTCTTCGCCGCCACCAGCGCCACCTACGGCATGCCGCTGGTGGTCGAGCTCGGCGTCGCCCTCGACGTGCTGGTGGGCACGTTCATCTTCGGCATCTTCTTCTTCCACATCCGCGAGCAGTTCGACAGCCTCGAGATCCGCCACATGGAAAAGCTCAAGGAAGACTGAGCGATGGAGATCCTTCTCGTCCTCGGCATCCCGCTCGCCGGCGGCCTGTTGCTCGCGCTGGTCGGCCACCAGCGCTGGGCGCCCGAGGCCAACGCCGCCATGAGCTTCGCCACCTTCGGCGCCGCCGTGCTGCTCACCGCGCGCGTGATCGCCGACGGGCCGATGCTCGCGCTCGACCGGCAGTTCTTCGTCGACCCGTTCAACGTGTTCCTGGTCGCGCTCACGGCCTTCGTCGCCTTCACCACGGCGCTGTTTTCACGCCCCTACATGCGCATTGAGGAGCACCACGGGCGCGTCAATGCGGCGCGCCTGCGCCTGTACCACAGCATGTACCAGCTGTTTTCGTTCACGATGGTGCTGTGCCTGCTCTCGAACAACGTCGGCATCCTCTGGGTCGCGCTCGAGGGCGCGACGCTGTCGACGGTCCTGCTCGTGAGCCTGTACCGCACGCCCGCGAGCCTCGAGGCGGCCTGGAAGTACTTCATCCTGTGCTCGGTCGGCATCGCGCAGGCGCTGTTCGGCGTGATCCTGCTGTACTTCGCGGCCGAGAAGATCCTCGGCGCGGGCGGCGATGCGCTGCTCTGGACCGAGCTCTACGCGGTGCGCGGCCAGCTCGAGCCCACCGTGCTGTCGCTCGCGTTCGTTTTCCTGCTGGTCGGGTTCGGCACCAAGGTGGGGCTCGTGCCGCTGCACAACTGGCTGCCCGACGCGCACGCGGAAGGGCCGACGCCGATCTCGGCGGTGCTCTCGGGGCTGCTGTTGAACGTCGCGCTGTACTCGGTGGTGCGCAGCAAGGTGCTGGTCGACGGTGCGCTCGAGCGCAATTTCTCCGGCAACCTGATGATGGGCTTCGGGCTGCTGTCGGTGGTCGTCGCCGCGTTCTTCCTGTCGCGGCAGCGGGACATCAAGCGCATGTTCGCCTATTCCTCCGTGGAGCACATGGGAATCATGACCTTCGCGTTCGGCATGGGCGGCCAGATCGCGGCGTTCGCGGGGCTGCTGCACATGACGGTGCACTCGCTCACCAAGAGCGCGATCTTCTTCACCGTCGGCCACGCCTCGCAGAAGACCGGCACCCAGGACATGGACGGCATCCGCGGCCTGATCGAGCAGAGCCCGACCATCGGCTGGGGCCTCGCGCTCGGCAGCCTGGCGATCCTCGGCATGCCGCCGTTCGGCGTGTTCACGAGCGAGTTCATGGTGCTCACGACCGCGATGCACGAGCACCCCTGGGCGACGCCGTTCCTGCTGGTGGCCCTGGGCGTCGCCTTCGCCGCGATCTTCGGCAAGGTTCAGCCGATGGTGTTCGGCGAGACGAGCGCGCGTCGCCTGCCGCATGCGCCCGCGCTCATTCCCGTGTTCACGCACCTCGCCGTCGTACTGCTGCTCGGCCTGTACATCCCGCCGTACCTCGTGGACTGGTACCGCCAGGCGGCGCGCATCATCGGCTGACGCCATGGCCCCGTCGCTACCCGGAATCGCACTCACCCCCGTCGCCGGCGCCGTTCCCGCCTGGCGCGCCGAGGTCGACGCGGGCGGCTGGAGGCGCGCGAGCGAGGCGGCGGCGCGCTCGGGCGGGCGCCTCGGCGCGCTCTGGGCGAGCGACGAGCGCGACCGCGGGCGCGGATTCAGCGCCTGGGCGCTGCTCGTCTTCTACGAAGGGCTGGTTTGCCTGGAGTTGCCGCTGCCCGGGGACGCGCCCGAATATCCCGACCTGGCGGACCTCTTCGCGTGCGCGGCGCGCATGCAGCGCGCGGCCTACGACCTGCTCGGCGTTGCCGCGAAGGGCGGCGCGGACCGGCGCAAGTGGCTGCGCCACGGCGCCTGGCCGGCGGAAGCGTTTCCGCTGAGAAAGAACTTTGAACCGGGAAGAAACTTCTCTCTCGAAAGCGATCGTTACCCCTTCGTGCGCGTCGAGGGCGAGGGCGTGCACGAGATCCCGGTGGGGCCGGTGCACGCCGGCACGATCGAGCCGGGTCATTTCCGCTTCTCGATCGTGGGGGAGAAGGTGCTGCGCCTCGAGCAGCGCCTCGGCTACAAGCACAAGGGCATCGAGAAGCGCTTCGAATCGATGACGCTCGAGGAAGGCGCGCGCCTCGCCGGGCGCGTATCCGGCGACAGCGCGGTCGCCTACGCCTGGGCCTACGCCATGGCGCTCGAGGGCATGGCGGGCGCGCGCCCGAGCGCGCGCGCGCTCCACCTGCGCGCGCTGCTGCTCGAGCGCGAGCGCATCGCCAACCACCTGGGCGACCTGGGCTATCTCGGCAACGACTGCGCGCTCGCCTTCGGCTTCTCGCAGTTCTGGCGGCTCAAGGAGGACCTGCTGCGCGTCAACGCGCGCATGTTCGGCCACCGCTATCTCATGGACCGGATCGTCCCGGGCGGCGTCGCCTGCGACGTTGACGACGCGGCGGCGCGCGAGCTCGCGGCCGAGGCGCTGCGCCTCAAGGAGGAGCTGCGCACGCTGCGCTCGATCTACTACAACCATACCGGCCTGCAGGACCGCTGCATCACCACGGGGCGCCTCACGCCGCAGACCGCGGCGCGCCTGGGCGTCGTCGGCCTCGCCGCGCGCGCGAGCGGCCATGCCGTCGACGTGCGCGCCCATCCCGGCTATGCGCCCTACGATGCGCTCGCGCCGAAGGTCGCCTCGCATCGCAACGGCGACGTCGCGGCGCGCATCGTCGTGCGCTTCGAGGAGGCGTTCGAGTCGCTGCGCCTGCAGCGGCTCATCCTCGAGAGCCTGCCGCGCGGCGAGCTGCGCGCGCCGCTCGCCTCCCCGGCCGAGGGTTCGTTCGGCATCGGCTGGGTCGAGGGCTGGCGCGGCGAGGTGCTCGTCGCGCTTCAGGCCGCCGCCGGCGGCCGCGTGCGGCGCTGCCATCCGCACGACCCGTCGTGGCAGAACTGGCCGGCGCTCGAGCACGCGGTGATCGGCAACATCGTTCCGGACTTCCCGCTGATCAACAAGTCGTTCAACCTGTCGTACGCGGGCGCCGACCTGTAGCCGTGCAAAAGATCCTCCTCAAGATCGCGCGCACCGGCATCGTCAGCGAACCCGCGCCGGCCGCCGACGAGACGCTGAGGGCGCTCGCGGGCCGCCTCAACGAGGAGGTGCTGCGGCGGCTCGGGCGCGCCCTCGCGATCCGGCACGTCGACGCGGGATCCTGCAACGGCTGCGAGCTCGAGATCCACGCGCTCAACAATCCCTACTACAACCTGGAGGGCCTGGGGATCAAGTTCGTCGCGAGCCCGCGGCACGCCGACCTGCTGCTGGTCACGGGCCCGGTTTCGCGCAACATGGAAGTCGCGCTGCGGCGCACCTACGAGGCGACGCCGGAGCCCAAGCTTGTGGTCGCGGTGGGCGACTGCGGCTGCGACGGCGGCGTGTTCGGCGAGAACTACGCGAGCTGCGGACGCGTCGCCAACGTGATCCCGGTGGACGTGGCGGTGCCCGGCTGCCCGCCCGCGCCCTCGGCCATCATCCAGGGAATCCTGACCGCGGTCTCGGCCGCGGCCAAAGCCTAGCGCGCGCCGCCGGGCCGCTCAGCCCCGGCCGCCGCAGGTCGCCGGCATCGAGGCGTTCGGGTAGCCGCGGCAGGTCCACTCGAGCTTGCCGCCCTCGAGCTTGGGCGTCACCGAGATCTCGATCGCGTTCTTCTCGTTCCAGCCGCGGATCGCGCCGTTCGACTCGACGATCCACTTGAACTCGCCGAACTTCGGATCCGGCTTGTTGGCGAGCTTCACGCCCGCGCCCGCGCCCGCGAGGTTGCCCGCCTTCGCCGCCGCCGCCGCGACCTGCGACTTGGCCGCCTCGGTGCCGGCGACCAGCGTCTGCGCCGCCTCCTTCGCCTCGGAGCCTGCCATCTGCGGCAGGACGAACGAGACGGCGACGAACCCGATCAGGGCCAGTCCGGCGATGACGAGAAGTGCGGCGCGCATGTCGTGCTCCCCCTATGGGTCGTTTCGCGGCACTTTACCACGGGGGCCGGGGAGCGAGCCGCGCTCCGCGGCCCGGGCACGAGGCAAAATTTGGTCATGGCGGTGACGAAACTGCTGCGCATCACGGGGCTCGTTCAGGGGGTCGGCTTCCGCCATTCCCTCGCGCGAGAAGCCCGCGCCCACGGGCTCGCCGGCTGGGTGCGCAACCGCCGCGACGGCTCGGTGGAGGCGCTGCTGCAGGGCGACGCGGGGGCAGTGGACAAACTGATCACATGGGCGCAGCGCGGCCCGCCGGCCGCGCGCGTCGACCGCGTGGAAGTGCGGGCGGAGCCCGGGGAACCGCGCCACTCCGGCTTCGACCAGAAGCCTACCGAGTAGCGCCACCGCCGAGCTGCGACTACGGCGCTGCGCTACCGTACTGGAATTGCACCGCCTCGGGCGACAGCCACGAGGTCAGCTCGCCGAGCAGCAGCTCGTCCGGCCGCACGCGCCAGGAGTCGCCCAGCGCGACGTCGCAGCTCGCGCCCGCGTTCTCGTAGTGCACCAGCACCGGGCAGCCCTCGCGTCCGCTCGCGCGATAGGGCGCGAGGAGGTCCATGAGGCGCTTCGGATCGCGCGCCGCGTCCGTGCCGCCGTTCATTTCGATGCGCAGGCGCGCGCCGAAGCGCGTGCGCAGCGTGGCGAG
>Ga0335085_10008871_pt1 | contig 15253 bp, 10 predicted proteins | sample Lox_Sample_45_FD_206712 | JGI IMG/M metagenome (GOLD analysis project Ga0335085, IMG submission 206712) | Soil microbial communities from Loxahatchee National Wildlife Refuge, Florida, United States - Lox_Sample_4.5 | ecosystem: Environmental > Terrestrial > Soil > Wetlands | place: USA... | reverse complement strand
CAGCTTCGCGCGTTGATCCTTGGCGAGTTTCAGCGCCTCTCTCAGACCGGCGTTTGAAGCGGAACTGCCATCTATCGGGACAAGTATTCTCTTGTAAACCATGTGCACCTCCTTGGAATCAAAGTAACCGCTGCCGCCAGGCCGCCTGTTGATCTAAGTCAAACCTCCGCGTCGACCCGGCCAGGCATTCGCGCTTGTCCGCAACGAATGGGCCGCGCGAGCGCCCCCGCCTCCATGCGCTCCGCGTCGCGCCCATTCGGAGTGTAACGTGCATTTCGGAGCGAGCGCAGCGAGGCCCCGTCCTCGCACGGCCGCAAGGCTTGTTCTTTCCCCGCCACGCCCCCATTTGACGAGGATCAAGCTGCCGGGAGATGCCCCGGGGCAAGCTATTGTGGAACAACCGATCTTCCATGAGCTATCGCGATTCACAGTCGTGGGTCTGGGCCGAAGCGCTGGAGCTTCTTCGAGGAGCAGAGAAGCTGCAGCGCCGGTTTTTCCAGCTTGGAGCGGCCGAAGCGCCGGCCTGGGAGCCGCCCGTCGACCTCTACGAGACGGGCGACGGCCTGACGCTCAGCGTGGCGCTTCCAGGCGTCGCGGCGGATCGGCTCGAGGTGTCGCTCGAGCCCGGGATCGTCGCCGTTCGCGGCGAACGCGCGTTTCCCGTGGAATATCAGCGCGCGATCATCTACCGGCTGGAGATTCCCTACGGCCGCTTCGAGCGCCGCATCGCGCTGCCCGCCGGACAGTACCGGCTCATCGACCGGCGCCTGGAGAACGGCTGCCTGACGCTCGGCTTGCGCAGACTGGGGTAAACACATGAACCTCGAACTCGACAGCATGAATCAGAAGCCGGCGCGCGAGAACGGAGACGCCGCCGCATCGCGGTCCGCGACCGAAAGGACTCACGCGCTTCCGGACGACGCGCTCATCATCCTGCCGGTGCGCAGGATGGTGCTCTTCCCCGGGATGATCCTGCCGATCGCGCTCGGCCGCGAAGCCTCGATCGCCGCCGCTCAGGCAGCCGCCAAGGCGAAGCGCCCGATCGGCGTGCTGACGCAGCGGAACGCGGAGGCCGAGAAACCCGGACCCGAGGAGCTCTGCCTGGTCGGCACCGTCGCCACGATCCTGCGCTACGTGACGACGCCCGACGGCACGCACCATGTCGTCTGCCAGGGCCTGCAGCGCTTCCGCGTGGTCGAGTATCTCGAGGGCTACCCCTTCATGGTGGCGCGTGTCGGGCGCATCGAGGAACCCGAGGCGGCAGGCGAGGAGATCGAGGCGCGATTCGTCCAGCTGAAGGAGCGCGCGCTCGAGGTCCTAGGGCTCCTGCCGCAGGCGCCCCAGGAGCTGGTCGCAGGCATCCAGGGCATATCGTCGCCCGGAGGACTCGCCGACCTGGTGGCCGGCGTGATGGACATCGATGTGCCGGACAAGCAGGCGCTGCTCGAAACCGTGGACCTGAAGAAGCGCCTGGACCGCGTGCTCGAGCAGCTGGCGCACCGCCTGCAGGTCCTGAGGCTCTCGCGCGAGATCGACGAGCGCACCAAGGCGAGCCTGGACGAGACCCAGCGCAAGTTCCTCCTGCGCGAGCAGATGAAGTCGATCCAGAAGGAATTGGGCGAGGCCGACGAGGGCCAGGCCGCGGAGATCGAGGAGCTGAGGAAAGCGATCGCCGAAGCGGGCATGCCCGAGGAGGTCGGGAAGCAGGCCACGAAGGAACTGAAGCGCCTGGAGCGCATGTCCGACGCCTCGGCGGAGTACTCGATGGTGCGGACCTATCTCGACTGGCTGATCGAGCTGCCGTGGAAAAGCCCGGAGCCCGACGCGATCGACATGACCGAGGCGCGGCGCATCCTCGACGCCGACCACTTCGGCCTCGATCAGGTGAAAAAGCGCATCGTCGAGTTCCTGGCGGTGCGGAAGCTCAACCCCGAGGGGCATGGGCCGATTCTCTGTTTCGTGGGCCCGCCCGGGGTCGGGAAGACCTCGCTCGGCCAGAGCGTGGCGAGGGCGCTCGGGCGCAAGTTTGTGCGCGTGTCGCTCGGCGGCGTTCACGACGAGGCCGAGATACGCGGACACCGCCGCACCTACATCGGCGCGCTGCCCGGCAACATCGTCCAGGCGATGAAGAAGGCCGGGACGCTCGGCTGCGTCATGATGCTCGATGAGATCGACAAGCTCGGCGCAGGCTTTCACGGGGATCCGTCTTCGGCGCTCCTCGAAGTGCTCGACCCGGCGCAGAACAATACGTTCCGCGACAACTACCTCGCGGTTCCCTACGACCTCTCGCGCGTTCTCTTCATCACGACGGCGAACATGCTCGACACGATCCCGGGGCCCCTGCGCGACCGCATGGAGATCATTCAGATCCCGGGCTATACGCAGGAGGAAAAGCGCGAGATCGCGCGCCGCTACCTCGTCGCGCGGCAGCTCAAGGAGAACGGGCTCAAGCCCGGGCAGTTCGAGATCACCGATGCCGCGTTGACCGCGGTCATCCGCGACTACACCCGCGAAGCGGGCGTGAGGTCGCTCGAGCGCCAGATCGGCGCGGTGTGCCGGCGCGCCGCCGTGCGGATCGCAGAAGGCGAGGCGCAGACCGTTCGGGTCGACGAGAAGGACCTCGCGGAGATCCTTGGTCCCACCAAGTTCGAGAGCGAGGTGGCGCTGCGCACCGCCATGCCGGGCGTCGCCACGGGACTCGCGTGGACGCCGGTGGGCGGCGACATTCTCTTCGTCGAGGCGAGCCGCACTCAGGGCTCGGGGAAACTGATTCTCACCGGGCAGCTCGGCGAGGTGATGAAGGAGTCGGCGCAGGCCGCGCTCACGCTCGTGAAATCGCGCGCTCCGGCGCTCGGGATCGACGCGGGCGCATTCGAGAAGAGCGACGTGCACGTCCACGTGCCGGCGGGCGCCATCCCGAAGGACGGGCCGAGCGCAGGCGTCGCCATGTTCACCGCGCTCGCCTCCCTCTTCGCCGAGCGCGCCGTGCGCGCCGACACGGCCATGACCGGCGAGATCAGCCTTCGAGGCCTCGTGCTTCCCGTGGGCGGCATCAAGGAAAAAGTGCTCGCCGCCATGCGCGCCGGAATCCGCCGCGTGATGCTGCCCGCGCGCAACCGCAAGGACCTCGAGGAAGTGCCGGCTGAAGTCAAGGAGATGATCGAGTTCGTCTTCCTGCAGAACGCCGATGAAGCCTTGAGAGCCGTGCTCGAACCGCTCGAAGAAGCGAAAGCCGTTCCGGCATAAGCCGCTCGACACCAAGAGGCTCCCGTCTGCGCGCCTGATCGAGCGCGCTCTGCCGTCGGCCCTTAGCTCAAGCCGAATCTCCTGTCGAACCACGTCTTGATCACGTGCGTCAGCGAGAGGTAGGTAACGAGTATCAAGCCGACCAGAGGCCAGTAAAGCGGGGGCAAATGAGTGAAACCCAATGCGCCCGCGAACGGAGAAAAGGGCAGCCAAATCCCGATGCTGCATACGATGACCGTGCTGAGCATGAGCGAGGGGCTGGCCGCACTTTCAACGAAGGGGATCCGGTTTGTGCGAATGACGTGAATGATGAGCGTTTGCGACAGCAGGGATTCGACGAACCATCCCGTTTGAAAGAGCGATGCCTTCTCCGCGGTATTGGCGGCAAACAGGTAATACATCGTGAAATAGGTTGCATAGTCGAAAATCGAGCTGATTGGGCCGATGAGAAGCATGAAGCGGGCGATATTCCCGATCTCCCATCTCCTCGGTTTTTCCAGGTATTCCCTATCGACGCGGTCTGTCGGGATCGTGGTCTGAGAAAAATCGTATAACAGGTTGTTCGTCAGGACCTGGATCGGGAGCATCGGCAGGAACGGCAACCAGGCGCTTGCACCGAGCACGCTGAACATATTGCCGAAGTTGGAGCTCGCCCCCATCCTGATGTATTTGATGATGTTGGCAAACACCTGTCTGCCCTCGATGACGCCCTCATCAAGCACTGTGAGGCTTTTTCTGAGCAAGATGATATCGGCAGACTCCTTGGCGACATCGACGGCATTGCTTACCGAGATGCCGACGTCGGCAGTCTTCAGGGCCGCTCCGTCATTGATCCCGTCGCCCAGGAAACCGACTACATGTCCCTTGGTCTGGAGGGCCTTGATCACGCGCGTCTTTTGCGCAGGCGAGAGCTTGGCGAACACCCTTGCAGATTCGGCGATCTCGGCCAGCTGTGCATCCTCGAGTTTCTCGATTTCGCTGCCGAGGAGCACTCGATCAACGTGCAAGTCCACTTCTCTGCAGACCTTGCGGGTGATCACCTCGTTGTCGCCGGTGAGAATCATCACTCTCACACCATGGTCGCTCAGTTCCGCAATGGCTCGCCTTGCCGTTTCCTTGGGGGGGTCAAGAAAGGCGATGTAGCCGATCAGCGTGAGCCCGGACTCGTCGCCTACGTGGTAGCTCGCCTGGGCTGCCGGAAGCTCCTTGTAGGCAATGGCAATGACGCGAAAGCCGTCTTCGTTCAAGGCCCTGCTCACATCCCTCAGCTGCTGCAGATGCGTTTGGTCGAGATCGAAGCGGCCTCCCGCGGCTTCGCCCGTGCTGCAGACACCGAATACCTCCTCCACGGCGCCCTTGCAGATCAGCATGTGGCGACCACGCCCCTCGACCACGACCGACATGCGGCGACGGGCAAAATCGAAGGGAATCTCGTCGATCTTCCTGAAATCGCGTTCGGCTTGAAGCCGCTCGTGCACATCGGCGTGCTTGAGCACGGCCACGTCGAGAAGATTCTTCAAACCGGACTGATAGAAACTGTTCAAGTATGCGTATTCCAGAACCCGTTGACTTTCGTTCCCGTGCACATCAAGGTGCCTCTTGAGGATGATCCGGTCCTGAGTGAGCGTCCCGGTCTTGTCCGTGCAGAGGACGTCCATCGCCCCGAAGTTCTGAATCGAGTGCAGGCGCTTCACTATCACTTTCTTGCGCGACATCGCGAGCGCGCCCTTCGCCAGGTTGACGGTGACGATCATTGGCAGCATTTCCGGCGCGAGACCGACGGCAACGGCCATGGCAAACAGCAAGGCCTCCACCCAATTGCCCTTGGTGAGCCCGTTGACGAGGAACACCACCGGAACCATGACGACAATGAAGCGAATCATCAGGATCGAAAACCGGTTTATGCCCTTGTCGAAGCTGGTCTCTGCCCGCTCGCCTGCGATGATCGTGGAAAGCGCCCCAAGATAGGCGCGAAGCCCCGTCAGCACGACCACGGCGACCGCGGCGCCGCTGATCACGTGCGACCCCATGAAGCCGATATTAGAGAGCTGGAATGGATCCTTCCTTTGATCGCTGTCCGCCTCCGCGAACTTCTCCACCGGAAGAGATTCTCCGGTCAGGGGCGCCTGGTTGACGAACAAGTCCCTGGCGGCAATGAACCGGACGTCGGCGGGAACCAGGTCGCCCGCAGAAAGGTGGATGACGTCGCCCGGGCACAACATCTCGATGTGGACTTCCCTGGTCACGGACTGAGGGGAAGAGGGGCCGGCGAGGGGCTGTCTTGCGCGCTTGGATCGAGCCGCCTCGCGCGCAGCCCTGCGCACCACCGTGGCGGTCGTGTGCACCATCGCCCGTAGTTTTTCGGCCGCCTTGCTCGAGCGCCGCTCCTGAATGAACGACAGCGAGACGCTCAGCACCACCATTGCGGAAATCAGCCCCGCCGCTTCAATATCGCCCATCACCAACGACACGGAGGCCAAGGTCAACAGCAGGAGGTTCAGCGGATTGCGCAGCCGCTGGAATAGCTGGACTGCAATACTCTTCTGTGCTTCCCGGGCAATCGCATTGAAGCCAATTCGCGCCAGGCGTTCTCGGGCTTCCCTGTCGGACAAGCCTGCGGCCGAGCTGCCGAGCCGTCTCAAAACGGTGTCGGCGTCGCTGCGAGCCGCATCGGCAAGCTCCTTGGGCACCTCAACCGTGCCTGGAATGTCCGCCCCTTTCCGCTCGAATCCGAGAGAAAGGCGTTTGAGGAGATCTGCCATGCCGGCTGTCGATGTCGGATGCGTGACCCCCACGGTAGGCCGGACACTCGAGGCCAGACTTGATCTCGATCAAGATCGGGCCAGAGCGCCGGAGCAGCATGGGCCCTGAGGAGACTTGCATGCTCATCGGAGTGCCCAAAGAGATCAAGGCTCACGAATATCGCGTCGGCCTTGCGCCCGAGGGTGTGCGCGAGCTGGTTGCGCGCGGCCACCGGGTGCTGGTGGAAACACAGGCCGGCGCCGGGATCGGAGCCGGAGACCTGGAATACGAAAGCGCCGGCGCCACGATCGCCGCTGCGCCCGATGAGATATTCGCGCAGGCGGATCTGATCGTGAAGGTGAAGGAGCCTTTGGCACCGGAGCGGGCGATGCTCCACCCGGGCCAGGGGCTGTTCACGTACCTGCATCTCGCCCCCGATCCGGTTCAGGCGCGCGAGCTCATTGCAAGCGGCGCGATCTGCATCGCCTACGAAACCGTCTCGTCGCCCGGGGGCGGGCTGCCTCTGCTCTACCCGATGTCCGTTGTGGCGGGCCGCATGGCGATCCAAGTCGCGGCTCACTACCTGGAACGTCCGCACGGCGGGCGCGGCGTGCTGATCTCGGGCGCCGCCGGCGTGCCGGCCGCCCGCACCCTCGTTCTGGGAGCGGGAACGGTCGGATCGAATGCCGCGCAGATCGCGCTCGGTATGGGAAGCGAGCTTGTCGTCCTCAACCGCTCGGAAGCTCCGCTGCGCCGGCTGCAGTCCGCTCTCGGCCCGCGGCTGCGGACACTTGCTTCCACACCGGAGAATATCGAACGGGAGCTGCAGGAAGCGGACGCCGTGATCGGCGCCGCCCTTGTGCCGGGCGCGCTCGCGCCGAAGCTTGTCACGCGCGCGATGCTGTCGGCCATGAAGCCGGGAGCGGTGCTCGTCGATGTCTCCATCGACCAGGGCGGCTGCTTCGAGACCTCCCGGCCCACTACCCACTCGGATCCGGTGTATGCGGTGGACGGCATCATCCACTACTGCGTCGCCAACATGCCGGGCGCGGTGCCGCGCACGTCCACCTACGCGCTCAACCGCGCGACCCTTCCGTTCATCGTGGAAGTCGCCGAGCGCGGCGTGATCGAGGCGCTCCGAGGCAACGCGCATCTTCGCGACGGGCTCAACGTCTGCCGCGGCGCGGTCACGCGCAGGGAGGTGGCCGAGAGCCTCGGCTACGACTGGAAGGATCCGCTGAGCACCCTCGGCCGGTCAGACGCTCGGGGCTGAGCGCCCCTTTTAGTCCCCGCGCTTCTTGTCCGTCTTGACCTGGATCAAATCAAGCGCAGATTCTCTTATCTGCAGGCTTTCCCCTTCTGACCCATAATGCATTCTCCGCCGGTGGTCGCGGCGGAACCTCGAGGAAGAGACATGAAAATCTTGCTGGCCTATCCGCGGGATCCGGAAAGCTTCTGGAGCTTCAAGCACGTGCTCCCCTTCGTCTCGAAACGCGCGGCGTTCCCGCCGCTCGGCCTCTTGACGGTCGCCGCGATGCTTCCGGCCGACTGGGAGCTGAAGCTTGTCGACACCAACGTCGCGCCGCTTGCGGACCGCGACATCGCCTGGGCCGACTGGGTGTTCCTCTCCGGCATGATCGTGCACAAGGATTCCGCGCGCGAGATCGCGCGGCGCTGCGCCGCGCTCGGCCGGCCGGTCATCGCCGGCGGACCCTTGTTCACGACCGGGCACTGCGACTTTCCCGAGATCCGCCACTTCGTCCTCGGCGAGGCCGAAGGCGTTATCGGCGCGCTCGTCGCCGACATGCTCGCCGGGAAAGTGAGGGACACTTATCGCGGGGCCGCTTTTCCCGGCGTGACCGGCACGCCCGTGCCGCGCTGGGATCTCGCCGACCTGCGCCACTACGTCACGATGCCCGTGCAGTTCTCGCGCGGCTGCCCGTTCGACTGCGAGTTCTGCGACATCGTCGCGATGTACGGCCGCGTGCCGCGCACCAAGGCGCCGCGGCAGGTCATCGCGGAGCTGGAGGCGCTGCGCCGCGCCGGGTGGCGCGACATGGTGTTCATCGTCGACGACAACTTCATCGGCAACAAGAAGCGTGTCCGGGAGCTGCTCGCCGAATTGATCGAGTGGCGCACGCGCACGCGGCCGACGATGGGGTTTCTCACCGAGGCCTCGGTGAATCTCGCCGACCAGGAAGATCTGCTCGATCTGATGGTGCGTGCGGGATTCAAGAAGGTGTTCATCGGTCTCGAGACGCCGGTGACGGAATCCCTCGAGGAATGCCACAAGGTGCAAAACAGCAGGCGCAACCTCGTCGACGCCGTGCGTGCGATCCAGGGAGCCGGGCTCGAGGTGATGGGCGGCTTCATCGTCGGCTTCGACAACGACCCCCTCGACATATTCCGGCGCCAGTTCGAGTTCATCCAGCGCTCCGGCGTTGTGACGGCGATGGTGGGGCTGCTCACTGCGCTGCCCCAGACGCGGCTTTATGAAAGGCTCGCACGCGAGGGGCGCATGCTCGCCGACAGCGTCGGCAACAACACCGCAGCCGTGCTCAACTTCGTTCCGCGGCTGGACCGCGAGCGGCTTCTCGCCGGCTATCGCGAGCTGATGCGCTCGCTTTACTCGCCGGAGAACTACTACCGCCGCGTGCGCGCCTTCCTCTCGACCTGGCGGCCCTGCGGGCCGCGTACGCGGCTCGCATGGGCCGACGTGCGCGCGTTCCTGCGCTCGCTGTGGACGCTGGGCGTGTGGCGGCGCGGACGGCTCGCGTACTGGCGGCTATTCTGGGCAACGCTGATCGTGCAGCCGCGCAAATTCCACGCCGCGATGGAGCTCGCCATCATGGGCCATCACTTCCGTGCGGTGGCGGAGCGCCTCTGATGTACCGCGCGCGGCGCATGCCGCGTTCAGCCGGGCCGTCGTGGTAGCCCATTGAGCTGATGGATTCCGCGCCCGGCCGCTTCGCCCTGTTCGCCTATGGGTTCCGGCCGTTCTTCCTCGGAGCCGGCCTGAGCGCGGCGCTTGCGGTTCCGGCGTGGCTCCTGATCTACGCGCACGGTTCGATGCCGCTTGGCACGCTGCCGCCCCACTTGTGGCACGCGCACGAGATGCTCTACGGCTTTGTCGTCGCGGCTCTCGCCGGTTTCCTGCTGACGGCGGTGCCGAGCTGGACGGGCGCGAAGGGCTTCGCAGGCTGGCCGCTCGCCGCGCTGACGTCCGTGTGGCTGCTCGGGCGCCTCGCCTTCGCTTGCGCCAACCTGGTGCCCTTGTGGGCGCTCGCCACGGTGGAGCTCGCGTTCCTGCCCGGCCTCGCCATTCTGCTCGCCCCTCCGCTCGTGCGCTCGCAGAATCGCAACACGCCCCTGCTGTTCGTCCTTGCGGCGTTGTGGATGGCCGATGCCGCGTTCTTCACCGGGCTTGCATGGCAGTCTCCGGGGGTGGCGAGTCGCGGCTTGCTCATCGCAATCGACCTGATGCTGCTCGTCCTGACGGTGATCGGCGGGCGCATCGTGCCCTCCTTTACCGCCAACGCCTTGCGAAGGCACGGGGAGGCGCCCGAAATACGCGGCCTGCCCTGGCTCGAGCGCGGCGTCATCGCCCTGATGGCGGCCGTGATTCTCGTCGATCTGTGGCGGCCCGACGGGGCAGCCTCGGGATGGCTCGCGGCCTTGGTCGCAGTCGCGCAGGCATGGCGGCTCTCCGGGTGGCGCAGTATTCGTGCGCGTGGCGAGCCCATTCTGTGGGTGCTGCACCTCGGGTACGCCTGGATTCCCGTGGGCTTCGCGCTCAAGGCCCTGTGGCTGCTCGCCGACGCCGGATGGTCGGCGCACTGGGTGCACGCGCTGACCATGGGCGCCTTCGGGACCATGATCCTTGCGGTGACGACGCGCGCAGCCCTGGGGCACACCGGCCGACCGCTGACCGTCGGCCGGAGCATTGCCGCGGCCTACGTGCTCCTCACTCTCGGCGTCGTGACGCGGGTTTTCGCTCCCGCATTGTGGCCCTCGCACTACCTCTGGACACTTCTTGTATCGGGATCCCTGTGGACGGCGGCGTTCGCCGTCTATCTGATCGTGTACACGCCGATCCTCATGCTCGCGCGCGCGGACGGGAAGCCCGGCTAGGCCGGCGGGTCGTGAGCGCAGCGCACCATGCCGGGCACGCGGTGCACGAGCACCCGGTTTCAGTGCAACGCCCCCTAGACGCCGTCAGCGGAAAACGAATAGCCCGAGCGCGAGCCCGGCTCCGGTCGCGACGAATGCCAGCGCGCAGCGCCTCGCGAGCTTCAAGCCACCCAGCCACAAGGCCAGAGCCAGCTTGAACGCGAGATTGACCGTCAGCGCGAGCACGATCGCAGTGACCGTTTGCACGCCTGTGATCCTTTCCGCGGTGGAGAGCTTGAGGATAGACAGCACGATCGCATCGACATCGCCCAGCCCGGAAACGAGGGCGAAACCGTAGAGCCCCACGCTGCCCATGCGATCGGAGAGCCAGGCCGATACGACGAGCACGACGGCATAGATGGCGCCGAAACCCAGCGCCGCGGTGAGCCTGCTCGGATTGGAGAACTCCGGAACGAACACGTCGGCCCCTTCCGACTTCCGTCCAAGCGTGAACCAAGCCGCCGCCACGCCGAGCGCGGCGCCGAACAGAAGAATGGGAGCCAGGCGAGGCAGGGTGTCCAGCGCCACCACGCCGGTGATGAAGGCGACCCGGACCAGTACCACGATGCTCGCCAGGACGATGACTCCGGCGCTCAGCTGCGCGTAGGAAGCGTCGCGTCGCGCCTGTCGCGAATACACCAGCGTCGTCGCCGTGCTCGACACGAGCCCGCCCAGAAAACCGCTGAGCAGCACGCCGCGCCGCTGCCCGAGGAGGCGCAGGGAAAGATACCCCGCGAGGCTGACGCCGGAGACGAGCACGACCATGAGCCAGACGTTGTACGGATTGAGCGCCTGATACGGGCCGAATCCGCGGTCAGGCAGGAACGGCAGGATGATGAAGGTGAGCACGGCGAACTGCAGCATGCTGGTGAGATCCTGCGGCGAGAGCCGGGCGGTGAATCCGTGCAGCTCCGTGCGGAAATACAGCAGGATCGTCGCCGCAATGCCGAGCGCGACCGCAAGCGTGTCGTACCCGAGCCAGATCATGACGCCCAGGCTGTAGCAGAACATCAGCGCGATGACCGTCGTCGTGCCCGGGTCGTCCTCCGGGGGCTTCACGCTGGCGTACGCCACGACGATCATTACGCCCACCGCCGCCAGACCGACGGCGATGACCCACGGCGAATCGAGCGCTTCCGCAAGCAAGCCAGTGGCCGTTCCAAACAAGGCCACCAGAGCGAAAGTCCGCAGTCCCGCCTTGGGAGCCGGGCGCCGCTCGCGCTCGAGCCCCAGCAACAAGCCGACGCCGAGACTCACCAGGAACCTCAGCGCGGCCTGCATCTCATCGGGTAGCTCCAGGAAATTCATTCAGCCGGCCGAACACCGAGGCCGAGCGCCTCTGACAAGGGATAGGGAATCGGCCCGCCGCGCCGCGGCGGCTCAGTGGTCCTCGATCCTGGGCACGTTGTCCTCGGCAGGCTCTCCCGTCTCCGGGTCGACCCAGTCGGCGATGCCGATTTCGGATTCGGCCTCCTGCACGGTCTCGCCCGGCTCGAGCGGCGTCTCGTCGCGCGCCTGCATATCCTGCACGGCCTCCAGCAGCGTGGCAAAGGGCCCGAACTCCTCCTTGCCGTCCTTGGATTGCCAGTAGAAACCGTTGGGCCGCTCGACCAGACGCGTGCTGTCGAACTCAGGCGGTGTTTCGGGGATGACTTGTGTCATTCTGGTCCTCTTGTCTACGACGGCGGAAGGCTCTTCGCGGGCTCCGCGGCGCTGCTTGAGGCCCGCGTGTGCTCGCTCAGGGATTCCAGGATCTTGCTGCTCGCGTCGTTCGCCGCCTGGAACATCTGCGTCCAGTATGCCAGGGACCGTTCGAAGTTGCCCGTCATCCAGTCCATCTGGATCGCCCAAAGGTCCATGACCGATTTCGCGCGGCTCACGGACGTCTCCGCGTGCACATCCCGGGCGTGGGTTTCCATTGCCGCGGCGAGCTGGGAGCTTCGCATTTCCAGCGTTCCTTGCACCGTGGCGTCGACAAGCCGCAGCGCGGCATCGAGCTGCTGCTTCCATGTCTCGATCAATTGACTCGACGCGGTCTCCCATTCCTTGTTCCCGGGCATGAAAGCAGCAAACGGAAGCCCCGGGGGTGCATCCTTGCCGATCGTCTCAGTCGCAGTCGTTGTCATGGCCGTCTCCTCGCGTTCGCGCCGTTCAGTGCTGGTGTACATACCGGCCGGGCGCATCGTCCAGTACGGGGAAAGCTGCCGCAGCGTTCCCCAGAGCCGGAGGCGTCACGCGCGGTCCGGAGTTCCGCTCGATCCAGCGCTGCCACTCCGGCCACCAGGACCCCTGCCTTTGCGGAGCCTGCTGCATCCAAGTCTCGGGATCGACGTAGGGGCTTTCATGCTCGCGCGTTGCGACCTGATAGCTGCGCCCATTCGGGCCCGGCTCGCTCACGATCCCGGCGTTGTGTCCTCCCGAGGCGAGCAGGAAGGTCACTTCGGAATCGGTGAGCAGGTTGAGTTTGTAAACCGAGCGCCACGGGGCGACGTGGTCCTTTACGGTGCCCACGGCGAAGATCGGAACCCGGATATCGCGCAGCGCGACGGGGCGTCCGTCCACCTGATAACGCCCCGTGGCGAGATCGTTGTGCAGATACAGCCGCCGCAGGTATTCGCTGTGCATGCGATACGGCATTCGCGTGCCGTCCGCGTTCCAGGCCATGAGGTCGTTCATGGGCCGCCGATGGCCGAGCAGGTACTCGCTCACGCGCATCGACCAGACGAGGTCGTTCGAGCGCAGGAGCTGGAATGCGCCGCTCATCTGCCCGGGATCGAGGAATCCCTGTTCGGCCATCATGTCCTCGATCAGCGCGACCTCGCTTTCGTCGACGAAGAGCCCGAGTTCGCCCGCCTCCTCGAAGTCCACCTGCGAGGCCAGCAGGGTCATCGTTGCGAGCCGCTTGTCCCCGTTTCGAGCCATCGCGGCTGCGGCGATGGCGAGCAGCGTGCCGCCCAGGCAATAGCCCGCCGCGTGTATGCGCCGGTCCGGCACCAGGCGCCCGATCGCCGAGAGCGCATCTTCGATGCCCAGACGACGGTAGTCCGCCATCGAGAGATCGCGCTCCGCAGGGCCGGGATTCCTCCACGAGATGATGAATACGGTGTGGCCGTGATCCACCAGGTACTTGACCAGCGAATTGTGCGGCGAAAGGTCGAGGATGTAGTACTTCATGATCCATGCGGGAACGATCAGCACGGGCTCGGAAAACACCGTATCGGTCGTGGGCGCGTACTGGATCAGCTCGATCAGCCTGTTCCGGAAAACGACTTTCCCCGGCGTGCATGCGACCTGCACTCCGGGGACGAACGACTCCGCGCCCACCGGAGGCTGGCCGAGCGCGATTCGCCGCCAGTCCTCGACGAAGTTCGAGACGCCGCGCGCGAAGTTCCGCCCGCCCTCCTTGCTCGCGGCATCGAGTACTTTCGGGTTGGTCCCGGGGAAATTCGAAGGCGCCCATACGTCGAGCATCTGGCGCGTGGCGAAATTGACGAGCGCCGCATGATGCGGAGCGACGCCCCTGACGTCGGTCGTCGCGTTGTGCCACCACTGCTGAGCCAGCAGGAAGGCCTGATACATCGCGTTGTAGGGCCAGCGCTGCCAGGCAGCGTCCGAGAATCTCGAGTCCCATTCGAGGGGCTCGATGCAGCAGGGGGATTTCTCGCCACGCACCAGGCGCGCGAGAAGGTCCGCGTAGCGGAGCCCTTTGCGCGCGGCCTTGCGGGCAAGCTCCACCTGCTTGCCGGGCGAACTCGCAAGATGCATCCACCAATCGAAGAAGGCGATCCCCACCGCAGCGGGGGAAATCCCGAAGGTCGCGCGCGAGGCGTACCCGTGCAGCAGCCGATCCACGCCTGCGGCCATTGCGGCGGCGGTATCGATGTCTTCCGGGACGTAGGGCTCCCCGCCCGGCAGCCGTTCGGCATCCGCTGCGGGCTTGCGCCTGGAGTCGAGCCGCACCGGACTCGGGAGCCGCGCCTCGTTCGCCATGATTCACATTCCCCCTTCGTCCATGGGCGGGCGGCCCGCGCCCGGCCGCTCGGGAACCCGCGCGATCAGGCAGTCGGTGGTGAGGATCAGCCCGGCGATCGAGGCCGCATTCTGCAGCGCCGTGCGCGTCACCTTGCACGGATCGAGCACGCCCATCTTCACCATGTCGCCGTACGCGTCGCTGAGCGCGTTGTAGCCGAAATTGCCCTCGCCCTCCTGCACGCGGTTCACCACCACCGAAGGCTCCTCGCCGGCGTTGGTGGCGATCTGGCGCAGCGGCTCCTCGAGCGCCCGCAGCACGATCTTGATGCCTGCGTCCTGGTCCGGATTCTGCCCGCGCAGATTTCCCAACCTCGAGCGCGCGCGCAGCAGGGCAACGCCGCCGCCGGGGAGAACGCCTTCCTCGACCGCCGCGCGCGTTGCGTGCAGCGCGTCCTCGACGCGGGCCTTCTTCTCCTTCATCTCGGTCTCGGTGGCCGCGCCGACCTTGACCACCGCGACACCGCCCGCGAGCTTCGCCACGCGCTCCTGCAGCTTTTCCTTGTCGTAGTCGCTGGTCGTGTCCTTGATCTCCTCGCGCAGGTTGGCGACCCGCGCAGCGATCTTCTTCGGGTCGCCCGCGCCGCCGATCACGATGCTGTCATCCTTGTCGATCTCGACGCGCTTCGCGCGCCCGAGCTGGGCGAGCGTCGCTTTGTCGAGCTTCAGCCCCACCTCCTCCGCGATGACCTGGCCGCCGGTCAGGATCGCGATGTCCTCGAGCATCGCCTTGCGGCGGTCGCCGAAGCCTGGCGCCTTGACCGCGCAGGTCTTGAGCACGCCGCGCAGCATGTTGACGACGAGCGTCGCGAGCGCTTCGCCCTCGATATCCTCGGCGATCACGAGGAGCGGCTTCGCCGCCTTGGCGATCTGTTCAAGGATCGGCAGCAGGTTCTGGATCGACGAGATCTTCTGGTCATGGATCAGGATGTAAGCGTCTTCCAGCACGCAGCGCTGCTTCTCGCTGTTGATGAAGTACGGTGACAGAAAGCCACGGTCGAACTTCATGCCTTCGACCACCTCCAGCTCGCTCGCCAGGCCGGATCCGTCCTCGACCGTGATCACG
>Ga0335085_10008870_pt1 | contig 15254 bp, 11 predicted proteins | sample Lox_Sample_45_FD_206712 | JGI IMG/M metagenome (GOLD analysis project Ga0335085, IMG submission 206712) | Soil microbial communities from Loxahatchee National Wildlife Refuge, Florida, United States - Lox_Sample_4.5 | ecosystem: Environmental > Terrestrial > Soil > Wetlands | place: USA... | reverse complement strand
GCTGAACAGCCTGCCGGGCGTCGCGAGCGTCCTCGTCCAGGGCGGGCAGCAGCCGGAATTTCACGTCACCGTCGATCCGGCGCAGATGCTGCGCGCGAAGACGTCGATCGCCGACATCCTCGGCGCCATCAACCAGACGAACATCGTCGATTCGCCGGGCCTGCTGAGCCGCAATCATCAGTTGTTCCTCGCGCTCGTCGACGCGCAGGTCCACAGTGTCGACGACATCGGCAACATCGTGATCAAACACGCGAACAACATTCCGGTCCGCGTGCGCGACATCAGCACCGTCGCTCCTGCGACGGCGCCGATGTACACCGTCGTCAGCGCGAACGGCAAAGCGGCAGTACTCCTCAGCGTGAACCGGCAGCCGGACAGCAACACCGTGCAGGTAGCCGACGAAGTCCACACCGAGATGGCGGCGATCCAGCCGTCGCTGCCGGCCGGCGTCGTGCTGAAACCCTTCTACGATCAGTCCGGCATCGTCGAGGAATCGATCGCGAGCGTCCGAGACGCGATCGTCATCGGCCTGTTCCTGGCCGGCTTCATCATCTGGCTGTTCTTGCGCGACTGGGGCACTGCGCTCATGACCGGTCTCGTGGTGCCGGTGACGATGGTGGTGACGTTCATCGCGATGAAGCTGCTGGGACAGAGCTTCAACCTGATGACGCTCGGCGGCCTGGCCGCCGCCGTCGGTCTCGTCATCGACGACAAGATCGTCGTCGTCGAGAACATCGTGCTGCACCGCGACAATGGCGAAGGGCCGTTGCAGGCGACGGCGAGCGCGCTGAAGGAACTGACCGTTCCGCTCATCGGCTCGACGCTGACGCCGATCGTCGTCTTCCTGCCGCTCATCACGATTACCGGCGTCACCGGCACGTTCTTCGGTGCGCTGGCGATTGCGATGAGTGTGGCCCTGCTGACGTCCCTCGTGCTCGCGCTCGTGTGGACGAGCAACCTGAGCACTCGTCTGATTCGGCGTCATCAACATGGCGCGGCTCACGAGCACGACATGGAGCACGGGCGGGTGTTCGGGCCGATCGTCCGGTTCTACGAACGCGTGCTCCGGCAGTCGCTGCACCATCGCATCGGACTCGCCGCGCTGGCGCTCGTGCTCGTCGCGGTGTCGTACGGCTGCTACCGGTTCATCGGCAGCGATCTGCTGCCGGAGTTCGACGAGGGCGGCTTCATTTTCGACTACGTGATGCCGCCGGGCAGCTCGCTGCAGGAGACGAGCCGCGTGCTCAATCACGTCGAGCAGATTCTGCGCCAGGCGCCTGAAGTGGAAAGCACTTCGCGACGCACCGGCCTGCAGCTCGGTCTCGCCGCCGTGACCGAGCCGAACACCGGCGACATCTCCGTGAAGCTGAAGGCCAATCGTAAGCGCGGCGTCGAAGAAGTCATCAGCGACGTCCGCGCGAAGATCACGAAAGCCGAACCCGGCCTCGACATCGAGTTCACGCAGGTGCTGCAGGACATGATCGGCGACCTGACCGGCGCGCCGGAGCCGGTCGTCGTGAAGCTGTTCGCGCAGGATCCCGATCTGCTCGCGACGTGGGCGCCGCAGGTCGCGGACGCGCTGGAGAAGACGAAGATCGGCGGCAAGACGCCGATCGTCGACGTCGAAGACGGGATCGAGAAGACGACGAGCGGACCGGCCGTGCGCTTCCTGGTCAACGGCGACGCGGCGGACCGCGCCGGCTTCACGCCCGAGGAGCTCGGCACGATCGGCGTCGCGATGGTGGAAGGCGAGCCGGCGACGGCGCCCGTCGTCATCAACGACCGTCCCTATCCACTCCGCGTGCGCTTCCCGGCCAGCGCGCGTGCGTCGCTCGAGTCGATGAGCAACACGATGATCGTCAGCTCCGCCGGTTCGGCGGCGACGCTCGGATCGGTGTCGACGGTCGACGAGCAGCCGGGCCAGACGGAAATCATCCGCGAGAACCTGCAGCGCCTCGTCGAGGTGACCGCGCGCCTCGAAGGCGTCGACATGGGCACCGGCATCGCCGCCGTGCAGAAGACCGTCTCGGACCTGAAACTGCCGCCGTCGATTCGCGTCGAGTACGGCGGGACGTTCAAGGAGCAGCAGAAATCGTTCCGCGATCTGACGACGGTGCTCGTGCTGGCCGTGGTGCTGATCTTCCTCGTGCTCCTGTTCGAGTTCCGTTCGTACACGGCGCCCGTTGCGATTCTGTCGTCGGCGCTGCTGTCGACCTCCGGCGTCTTCGTCGCGCTCCTCATCACCCGGACGACGTTCAACGTGTCGTCGTTCATGGGATTGATCATGGTCGTCGGCATCGTCGCGAAGAACGGGATCCTGCTGCTCGATGCCAACGAGAAATTCCGCGCGCAGGGGATGCCGCTCGAGGAATCGATCGTCCACGCCGGCCGGCGGCGTCTGCGGCCGATCGTCATGACCGCCATGGCGGCTGCCGCGGGGATGCTGCCGCTCGCGCTCGGCATCGGCGAGGGGTCGCAGATGCTCCAGCCGCTGGCGATTGCCGTCATCGGTGGCATCATGGTTTCGATGGTCCTGTCCCTCATCGTCACGCCGGCGATTCAGTTTTTCTTCGAAAGGTGAGTGCCTGAGGTGAGATGAGAGTCCTGCTCGTGGAAGACGAACCGCGCGCCGCCGAGGTCCTGGCGAAAGGGCTCCGCGAGCAGGCGTACGCCGTCGACCTCGCCGCCGACGGCGACGCGGCGGTGTTTCAGGCGGCGACGACCGACTACGACGCGTTGATCCTCGACGTGATGCTGCCGCTGCGGGACGGCCTCGCGGTGTGCCGCGCGATCCGGCAGGGCGGCAGCGCGGTGCCGATCCTGATGCTGACCGCGCGCGACGCGGTCGACGCGCGCATCGCGGGCCTCGACGCCGGGGCGGACGACTACCTCGTGAAGCCGTTCGACTTCGGCGAGCTGCTCGCGCGGCTGCGCGCCGTGATCCGGCGTGGCCGTCAGCCGCTGCTGCCCGAGCGCGTGACGATCGGACCGCTCGTGCTCGAGACACGGGCGCGCCGAGCGCTCGTCGGGTCGCGCGAGCTCGTGCTGACCGCGAAGGAGTACGCGCTGCTCGAGTACCTCGCGCGGCGGGCCGGCGACGTCGTCAGCCGCAGCGATATCGCGGAGCACGTCTGGGACGAGCACTACGACGCGCTGTCGAACGTCGTCGACGTGTACATCCAGCGGCTGCGCCGCAAGCTCGAAGAGGCGGGTGCGGCGTCGTTGATCCGCACGCGTCGCGGCGAAGGGTATCAGCTACACCCCACCGCGCACAGTCCGTGCGGCGGGGACCCCAAGGCGCCATGAAACGTGCACGCGTCGTCATCTGGTATTCGCTCGTGCTCGTGGTGGTGCTCGGCGCCTTCGCGGCGTTCGTCGTGTGGCAACAGGGACGCATCGGCATGCGGCGGGTGGACCGGGAGCTCGATGCGCTCTCCGGCACGCTCGAGAACGTGTTGCGCGACGAGATGAGCGAAACGAACGATCCGATCGCGGCGGCAGGTGAAGCGCGCATGACGCTGGCGGCTCCGGGCCGTCCGCTCGCGATCCAGGACGATAGCGGTCGCACGCTGGCGGCGGCGTGGAACGGACTGGACGTCCATCCAGACGCGTTCAGGACGCTGCGGCGGTCCGTGTCGATTGGCGGACGCACGTTCGTGCTCGTCGTCGCCGTGCCGATCGACGATACGCTCCGCGAGCAGCGCGAGGCGCAGCAGGCCGTGTTGATCGGCCTGCCGATCGTGCTCCTCCTTGCGGCGGGTGGCGGCCTGTGGCTCGCGTCCTCGGGTCCGCTGGTGGCGCAGCTGCGCGAGTCGCTGCGGGTTCAGCGGCAGTTCATGGCGGATGCATCACACGAGCTGCGCACACCGGTGTCGGTGATTCAATCAGCGGCCGACGTGACGTTGTCGCGCGATGATCGGGACGCCGCGGAGTACCGCAACACGATCGCGATCATCCGGACGGAGGCGACGCGCCTGACCCGCCTCGTGGACGACATGCTGGTGCTCGCCCGCGCGGATGCCGGCGGGTACCCGCTGCATCCGGTGAATCTGTATCTGAACGATCTCGTCGACGAGTGCCGGCGTGCGGTGGACGTGCTCGCGCGCGACCGCGACGTCTCGATCCGCGCTTCGATGCCTGCCGACGTCGCCTTTCGCGGCGACGAGAACCTGCTGCGCCGCATGCTGATCAATGTCGTCCAGAATGCGGTGACGCATACGCGCGCCGGCGGCGCCGTGACCGTCGACGTCACGCCGAACGGCCGCTTCGTCGCGATCCGCGTGCGCGACGAGGGCGTCGGCATTCCTGACGGCGATCGGGAGCGGATTTTCGATCGCTTCGTGCAGCTCGATGCGGCGCGGCGTGGCACGGGCGCCGGTCTCGGCCTGCCGATTGCGCGCTGGATCGCCGAAGCGCACGGCGGCAGCCTCGAGCTCGAGGAGAGCCGTCCGACCGGCAGTACGTTCGTGATCGGATTGCCGCTGACTGCTGGTACGTAGTCGGTACGTAGTGTCCGCCCTTCAGGCGGACCAGAGGTTGTCCGGCTAAAGCCGGACACTACGTACGGATGGATGGCTACGTACGGACGGTTACGTGCGGATGGTTGCGTCCGGATGGTTACGTCCGGATGGTTACGTCCGGATGACGATCACGGCAGCGAATTGACCAGGACTTCCGTGACGGCGTGCACCGCGCGGAGCAGCGGCGCGTAAGCGATCGCCGCGCACGCGAGCGTTGCGACGGCAGGCCAGCGCGATCGCTTCGGCGCCGCGGCGATCGTCGCGTCCGACAAGAGCGACTCCACGCGCGACGCGAGATCCCCGCCGCCAACGAGCGGACTGACCGGCTCGAAGGGGACCGGCGGGGCCGGCATCAGCCGCGCCACCTTGACCAGCGCCGACGCGAGCGCGCAGCGCGCCGCAGGATCGGAGACGGTCGCCGCCGCGTCGGCGGCGTGTTCGGCTGCCGTCGCCCAGCGCAGTTCGATTGCCGCGGCGATCCGGGTGCCGGCGAGCATGTCGGGCAGCAGCCGTATCACGAGGCGTTTCAAATTGTCGGCCGACCGGACATGCGAGGCCTCGTGCGCCAGCGTCGCGCGCAGCTCCTCCGCGGTCAGCACGCCGATCAGCGAATCGCTGACGAACACCCGCGGCGACACGATGCCGGCGAGCACCATGCGCGGCGTCGGCGCGGAGGCAATCGTGTACGCGGGCACGCCGATCGCCCCGCCGTCGAGCGGCCGGGCGTCGCGCATCCACAGGGCGGACTGACGCCGCGCGCGATTCCACGCACGCGCGCCGCGCAGCGACGCGACGATCGCGACCGCGAGGCCTCCGACGGCACAGAGCGTCAGCGTCAGGTCGAAGCCTTCGACCGCCGCGCGCGGCTCGAAGCGCAGGTACGATGGAACGAAAATCGCGGCGACGAAGAACACGGATGCGGCGGCCGGCAGACAGCGAAGCGCCAGCCAGCTGCCGGGCGTCCACGGACGCGGGTCGGCGACGCGGCGCCGCGCGACAGCGGCGACGATCAGGCAGAGCAGCACGTTCGCCGCGCCGAACCATGCGAGCGCGAGCATCACGCCGTGAGCGATGTAGTCGCCGCTCATATGGACTTCTTGCCGTCGGATTTGCCGAGCGCGCGGCGCTTCTCGCGGACGAGCCGCTCCAGTTCGCCGAGCAGCGCGCGATCGCGCTCCGATACCGCGTCGACGAGCGACGACAGGACGGCGTTCTCGAGCTCCTGCTGCGTGGCGGCGGCGCGATACACGAACGCGCGGCCGACCTTCCGGCGGAGCAGCAGTCCCTTCTTGAACAACCGATCCATCGTCGTCATGACGGTGGTGTAGGCGACGTCGGATCCGAGACGCTCGCAGGCGTCGCGCACGCTGACTTCCCGGCGAGACCACGCGAACGTCATCACGTCGCGCTCGAGCGCGCCGAGCGTGTTGTCGAACAGCTCGCGGGACGACTTGAAGCCCCAGAACAGAAATCGCATCGATAGCAGACTAGGTCCGCGGTTCGGCTGGTGTCAACAGCCGGGCGACCGCAGTGCCGGCGACGAAGCCGCTGGACCAGGCCCATTGGAAGTTGAATCCGCCGAGGCGCCCGTCGACGTCGAGCATCTCGCCGACGAGGTGCAGGCCTGGACAGATCTTCGACTCGAGCGTCGCCGGATCGATCTCGTCGAGCGAGACGCCTCCAGCGGTCGCTTCCGCGAAAGAGTACCCGCGTGTGTCGGACACCGGCAATCGGTACGCAGTGAGCCCATGCGCAAGACGCCGGCGATCCTCCCGCGTGAGGTGCGCCAGCAAAGTGGCGCCGTCGATGGCCAGCGCGGACAGCAGCGCGTCCGCCGCCGACGCGGGCATGGCACGGGCGAGATGCGACTGCACCGTCACGCGCGGCGACGCGGCTCCGGCGCTGATCCATGCCTGGTCGATTCGTTCGAACGGTTCTCCGGGGCAGAACGAGACCGTGATGTCGACGCGCCGCCCCTCGACGCGCGCGCGCGCCCAGTGCCGCGAGACATCGAGGGCCGCGGGGCCGCTGACGCCGAGATGCGTCCATAACATTGCGCCACGAATCCGCGTGACCACCGCGCCTTCAATCCACACCGCCAGCTCGACGTCCTGCGAGACGCCGGTGAGCCGCCGGTGCAGTGGTTCGTCGGCTTCGAGCGCAAGCGGAGCCAGCGCTGGCGTCGTCTCGACGAGGTGGTGCCCGAGGCGGACCGCGAGGTCCAGCCCGAAGCCGTCACTGCCGGTCTTCGGCAGCGACCGGCCGCCGGTTGCGAGGACGACGCGGGCGGCGTCGATGTCGCCGCCGCCCGACGTGACGGCGAAGCGATCGCCGTTGCGGCGGACATCGCTGACACGGTGCCCCGCGAGCAGTGTCGCGTCGACGCGGTACAGCTCGCGCAGCAGCGCCTCGAGCACGTCACGCGATCGATTCGAGTCGGGAAACAGCTTGCCGCCGGCCTCCTCGTGAAGCGGAACGCCGAGCTCGCGGAAAAAATGAGCCGCCGCCGCCGCCGGAAACGCGCGCAGGATGCGACGGACGATGGCGGAGCGTCCGCCCCAGAAATCGCGTTCGTCGACCCTGACGTTCGTGACGTTGCATCGGGAACCGCCGCTCACGAGGATCTTCGCGCCCGGTCGCGCGGCGCCGTCGAGCAGGAGAAGGTGAAGGGAGGAACTGGCGCGCCGGGCGAAAATCGCGGTCGCAAGGCCGGCGGCTCCCGCGCCGATCACCGCGACGTCGCACGCGCGAGGAGCGTGCGCTAGACGCTCTGCCACTCCAACGCGAGGCGCCGGAAGTCGGCTGCGAAATCCTTGACCATCGATTCGACGCCGCGGGGACGCGCCGGCGCTGCTGCCGTCGCCGCCGGTTCGGCGGGTCGCGGCTCGAACAAATCCTGGAGCTCTTCGATCGCCATCATGGGCTCAGCCACAGGCGTACGGGCCACATGCGTCACACCGGGTAACGGGGCGGCAGCGGCTACGCCGTAGCGTTCGTGGGCCCAGCGCAGAACGCGCTGGCGCACTTCGGGGTCGCGGAGCTGTTCGATCGCTTGTGCGATTTGCCGCATCGAGTCGAGTTCGGCGCCGACGCTGTCGTCTTCGTGCGCATCGCGATCATGCTTGTCCATGCCTACGCCCGCATCCATCCTGCTCGAATCCGACGACGAAAATCGCCGCCAACGATAAAGGCTTTCATGACCGAGGCGCCGTTCGCCGCCACCTCGGACCGTTCACCGCATGCCAGACACCGGACGACGAGCTTTTCGCCGTCCGAGGAACGCCCAACGATCTCGGTTCGGTGGCTTCCGCACTTTGGACACAGCACGGGAGGCCGCGGGCGTGCGCTGGCTTCGGGGCCATAATGCACCATACTGTCATATGAATCAAGTCGGAAGCCAGGTGCCTAGATGCGATCAGATCGTTGTATTTGAATGACTTACAGCTAAAGGTGGGATGCAGGGAAAGTACAGACTTTGTATCAGCCTGGAACAGCGGGCCACAAAACCGGTACCAGGCCTGCCGATTCCGCATAGTCCCCGCTGGCGCCAGGCGGCAGAGTCGTGGGATGCGAACGACACACGCCGCGTTCATTGCTCTCGCGACCTTCGGCCTCTCGCTGGCGGCTTCGTCCGGCCACGTACACGCCCAACCGCCGACCGTGCAGATTCCGCAGCCCGGCGTGCCTCAGATCATGACGCTCGAGGGCAAGTTCGTTCGCGCGGCCTATAACAACGAGGCCTACGTCATCCTCGGCTATCAAATCGCGAACCGCACCATCGGCAACGAGTGGGTGATGCTCGACACCGGCATCACGCTGATGGAAGACGAGTCTGACTACAAACTGAAGCGCGACGCGATCTCGCTCGATACACCCGATGCGCACCTGCCGCTGCCCTCGATCGCGGAGTACCGCGAGAACGAAGGAAAAGTGCAGGCGTTGCAGCAGCGCCTCAAGGTGCAGCGCGACTCGATCAACTACTTCCCGCCCTGGACGCACGGCGTCAACCGCCTCGGGTTCTTTTCGGATCTCGGATCGCGTGCGATGCCGTGGGACGAAGCCACGGTGAGCAACGACCGCGCGTGCATGGGACAGCTCTACTTCCACGTGCCGGGCGGCACGAAGTACGGGCAGTACTGGCTGAACGTGAAGTTCGCGAAGAGCATGCTGCGCGTGCCGTTCCGCCTTCTGACCGAAGACGAAGAGAAGATGCTCGGCAAGAACTTCGGCGACATCAAGAAGCAGATCGACAACGCGTTCAAGCCGAAGAATAAATAGAGCGCGCCGCCTAGGCGCGAATACCGGCCGAGAGATCGACGACCATCTCGACGCGCGACCCGGCGTCGCTCGACTCGATCGAGACGACGCCGCCGAGTGCGCTGACGCGGTCCAGCAGGCTCTTCGGCCCGACTCCAGCAGCAAGCGTTCGGTGGTCGTAGTGCCCCCGGAACGGGAACCCGCGACCATCGTCGGCGACGACGATGCGAAGTTCTTCGGCGTGGCGCTCCAGCGTGACCGCGACGCGCGAGGGGTGACCGTGTTTCAGCGCGTTGACGACCGCCTCGTGCACCATCGACAGCACATCGTTCTCGACGCGATCGGGCAGCTCGTCCGCGGTACAGCGGATGGTGACCGGCATCTTCCATTCGAGGGCAATCCGTTCGCGCAGATCGTCGAGGCGCCCAGCCAGTGATTCGCGATCGCGGCGCGATACCGCCGCGGGTCCGAGCCCCTCGATGAACAGCCGCAATTCCCGCTGCTCGAGCGCGAGCGCGCGTTCGACGGCGACGAGACGATCGCGGGACGAGGGGATCTGCGCGACGGAGCTTGCGACGGCGCCAATCTCCAGGCGAATGCCCGTGAGCGACTGCAGCACGCCGTCGTGAAGATCGCGCGCGACGCGAATCCGTTCCTGCAGCGCCGCCACTGCTTTGAGCTGTTCGGCGAGGAACAATCGATCCAGCGAGGCGCCGATCTCGCGCGAGACGACTTCGGTCAGCGGGACCAATTCGACGGCGGGCGCGGTGAACGACGTGAAGAAGATCCGCCCGCTCACGCGCTCGGTGTGAAATGGCGCCGACGCGAGGCCGTCGCCGGCAAGCAGCTCGACGAGTTCCGCGCGAAGCCGACCCTCTGTCGGAACGACGCTGCCGCGGTCGTTCGATACCAGCAGGGTCGTCGTGGAACCGACAGGACCCACCGCCACGAATGTCGCCCGATCGAGATCGCCGCTGACCGGCGGCTCCAGCGTTCCCGGCGGGTAGGTCGTCAACCGACGGCCGGGATCCGGCCAGCACGCCACGAACGTGTTCGGCTCCTCGGCAACTTCCCACACAGCCACCACGCATCCCACGTTGACGATGTGCGCGGCGTGTTCGAGGAGTTGCGAGATGGCTTCACGGATGTCGACAGCCGTGGGCTGTGGCCATCGTGCGAGCCGGGCGATCTCCGTGCGCAGACGCGCGTGGTGTCGACTGAGGTAGACCAGAATTCCCGCGACCACGACCAGATACATGCACCGGATCACGAACCGATACCCTTCGAACTCCGACGGACGGAGCGATCGGGTGATCGACACGGTCATCAGTACATAGGTTGCGAGCACCACCGCGGCGGTGACGAGCGTGCCCGTCCAGTCCCACCGCAGCGTGGCGACGAACAACGAGAAGATGAAATACAGGAAGAACGGGCTCGACGGTCCGAGGGTGAGGTACTGCAGAACTGATACGAACGCGATGTCGCCGACGTGGGTGACGATGGCCGTGGTTTCGCCGGGCGGCCTGACGTAGGCGATCGCGAGCAGCGCCAGCGCGTAACCCAGGTAGACGACGCTCAGCGTGTAGGTGATCGCGACGGCTCGGGCCGGTTGCGCGGGATCCCACCACACGCCGAAGAGGGAGGCTGCGGCGAGCGCCACACGCCCTCCGGCGATCACGCGTTCGAGCTGCGATCGCGACGACAACGGTGGCGGAAGATCCATGCCGCGGCCAATGATGCCATAACCGCGTGAGTGCACAGTATTGCGTCGGAACCGATCACCCTCTATCGGTCGGTCTATAGGCTGACGCCTCGGTATGGGCGATCATGTCTTGCGCACGTTCTTTTCCAGTAGCGCCACGGCGTGATGCGCGGGGTTGAGCTTGAAGCCCTTGGCCCTGCGCATCCCGCCTCCTCCTCGCGTCTTCCCACGTTCAACGAACAGCGGTCGTGATCCGGGTGCCATGTTCGTCGGCCCACGCGAGCATGTGTTGATCGCAGAGGAGCTCGACCTCGGAATCGGTCCGTCCGGCATGGATGACCAGCCGGTGGCTGGCCAGGTTGCGGCAGCAGCACGAGGCGGTGCATCGACGGGCGGTCTGATCCGGCAGCGGCGTCGCGACGAAATCATCGTCGGCATGATTGAACTGAAGATTCGTTCGGGCCATGGCCGATGATACGGACGCGCCGGCCGGCCGGAGCGAGTGTGCCCCTGAGGCTTCACCTGTCGCATTCGGGCAGCGCCTGCCTGCGAACAGTCAAGGCGACGCACAGGAACAGCGCCAGCATCAGCACACGGTCGGTTTCGCTCACGATCACGCTCATCTCGGAGCGTACCGAGAACAGATGGCCGACTCGTCTCCACAGTCCTGGGACGTCGATCATCAGCGCGAATTGCATGACCCAGAACGCACTGCGCCGCAGCACGCGCGTTCGCGGGTCGCCGGCGAAGAGGAACAGCGCCGCCACCGGCAACAGCAGCACGAAGCCGTACGTGAGGTTGTAGAACGTGAGCAGCGACCATACGGCCGCGAGCGGCGGGGCGCTGGCCATCAGACGGTCGTGAATAGGTCGCTCCGCGAATCCGGCAACGCACACGGCCGCCAGGAGCGCGAGTGCGAAGGCGATCGAGATCGCGTCCACCAGCCGGGGATCTGACGCGGCGAGCGCAACGAGCGGGCGCATCTCGGACACGCCCACGACGATGGGATCGCCCAGGTAGTAGGTGCGAAGAATCTCCGCATATTTTTCGACCAGCTGAAGCGGATTGGCGTGCACTCTCACGCAAAACGCCACGCACGCGAGTGCGGCGAACGAGAGCGCCGTCGCTGCAACGCGCAGGCGCCTGGCGAACAACGCCCATAGCCAGAACGGCGCGGCCACGTGCGGCTTCATCAATGCCAGACCGAGACAGATGCCGCTCCACCACGGGCGTCTGGTCGCGAGCGCCATCGCGAGCAGGCCGAGCACGAGCGCGAGCAGGCTGAATTGCAGCAGCGCCCTGAAGCCGCCCCAGCTCAGGAACATCAGCATCGGCAGCATGGCGGCGGACCACGAGGCCATCGGACGCGCCACGATCACCGCGAGGTACACCGCCGCGATGGCGAGCACCAGATTCAGAGTGACCCAGAACGGAACGAGCCACTGGTCGCCGATGGCGGTGAACGGCGACAGGACGACGATCGCATTCGGTGGGTAGACCGGAAACTGGCCGGCGACCATGTACGAGTTCGTTCCAGCCAGCCATTCCCGACCGAAGGTGAGCATCCCCTCGACATCGGTTTGACGTCCCGGTTGCAGGGAGATTGCGAAGGCTGCCGACAGGTTGACGATGGCGACGAGCGCCCATGCTGCGAGCACGATGCGTCGCGGTGAGCGCGGAAGGATGTCAGACAGACAATCTGATCTGGACGAGCCGGTCACGTGCCGGCCACGGTACCGAAGTCGCGCGATCCGTACAACCGGAAAGATCGGAGCGAAAACAAAAGAGGCCCGGGAAACCGGGCCTCTTTGACGTCAGCGCCACGACATCGTGGCCGTCGCCATATGCGACAGGCCCTACTTCTTCGCCGCGTCCACGGTGACCATCAGCGCTTCGGTAAACGTGACGTCGACCTTGTCGCCGACTTTCAGCCCCTCGAGGTTTTTCCTGTCCTCGACCTGAGCGGTCATCACGTGGCCTTCGGGAGTCTTCACGGTCACGGACGGCGCCGCCGGATCGATCGCCGTAATCGTCACCGTCTTCGTCATCTGGTTCGTGACGGCGCCGCTCGGCTTCACGCCCTGCCCGCGAACCATCGACGCGCCGTCGGGGCCAGCCATCTTCGCGCCGGGCTTGACGATCTGGTAGGCCACCGCCGCGTGATACGAGAACGTCACGACGTCGCCGACCTTCAACTCGCTGAAGCGCTTGATGTCGGGTCCGCACATCACGTCTTCCACGTTCCCCTGCGCGTCTTTCAACGTCACCACGCGAGTCGTGTGGTTAATCGCGGTGATCGTCGCAGACTTGGAGATGTCGCCCGAACGCACGACCTTTCCCTGCGCCGAGGCGACCGCTGAACCCACAAGGACCGCGGTCAATAACACAAGGATGGTCGTCAGCTTCTTCATCGAATTTGCCTCCAGCGAAGCACAGAAGGCATTCAGCGTGCCGGAAAGTTGGTCAGAAGTGGGCGAAAAATGGCGGCAATCGGACGATTTCTGCCGTTCGTCGGTGCTGTACTCCGACGACTCGCGTGCGCCTCCGGCATGTCGGAGGTGGCGGATCGACGTCTGGCGGGCGGCCAAAAACAAAGGGCCCGAAAACCGGGCCCTTTGTGTCTATCGTTTCGGCGCGAGTTCGTTCCAGCCAGCCATTCCCGCCCTCTCGTCGGGGAGACGCGCCTGTCGACCGCGCGCGCAAAAGAATAGCGAGTACTTTCGCGCCGGTCACCGCCGATGATCTCACGGCGATACGGTGGCGTAGATCGAGTACTGCGCCGTGGTGAGCACTGGCGCCGCGAGGGTTGTGGGCCACGAGCCCAGCGCGGCGTTGCGAGTGCTGTGCACACCGACGCCTGAGGCGCCGACACTGTAGCGCATGTTGTTAACGGCAGCGGTCGTGCCGTTCGTGTTGTAGAACAGCCAATAGTGGTTGTTGGCCTGCACGGTTGCACTGATCGCGATCGTGTTCCAGGCGTTGGCGACCAGCGTCCCGGTGGCAGACGTCGCTATCAGCGCACCTGGCCGGCCGGCGTTGTCTGTATAGATCGCGACTTGATATTGCCGGTGCGTGCTGGTCGAGTCGACTGCCCCAACAAACACCGACATCGAGCGGACCGTGCCGCCGGCGGTGGCCGTCACACGGGATCCATGGAGGATACCGCTGTCGCCAGAATCGAGAGCACTGCCAACAGTAGTGAGTCCGATGGGCGGACTGGCCATGGCGGTCGTGAAGCTCCAGACGGCGGCGCTTGCGAGCGCATTGCCGGCCAGATCGGTGATTCCCCCCGTGCCACCGGCCACTGTTGCGGAATAGGTTGTCGCGGTCGCCAGCGCCGCCGACGGGGCGAAGGTGGCGACGTGCGTGCTGGTGTTGTAGGTGACCGTGCCCGTTACGCTCGCGTTGCCAGGGCCATTGAGGACGAAGCTCTTGGTTGTGAGGGTCGCGGCGTTGATGGCCTCGCTGAAGGTCGCGGTGATCGGCGCCGTGGTGCTGACGCCTGTGGCGCCATTGGCCGGTGTGGTCGCGGTAACGCTCGGCGGCGTCGTGTCGGCGCCATTCCCAGAGCCGGTGCCGCCGATCGTGTACCTATAAGCAAGCTGTCCGTTCGTCCCGGCGCCCGAGAGAAACGCTCTGACGTAATCGACAGTCACCTGTGCCGAGGTCACGGTGACGCGAAGGTGACCCGAATTCGGCAACACTGCGAGGGTGTACGGATCGGTCGGGTGATAGTTCTGGAATCCGTAGCCGTACGAGGCGTCGCTTGGCATCGGCACCAGTTGATAGACGATCCCGTCGCGCTTCTCGTACGCGAACTCGTGGTCGTGTGCATGGAAAAGCGCGGTCACGTGATTGTTCACCAGCAACTGGTGCACGGGAGCCGGCCAGCCCGCGCGACGCGAATCGAACGCCCACGTCGTACCGTCGTCGTTGTATCCGCCCCACTCGACAAAGGGGACGGCATTTGCGCCGCCGCGTCCGTAGTCGTCGAGACCTCCGGCCACCTGGTGCGCGAAGATGAACTTGTAGCGGGCCGTGCTGTTTTCAAGCGTTTGCTTCAGCCACTGATACTGTGTCCAGCCCAGGGTCCAGTCCCAGCGATCGCCGGATCCGGCATCGGTTGCTTCTCCACCGCCAAGATCGCCGACGTACGGTTTGGTCGTCGTGTTCCAGTACGGATCAATCACCACGAACAGCGCATCGCCCCACTCCCACGCGTAGTAGTCCTCTGGCAGATGGTTTCCGCTGACGGCGGTGATGCTGCCGTCGGTGTTGCCGCTGTAGAACGAATCGAGCAACGGATTGGGATTCAAATAGTACTGGTTGCGTGCGTTGGTGCTCATGACCGGCGGGCTCGTGTCCGGCGTGGCGGTGTCGTTGAGGTGCCAGCCTTCTTCCTGCTCGTGGTTCCCCAGCGCCAGAAAAACAGGAACGGATGGACTGATCAGGCCGAAGTAGGCACGAGCGTTGAGATAGGCGGTGTTCGCCTGCGCCTGCGTGCTGACGTTGTCCATGGCGAACGTGTCTCCCAGGTCCAGATGAAAGTCGGGATGGTCCCTGGCGACATTCTGCAAAGCAGTCTGATAGAGCGTCGAGTTGCCAAACACGATGTTGATGTGCGAATCGGCCATGACCGTGAAAGTGAACGATGCACCGCGCGGTCGTTGGGTGTGAAACGAGTGCTCGTCTCGCGTCGTCCACGAGGACGATGAGCTCGGCTTGTACACCAGCCGGTAGAAATACGACGTGTCGCTGTTGAGACCACCTACTTT
>Ga0335085_10008869_pt1 | contig 15255 bp, 12 predicted proteins | sample Lox_Sample_45_FD_206712 | JGI IMG/M metagenome (GOLD analysis project Ga0335085, IMG submission 206712) | Soil microbial communities from Loxahatchee National Wildlife Refuge, Florida, United States - Lox_Sample_4.5 | ecosystem: Environmental > Terrestrial > Soil > Wetlands | place: USA... | reverse complement strand
CGGTAACGTAGCCGACGATGGCGGTGCTGATCCCGAGGAAGAGTCCCTGCCAGGCGAACAGGTGCAGGAGTCCCAGGATCCGGCGCTGGACCAGGAGGCCGAAGGCGGTGAGGAGGATCAGGGCGGCCATGACGCTGTTGAACTGGGCGGCAAATGTTAGGGACATTGATTGCTCCGGTTTCCCCCACCCTGATCCTCCCCCGCTGGTGGAGGGAACCATTCCTCCTCCCCCCGGAGGGGGGAGGCCGGGAGGGGGGACTACTCCAAAATGAAGAACGACAGCATGCCGAGGGTCGCCAGCATGAAGGCGCTCCCGAGAAATTCCGTCAGCCGGAACAGGCGCATTTTCGCAAGCCCGGTCTCGATCAGGACCAGGACGATCCCGAGCAGGGGGAGCTTGACGGCCAGTACTGCCAGGGCCGTCAGGAGCGCAGCCGGGTCGGCCGAGGGGGCGATCCCCCACGGGCAGAAGACCGCGATTCCGAGGGTTGAAAAGATGAAGAGCTTCATCATGCCGGCCCATTCGATCAGGGCGAGGTGGCGGCCGGAGTATTCGAGGATCATCGCCTCGTGGATCATGGTCAGTTCCAGGTGGGTGGCCGGGTTGTCCACAGGCACCCTGCCCGTTTCGGTCAGGTGGACCATGATGTAGGCCAAGAGGGCAAAGGCGAGGGACGGCCTGAGGACCAGCTCGCCATGGCCGATGACATGCACCATCCGGGGGAGAGAGGTGGTGTTGGTTGCCAGGGAGACGGTGAAAATCGCCATCAGCATGGCCGGCTCCGCCAGAGAGGCGATGGTCATCTCCCGGCTGGAGCCCATCCCGCCGAAGGCGGTGCCGATGTCCATGCCGGCGAGGGCGGTGAAGAACCTGACGATGGCGAAGAGCATGACCAGTGCGATGACGTCGGCCGTGGCGGCGAACGGGAGGTCGATGGAGATGAGGGGGATGATCCCGCCGATCATGACGGTCACCCCGAAGACGATGTAGGGGGTGATGCGGAATATCCACGAGGCGTTTTCCGCCACGATCACGTCCTTGGCAAAGAGCCGGGAGATGTCCCGGTAGGGCTGGGAAATCCCCGCGTAGGTCCGTCCCTGCAGGCGGCACTTGACCGTCTTCACCCATCCGGCGAATGCCGGGGCCGCGGCGAGGAGGATCATGACCTGGACGGCCTCGATGATGTATGAAGAAACTGTCATCCCAGAAACACCAAGAGCACGATGATGGTGACGAACGAATAAATGAGATAGACCTGGATCCGACCCTGCTGGAGCCGTCCGACCTTCCGGGCTGTAAAGAAGGCGGCGTCCGCCACCGGCTGATAGAGCCAGTACCAGAACCGGTCCCTGACCCTGAGCCGGTACCGGAGCTTCACGGGGTAGGCAGGGTGACGCACCGGCTCGACGGCCGTAACCTCTTCCCTGATCCTGAACAGAAAGCCGAAAATGCGCCTGATCGGCATGGCAAAGGAGGTGGCGTTATACTGCATGCGGGGAGTGAGCTTCTCGAAGCCGCAGTCCCAGATCGGCACCCGCCGCACGGACGTTTTGTTCACGTGCAGGAGGAGCCAGGCCACCAGCACCACCGCCAGAATCCCCACGAAGACGTTGAATCCGGCATAGGATGCCCGTTCACGGGCAACGGGGGTCAGCCAGAGCCAGCCATACTTTCCTGCGCTGGTGGCGATCCCACCTCCGGTCAGCCGCTGGGGGAGGATGTCCATCCAGTCGATGACCAGTGTGGGAAGAATGCCGAGGAGAAAGCAGGTGACGGCTGCCAGCGCCATGCCGGCCCGCATGGTCCAGTCCGCCTCGTGCACCCGCTGCAGCGGAGCGTGGCCGCGCCAGTGGCCGAGGAACGTCACGCCGAATGCCTTGACGAAACAGGCGGCTGCCAACGCCCCGGTCAGGGCGAGCAGGGCGGCGCCGAGGGGGAAAAGGAGGCCGAGGACAGGGCGCTGCAGCGCAGGGGAGAGGAGGAACGCCTGAAAGGTGAGCCATTCGGAGACGAACCCGTTGAAGGGGGGGAGCGCCGCGATGGAGATGCAGCCGACCAGGAAGAGGGCCGATGTCCAGGGCATCCGGTGGATCAGTCCCCCCATTTCCTCCATGTTCCGCTCGCCGGTGGCGTGGAGCACGGCCCCCGCCCCCATGAAAAGGAGTCCCTTGAACATGGCATGGTTCAGGGTATGGTAGAGCCCCGCCACTAGGGCAAGGGCGGCCAGGAGCGGCAGGTGGAACGAGGTGAAGATCATTGCCAGACCGAGGCCGATCAGGATGATGCCGATGTTCTCCACCGAGTGGTAGGCGAGGAGCCGCTTCAGGTCGTGCTGCATCAGGGCGTAGAGCACGCCGAGGACCGCCGAGACCAGACCGAGGACCAGCACGATCCCCCCCCACCACCAGGGGTAGACCTTGAGAAAGTCGAAAACGATCCTGACGATGCCGTAGATGGAGGTCTTCAGCATTACACCGCTCATCAGGGCCGAGACGTTGGAGGGGGCGACCGGGTGGGCTTCCGGGAGCCAGATATGGAGCGGAATCACCCCCGCCTTGGCGGCGAAGCCGAACAAGGCGAGGAGGAAGGCAGCCGTGGCCCACCCGACCGGGTAGGTTGTAGTGCGCATGGCGTCAAAGGTGTACCCCTGGAAGCTCTCGAAACCGTTGGCGAGCCCGGCCATCACCCCGAAGGAGAGGAGGATCGCGATTGCGCCGATATGGGCCACGACCAGATAGAGGTAGGCGGACTTCCTGTTTTCCGCTTTTTCGTCCTCATACATGACCAGGAAATAGGAAGAAGCTGCCATCATTTCCCATGCGATCAGGAAGAAGAAGGCATCATCCGCCAGGACTACGAGGAGCATGCCGGCCAGAAAGAGGGAAAAGAAGACGATGAATCTGACAATCGACCTCCCTGCCGGGAAGCCCCGGACATACCCGATGGAGTAGAGGGAGACGAACAGGGCCAGGAGTCCGATCACGCAGAGAAAAAAGCCGGCGAGGGGGTCGAGCCGGAGATGGAACGGCAGGTCAGGCAATCCCATTTCCAGGACCGCCGAGGTGGCCGTGCCGTGCCGGACGGCCAGGAAGCCGGCGCAGACCGTCGCCAGTGACGCAACGGCAGTCGCGGCAAAGGAGAGATAAATGGCGAGATTCCGGAATTGTGCACAGCATGGGGCAAGGACGAGGGGAGATAATGCGAGGAAGAGGGAAGCTATGGCGAGATCAAAAGGGGGCATGAAACCATCCTTTGAGCCATGCAGCATGCTGTTCCGCATCCCCTGCTCCTGGAAGGGAACGGGAGGATTACGAAGAGATTACGTCGAACCGACAATAATCAAACAGAGTTATAATGCATGCAAACTCTTTAATCAAGCAAAACCTTCGCCGGGAACGAATCTTACCGGCAGGGGCGGCCGGTTTCCTTCCCCCCGAGTTTTCCCAGGAGCCGCAGCAGCCCGTCGAGAATGGTGACCGGATGGGGGGGGCAGCCCGGGATGTAGAGATCGACCGGGATGAGGCCGTCCACGCCGTTGTGCACCTCGGGGGAATCGGTGAACGGGCCGCCGTTGATGGCGCAGGCGCCGCAGGCGACCACGATCCTCGGTTCGGGGAGCGCCTCCCATGTCTTGAGGAGCGCCTCCCGCATGTTTTCCGACACCGGCCCGGTGACCCACAGCCCGTCGGCATGGCGGGGGCTGGCGACGAACTGGATGCCGAACCGTCCCAGGTCCCAGCCGATGGTGGAGAGGACATTAGTGTCGGCCTCGCAGGCGTTGCAGCCGGCCGCGCTCACTTCCCGGAATTTTACGGACCGGCCGAACAGCGACAGCATTTCCCGGTCCAATGCCTGGGCCAGGCGCCGCTCCGTGTCCGGCGTGACGATCAGGTCCTCCCGGCGGTTCGCCGCCAGCTCGGGGGCGGAGGTGTAGACGATGGCACCGTTGGGGCAGGCGAGGCTGCAGTCGGGACAGAAGAGGCATTTCCCCAGATCGATGGCGATGGATTTCCCGGTCCCGAGCCCCGAGTCCCGAGTCCCGAGGGAGATGGCGTCGACCGGGCAGGCATCGGCGCACGCACGGCAGCCGTCGGGACAGAGGGATGGGTCGAGCCGGGGGGCGCCGCGGAACCGTTCCGGCATAGGGACCGGTTCGGCCGGGTAGCGCATGGTCCGGTGTCCCTGTTTGAGTCTTGCTGCGATGGCGCGAAGCATATCGTGTTCTCCTGGGTGATCAGGTATTCTGGGAACTCCCCCCAGCCCCCTCTTCCCTATAAGAGGGGGAGCCTTTTCTCCTCCCCTTAGGGTAAGGGGAGGTCGGGAGGGGTTATATCAACCTTGTCATAAATCGAACCCGCAGTACGACAGGTTGAAGCTTTTGTTGCAGAGCGGGAAGTCCGATATCTGCTCCCCCCGCAGGGCAAAGGCGAGTCCTGTCCAGTTGTGGAACGACGGGTCGACTATCTTGTAGCGGGCAAACCGCCCCGTCGCATCGGTAATGGCGACGTGGCAGATCTCGCCGCGCCACCCTTCGGTCAGGGCGACGGACAGATGGAGCGGCGCCATTTCCGATCCCGCCGATTCCAGGGGCCCTGCCGGAAGTTGCCGCAGCTGCTCCTGGATGAAATCCATGGATTTTTCCGCCTCCAGCCAGCGAACCAGGGTACGGGAGTGGACGTCCCCGGTGGCTGCCGTGACCACCGGAATCTGGGCCAGGCGGTAGATGCCGAACGGCAGGTCTCGGCGGATATCGTAGTTGATGCCGCAGGCCCGAGCAGCCGGCCCGACCAGGCCGATCTCCCGGGCGTCTCCCTCGGAGAGGCTGCCGGTATTTTCCAGCCTTCCCATCACGGAGGGAGTGTTCCAGAGGAGGTCGACGGCGCTGGCCAGGTCGGAGCGGGCGGCGGCCAGGCGTTCCTCCAGGGTCTCCACCAGCCGGTCGTCCAGGTCGAACCGGATCCCGCCGGGGGTGATGAGTCCGCGGCCGAAACGGCTGCCGCACAGGAGAGCCGTCATGTTGAGAAAATCGCCCCGTATTCTGCCGCAGAACGAAGCGGTGGGGAGATACCCCACATCGCCCGCAATGGCCCCCAGATCGCCGGTATGGTTCGCCAGGCGCTCCAGCTCCAGGGCGATGCCCCGGATCACCTCGGCCCGGGCCGACACCCGTGCCCCGGTCAGGGCTTCGACGGTCATGGCATAGGCATGGCCATGGCCGATCGTTGTGTCCCCCGCCGACGTTTCCATCCTGGCCAGGGTGTTTCCGTGCGGCCCCCCCAGGAGGGAGGCCTCGATCCCCCGGTGCTGAAAACCGAGGGATATTTCCAGGTGGAAGACCTGCTCTCCGTAGCACTGGAACCGGAAGTGACCCGGCTCGATGATTCCGGCATGGACCGGGCCGACCGCCACTTCATGGACTTCCTCGCCGGTAACCTGATAGTAGTCCATCTCTCCCACGGTCCCCCGCTCCCGCACCGGCGGGAAACAGCCCGGTAGCGCCGCCTGGAAGCGGACCGGCTTCATCCAGGGGTGGTCGTCGAAGACGACGCCGAATTGCTCGGTGATCTCCCGTTCGAACAGATGCACCTGGGGGCAGAGGTTGGCCAGTGAGGGGAAGCGGGGGGTGCCGACCCGGGTGGAAAGGACCGTCAGGAGTCCGTCGGTCTTGGAGGAGAGAATGGCATAGAGCCTCAGCCCTCCTTCCAGCATGGCGCCGAAGTAGGAGGAGACCCGCCACCCCCGGTCGGCCATGTCCAGTAGCGACTGGAGAAAGGCGGAATCGGCCATGTCCGGTATCTGGCCCAGGGGAATACCCATGCCGTTGCGCAGGTATTTCATTGTCCACCTCCCAGGAGTCGGGCACCGGCCATGAGCAGCTCGCGTAGCGGCGGCGGCAGCCAGATGCCGAGGATCAGCATGATCCCCATCAGGAGGAGGAGAGGCATGATGGCGACCAGACCGTCGCGGGGGGGCCTGGCGGCGCCCGCTTCGAGTTCGGGGGGGGCTCCCAGCACCACCGGGAGGACGGTGAGGGCCATGCCGATAAAGATGACGGCCAGGAACACCAGGAACAGGCTCCCTGCCCAGTAGTTGCCGGTGGTGAAGGCGCTGCTGACGATGGTGAACTCGCTGACGAAGGGGGCGAAGGGGGGAGAGCCGGTGATGGCCAGGAAACCGGTGAGGAAGAGGGCTCCTGACCAGGGGACCCAGCGGATGGCGCCACGGACCGTCGCCGTGTTCTTGCTGCCGAAGGCCCGGTGGATGTTGCCTGCCGAGAGGAACAGCACCCCCTTGGTCAGGCAGTTGTTGACCATGTGGAAGAGCGCCCCGAACAGGGCTCCCTTGCCGAGCCCGAGGGCCAGGGTGAGGATGCCGACGTGCTCGACGCTGGAGTAGGCGAGCATCCTTTTGAAGTCGTTCTGCCGCGCCATGAAGACGGCGGCGAATGCCATGGAGAGGAGCCCCATGACGATCAGGGCGTTCTGGAAGGTGGCTGCTTCCTGGGTTGCCACGGCGATCTGATAGACCCGCATGAGCGACAGGAAGGCGCAGTTGACCAGCCCCCCCGCCAAAAGCGCGCCGACGATGCCGGGGGCCTCGCCGTAGGCGTCCGGCTTCCAGGTGTGCATCGGCGCCAGCCCCATCTTGGAGCCGAAGCCGACCAGCAGGAAGATGAAGGCGGTATGCCGCCACTGGGGATTGAGCCGCGGAGCGTCGTCGATCAGGGAGGAGAGGAGGAGCGTGGCGTCCTGCCGGGCGACGATGGTGGAGTAGGCGAGGAAGAATATGCCGAGGAGCGCCACGGCGATCCCGACCGAACAGATGAGGAAATACTTCCAGGTGGCCTCCAGGGACCGGGCGTTGTGGTTGAAGTAGACCAGGGGCGCCATCAGGATCGAGGTGGTCTCAAGGGCGACCCAGAGCACCCCCAGGTTCTGGGAGATGCTTACCAGGCACATGGCCGACAGGCAGAGGAGGAGGGCGGAGCAGAGGATCCGGTTCGAGCGTTCTTCCCGGTAGCGGAGGTAATTGACGCTGTACCAGGCGCAGGCCGCGAACAGGATGCTGAAGCTGGACAGCACCAGCTTTCCGATCGGGTCGAGGAGGAACCAGCCATGGGGGGAAGGGGGAGGTGTGTCGACCAGCACCCAGCCGAGAAGCAGCAAATGGATAACCGCAAAAACCGGCAGAACGAGGGGCCTGCGGCGGTTGTCCGGCAGGATCCAGGCAATGAGGGCGCCGACCGCAGGCATGATGAGCATGAGGGAGAGCTGCATACGCTACTCCTCCTTGAGCATGGTGAGGCGCGAGGTATCCAGGGAGGAGAATTCGCGGCTGATGTGATTCATGATGATCCCCATGACGAATATGGCAACCAGCAGGTCGAGGACGGCGCCCGCCTCCACCATCACCGGCATCGCCCCGGCCAGCAACAGGCCGAAGATGAAGATGCCGTTCTCCATCAGCAGGTAGCCGATGACCTGGGAGATGGCCTTGCGCCGGGTGGTGAGCACGAGGAACCCGGTCATCAGGGTGGCGATGGAGGCGGGGACGAAGAGCAGTCCCTGGTGTTCGGCGGCCATGGGGAGGCGCTTGGCGAAGACGAAGGCGAGGGCGGTGCAGATCGCGCCGAGCACCAGGGTCGGGATATAGCCGATGAACGGTTCGACTTCCCGTTTGATCTCCGCCTTCCGGATGGCGTTGGTGATCAGCCAGGGAATCAGCACCCCCTTGGCGCAGATCATGAGGATGACGATGAGGACGATGTGCCAGGAGAAGGGGTGGATCAGCGCCGGCAACAGGCCGAGCACCACCCCCTGGATTGCGACCGCCCGCACCGCAAAGCCGAGGCGGCTGGTGCCGAGCACGATGAAGTTGATCAGGAGCGACAGGACGAGAAGTTGATCGGCCAATGAATCCATGGAATTACCTCAGGACCAGAACGAGTGAAAAGGCGGTCAGGATGGAGGCCGCCACCAAAAGCTGGGGAATGCGCACCAGCCGGAGCCGCGCCATGACCGACTCGACCGTGCCGATGGCGACCGCCAGGATCATCATGCCGAGCACGAAGAGCCCCCAGTCGGCCAGGGACGAACCGGTGCTGAACGGGGCTATTACGTTGACGAACAGCACGCCGAGGACAAACAGTTTGACGGCTGCGCCGTAGAGGATGCACCCGAAGAGCGGTCCACTGTGGTCCAGCACCATGACCTCGTGGATCATGGTCAGCTCCAGGTGAGTGTTGGGATCGTCAAAGGGGATCCGGCAGTTTTCGGCAAGCAGCACCACGAACAGTCCCCCCACCATCAGGAGCAGCGCGGCCCCCGCCATCTGCCAGACGGAGATGGAGAGGTGATTCAGCATGAGGGTGAGGGAGAGGGAGCCGCTGAGGCGGGCCAGGGTGATGAAGGCGAAAAAAAGCGCCGGTTCGGCCAGGCAGGAGAAGGTGACTTCCCGCGCCGCCCCCATCCCCTCGAAGCTGGAGCCGGTATCCAGGGCTGCCGTGGTGGTGAAAAAGCGCCCGAGGGCAAAGAGATAGGCGAACAGGATCAGGTCCCCTTCGAAGGCGATCGGGGCGGGGTGGTGGCAGAAGGGGAGCAGGAGCGCGGCGAAGAGGGTGGAGACGAGGGTTACGACCGGCCCGGCCCGGAAGACCCAGGTGGTGGTGCTGCTGAAGACGCTTCCCTTGCGCAGCAGCCGGGCGATGTCGTAGTAGGGCTGGAGAAACGGCGCTCCAACCCTGCCGGCGAACCAGGCCTTGGTCTTGCCGATGATTCCCAGCAGCAGCGGGGGCATCAGCAGGACGAGCAGAAGATGGATCAGCATGTCGGTCATGGCGTCGAACCTCGGCTACCGCACCCAGACGGTCAGCAGGATAAGGGTAATGAAAATGTAGAGCATATAGACGTGGAGCTGTCCATGCTGCAGCCTCCGGATAAAGGCGCAGCCGATGCCCGCCAGTTCCAGCACCGGCTGGATGAACCGGTCCAGAATGGTTTCTTCCGGGTTATAAGAGAAGGGAACGGTACGGGGCGCGACCGTGCCCGCGGCCGGTTTCTCCGTCATGCAGCGGGAGAGGCTGCGGGTCACTCCGGCCCAGAATTCGCTGAATGCGGCTCCGGTGTACTGCATGCGCGGCGTTGCGGCAGTGTAGCCGCATCCCCAGGTTCCAGCCGTAACGGCTCCGCGCCGACGGATGGCCCTTCGCGTCAGCAGCCAGACGGCTGCCGCAGCAGTGATGAGGGCCAGCCCGAACAGAGGGAACAGGGAGAACGATGCCGGGAGCCGTGCACCGGAGGCGGCAGCAGGCGCAAGCATGGCAACAGCCGGCTGCACCAGGAGAAGAAAAAGGGGAGGGATGAGTCCGCCCGTCAGGCAGAGCAGCGCCATGATCCACATCGGAACGATCATGACTCCGGAAAGCTCATGGGCTTCGGCAGCCTCCCGTGAGCGGGGAGCGCCGAGAAAGGCGATGCCGTAAAGCTTGACGAAGGTGATCGCCGCCATTCCCCCCACCAGCCCCAGCGCCGGTACCCCGAGCGCCAGCACCGGAACAGGGGAGAGCGCCTCGCGGAAGAAGCCGACATAGAGGAGGAATTCACCGGCAAAGCCGTTCAGGGGGGGGAGCCCGGCTATGGCCAGAGAGCCGATAAAAAAGACCAGGGCGCTCGTCCCCATCCTTTTGGCCAGTCCTCCCATCCGGCTGATGATCCGGGTGCCGGTGCTGTGAATGATCCCGCCGGCGCCGAAAAAGAGGAGCGGTTTGAAGATGGCGTGGTTCAGCAGGTGGAGAAGCCCTCCCGAAAAACCGAGAAGCACGAGTGACGGGTTGCCTGTTGCCTCCCCGACCATGGCCATGCCGATGCCGGTGGTGATGATTCCGATATTTTCGATGCTGCTGTAGGCGAGCAGCCGTTTTATATCGGTCTGGACAGCGGCGAAGCAGATGCCGAGGAGCGCCGACATCATGCCGGCGACGAGGAGGGTCCCTCCCCACCAGAGCGGCTTCTGGGGGCAGAAGGAGAGAAAGCGGAGAATGCCGTAGATCCCCATTTTCAGCATCACCCCGGACATCATGGCCGATGCGTGGCTCGGCGCATTGGCGTGTGCCGAGGGGAGCCAGAAGTGCATCGGCATTATCCCCGCCTTTGCGCCGAAGCCGAACAGCGCCAGGATGAACATGAGCGCGGCGGTCTGGCCGGTGGCCGCAAGGGTCCCCTGGTGGGGAAAGATGAAGGAGCCGGTGGCGGCGTGCAGTTTCGAAAAGAGGATAATCAGCGCCGCCGAGCCGGTATGGGTGGTCAGGAGGTAGACGGACCCGGCCTTGCGCACTTCCTCCCCCGTGTGTTCCGTGATCAGCAGGAAAAAGGCGGAGAGCGCCATGATCTCCCAGGATACGAGCAGCAGGGCGCCGTTGCGGGCCATTACCACCAGCGCCATGGCGCCGGGGAGGAGACCGTAGAAAAAGGTGACGCCGGGAGCTGTGGCCGGGTTCCTGGCTGCGGGCCAATAGCCGAGAGCGTAGAGGGTGCCGCAGAAAGTGACCAGGAAGATCGGCAGCAGAAAGAACGCGGACAGTGGGTCGATCCCGATCTCGCAGGGACCGAAGGGGAGCGACCAGTCGATGACGTACCGGGCATCCGACCGGTGGACCAGCATCAGGATGGCGGCGCAGAAGCCGATGACGGCGGAGGGGAGGGTGATTGCGGCGGCAAGCTTCTGGCTCAAGGGGGCAGGTCTGATAATGAGTCCGGCAAGGCCTGCCAGAACAATGAGAGCGGTAGCGGCAATGATGACGCTATCGGGGGTGAGGGTGGATGCGGACACGAACTGGATTGCCTTTCACGGGTCACTGCTGTCGCACAGGCTGTGAAAAAGACCGCGGGACCGGTCTGCGGCGTTGCCGCTCGCTCAAAAGCTCAGCGTACAACCCGGTACGCATCGCATTTTTGCTCGCTTGCGCCGTGCATCACGGTCTCCCCATGACATTTTCAAAAGTCTATCGGGACATTATGAATTAACGACGTAAAAAAAATAATGACACATAAAAAAATATATGGCATTATTTTCTATAAGTCAAACCATTTTTTCCTGAATCAGCCCTCTGCGGAGCAGTGATATCATGCCGAATACACGCCTGAATGTTTCCCTTCCCACGCCGATCGTCGACGACATCAAGGCGCTCTATGGCCCGAGAGGGGTCAGCCAGTTCCTGGAGGAGGCGGCGCAGGAGAAACTTGCGGCGCTGAAAAAAGAGCGCTATAAAGGACTTATCGAAGGGTATCGGGCTACTGCCGAGGAGACCGTCGAGGTGCTCAAGCGGTTCGAGGCCTCGGTCACGGAGCGCCGCGATGTATAAGCGGGGCGGCATATATCATGTGGAGATGGGGCCGGGACCTGACGCTGCGGGCAAGGTCTGCGCCTGTCTGGTGGTCAGCAACAATATCAGCAACGAATTTTCACCGGTGGTAACCGTTATCCCCCTTTCCTTTACGAGCCTGGAACGGATTTACGACTTCGAGACCTTTCTGCCTGCGGGCAAGACCGGATTGGGTCAGGACGCCAAGATCAGCTCCCATCTTCTGTTCACCATCGACAAGACCAAGGTGGTGAGCGACCGGCGCGGTTTTCTGAGCAAGAGGCTGATGGCGCAGGTGGACCGGGCGCTCCGCTTCCAGCTCGGACTGTAACGTCCTGGCGGACCGCCCCAAAGCCAAAAGAGCGAGGATCTTGCATAACGTCATGAGGAGGCCATTATGCAAGGCGCAAGCGACCGAGAATGCGAGGCGTGCTCGCATGTACGTTGAGCTTTTGGGCGAGCGGTAACACGGCAGAATGGCCCCGCAGTTGTTTTGCAAGAGCCTCGAGAGTTTTCAAGGAGCACCGTTGACCATGATGATAAAGGCCGCAGATGCAGCTGAACTGCTGCAGACAGACGAAAAGACCGTTGTCAGGTGGATCCGGAAGGAGGGGCTCCCTGCCGTCGAGTTGAACGGCGTCTACCAGATCAACCGGGTCGATTTGCTGGAATGGGCCACCGAGCACGGCATCAAGGTTCCTCCCGCGCTCTTCGTGGCCGACAGCTCGGCCCTCGATTTTCCCACCCTGGCCGAGGCGCTGGAAGCGGGAGGCATCTTCTGCAGCGTGCCGGGAGCCGACAAGCTGATGGTGCTGGAAAACCTGGTTGCCAACCTGAGCCTCCCCCCCCAGGTGGATCCTGAATTCCTGCTGCAGGTGCTCCTGGCCCGGGAGGCGCTCGGCACGACGGCCATCGGCGACGGCATCGCCATCCCCCATGTGCGCAACCCGATCCTGGTGAATCTCCCCTCCCCCGCCATCACCCTCAGCTTTCTCCAGCAGCCGGTGGATTTCGGGGCCCTGGACGGAAAACCTGTGGAGATCGTCTTCATGCTCATCAGTCCGACGGTGAAGATCCATCTCCACCTCCTGTCCAAGCTGGCCTATGCCCTGCGCAACGACAGCTTCCGCTCGGTTCTCCGTTCCGCCTGCGACCCGGCCCGAATCCTGGACGCCGCCCGCCGGGTCGAAGCGGATCTGGGGAGGTAGCCGATGCCGTGGGGAGAGATCATCACGCCTGCCGCTCTCCTGTTTTCTTCAGCCATCCTGTCGGGCCTTTCCGGCGTGCCGATCCTCCTTCCGTTCGTTCCGGCGGCGATCGGCCAGACCATTGCGACTCTTTTGGTCGTCTCTGCGTCCCTTGCCGGCATCGGCGGATCACTGTTCACTCTCCTGGGGCATGCCTCCCCCGTGTACGTCATGGCGTGGGGGCTTCCCTTCGGCGATCCCCTTCTCGCCGTCGATCCGCTGGCGGCCGTCTTCCTCTTCATCATTTCCCTCGTGTCGGGCGCCTGTGCCATCTACGCCCGGGGGTACTGGGGGGCCGAGCGGAACCACCGCACCGTGCGACGCCTTTCCTTCTTCTTCGGTCTCCTGACCGCTTCCCTGACCATGGTCGTCATGTCGCGCAACGGGGTGCTGTTCCTCTTCTGGTGGGAGGTGATGTCCTTTGCCGCCTACTTCTGCCTCATTACCGAGGACGTGAAGCAGGAAGTGCGGGATGCGGGAAGTCTTTACCTCATCATTTCCCACATAAGTTCCCTGGCGCTCTTTGCCCTCTTTTCCCTCCTGAAGGAATTGACCGGCGCCTACCTCTTCCCGGCGGCCGGCTCCCTCACATCCCACTCCGGAATCGCCCTGGCCGTTTTCCTGACGGCTTTGTTCTCCTTCGGGCTCAAGGCGGGGATGATGCCGCTGCACATCTGGCTCCCCTCGGCCCACGCCAACGCCCCGAGCCACATTTCAGCCATTCTTTCCGGTGTGGTGCTGAAGGTCGGCATCTATGCCCTGCTGCGGACCCTCTCGTTTTTTGTCGAAGTTCCTCTCTGGTGGGGGGTGCTGGTTCTGAGCCTCGGCGCGGTTTCCGGAGTCATCGGTGTGGCCTTCGCCATCGGTCAGCACGACGTGAAGCGCCTTCTCGCCTATCACAGCATCGAAAATATCGGCATCATCCTGATGGGAATGGGGGTGGCCCTGATCGGCCAGAGCGCCGGCAACAGCGCCATGATGCTTCTGGGGACGGCCGGGGCGCTCCTGCATGTGGTCAACCATGGGACGTTCAAGGCGCTCCTCTTCCTGGGGGCGGGTTCGATCATCCATGCCACCGGCAGCCGCGAAATCGACATCATGGGGGGGCTGCTGCGTCGGCTCCCCTGGACGTCCGGCTTCTTCCTGGTGGGAGCGGTCGCCATCTGCGGCCTTCCCCCCCTGAACGGCTTCGTGAGCGAATTCCTGATCTATCTCGGATTTCTGAAAGGGGTGACCGCACAGAACGGCATGGCCGCCGGCGTTCCGGCGCTGGGGGCGCCGGCGCTGGCCCTGATCGGCGGGCTGGCGGTCGCCTGTTTCGTCAAGGTCTTCGGGGTCGTCTTTCTCGGCGCCCCCCGGAGCGAGTCTGCCGCCCGGGCCCACGAGGCGCCCCTCACCATGCTGGGGGGGATGACGATACTGGCCGTTATCTGCTGTGTCATCGGCCTCGCCCCCTGGCTGGCTGCCCCACTCCTGCAGCGTGCCGCGACCGGCTGGCACCCCATCCTTTCCGCCTTCCCCGTACCGCTCGCCGCGACCGCCCACCTCTGGTGGGTGTCGGGAGCGGCCGTTTTTCTGGTGATGGGCATCTCCGGCGCCGCCTTCCTTGTCAGGAGCCGTCTGGCCCGTCTCTCTGCCGACAGTGCCGAGACGTGGGGATGCGGCTACACTGCGCCCACTCCGCGCATGCAGTATACCGCGTCTTCCTTTGCCGAGATGCTGGTCCATTTCTTTCGCGGCGTCCTCCGCCCCCGGGCCCACCACCCGACGGTCCACGGCCCGTTCCCGAAAGAAGCCCGTTTCTCCAGCCACGTCCCGGAGGCGGTCCTGGAGCTCGTCTATATCCCGCTGCTGCAGCGCCTCTACGATAAAACCGCGCCGATCCGCCGGATGCAAAACGGCCAGCTGCATCTTTATATCCTCTATACCTTCATCATCCTGATTCTCCTGCTGGCAACCACGCAAATATGATTCCGATACAGTTCGTCCTGTCATCCTGTCCATGATTTTCCGTATCAATATCCCCATGCCTGGCAATTCCCCGCCATTAGCATTGACAACTACATTACTATCATCTATTCTTTTCCTACAATTCTGCGGCGATGGAGTTCGCCAATAACCGCTTCTCTGTTGAAGCTGATGACTCCTACCTTCACAAGAGGGTAGGAGTTTTTCCATTTCAGGGGGGATTATGCACGAGGTGTGGGGTCTTGCCGCGCTCTGGGTAGGGTTGGCGCTTGTTGCTACGCTCTTTTCCATCTGGTTCCGCATTGCCACTGCCCTTTCGGAAATCGTGGTCGGAACCGTCGCCCAACTGGTCATCGGGGCGCTGATCGGCACGACCCTGGGGGCCGACCAGCCCTGGATCGCATTTCTCTCCGGCACCGGGGCAATCGTCCTCACCTTCCTGGCGGGAGCCGAGCTCGACCCCGTGGTGTTCCGTGCCAAATGGAAAGAGGCCACCGTCATCGGCTTCATCGCCTTTCTCGCGCCGTTCCTCGGCTGCACCGCCATCGCCAATTATTTCCTCCACTGGACGGCGAGGGCGAGCTGGCTCACCGGCGTCGCCATGTCCACCACTTCCGTGGCGGTGGTCTACGCGGTCATGCTGGAGCTGGGGCTGAACCGGACCGACTTCGGCAAGACGG
>Ga0335085_10008868_pt1 | contig 15255 bp, 15 predicted proteins | sample Lox_Sample_45_FD_206712 | JGI IMG/M metagenome (GOLD analysis project Ga0335085, IMG submission 206712) | Soil microbial communities from Loxahatchee National Wildlife Refuge, Florida, United States - Lox_Sample_4.5 | ecosystem: Environmental > Terrestrial > Soil > Wetlands | place: USA... | reverse complement strand
CGACGAGAAGTGGAAGGATCACCTCTACGACCTCGATCAGCTGCGGGCGGCGATCCAGTATCGCGCCTGGGGTCAGAAGGACCCGCTGCTCGAGTACAAGCAGGAAGCCTACGAGATGTTCGTGGGGTTGATGCACGACCTGCGGTCGACCTTCACCGAGCGCTGGCTCAAGCTGCAGATCGACTTCGGGCCACCGCCTGGCGGCGCCGGCGATGTGGGCGGCCCAGCAGTGCGGGGTCCGCGGCCCGGGCCCTTTGGCGGGCCCCGCCGCCCTACGCCGATGGTGACATCGAAGCCCGAGGCCGATGGGCTGGTCCAAACGGGATCGTCGTCGGGTCCGAGGCCGCCAGGCGGACGGTCGCCCACCGCTCCATTAGCCTCCAACCCCTATGCCGGCGTGGGGCGCAACGACCCCTGTCCCTGCGGGAGCGGGAAGAAGTTCAAGAAGTGCCACGGCGCCGGGCTCTGAGCGCCGCGCACCAGTAGCGCTCACGCAACACCAGGGCGGGTGAGGTGACTCACACGCGCCGACGTAAGCCGCGCGTGAGCACGCTCACCCGAGCGAAATTCGTCCGCAACAATCCTCGCAACCGAGTGTAGCCGGCATATGAGGGGCGCGCGGCGTTGTTCGCCACACGCGCCTTGAATTGGACTCTCGGATAGGAGGACAGACAATGCGACGAGCACTTGCAGTGATCGCCGTCCTGCTCACGAGCGCAGCGCCTCGAGCGGCACTCGCGCAGGGCATGCTGAGCATCAAGGGCGGCCTGTCGTACGGCAACGTGTCCAACCGCGGGCTGTTGCCCGGGGAGCTCGATCAACGTAGCGGCTTCGCCGGCGGGCTGGCTCTGAGTCCGTCCCGCGGCAGGGTGGTCGGGCTCGGCGTCGAGGCCCTCTACGCCCAGCGGGGTGTAGAGAGCTCGACCGGTGGTGACTCGCGCGAGCTCAACTATGTCGATGTGCCGGTCTACGTGATGGCCGCGATTCCGACCCCCGGTGCGGCACCCTTCGCCTACGCGGGGCCGCAGGTCTCATTCGAGCTGGCCTGTCACGACGGGATAGGCGACTGTGCGGACGGCGACCGCCCCAAGACGAGTTACGCCGCGGTGATCGGGGCAGGGCTCCGGCTCGGCGCGTGGCACGCAGTGACCCTGGAGGGCCGGTACATCTACGGCCTCACCGACTTGAAGCTCGGCACCGTCACGAGCGCCGCGAGCTACAAGACCCGCTCGTTCCTTCTGCTCGCGGGCTTCGCCTTCTAGCCGTTTTTCCGATTCTCGCGGAAGCGGATCGGATACCGGTAGACTCTTGGGGTGGGCTAGCTTGGCGAGATGCCCCTTCGTCTCGCCGAGCACCCCCAACCCGACCGTCCCCGTGAGCGCCTCTGGGCGATCGGCCCTGCCGCGTTGACTGGGCAGGAGCTCTTGGCCATAGTCCTTGGAACGGGGTGCGCGGGCCAGGATGCGCTCGCTGTCGCGGGTGCGGTCCTGGCCCGGGTGGACGGCTCGTTGCGGCGGTTGGCCGGTCGGCCCGCCGCTGCGTGGGTGGGCGTCCCGGGCGTGGGGCGGGGCAAGGCGGCGCGCATGGCGGCGGCGCTCGAGCTGGGCCGACGGTTGAGCGCGGAGGAAACCCCGCCGCCTCACCGCATCGTTACTCCGGCGGACGTGCACCGATACTACGCGCCGCGCCTGCGCGACCTCGTGGTCGAGGAGTTTCACGTGCTGGCGCTCGGAAGCCAGAGTCAGGTGAAGGGTGACGTGCTGATCACTCGGGGCATTCTCAACAGCTCGCTGGTGCATCCGCGGGAGGTGTTCCGCGCGGCGATCGCAGAAGCCGCCGCGGGGATCATTGTCGTACACAATCACCCGAGCGGCGACCCCACGCCCTCGGCGGACGACCGGGCGGTGACGCGCCAGCTCGTAGACGCCGGTCGGCTGCTCGATCTCCCGGTCTATGACCACGTCATCGTCGGCGGGGATCGCTACGTGAGCTTCGCGGAGACAGGTCTGCTGTGACCAGTACGGTTCCCCTCCTCGCTCCGGAGCTCGCCAAGGCGGTCGCCGCCCAGATCGAGCGGCTGGACGTCGACCTCTTGACCCGCGCCTACCGGGTGAGCGCCCAGGCGCACCGGGGCCAGAAACGGGAATCGGGCGACGATTTCCTGTCCCACAGCGTGGCGGTGGCCACGCTCCTGGCCGAGCTGCAAATGGATTCGACCACGATCGCCGCCGCGTTGCTGCACGACGTCGTGGAAGACTCCGACGTCTCGCTGGAGCAGATTCGCCAGGATTTCGGGGCCGAGGTCGCGACGCTCGTCGACGGGCTCACCAAGCTCTCGTCGCTGACGTTCCGCTCGAGCGCGGAGGAGCAGGCCGAGAACTACCGCAAGCTGCTCCTGTCGGTCGCCAAGGATGCGCGGGTCATCATCATCAAGCTCGCCGATCGGGTCCACAACATGCGAACGCTCGAGCATCTCGACCCCGAGCGGCAGCGGCGGATCGCGCTCGAGACGCGGGAGATCTACGCGCCCCTCGCGCACCGCTTCGGGATGGCGGGCGTGAAGGCCGAGCTCGAGGATCTGGCCTTCAAGTTCCTCGAGCCCGAGGACTACCGCGCGCTGTCCCGTCAGGTGCGCGCCAAGAAGGCCGAGCGCGAGCGCACGATCCAGCGGTTGCAGGAGCCGCTCGTTCAGGAGCTGGCGCAGGCCGGTCTGCAGAGCGTCGAGGTCACCGGGCGGCCCAAGAACCTGTGGTCCATCTACAAGAAGATGAAGAAGCGCGGCAAGCCCTTCGAGGAGATTTACGATCTGCTCGCCGTGCGCGTTCTCGTGAGCACCATTCCCGAGTGTTACCACGTCCTCGGTGTGATCCACCACAAGTGGACCCCGCTGCAGGAGCGCATCAAGGACTACATCGCGAGCCCGAAGTCCAACGGCTACCAGTCCCTGCACACGACCATCTTCGGGCCCGGCGGGCAGCTGTACGAAATCCAGATCCGCACCCGCGAGATGCACCGCACGGCGGAGTACGGCATCGCCGCGCACTGGCTCTATCAGGAGCGCAAAGGCGCGGACGAGCTGGACCGCCACCTGGCGTGGTTCCGCCAGCTGATCGAGCTGCAGCAGGACGCGCACACGCCCGAGGAGTTCCTCGAGTTCCTGAAGATCGACCTTTACCAGGACGAAATCTTCGTCTTCACGCCCCGCGGCGATGTGAAGCGGCTTCCCAAGGGGGCAACGCCGATCGACTTCGCCTTCGCGGTGCACACCGAGGTCGGGCAGCACTGCCAGGGCGCGCGGATCAACGGGCGGATCGCCCCGCTCCATCGGGCCCTGAAGAACGGCGACACGGTGGAGGTCATCACGAGCCCGCAGGCCAAGCCCTCGCGTGACTGGCTCGCGCACGTGCACACGGCGCGGGCGCGGCACAAGATCCGCCAGTACACGAAACAGGAAGAGCACACCCTGAGTCTCGGCATCGGGCGCGACATGCTGGCGCGCGAGGTACAGCGTCGTCGGCTCGACCCCCCCGATCCGCAGCGCCTGGCGAAGGCAGCCGTCACGCTGTCCGTGGGCAGCGCGGAGCAGCTCCAGGCCGCGCTCGGACGCGGGGAGGTGCCGATCGGTCAGGTCATGCGGGCGCTCTATCCGGACCTGACGCCCGAGGAGCTGCAACCGCCCAAGCATACGGGACTGGGACGGGTCATCGAACGGCTGCGGCTTGGTCGCGGGATCAAAATCCAGGGAGTCGACGGGCTGATGGTGCGGTACGCCCAGTGCTGCCAGCCGGTGCCGGGGGACACGGTGGTCGGCTACGTGACCCAGGGCCGTGGCATCTCGATCCATCGTGGCGACTGCCCGAACCTTCTGACCCTGTCGTCAGAAGCCGAGCGGCGGGTGGAGATCGACTGGCAGGAGTCGGAGGGCGAGACGTTCGTGGTGCGTCTGGCGGTGCAGGGCGAGGATCGTCGCAGCCTGTACGCCGACATCTGCGAGGCGATCAGCGAGTCCGATACGACCATCCGGTCGGTCGAGCTCTCGACGCGGGACGGCGCCATGTTCGGCGCCGTGCTCGTCGAGGTCGAAAACCAGAGCCATCTCAAGAAGGTCATTCGCGCCATTCGGAAGGTGAAAGGCGTCACCGACGTGGCCCGCCACGACGCCGGCCCCTAGCGCATGCCGTTCGAGCTCGTCTCACCTTTTGCGCCCGCGGGCGACCAGCCGCGAGCCATCCGCGAGCTCAGCGCCGGGCTGGTGCGGGGCGACCGCTATCAGACGCTCCTCGGCGTCACCGGCTCGGGGAAGACGCTCACCGTGGCCCACACGGTCGCCCAATTCGGGCGGCCGGCGCTGGTCTTGTCCCACAACAAGACCCTCGCCGCCCAGCTCTACGGCGAGCTGAAGGCGTTCTTCCCGCGCAACGCCGTCGAATTCTTCATCTCGTACTACGACTACTATCAGCCCGAGGCGTACGTGCCGCAGACCGACACGTACATCGCGAAAGACTCCTCCATCAACGACGACATCGATCGCCTGCGCCTGCGGGCGACCTCGAGCCTGATGGAGCGTGACGATGTGATCATCGTCGCGAGCGTGTCGGCGATCTACGGGTTGGGTGATCCGGACATGTACCGGGCCTTGCTCGTCACCGCTGACGTGGGTGAGGAGCGCGGGCGCGATGCCCTGCTCGAAGACCTGGTCCGCGTCCAGTACCAGCGGAACGACGTCGCCTTCGAGCGCGGCACCTTCCGCGTGCGGGGCGACACCGTCGAAATTTTCCCGGCATACGACGAGCAGGCGGTGCGCGTCGAGTTCTGGGGCGACACCGTCGAGCGGATCGCGAAGATCCATCCCACGACCGGCGACGTCATCACCGCGTTGACGCGTTGCGCGATCTACCCAGCCACCCATTTCGTCACCCAGCGGCAAACGGTGGAACGGGCCGTCGGGGCGATCCGTTCGGAGCTGCAAGGCCGGCTGGCCGATTTGCGCGCCCAGCACAAGCTGCTCGAGGCGCAACGCCTCGAGTCCCGGACGCACTTCGATATCGACATGCTGCTCGAAGTGGGTCGCTGCGCGGGGATCGAGAACTACTCTCGCCACCTCACGGGGCGCGCGCCGGGAGAGCGGCCGGCCTGCCTCCTCGACTATTTCCCCGACGACTACCTGTGCATCATCGACGAGTCCCACCAGACGATGCCGCAGCTCGGGGGCATGTACGAGGGCGATCGCTCCCGGAAGCAGACGCTCGTGGACTACGGATTCCGGCTGCCGTCGGCGCTCGACAACCGCCCGCTGCGCATGGACGAGTTCATGGGTCTCGTGCCGCGCATCATCTTCGTGTCCGCCACGCCGGGCGGCGAGGAGCTGGGGCTGTCGGGTGGGGTGGTGGTGGAACAGATCATCCGCCCGACGGGCCTCGTGGATCCCGAAGTCCAGGTCCGCCCCGTAAAGGGACAGGTGGACGACCTCCTGCACGAGATCCGCCTCCGCGAGCAGCGGGGCGAGCGGGTGCTCGTCACGACGCTGACCAAGCGCATGGCCGAGGACCTCACCGACTACCTGCAACAGCACGGCGTCCGGGTTCGTTACCTCCACTCCGAGATCGACGCGATCGAGCGGGTCGAGATCATCCGGGGGCTCAGGCTCGGCGAGTTCGACGTGCTGGTCGGCATCAACCTGCTGCGCGAAGGGCTCGACCTTCCCGAGGTCTCGCTTGTCGCGGTGCTCGACGCGGACCAGGAAGGGTTCCTCCGTTCCGACCGGTCGCTCATTCAGACCGTGGGTCGCGCGGCGCGCAACCTGCACGGGCAGGCGGTTCTCTATGCCGACCGCATGACCGGGTCCATGCAGCGCGCACTCGAGGAGATGACGCGGCGCCGCACGCTGCAGCGGGAGTACAACGTGGCGCACGCGATCACGCCGCGCTCGATCGTCAAGTCGGTGGACCAGGTCCGCTTCGCCACCCGGGTTGCCGACGCCAAGACTGCCCGCGCGGCGCCGGCCGTGCAGCGTCCTGCAGATCCGGGCGAGCGGGATGCCCTGATCCGGCTGCTCGAGCAGCAGATGCAGGCCGCCGCCGAGGAGCTCGACTTCGAGCTCGCCGCGCTGCTGCGGGACCAGATTCTCGAGCTCAAGGCGGCCGCCGATGACCGGCGCCCAGCGCCTGCGCGCGGACGAGCTCAGCCGGTTCGGTGAGGCGCTGGGGCGAAGCCTCGCGCCGCCAGCGCCAGCCCAGGTCATCGGCCTGTCGGGCGAGCTCGGCTCCGGGAAGACGACCCTCGTGCAGGCCATCTGCCGGGGGCTCGGGGCTCGCGCGCTGGCGACCAGTCCGACGTACGCACTGGTTCACCAATACGAGGCCGCCGGACGCCCCATCTATCACGTGGACTGCTATCGCTTGCGCAGTCCGGCCGACGCTCAAGACCTGGGCTTCGACGACATGATGCGCGCCGGGGCGACGATCCTGATCGAATGGCCCGAGCGGGCCGGGATGTGGGCACCGAGCCTCGATCGCCATTTTCAGCTGAGCTACGGCGCCGATCCCGACACGAGAGAGTTGGCAGAGATTCACCCATGAGCGGCTACTGGCTGGCCATCGACACGGCAACCGACATCGCGAGTGTGGCCGCCGGGCGGCGCGCGGCGTCGGCAGCGCCTCATCCGGAGAGCGGTGCACACGTCCAGGGCTCGCGCCGCCATGCCGCGGAGATCGTGCGCCTGATCGACTTTGCCCTCACGCGGGTCGGAGTACGGCCGGCGGATCTCGGCGGCATCGTGGTGGGAGATGGGCCCGGCAGCTTCACCGGGTTGCGCATCGGCTGGGCGGCGGCCAAGGGTCTCGCGCAGGAGGGGGGGCTCGATCTCGTGGCGATTCCCTCGCTGCTCGCGGCGGCGGCGGGAGCCGCGGTCAGGGTGGGCCCTGCACCCGTGGCAGCGTGTTTCGACGCGTTGCGGGGACAAGTGTACGGCGCGTTGTATTGCATTCAGTCGGAGCGGGTGGAGACGCTCGTCGCGCCGGCAGTAATGACCTTCGAGGAATTCATGCACCGCGCGCCCGAGCCACCACAGCTCGTAGTGGGCGACGGCGCGATCCGCTACGCCACCGCGGCTCGGTCCTGGTCGGGAACGGCGCCGGTCGCGCCGCAGGATCTTCCTCCGGCTGCCACCATGCTGCTCTCACTGCTCTCCCACGAGGGCGCGGGACGAGTGATCGACACACCGACCGCCGAGCCCGTCTATGGGCGGCCTGCGGAGGCGCAGGCAAAATGGGAGGCTCATCACGGACGCCCCCTTCCGAGTCCGACCCGCCGGTCCGGCTGACGTGGCGGAGGTCGTGTCGATCGAGCGGGTCGCCTTCTCCGACCCCTGGTCGGAGCGCGATTTCCGGGAGTGTGTCGCGAGCGGTGTGCCGTTTCTCGTGGCCGACGCGCGCGGATCGGTGGTGGGATACACGATTGCGCATCACGCGATCGACGAGGGCGAGATCCTCAACCTCGGTGTCGTGCCGGAGTTGCGCGGCCAGGGAGTCGGGCGGGCGCTCGTCGAAGCGATGCTCTCGCGTCTACGCAACGAGGGAGTACGCACGGTGTTCCTCGAAGTGCGGGAGTCGAATGCCCCGGCCCAGCACCTCTATGCCTCGCTCGGGTTCGCCGAGGTCGGGCGCCGTCGCGGGTATTACCGCTTGCCGAAGGAGGACGCCGTGATCTTGAGGGCCCGGATTGAGCGCTCGGGGAAGCGCGCGTAATTCCGGTCCAAGTGGCGTATCTTTGATTGACAGAATGACTTGCGATTCATATACTGTGGGGCATCCTTGGTGCCCCGCCCGCTGAGAGCGTTGGAGGTCATCGTGAGCCGGAGCCTGAATAAAGTCATGCTGATCGGGAACTTAGGGGCCGATCCCGAGGTGCGTAGCACGAACAACGGGTCTCGTGTCGCCACCCTTTCCCTGGCTACCAGCCGTCAATGGACGGGGCAGGGAGGGGAGAAGCAGGAAAAGACGGAATGGCACCGGGTGGTGTGCTGGAACAACAAGGGTGCCCAGTTGGCCGATCTCGCCGAGAAGTATATGAAGAAGGGGGATCGCATCTACGTCGAGGGACGCATCGAGTACCGGACCTGGGAAGACCGCGAGAAGCAGACCCGCTATACCACCGAGGTGATTGCGCGTGAGGTGTTGCTTCTGTCCTCGCGGGGTGCCCCAGAGGGGGCTGGCGATCAGGCGCGCACCAAGGTCACCGCCAAGGTGGCCGCGGATGGCAAAGGGGAGTCGCTCGATGCCTTCCCAGAGGCCCTTGACGAGGAGGATGACGATCTGCCGTTCTGAGCGGGCGGCACTGCTCGCCCTTGTGGCAGTGCCGCTCGTCTGCTGGAGCCTGCGGGCGCAGGACACCACCAGGGCGGTGCGAGACACGACGCAGGCCACGCCCGCCCCGCAACCGCTCACGCAGATTCCCGCCACGCACACGGTGGGGCGCGGCGAGACGTTGTGGTCCATCGCTCAGCTCTACTTCAACGACCCGCTCCTCTGGCCCGAGATCTATCGGCTCAACACCGCGCTGATTGAGGACCCGCACTGGATCTATCCAGGCGAGGTCTTGAATCTCGCGGGAGCGGCCGCTCAGCCCGTGGTGGCGGCCGCGCCGGCGGAGACCACGGCTGCCGTGGCGCCCGCCGACACCGTGCGCGCCCAGCCGACCCCAGCCGAGTCTCTCGCTGCCGCCGTGCCGGTCGACACCACGCTTCGCGACACCACCCAGGCGGTCGTCGAAGAGCCTCCCCCGCCGCCCGCCGAGGAGGCGTACCAGACCATCTTCGATCGTCCGAGCTCACGGACGTCGGACGTGCGCGCCGTACTGCGTGCGTACATGAACCAGCCATACCGGCCGGTGCGCCGCGGGGAGTTCTATGGAGCGGGGTTTCTGACGGAGGGCGAGCATCTCCCGTGGGGCCAGGTGGTCAGCACGGCGGAGCGTTCGTCTATTCCCCGCCTCACCGAAATGCAGACAGCCATCCAGTACAAGGACATCATCATTGAGCCGCCGTCTGCGGCGTCGTATCACGTGGGCGACTCTCTGTTGGTCGTGAGGCTCGACCGGCACGTGGGGGACTGGGGCCAGGTGGTCCTCGCTGTTGCGATCGTGCGGGTGAAGGAGGTCACGAAGAAGCAGCTCCTGGCGGAGGTGGTGACGCAATACGACCGCGTGGGCACCGGCCAGCTCGCGTTGCCGCTGGAGCCGTTCAAGGATCCGGGAGAGGTGCGGCCGACGCCTGTGAACCACGGGCTGCTGGGCCAGGTGATTGATCAGCGCGATCCCCATGCCGTCGCGCTCTCCCAGCAGGTCGTATTCTTGAACCGCGGCCGCGCCGATGGGGTGGTCCCGGGAGATGTCTTCCAGATCTATACCGGCGAGCCCGGGACGCCGTCCGAGGACGTGCGGGCGGTGGTCGAGGTCGTGCATACCCGCGAGCGCTCTTCGTCCGCGATCATACTCCAGGTCCAGAACGCGCAGCTCCTCCCCGGGTTGCCGACGCGCCTCGTTCGCAAGATGCCGTCCTGAGGGCACGCCGGCCTCCCGCCGGCGCTCCATGCTCGTATGATCTCCGCGCTTCATCTCGCCGCGCTCGGCCTGTACGGTCTTTCCGCGGCGCTCGCGTTGGCGCCCTTTGCCGGCGTACCGGTATCGCGTCGCTGGACGCTTGGCGTCGCGACGCTCGGCGCCGCGTTGCACGGCGTGGGGGTGACCCAGCTCACCTTGGTCGGACTCGGTCCGGCCTTATCGATGTTGGCGTGGTGTCTGATGTTGCTGCAGATCGGGAGCGACCTGCTGCTGCGCACGGGCACGGTGGCGCTGTTCACGGCGCCCCTCGCCGGCGGCCTGGTGGGGCTCGCCCTGCTGCTGGGGCTGGCACCGGGCGCGGAGCCCTCCGCTGGGCGCAACCTCTGGTTTATCTTGCACGTAACCCTGAGCGTGCTGGGGCTGGCGCTGTTGGCTCTGGCGTTCATCTCTGCGGCGCTGTATCTGCTGCAGTTTCGCGAGCTCAAGGCCAAGCGCTTCGGGCAGGTGTTTCAACTGTTCCCGCCCCTCGAGCGGCTGGACCGGTTGAACCACGTTGCGCTCGTGACTGGGTTCCCCGCCCTGACGATCGGCGTGCTGCTCGCCATCGGCTACGCGGTGCGCTATGCCGGTGGGATGCAGCACGTGGACCCGGCGCAGCTCGTGTGGGGTTCGTTTACCTGGGGAGTGTTGGGCTGGACGGTTTGGGTGCGCGTCGCCCGACATTGGGCCGGCCGGCGGGCGGCGTTCGCGAGCATAGCCGGCTTCACCGCCGTCGTGCTGGTCTATGTGGCGCTGAAGCTGGCGCAACCCGGAACGGAGCGATTCCTCTGAGCGTGAGCCCCGCGTGAGCATCGCCGTCGTCGGCGTCAATCACCGCACGGCGCCTCTCGAAGTCCGGGAGCGCTTCGCGCACGCGTCGCACGAAGTGCCCGCCGCGCTGACGAGGGTGCTGTCGGCAGGCGCCGCCGGCGGCGTCCTGCTCTCAACATGCAACCGCACCGAGTTCTATCTCGCCGAGCCCCGCGATTCCGTCTCCGACGCCGTGTGGGAGCTGCTGGGTGAGCGCCTCACCGGGGAGCCGGGCGCCCAGCGGTACGGCTATATGGAACGGGATCGCGACGCGGTGCGCCACCTGTACCGCGTATCGGCGGGTCTCGATTCGATGGTTCTCGGCGAATCGCAGATCCAGGGCCAGGTCCGTGAGGCCTGGGAAATCTCTCGCGGGCAGGCGGGCCCCGTGCTGCACCGCCTCTTCCAGTCTGCGCTGCTCGTCGGCGCCCGCGTGCGCAGCGAGACGGAGCTCGGCAAGGGAACGGCCTCGGTCCCCTCGGCCGCCGTCGCGGTCGCGAGCAAGATCTTCGGCGATCTGACGGGGCGGCTGGCGCTGATTCTCGGCGCGGGGGACATGGCGGAGCTCGCCGCGACGTGCCTGGTCGATGAAGGCGCGCGGGTGACGTTGGTCGCGAACCGCACGTACGAACGCGCGCGTGCCATCGCGGAACGCCTCGACGCCCGCGCGCTGACCCTCGACGAGGCGTGGCCGCATTTCGCCGACACGGACATCGCACTCTGCTCGACGGCGGCGCCGCACGCCGTCGTCACCTGGGAGCGCGTCGCCGCTCCCATTCAGAGCCGCCGCGGCCGGCCCCTCTGCATCCTCGACCTCGCGGTTCCGCGCGACGTGGATCCTGCCGTTGGGCAGCTCGAGAACGTGTTCCTGTACGACGTCGACGACCTGCAGGCGGTGGCCGGGCAGGCCGCCGCGCTGCGCCGCGGCGAGATCCCCGCGGCCGAGCTCATCGTGAGCAACGAGGTGGAGCGTTTTTGGACCTGGTACGGCGGCCTGGCGGTCGTACCGGCACTCAAGGCGTTCCGCGAGCACCTCGACGATGTTCGCGCGGCAGAGCTGGAACGGGCGCTGCGCCACTTCAAGCACCTCCCCCCGGAGGACCGCGAGCAACTCGAGCAATTCAGCCGTCTGCTCCTGAACAAGTTTCTGCACCATCCGACGGTCGCGCTGAAGCAGGCCGCGGAGCGCGGCCGCGCCTACGCGCTGCTCGACGCGCTCAGGGAGCTGTTCGGACTGGAAAGCCGGGATGGGGCGTAAGGTTCTCATCACCGGTGGGGCCGGGTTCATCGGCTCCCACATCGCAGCCGCGCATTTGGCAGCAGGGGACGACGTCACCATCGTGGACGATCTGTCCACGGGCCGCCGCGAGAACATCCCGCCAGGCGCCCACTTCGTCCACGCGGACATCCGCTCCTCCCAGGCACGCGAGCTCGTCGCCCAGGGCAAGTTCGACGTGCTGAGCCATCATGCCGCGCAGATGGATGTGCGGCGCTCGGTCGCCGATCCGGTGTTCGATGCGGAAGTGAACATCATCGGCTTCCTGAACCTGCTGGAAGGCGCTCGGAGCGGCGGCGTCCGCCGGATCATCATCGCCTCGTCCGGAGGCGTGGTGTACGGCGAGGACGGCGCCATGCCGTTCGTCGAGACGGCAGCAAAATACCCCCTGTCTCCCTATGGGACCGCGAAGCTCGCGTCGGAGTACTATCTGGCGATCCATGCCCGGCTCTACGACGTCGAGACGGTCGCGTTGCGGTACAGCAACGTCTACGGCCCGCGCCAGCGCGACGACGGGGAGGCAGGCGTGGTCGCGATCTTCGGTCGCCGCATCCTCGCGGGGGAGCCGCTCACGATCTTCGGCGACGGCGAGCAGACCCGCGACATGGTGTACGTCGAAGATGTCGCGCGCGCCAATCTCGCCGCCAGCCGATGGCGCGTCGCGCCGGCCACCGGCATCGACGCCCGCGCCTTCAACATCGGCACCGGGGTCGAGACCACCGTCAACCAGCTGGCGCAGGTGATTGGGGCCGCAGCGGGGCGCGTGCCTGCGATGCGTGCCGCTCCGGCGCGCCCGGGTGAGCTGCGGCGCAATGCTTTGGCGGTCGACAAGGCCGCGCGCGAACTCGATTGGCGTCCGTGCGTGACCCTCGCCGACGGCCTGCGGGCGACGGTGCTGGCCCTCCGGGATCGCTGAGGCGTGATTCTCCAGGTCGGACGCGCCGTCCCCACCACACCCTGGGACCTCGTCCTCACCTCTAGTCGCGAGACCAAGGTCGTCCTTGCGGTTCTCGTCGTTTTCTCGGTGGTGTCGTGGTACCTGATCTTCCTGAAAGCATGGCAGTTTCGGCGGCTCCGCCAGCACGCCGATCGCTTCATGAATGAGATCGAAAAGGCGGCGCGGTTGGACGACGCGTACCGCGCCGCGATGCGTCTGCCGGCGTCGCCCTACAACCGCCTGATGCGCGAGGCGGTGCACTTCTTCTCCGAGCTCAGGCCGGGCGGCCTCAAGGCGGAGGGATCGGCGTCCGCCGCCCGAGCCACCCTCACCACCACGCAGCTCGAAGCCCTGCGGATGGTACTCGCCAAGGAGGTGGCCGCCGAGCGCGACGCGGCCGCGCGCTTCATTCCATGGCTTGCGACGTTCGGCTCGGTGAGCCCGCTGCTCGGACTGCTGGGTACCGTGCTCGGCGTGATGGACGCGTTCATCGGAATCGCGGTCGGCGGCTCCGGGAACATCGCGGCCGTGGCGCCCGGGGTGGCGGAGGCCCTTGTGACGACCGTGATGGGACTCGCCGTCGCAGTTCCATCGGTAATGGCCTACAACATCTTGGTGAGCCGCCTCGGCCTGTTCGCCGGGGAGCTGGAGGGCTTTGCTCAAGAGATCATCGGGACCATGGCGCGCGAGGGGTGGCTGTAGTGGCGGGGCTCGTTGGCGGAAGCGGCGGGCTGCGCGGGCACGGGGAGCTGCCGCTCAATGCCGACATCAACGTCACGTCCCTCGTCGATGTCGCCTTCGTGCTGTTGATCATCTTCATGATCACGGCGCCGATCATGCAGGGCGGGGTCGACGTCCAGCTCCCGCGCGCAGAGGCGCGCCCGCTCGAGCCCAAACAGGGCCTCGTCGTCACGGTCGACCGCGACGGCAAGATCTACGTCGATCAGGCCCCGCTGTCCTATGAAGACTTCCGCGCCACCTTCCCCGCTTTCGTGCGAACCAAACATCCCACAGGGGTGTACCTCCGAGCCGATGGCAGCGTGCCATACGCGACGGTGGTCCAGGTTCTCGCGGCGATCCGCGCGGCTGGTGTGACCGACGTGGGGCTGGTCGCGGAGCCGGAGGCGGCCGGGCCGTGAGACGGCGCCGCCAGCTGGCTGGCAGCGCGGGCGTCGGTGTGGCGGGCAGCGTGCTGGTGCATGGGATCGCCATGCTGTTCTTGTTCAGCTCGGGCGGTGCCGCCCATCTCGCGCCACCGGTGTATCGGGTGCAGCTCGTGGCAGCCCCTGAGCCCGAGCCCGGGGCCCGGAGAGCCCCCGACGTGGTGCAGCGCCCCGCCGCGGAAATCACCGCGCCGGCGGCAAAGCCAAAGCCCCAGCCCCAGAACACGGCGGCCCATGCAGCACCGCCGCCGGTGGCGGATGCGACCCCGCGCGAAGCCGCACCGCGGACGACCGCGGCAGCGGCGCCGCTCCGCGGGGAGACGCCCTCGACGGGCCGGGATCGGCTCACCGTGAACACGGCCGGGCTGGAGTTCCCGTTCCCGGAGTACCTGCAGAACGTCGTGACGCAGATGGCTCAGCGCTGGCAGCGTCCGCTCGACGCGCGGCCACTCGATGCGGAGGTCTCGTTCATGATTCACCGGGACGGCTCGGTCACGGGTCTGCAATTCGTGAAGCGATCGGGGAGCTTCGAGTTTGATCTCGAAGCCCAGGGCGCGGTCGAGGCCGCGAGCCGGTTCAAGGCGTTCGGACCGCTCCCGGGCGGTTGGGACTCCGACATCCTGTTCGTGCGATTTTGCTTCTGCGCGGAGCGTCCATAGTGGCGGGTGGAGCCCCCGGGCTTCGGCGCGCGGTCGTGGGCTGCATCGGCGTGGCCCTGGTCACCCTATGGTCCCGCCCGCTGTACGCCCAGGATACGACGGCCGTGGACCGCGGCGTGCGGATCGGGATTTACTACCAGCCTGGCGTCCGGCCCGGCATCGTGCTGCTCCCCGACCGCCAGGAGGCGCTCGATTCAGCACGCGTCGTCCTCGCCCGCGACCTCGACTACAGCGATCGGTTCGAGATCATCACGCTCCCGGGCGGCGACTCGATTCACGTTGCGACGGCGCCGCCGAGGACCGGCAGCCCTCCGGGGGCGGGCACGCATTCCCCGCCGGGCATCGACCCTGCATCCCTCAACTACCCGCTCTATCAGGCCCTCGGGGCCGACTTCGCGATCGGCCTCTCGGTGGCGGGCGACTCGACGGCGATTACGGTGCACGATGTGACCGTCGGCGCCGTACGCCGCACCCTCAAAGCGCGCCTCCCGCCTGTAGCCGACCCATCGTTCCGCATGAGCGTGCACCGGCTGGCCGACCGGGTCGTGGACGTCGCGCTCGGGGCGCCGGGCGTTGCCGCCACCCGCATCCTCTTCGTCATGAACGGGAAGCTCTACCGGATCGATCAGGACGGCGCGGCATTGACAGAGGTCCGTTCCGCGGGTGATCGGGGGATTCTGTCACCTGCATGGGACCGTGACGGCCGCCGCTTCGCGTACATGGAGTTCGTGGGGGGGCACGGGCAGCTGTTTCTGCAGGACGGCGCCACCGGTCAGCGACGCGCGCTGACCAATGGGGCGACACTGGACTTCA
>Ga0335085_10008867_pt1 | contig 15256 bp, 18 predicted proteins | sample Lox_Sample_45_FD_206712 | JGI IMG/M metagenome (GOLD analysis project Ga0335085, IMG submission 206712) | Soil microbial communities from Loxahatchee National Wildlife Refuge, Florida, United States - Lox_Sample_4.5 | ecosystem: Environmental > Terrestrial > Soil > Wetlands | place: USA... | reverse complement strand
GCATGGGCGGGCAGGGTGCTTCCCCGGCAGACCAGTTTACGGTCTGGAATCGAGGGTCAGAGCAGCCGCAGACAGCCATGCGGCGACGATCAGCGGCAGGATCGCAGCAGCGGGCGCGGTCAGGGCCGTGGCGGCGAGCAGCGCCGCTCCGTAGCCCGCCGCAACCCAGGGGCCGCGGTGGCGGAGCAGGGGGAGGACGACGGCTGCTGCGGCCAGGATGAGCGCTTCGGCGAGCAGCGCGGGGTGGGCTCCGAGCTGGCCGATCAGGGCGTGCGCGACCGCGGTCGGGCGCCTCGACCCGTCGATTCCGAGCCCGAGCGGCGGCGCCGACAGCTCGAACGGCAGGCGGACGTGCCGGAGCCCGGCGACCAGCCCGGCGAGGAGCACCGCGCCGGCGGCCTGGGCGGCCCGCCGGAAGCTGCCGCGCGCGCACTGGGCGGCGAGCGGGATCAGGCCGAGGGCGGCGACCGGCGCCAGCAGCGGCCCGACGACGAGCAGGAGGCCCGCGCGGGCATCGCGCCAGGTGAGCACGATCCAGGCGGCCGCGACGAGCGCGTAGAGGAGGGCGAGCCCGGACGAGATGTTGGCGAGCGGGAAGAACAGCGCGGCGAGCGCCGTGACCAGCCCGAGCCGCGGCCCGGCGAAGGTCGCGCCGGCGGCCAGCGCGCCCAGGCCGAGCGACCAGCCGGGCGGATAGAACGAGAGCCTCGAGGTCGCCCAGCCGACGGCGATGCCGGCCGCGGCCGCCGGGAGGATGCGCTCGAGCAGCACGGCGCGGCGGTCGATCGGGGGCGCGGCGGGCTTTGCGCCCTTTCGCTTGCGCCGCCGGGCGGGCAGGGAGCGCAGCTCGGCCGCCAGCCGGGCAGCGGACGGCCGCCGCTCGGGGTTGAGCACCAGGGCGCCGGTGACCGTCTGAAGGATCCCGGCGGGGAGGTCGGGGCGCAGCGACTCGAGCGGAGGCGCGCCCAGCTCGATCCGCCGGGTCGTCTCGTTCAGGTCCCCGTGCCAGAACGGATGCTCGCCCGCCAGCGATTCCCAGAGCAGGACGCCGACCGCCCACACGTCGGCGGCCGCGGTTGCCACGGCGCCGCGCAGCCGCTCCGGGGAGATGTAGGCGAGCGTGCCCGGGACGTCGCCGAGTGCGGTGAGCGTGTCGAACTCGGCCATCTGGGCGAGCCCGAAGTCGAGCAGCCGGATGTCGATCGAGTCGGTTTCCGCGATCAGCACGTTCGACGGCTTGACGTCGCGGTGCACGATTCCGCGGCCGTGCGCGTGGGCGAGCGCGTCGCAGACCTGGGCCGCCACCTCGATCGCCGCCCGGTCGTCGAGCTCGCCCGACCGCATCGCCTCGCGCAGCGTGCGGCCCGGGACGTACTCGTAGGTGATGTACACGTGCGACGAGTCGTGCGCGAGCGAGCGGATCCGCTGGCAGCGCGGATGGCGAAGCGCTGCCGCCGCTCTCGCCTCGCGCTCGGCCCGGTAGCCGGCCTTGCCCTCCCGGGCGACGATCTTCAGCGCGACGTCGAGCCCGGAGCGCTCGTCCCGGGCCAGCCAGACATGGCCCATTCCGCCGGAGCCGAGGGGCCGGACCGGCCGGTAGCGGCCGAGAAAGAGGTCGTTCGCGAACGCGGCCTGGGACACGTACAGGGGCTTACACCGCGGACCGGGCGACTCCTCCACCCGGTCGTTTCCGACCGCGAAGCCCTGTACCCTCGGGGGGTCGATGGGCCCCACCGACGACGACATCCATTTCGACTTCTTCGAGGACGAGCCCGCCACCACCGAGGTCCAGCAGCAACCGACGAAGAGCAGGCTCCCGCGGCGCGGCGGCAGCGGGCCCCGCCGGCCGTCGGTCCCTCACCGCAGCCTCGCGCCGCTCCTGCGCCTCGGCGCGCTCGTCGTCGGCCTGGTCGTCCTCCTGGTCGTCTTCGGCCTGCTGCTGCAGTCGTGCGCGTCGACGTCGAAGCACGACACCTACGCGCACTACATGGACAAGGTCTCCGTGATCGCGAAGAGCTCGGCCGACAACGGCGCGGCCGTCACGAACGCGCTCGTCACGCCGGGGATCAAGGCGTCGGAGCTGAGCCAGAAGCTCTCGGGGATCGCCGAGCAGGAGCGCCAGAACGTGGCAGCCGCCCAGGACCTCGACCCGCCGGGAACCCTGCGCGACGAGAACGGGCACATGATCGAGTCGCTGCAGCTCCGCGTCAGCGGCACCCAGGGGCTCGCGAACGCCTTCGCCAAGACGACCGCCGCGACGAAGCCGAGCGAGGAGGCGTCGATCCTCTCCGCGCAGGGGAACCGCCTCATCGCGAGCGATGTCGTCTGGGAGGACCTGTTCCGCGTCCCGTCGCTCGCCGAGCTGAAGGAGCAGGGAGTGGTCGGCGTCCCGGTCCCGCCGTCGAAGTTCGTCACCGATCCCGACCTGCTCGGCACGTCGTCGATGGCGGCGCTGCTCAACCGCATCAACTCGTCCGGCTCGGGCTCGACGCCGACCGGCCTGCACGGGACGAACATCGTGCAGACGAAGGCGCTGCCGTCGGGCCTCGTGCTCTCGCAGACGGCGCAGAACACGATCAACGGCGTCAGCACGAACCTCGCGTTTGCCGTCACGATCGAGGACTCCGGCAACTTCCAGGAGGCCGGGATCAAGGTCACGCTGACGATCCAGCAGAAGAACCCGATCGTGAAGACCCAGACGATCGACCTCATCAACCCGCAGCAGCAGAAGACGCTCACGTTCTCGAACCTCGGCGAGGTGACGTTCGCGATCCCGGCGCACGTCAACGTCGACGTGAAGCCCGTCCCGGGCGAGACGAGGGTCGACAACAACAGGGCCAGCTACCCCGTCATCTTCTCGCTGGGCTAGGGGTTTGAGCGTCTCGGCTTCAACCGCGCTCGTCGTTGCGATCGCCGGGCTCGCCGTCGGCGTGGTGTCGCTCTCCCTCGCGTGGTGGGGGATGGTGCGCGTCCGGCGGGTGCGCGACGCGCAGCGGCTGATGCTGGGCGGCGGCCGCCGCGACCTGGTCGAGTTCGCGGTGACGCTGCAGGGGCGGGTCGACGACCTGCACCGCGCGGTCGACGAGGTCGCCGCCGGGCTGCAGCGGGTCGACCGCCGCGTCGACGGGGTCGTCGCGAAGAGCTCGATCGTCCGCTACGACGCCTACGAGAACACGGGCGGCCACCAGTCGGCGTCGCTCGCGCTGCTCGACTCGGCGCGCACCGGCGTCGTGGTGACCGCGATCCAGGGGCGCGACTACGCGCGGATCTACATGAAGGAGCTCGACCGTGGGCGCGCGTCGGTCGACCTGTCGCCGGAGGAGGCGGAGGCGGTCGAGCGTGCGATGAGCCGCTGACCCTGTTTGCAAGCGGTCTTCGCGGCCGCTTCGTCCGGTACATTGCGCCCAGGGTGCAGCAGGTTCTGGTCCTGAATGCGAGCTACGAGCCCCTGAACGTGTGCTCCGTTCGCCGCGCCCACGTGCTGATCTTCAAGGGAAAAGCGGAGGTCGTCGAACAGCTCGACCGACCACTTCGCTCGGCCAGCGACACGTTCCGCTGGCCGCATGTCATCCGGCTCGTGCAATACGTCCGCGTCCCGCGGCTCGTGCAGCGCAAGATCTCGCGCCGCGCGCTGTTCGCGCGTGACGGCTGGCGCTGCGTCTACTGCGGGTCGACCGGCGGGCGGCTCACGCTCGACCACGTGATCCCGCGGTCGCGCGGCGGCGACTCGACGTGGGAGAACGTCGTGACCTCGTGCTCGCCCTGCAACCTGCGGAAGGGCAACCGCCTGCCCGACGAGGTGCAGATGGTCCCGGCGCGGCACCCGCGCCAGCCTGCGCCCGTGCTGTTCATCCGGCTGGCCACGCCGAAGATCCCGGATCGCTGGGAGCAATACCTCGCGCCCTATGCGACGTCGACGCTCGGCGCCGTCGCGTAGAGGGCTTGTAACAGACTGTTACTTGGGCTGGCCCCGTTCGACCGGGAGGTCCGGCCGCCGCTCCCACTCCGACCAGGATCCCGGATACAGCCGTCCGTCCCGGCCCGCGAGGTGCAGGCGGTGGAGCGGGACGCACGCGGTCACCCCGGAGCCGCAGTAGGCGACGAGCTCGCCCTCGGGCAGCGGCGGGAGCGGCTCGTTCCAGGGCGCGTTCACCGCGCCGGGGATCCGCCCCGGCACGCGGTCGGTCGGATTCGGCTCTCCGCGCCACCGCGAAGCGATGCGCGCGTCGACGACGACCAGCTCCGCGTGGCGCGCGGCGAGCTCGTCGAGCGAGACCGTGTCGTCCGTGCGCTCGCGCGCCGTGAACGTCGCCGGGGCGATCCGCTCGAGGCCGGCCTGCAGCGCGCCGTGCCAGGCGTCGAGGTCGATCACGGCGCAGTCGTCGTGCCCGAAGTGGCGCAGCAGCCACCACAGCCGTTCGGCGCCGCCGAGCGATCCGTAGGCGACGACGAAGGTCCCCGGCCCGATCCCGGCCGCTCCCGCGGCGGCCGCGAACCGCTCGGGCGTCGGCAGCGGGTGCCGGCCCGCAGGCCCGGGCGGCGACGAAAGGTCGCGCTCGACGTCGAGGAACGCGGCGCCCGGGATGTGGCCTTCCTCGTGGGCGCGGCGCCCGTGGCCGGGGTCGTCCAGCGCCCAGCGGCAGTCGACGAAGCGGTAGTCCACTGTGACATCTGACCACGCGGCGGCGTATCGAGGGCATGAGACGCATTCTCTTTCTCTCTCTTTCGGCCGCCGCGGTGCTGTTTGCCGTCGCCGCGGTCGCGGGCGTCGGCCGGCCCGATCCGGCGAGCGGCGCTGCCGCGCAGGCGCAGCCCAGCGTGGTCACGACGACCGGCCACGGCGACGTCACGGCGGTGCCCGACGAGGCCGTGGTCTCGGCCGGGGTCAACACGCACGCCGCGACCGCGGCCGCCGCGCTCGCGCAGAACGCGCAGACCATGCAGCAGGTGATCGCGGCGTTGAAGAGCGCGCGCGGCTCGGATCTCCAGACGCAGGAGGTCTCGCTCGATCCGCAGACCGACGATCAAGGGGCGGTCACCGGGTACGCCGCACAGGACACCGTCAGCGCGAAGGCCAGGATCGCGGATGCCGGTGCGCTGATCGACGCGGCGGTCGGGGCAGGGGCGAACACGGTCGACGGGCCGAGCCTCGACGTCTCCGACTCGGACGCGCTCTACCGCTCGGCGCTTCAGAAGGCGATGGCCGACGCGCGCGCCAAGGCGCAGGCGCTCGCTCGGGCCGGTGGGTTCACGGTCGGGCCGGTGTACTCGGTGACCGAGGGCAGCCAGGCGCCTCCGCCGGTCGTCTACCCGGCGGCGACTGCGAGCGGGGCGGCGTCGACGCCCGTCGAGCCGGGAACGCAGGACGTGACGGCCGACGTGACCGTCTCGTTCCAGATCCGCTGAGGCCTACACTCGCCGTGTGAGCGACGTCGTCTTCGTCGAGATCCCCTCGGGCTCCCGCAACAAGTACGAATGGGACGAGGAGCTCGGGGGGATCGCGCTCGACCGCCGCCTGTTCACGTCGATGTCGTACCCGGCCGACTACGGCTTCCTCGAGGGAACGCTGGCGGCGGACGGGGATCCGCTCGACGCGATCGTCCTCGTCGGCGAGCCGACGTTCCCGGGCTGCCGGATCCGCGTCCGCGTCGTCGGCGTGTTCCACATGGCCGACGAGAAGGGCGAGGACGAGAAGCTGATCTGCGTGCCGCTGCACGATCCACAGTGGAGCGTCGTGTCCGACATCCACGACGTGCCGGCGCAGCTTCGGAACGAGATCGAGCACTTCTTCCAGGTGTACAAGGACCTCGAGGACTCGAAGCACACCGAGACGCGGGGCTTCGGCAACCGCGACGACGCCGAGAACGTGATCGCCGAGGCGCGCCGCCGCGCCGGCTGACGAATTTCTTGCGCATCGCGAGGGTGTCGCCTATCGTGGAGCGCGACATGTTCGGGATCGCCACGACGGATGTGACACCTCTCCGCTGACTGCGGCAGAGGTGCGTCCCCGTCCGGCTTTTCTTCCACGCGATCCAAGGAGCATGAGTGCAAGACCAGGCAGTTGTCGTCTCGGACCTTCGGAAGGTCTTCAACCGTAGAAAGGGAGTCTTCGGCCGGCGCCGCAGCCGGGCGGCGCTGAACGGCGTCTCGTTCACGATGGAGCGCGGCGAGTGCGTCGCGATCCTGGGACAGAACGGCTCGGGCAAGTCGACGCTCGTGCGGCTGCTCTCGACGCTGCTCCTGCCCGACGGCGGCCAGGCGGCGATCTTCGGCCACGACGTGTTCTCGGACGAGCGCGCGGTTCGCCGGCTGGTCAACCGCGTCTCCGTCGAGGCGAGCTTCTTCAAGAAGATGAGCGCGGCGGAGAACCTCGCGTACGCGGCGCGGTTCTACGGGATGACGCCGCACGAGACACGCGAGCTGATCCCGCTCATCCTGGAGCGGGTCGGGTTCCCGCCGAGCCGGCGCGGCGAGGCGATGGAGAACCTCTCGCGCGGGATGCAGCAGAAGGTCGCGCTCGCCCGGGCGCTGCTGACGTCGCCGGTCCTGCTGCTCCTGGACGAGCCGACCACCGGGCTCGATCCCCGTTCACGCGCGGAGGTGCAGGCGTTCATCCGCGAGATCCGGCAGCGGCACGACTCGACGATCCTGCTCTGCACGCACGACATGAAGGAGGCCGAGGAGCTCGCCGACCGGATCGGGCTGCTCGACCGCGGCGAGCTCCTGTTCCTCGAGCCGGCCGGGGAGGTCAAGGCGCGGTACGCCGTGGAGACGCTCGAGGACGCGTTCTTCGCCGCCACCGGACGGGAGTTCGAGGACGAGAAGACCGAGGAGGACGAGGAGAGGGAGGTGTTCGCGTAATGGCATCCGCCGAACTGACCTTTACGCGCAGGCGCGTGCTCCGCGACGAGCTCGTCGGCCTCTACGGGGTCGTCGAGCGCAACGTGTACCTGACCAAGCGCTACCTGCTGTGGGACCTCGCGTTCCTGGTCTGGACGATCGCCAACACCCTGACGATCGTCTTCATCGCGCGCGGGGTCGGCGTCTCGCCGGCCGAGCAGAACCAGCTCGAGATGCAGCTGCTCGTCGGCGGCGTGATCTGGGCGTTCCTGGGGATCATCTTCGAGATCGTCACGGAGACCGTCGCGTGGGAGCGCTGGGAGGGGACGATCGAGTACACGTTCATGGCGCCGCTCTCGCGTCCGGTCCACCTGATCGGGATGGGCCTCTACGCGGTCATGTACGGGCTCGTGCGCGCGGCGGCGGTGTTCGTGGCCGTGGTCGCGTTCATCGGCATCCACGTGCCGAACGCGAACTACCCGGCGGCGGTCGCGCTGCTCGCGATCGCGTCGGTCTCGTTCATCGGCGTCGGGATGATGACGGCCGTCCTGCCGCTGATCTCTCCGGAGAAGGGCACGCAGCTCGGCTTCGTCGCGCAGGGCCTGATGCTCGTCGTCTCGGGCGTCTACTACCCGGTGAGCGTCCTGCCCGACTGGATGCAGTGGATCTCGAAGATCTCGCCCGCGACGTACGCGCTGCGCGGCTGCCGCGCGTCGATCATCGACGGCGCCGGCCTCGCCTGGGTCGACGTCTGGCCGCTGCTCCTGATCGGTGTCGTCTCGATCCCGCTCGGCCTGCTCGTCTTCCGGTCGGGGGAGCGCTACGCGAAGCGGAACGGAAAGCTGAAGCGGTCGGGATGATCGAGCTCCGCCGCGTCGAGTCGGCGACCGACCTCGGGACGTGGGCCCGCATCAAGAGCACGGTCGTTCCGAACGAGCCCGTGACGACCGACCAGCTCGAGCGGACGGCCGAGCGCGGCCGTCTGCTCCTGCTGGCGTCGCTCGACGGGACGGACGCCGGCTGTGGCATCGGTGCGCTCTCGAACTTCGGCGGCCGGGCGTTCTGCGCCGCCCGCGTGCTCGCGCCGTACCGGCGCCGCGGCGTGGGAACGGCGCTCTTCCGGGCATTGGCCGACCACGGCCGGGCGCTCGGCAGGGAAGGCGTGAACGCGTTCGTCGATGCGGACGACGACGCGGCGATCGCCTTCGCATCTGCCTTCGGCCTCGAGGAGACCGACTACCAGCTCGAGCAGCTCCGTGGGGTGTTGCCCGACGAGGAGGCTCCGGCGCCGCCCGGCGGCGTCGAGCTGGTCTCGCTGGTCGGCCGACGCGAGGAGCTGCTCCGGGCCGCATGGGACTCGGTCGCGGTCGAGGGCTACGACGACATGCCGCTCCCCGGGCCGGTCTCCTACCCGTTCGAGACGTGGCTGCGCGAGGAGGCGACCCGCCCGGACGGGTCGTTCGTCGCGGTGGAGAACGGGGAGATCGTCGGTTATGCGGGCCTGATCGAGCACGCCAACGGGCCCGCGAGCGCCGAGCACGGGCTGACGGCCGTGCGGCGGGACCACCGGCGCCGGGGGATCGGGCGCGCCCTGAAGCAGGCGCAGCTCCACTGGGCGGCGGGAGCCGGCGTGCTGGAGCTGGTCACCTGGACGCAGCGGGGGAACGAGGCGATGCAGGCCCTGAACGGGAGTCTCGGCTACCGCGACGTGTCGAAGGTGCTGACGATGCAGGGCCCGCTGCCGTGAGGGCTTGACGGCCGACCGCCGCCGCCGCTACGTTCTGGAGGTGCCGCCCCGATGGGCGGCGCTGGGCGATGAGGCCTGAGGACTCGTGGAGTCCTTGGGCCTTTTGTCGTTCCTGGGCTCGATCACGACCACGAAACGGGAGAGACGGTGACCAAGTACAAGCTCGAATACATCTGGCTCGACGGGTACGAGCCGACGCCGAACCTGCGCAGCAAGACCAAGGTCAAGGCCTTCGACGCGTTCCCGCGCGTCGAGGAGATCCCGCTCTGGGGCTTCGACGGAAGCTCGACGCGCCAGGCCGAGGGGAGCGACTCCGACTGCCTCCTGCAGCCGGTGGCGGTCTTCCCGGACCCGGCCCGCCGTGACGGCGCCCTCGTGATGTGCGAGGTCATGCTCCCGGACGGGACGCCGCATCCGAGCAATGTCCGCGCGACGATCGAGGACGACCCGGGCACCTGGTTCGGCTTCGAGCAGGAGTACTTCCTGTACCGCGACGGCCGCCCGCTCGGGTTCCCGGCCGAGGGGTTCCCTCTGCCGCAGGGCGAGTACTACACCGGGGTCGGCTACACGAACGTCGGCGACGTCGCCCGCGAGATCGTCGACGCGCACATCGATCTCTGCATCGACGCCGGCCTGAGCCACGAGGGCATCAACGCCGAGGTCGCGAAGGGCCAGTGGGAGTTCCAGATCTTCGGCAAGGGCTCGAAGCGCGCCGCCGACGAGCTCTGGATCGCCCGCTACCTGCTCCTGCGCCTGTGCGAGCGCTACGGCGTGGACGTCAACTTCCATCCCAAGCCGCTGGGCGTCGAGCTCGACTGGAACGGGTCGGGGCTGCACACGAACTTCTCGTCCGAGCACATGCGGGAGGTCGGCGGCAAGAACTACTTCCTCGAGCTGATGGCTGCTTTCGACGAGTACAAGGACGAGCACATCGCGGTCTACGGGCCCGACAACCACATGCGCCTCACGGGCCTGCACGAGACGCAGTCGATCGACCGGTTCAACTATGGCGTCGCCGACCGCGGCGCGTCGATCCGCGTGCCACACGCCTTCGTCGCGAACGGCTACCGCGGGTATCTCGAGGACCGCCGCCCGAACTCGCTCGGGGATCCTTACCGGATCACAGGGCGTATCGTGGAGACGATCGGGAAGGTGCCGACGGGCGTCGAGGCCACCGAGCCTCTGGCGGTCCAGGCGGCGTAGCACGGGCTGTCTTCGAGGAGAGGAGCGGTGAGCAGATGGCGATGATTGAGAGCAAGTTCCGGGCGACGTCCGACCCGGCCGCCCGGAAGTCGGTGCTCGACGATGTGAAGAAGCAGCGTGTCGAGAACGTCCTGTTCTGGTTCTCCGACATCGAGGGGCACCTGAAGAGCTTCGCGATCACGCCTGCGGAGATCGAGGACGCGCTGAACGACGGGATGGGCTTCGACGGCTCGTCGATCACCGGGTTCAACGCGATCGAGGAGTCGGACATGGTCGCGATCCCCGATCCCTCGACCTACCGGCTCATGCCCGCGCGCACCGGCGAGGCCCGCGTCGCCCGGATGATCTGCGACGTCGTCACTCCCGACGGCGACCCGTACGAGGGCGATCCGCGGCACGTGCTCAGGCGGGCGATCGAGCGCATGCAGTCGATGGGCTTCGACACGTTCAACGTCGGCCCCGAGCTCGAGTACTTCCTCTTCCGCGACAAGAGCGGCACGGAGACGCTCGACGAAGGCGGGTACTTCGCGATGACGGCGCTCGACGCCGCCACCGAGCTCCGCAACGAGACGATCCGGGCGCTGGAGGAGATGGGGATCGGGATCGAGTACCACCACCACGAGGTCGCGCCCTCCCAGCACGAGATCGACATGCGCTATGCCTCGGCGCTCGACATGGCCGACCAGACGCTGACCTACCGGCTGGTCGTCAAGGAGGTTGCCGCGAAGAACGGCGTCTATGCGACCTTCATGCCGAAGCCGCTGTTCGGCGAGAACGGCTCCGGGATGCATACGCACATGTCCCTCTTCACCGACGGGCGCAACCAGTTCTTCGCCGGGGACGACTCCTATCACCTCTCGGAGACGGGCAAGCAGTTCATCGCCGGGCTGCTGCGCCACGCACGCGAGATCTCGGCCGTCTTCGCCCAGTGGGTGAACTCGTACAAGCGCCTCGTGCCGGGCTACGAGGCGCCCGTCTACGTCGCGTGGTCGCAGCGCAACCGGTCGGCGCTCATCCGCATCCCGCTGTACAAGCCGGGCTCGGAGCAGGCGACCAGGGCGGAGATCCGCTGCCCGGACCCCTCCTGCAACCCGTACCTCACCTTCGCGGCGCTCCTCCACGCCGGGCTCGAGGGCATCGAGAAGGGCTACGAGCTCGAGGATCCGATGGAGACCAACCTCTACCACCTGACGGCGGAACAGCGGCGCGAGCGCGGGATCGTGTCGCTCCCGGAGACGCTCGGCGAGGCGATCGACGAGTTCGCGGGCTCCGATCTGATGCGCCGGGCCTTCGGCGCGCACATCTTCGACAACTACGTGACGCTCAAGCGCAAGGAGTGGGACGAGTACCGGGTGCAGCTCACCCAGTGGGAGCTCGACCGCTACCTCGGCGTCCTCTAGGAGCCGGGCAAAACCTATCCTGGTCCCGGCTTGGCGAGGCCGGGGCCAGGCGCTACGCTCGAAAGACCCAGCGCGGTTTGACCCGCCGCGCTGCTGGCGGCAGATCGCGGGGCGTCGGATTCCGGCGCCCTGTGGTCTTTTAGAGGGCCGGTTAGAGGAAGGTGCGGATCGACTCGCGCTCGACCCGGAGGCCGATCACGCGGGAGCTGGAGTCGATCTGCTCGATCGACTCGGCCGGCACGAGGCGGCGCCGGCGGGCGAGCCAGCCGGAGCGGACGGAGAGCGCGTCGGGCTCCTCGGGGGAGGTGCCGTACATCGGGCACTCGACCCGGCCGACGATCCGGCCCCTGGCGTCCGCCACGAGGAACCCGGCGGTGCGGCGGAGGTCGACGGCGAGCGCACTCACGGTTGGTGACGCTATTCCCCGTTTACGAGGAAACTCCCCCTCGGGCGGTAAAGGTTCTGTAAGCGGCCGTGGCTGTCTACGACCACTTGCCGGACATCGCCAGCCAGGCGAAGGCCAGCATGACCAGGTAGATCCCGGTCAGGGCGCCAACGACGCGGCCCGCGATCGTGCTCCCGGCGCGCTCCCACCAGAAGGCGACGCCGGACGTGACCAGGAGGACGAGCAGGCCGGCGTCGGCGACGATGAACCCGATCCCGACCCAGTCCGGGTCGTGCCCGCCGGAGCCGAACTCCTTCGAGTAGATCAACTGGGCGCCCACCCGCATCACGATCCAGGCGGGGATGGCGAGGATCAGGAGCGTGCGGAACGCCGCGCGCCGGAGCACGGCCACCTCCGGCCGCTTCCAGGCGGCGATCGTGAGAACGAACACGGCGAGCATCGCGCCGACGAGCGTCATCGCCCCGAGCACGTGCAGGAAGAGCGGCCAGAACGGGCGGCTGTAGCCGAGCAGGGTCACGCGCCCGGCTTCCAGATCATGTCGACGAGGAGGAGCAGGGTCGCGAGCCCCGCGAGCCACGACATCGCGTTGCCGCGCGGGTCGCGCAGGATCGTGCGCAGCTCGTCGTCCGGCGTGTCGCCCTGCGCGGCGAGCCGCTCCGCGAGTACCCTCGCCCGCTCCTGGTGCTTGCCGCCTGCTCCGCCGAGCGCGCCCGCCAGCAGCCAGAGCACGATCGCGGCGAGGATCCAGAAGCTCCAGAAGTCGAAATGGAGCTCGTGCACGAGCCAGAGGCCGAAGACGAGCGTCCCGATCGATCCGATCGCGATCACGGGCAGGACGGTGCGGATCAGGCGCAGGAACAGGGCTGTCTCGCTGGGTCGCGCGGCGCGCTGCGAGAGCACGTTCAGCACGCCGGCGGCGATCGATCCGCCGACGAGGAAGAAGGCCGCGGTGATGTGGAACATCAACAGCCACTGGGCGGTGCTCACGACCAGAGCCTAGTCTGAGCAGATCGAGACCCGCGACCGGCACCTGAAGCTGCTCACCGGCACGATCGAGGCCGTCAACTCGACGCTCGACCTGCAGGAGGTGCTGTCGCAGGTCGCGACCAACGTCGCAGCGGCGCTCGAGGCCGACGCGTGCTTCGTCTATCTCTACGACGAGCACGCCGACGAGCTCGTGCTGCGCGCGACGCACGGGTCGTTGATCGACGAGCTGACGCGGCGGCCGCGCATGCGCCCCGGCGAGGGCATCACCGGTTCTGCCGCCGCGGCGCGTGCGCCGGTGATGATCGAGTCGCAGGCGCACCTCGATCCGAGGTTCAAGCACTTCCCGAACCTCGCCGAGGACGAGTACGAGTCGATCCTCGCCGTCCCGATCCTCACGCGCGACGGGACGCTCGAAGGCGCGCTGAACGTGCGGACGCGCGAGCCGCGGGCGTTCGTCGACGACGAGGTCGAGCTGCTGCTCGCGATCGCGGCGCAGGTCGCGCAGTCGATCGAGCACGCGAAGCTCTATGCGGAGGCGCAGCGTCGCGTCCACGAGCTCGAGGCGCTCGCGCGGATCTCCGAGGCGGTCTCGAACTCGCTCTACCTGGAGGAGTCGCTCGAGGCGATCGTCAAGACGACGATGGACGCCCTGCACGCGACCGGCGCTGCGCTCGTGCTCGACGACGGGCGGATCGCCTGGCCGGAGGGCGTTGCGAGCACGCATGCGATCAGGCAGCCGCTGCGCTGGCGCAGCCGTCAGATCGGTGAGCTCGTCGCCGACCGCGAGACGCCGTTCTCGGCCGCCGACCGCGAGCTCCTCGCATCGATCGCGACGCATGCGGCGGTCGCGCTCGAGCATGGGCGGGCGGTGCTGCGCGGTGTGCTCGCCCAGGAGATCCACCATCGCGTCAAGAACAACCTGCAGACGGTGGCGTCGCTGCTGCGGCTGCAGGCCCGCGCCGCCGAGACCACCGATCCGCGCGAGGCGCTCGAGCACTCGGTGAACCGGATCCTCGCGATCGCGGCCGTCCACGAGCTGCTCACCGAGCGGCGCGACGAGGAGGTCGACCTCGCCGACCTGATCGGGCGGCTCCGGGCGATGCTCGTGCAGGGCGTCGGGGGCGGCAAGGAGGTCACGGCCGAGCTCGAGCCCGTCGAGCTCCCGGGCGCCCGTGCCACCGCGCTCGCGCTCGTCTTCGCCGAGCTCTTGCAGAACGCGCTCGAGCACGGCGGCAGCCGGATCCGGGTGGAGCTGCACCGGCGCGGCCGCGACGTCGAGCTCGCGATCGACGACGACGGGACGGGCGGCGTCGACGACGGACGCGCCGGCACGGGCCTCTCGATCGTCAGTGCGCTGGTTCGCGACGAGCTTCGCGGAACGCTCGATCTGCGCTCGAACGGGGACGGCACGCGCGCCGCGGTCGTCTTCCCCGAGTAGCGGTCACCGGAGGGCGCGCTGCACCCGCCGCCCGGCGGCGGTCGGGTGGTAGGCCGTCGAGGGCGGCCGCGTTGCGCGAACCTCGCGGCGCACGAGCCCGGCGGCCTCGAGCTCCTGTAGCGCGAGCGCGAGCGCGCGCGGCGTCACGCCGGGGAGTGCCGCGCGCAGCTCCGAGAAGCGGCGCTCGCTGACCAGCTCGGCGAGGACGGGCACCGACCACTTGTGCAGGAGCGTCTCCGGGTCGCCCGCGCCGAGCACGCGGAGCGCGAGCCGCGATGCCGTTCGCCCGCGCGGGGCGAGGACGTACTCGGGGCGCAGCGGGTGTCCGTAGCCGGTGTTGTGGGCGACGTAGCCGAGGTCGACGAGCCGGTCGAGGGCGCGGCGGAGCGACTCGCGTCCCACGCCGAGGCGCCGCTGGAGCTCGACGAAACGTCCCCCGCCGCGCTCGCCGAGGAGCGCAAGCGCGGGCGGTGCCCAGCGGTGATGAAAGAGCTCGATCAAATCCTGCGTTGACATGGAAGTCTAGTAAGTATAAAAATCGCACCAGACAGACGGCAGCGACGAAAGGGAGAGACCGGTGGCGATCGACTACAACACCGACAACTGCGTGATCTCGGTCGGCGTGAGCGACTACGACCGCTCGCTCGCCTGGTACCGGGACGTCCTGGGCTTCGAGATCGTGTACGAGCTTCGGGAGTACGGCTGGTGCGAGCTCAGCACGCCGTTCTCGTTCAACGTCGGGCTCGGCCAGACCGAGACTGTCGAGCACGGCAACATCACGCCGACCTTCGGCGTCCACGACATCGACGCCTCGATTGCCTACCTGCGCGAGCAGGACGTGAAGGTCGAGGACTGGCACGAGGTGCCCGGGATGGTCAGGCTGTCGACGTTCTACGACCCTGACGGGACGCCGTGGATGCTCGCGCAGCTGCTCGACGTGAAGGCCGCGCGCGGTTGAGGGAGTTCGAGTCGTGCCCGCCGCCGGCTGCGCGGTGGCGGTCGTGCGGGGCGGCCGGCCGGCTGTTCGCGGGCGCCGGCGGCCGAGCCACCCCGCCGCGGTCGCAGCCACGAATCGCCGCCGGGCGCCCGCGGCGAGCGAGCGGCAACCCGTCGCCACCGTACGCCCCGCGGGCCCCGTGTGGACGGTTTGGCTCACTCTCGGGACACACTTGGCACGGTCCCGTAGGGGCGGCTGCCGCCGGACATCCCTCCGCCGGCCGTGGCCCCTCCGGGCT
>Ga0335085_10008866_pt1 | contig 15257 bp, 15 predicted proteins | sample Lox_Sample_45_FD_206712 | JGI IMG/M metagenome (GOLD analysis project Ga0335085, IMG submission 206712) | Soil microbial communities from Loxahatchee National Wildlife Refuge, Florida, United States - Lox_Sample_4.5 | ecosystem: Environmental > Terrestrial > Soil > Wetlands | place: USA... | reverse complement strand
ATATGTGCCATCGAATGGCCAGAACGCGCGGCAGGTCAGCTGCCAACGGCTGATCTCGAAGCGACGTTGAAGATCGAAGACGAGGCGCGGCGGGTTGCGCTTCTCGCTCGAACTGGATTGGGAGCGGCATGCCTGCAGCGCGTTCGGACCGCAATGGCCAGGGACCAGGGGGCAACGAGCGCCGGCGCCTGATCCAGGGTGCCGGCGCGCTGGTTCTCACGCTCTCCTCGCTGCAAATCGCACGTGGCGCCGCGCTGGTTGGCGTGCGTGTCTGGCCCGCGCAGGACTACACGCGCCTCACGCTCGAACACGACGCGCCGCTGTCGTTCTCGCACTTCATCGTCAAGGATCCGCTGCGGCTCGTCGTCGACATCGAAGGCCTCGATCTCACTCCGCAGCTGACGGAACTCGTCGGCAAGATCGATGCGAGCGATCCATATATCGCGCTCGTGCGTGTCGGACAGAACCGTCCCAACGTCGTGCGCATGGTGATCGAGCTGAAGGCCGAGGTCACGCCGCAGGTGTTCGAACTCGCGCCGATCGGACAGTATCAATACCGCCTCGTGCTCGATCTGCATCCCAGCGAGCCGCCCGATCCACTGATGGCGCTGCTGCAGCAGCAGCCCCCGAACGCGCGCGATCCGAACACGTCGAAACCGGCGCAGGAACCCGATCTCTCCGTCGCGCCCGCGACGCCGGATCGACGTATCGCCAAGGCGCCGGCGCGCCCCGATCCCGATCTGAAGCGTTATCTAACCGTCGCGATCGATGCCGGCCACGGCGGCGAGGATCCCGGCGCGATCGGCCGCCGCGGCACGCAGGAAAAGGACGTCACCCTCGCGATTGCCCGCCGGCTGACCAGGTTGCTCGAGAGCGATCCGGACGTGCGCCTGCTGCTTACGCGCGACGGCGACTACTTCGTGCCGCTGCCCACGCGCGTTGCCAAGGCGCGCCGTGTCCGGGCCGATCTCTTCGTGTCGATCCACGCCGATGCGTGGATCAAGCCGGACGTGCGCGGTTCGTCCGTCTTCGCACTCTCGGAGCGCGGCGCGACGAGCACCGCCGCGGCGTGGCTCGCCAAGCGCGAGAACGATGCCGATCTGATCGGCGGCGTGAACCTCGGCGCGCACGACGCGGGCATCGCGCGCGTGTTGATCGATCTTTCGACCACCGCGCAGATCAACGACAGCCTGCGCTTCGGCAATGCGGTGCTACGCGAACTCGAGCAGGTCAACACGCTGCACAAGGCGCGTGTCGAGCAGGCCGGCTTCGCGGTCCTCAAGGCGCCCGATATCCCCTCGATCCTGGTCGAGACCGCCTTCATCAGCAATCCCGACGAAGAGAGGCGCCTCAAGGACGACGCGTACCAGGAAAAAATCGCCGCCGCGATCGCCGGCGGCATCCGGGGTTACCTGAAGAGGTATCCGCCGCGCCCGCGCAACCCGATGGGTTAGCGCCAGCACAAATCCCGGCCAACGCCCGCCGGACGGTTAAGCGGCACATTGTCACTCAGGGTAAACGCGCAGGATAAACTCGCGGCGGATCGAACCGTTCAATGGCCGACTCCGCTTCACTGCAGCAGGACCTGTCCCGCGCAGCCCTCGGCGACCGCGCGGCGTTCGAGCGTGTCTATCGCGCAACGAGCGCGCATCTGTTCGGCGTCGCCCTACGTATCTTGAATCGACGCGATCTTGCCGAGGACGCCTTGCAGGAAGCCTTTGTCAACGTTTGGCACAACGCCGGCAGCTACCAGGCGGCAGCGAGCCAGCCGATGACGTGGCTGATTGCGATCGTGCGCAACAAGGCGCTCGATTACCTGCGGGCGGCACAACGGCATGCAGCGGATTCGCTCGACGAGGTCGACGAGGATGGCTCGACCATCGAGGTCGCCGACGAGCGGCCGAATCCGATGCAGCTGCTGATGCAGGCAACCGACGGGCTGCGCATCCGCGGCTGCATGGAGAAGCTCGACGCTTCGCATCGCCAGAGCCTCGCGCTCGCCTACTACCACGGGTTGTCGCACTCCGAGGTGGCAGAGCAGATGCGCGCGCCGCTCGGCAGCGTGAAGGCCTGGGTGAGGCGCGGGCTCGAGCGCCTGAAGAAATGCCTGGAGGCCGCGGGTTAGGACCGCGACTGGAACGAACGTGAAATACGACCAGCCCGAATTGCTCGACAAGCTCGCAGCCGAGTACGTGCTCGGCACGCTGCGCGGGCGTGCGCGCCGGCGCTTCGAGCAGGTGCTGAGCACTCACCAGGCGGCTCAATCGGCCGTGCAGGCGTGGGAAGACAGGCTGGGGCGGCTCGCGTCATCGGTGGCGCCCGTCAAGCCTCCTGATCGCGTCTGGGCGGCGATCGATGCGAAGTTGCGGCCCACACCGCGCGCGAGCGCGAAGAAGCGGGCGGGCTGGCTCGACTGGCTCAAGCCCGTCGCCGGATTCGCGTTCGGCGCCGTGCTGACAGTCGGCCTCGTGTTGAATGATCCGAGCCGATTCGTCTCGGTGGACGAAGTGGCGCAGAGCAAGCAGGCGCTGCCGCAGAGCTACGTCGGACTTCTCGTGAATGAAGCGGGCGAACCAACGCTGCTCGCGAGTTCGACTCGGCAGGGACGACGTCTGACGGTGAAGTTCCTGCGCCCCGTCGATGCGGGTGGCAAGGTGCTGCAACTCTGGGCCTTGCCGAAGGAAGGCGCGCCGTTCCCGGTCGGTGTCGTGACGCCTGCCAAGCCTCCGGCGAGCACGACGCTCGAATTGCGCGATACCTCCGAGAAACTCTTCTCCAACGTGCCGCGCCTCGCGGTTTCCTTCGAAGACGCTCCGGCGGCTCCCGGCACGCTACCCAGCGGCTCGTTCGTGCTCGCCGGACACTGCGTCAAGCTCTGGTAGCGGGGCGCTCAGCGTTGCGGTGATTCGCGTTCGCTGGTGCGGATCGCACCACTTCGGCCTTTCCCGTGCCACGCCAGTTGCGCAACAAGCGCCAGCCAGCGGCGGTCAAAAGTGGCCCTACCACCGCGACGATGCCGACGATCAGGATGATGCTGAGGTTGTCCTTGACGAACGGCACGTTGCCGAAGAGGTAGCCGCCGCCCACCAGCGAGAGCACCCACAACGCGGCGCCGGTCACATTGAAGAACTGGAAGCGCGCGAAATTCATTTCGCCTGCGCCCGCGACGAGCGGCGCGAACGTGCGCACCACCGGTGTGAAGCGCGCGAGCACGAGCGTCTTGCCGCCGTGCTTTTCGTAAAACCTGTGCGTCTTGTTCAGAGCGACCGGATCGATCCAGCCGATGGTGCCGTCGTAGACCTTGTGGCCGAGCCAGTTGCCGATTGCGTAGTTGACCGTGTTGCCCAGCACGGCACCGGCCAGCACGACCGCCATCAACACCCATACGTTCATCGTGCCGGTCGCTGCCAGCGCGCCCGCGACGAACAGCAACGAATCGCCGGGCAGGAACGCCATGAACACGAGCCCGGTTTCCGAAAAGAAGATGCAGAACAGCGTGAAGTAGACCCACCCGCCGTGCTGCCCGGCCAGCGTAGCCAGGAAGCGATCCATCGCGCTGAACAGGTCGCCCCAGTTGATGTCCTGCATCGATCTCGCTCCTTACCGCGCGCGATGTGCGGCAGGCGCAGGCCGACCGCTGGATAGGGCCTGCTGGATCAGGATGGGATGCGCTGCCTCACGCGCCACGGTTGTCTCTGGCGCTGGTGCGCGCGACTACTGGGGAACAGGCCGCGGATCATACGTGAGACGAGCGCCTGTCCACGCGTTGAATAGCGATCGAGGCGGTGCTGGTTTTCCCCTGTTTCATAATCGGCGCATGGCTTCTCTGATTTCCGTACCGGCCGAATCCACGGTCGCAGCCGTGCAGCGCGGCATCCGCATCCTTCCCGATCCGCTCATCAGCCAGATCGCCGCGGGCGAGGTGGTCGAGCGGCCGGCTTCAGTGGTCAAGGAACTCGTCGAGAATGCGCTCGATGCAGGCGCCACGCGCGTGGACGTGCGTCTCGAAGGCGGCGGCATCCGGCGCATCGTCGTCTCCGACGACGGCGCCGGGATCACGCGCGAGGATTTGCCGCTTGCGCTCGCGCGCCACGCAACCAGCAAGATCGCCACGCTCACCGACCTCGAAAACGTGGGCTCGCTGGGCTTTCGCGGCGAGGCCCTTGCATCGATCGCTTCGATCGCGCACGTCACGCTCACCTCGCGTACGGCGCAAGCGCCCAACGCCTTCGCGATCGACGGCGATAGCGGAGCGATCGAGCCTGCGGCCGGCAGCATCGGCACGCGAGTCGAAGTCGCCGACCTGTTTTTCAAGACGCCGGCGCGGCGCAAGTTCCTGCGCGCCGAGAACACGGAACTCGCGCATTGCGTTGCGCAGGTCGAGCGCGTCGCCGCCGCGCACCCGCGCGTCGAGTTCAACATCTGGCACGAATCGCGCGCCGTGCTCGCGCTCGCTCCGGCCACGCTCGCCGCGCGCACGTTCAAGTTGCTTCCCGAGGCTTTCGCCGACGCGCAGCGCGAGGTCGCACGCGCGTCGGGACTCGTCACGTTGCGCGGCTGGGTCGGTCTGCCGACCGCCGCGCGGGCGCGCGCCGATGCGCAGTACTTCTACGTCAACGGTCGTTTCGTGCGCGACAAGGTATTGGGACACGCCGTGCGCGCTGCATACGCCGACGTGCTGCACGGTCAGGCGCAGCCGATGTACGCGCTGTTTCTCGAGATCGATCCGCAGCGTGTCGACGTGAACGTGCATCCGACCAAGAGCGAAGTGCGCTTTCGTGACTCGCAGGCGGTGCACCAGTTCGTCATGCATGCCGTGACCGATGCGCTTGCGCCGGCGGCGCAGGCGTCGGCGGCGATCGCTGCGGATGTGCGCGCACCGGCTGATGCGGACTTCGGATTGCGCAGTGCCGGCCAGTCGGCGCTCGGCATTGCACAGCCGGTGGCCGATTACCTCGCGATGCTCGCGCCCGCCGCCGAGCGCCAGGCGCCTTCGGCTCAAGCCGAAGGCAATGACCTGCCGCTCGGATTCGCGCTGGCGCAGGTTTCAGGCATCTACATCCTCGCGCAGAATCGCGCCGGACTCGTGATCGTCGACATGCACGCGGCGCACGAGCGCATCCTCTACGAAAAGCTCAAGAACGCGCTCGACCAGCGCGAGGTTCCGCAGCAGCGCCTGCTGATCGCGCAGGTCTTCGGCGCCGATGCGCTCGACGTCGCCACGGCCGAAGAGCACACCGACACGCTGGCCGCGATCGGCCTCGATCTCGCGCCGGCGGCGCCGAACCAGCTCGCGCTGCGAGCGCTGCCCGCGCTGCTCGCCGATGCGGACGGAGCACAGCTTTCTCGCGACGTGCTGCGCGATCTGCGCGAGCACGGCGGTGGACGCGTGTTGACCGAACATCGCAACGAGCTCCTTGCGACGCTCGCCTGCCACACCGCAGTGCGCGCGAACCGGCACTTGACGATCGATGAAATGAACGCGCTGCTGCGCGAGATGGAAGCGACCGAGCGCGCCGACCAGTGCAATCACGGGCGCCCAACCTGGGTTCAACTCTCGATCGGCGATCTCGACAAGCTGTTCCTGCGGGGCAGGTGATGACCGGCAGCGGCGGGCGGCGCGACGCGGTGCTGCTGCTCGGTCCGACTGCGTGCGGCAAGTCCGGGTTCGCAATGAGCGCGGCGCGCGAGGTGCCGTTGGAGATCGTCTCGATCGACTCGGCGCAGGTGTATCGCGGCATGGACATCGGCACGGCCAAGCCCACGCGCGACGAGCGCGCGCAGGTGCCGCACCACCTGATCGATCTGCGCGACCCTTCCGAGCCCTACTCTGCCGCCGACTTCGTGCGCGATGCGGTGCAAGCGATCGCCGAGATTCGCGCGCGCGGCAAGCTGCCGCTCATCGTGGGCGGCACGATGCTCTATGCGAAAGCGCTGCGCGACGGGCTGTCGAAGCTTCCATCGGCCGACGCCGAAGTGCGCAAGCAGATCGCCGACGAGGGCGCGCGCGTCGGCTGGCGTGCGCTGCACGCGCGGCTGGCGAAGGTCGATTCCATCACCGCCGCGCGATTGCCGCCGAACGATGCGCAACGCATCCAGCGTGCGCTCGAGGTGTACGTGCTCACCGGGACTCCGCTGTCGCAATTGCAGGGAGCGCCGCGCGGCCCGGAGCTCGTCTTGCACACGCTCGCTCTTCTGCCCGGCGATCGCGCGCAATTGCACCGGCGCATCGAGGCGCGCTTCGACGCGATGCTCGCGCATGGATTGCTCGACGAAGTGCGAATGCTCATGCGGCGCGGCGATCTCGATGCCGATCTGCCTGCGATGCGCAGCGTCGGTTACCGGCAGGCGTGGGAGCATCTGGCGCGAGCGACATCGCTCGCCGAGTTTCGTGACGCGGCGATCGCGGCCACGCGCCAGCTCGCGAAGCGCCAGATCACCTGGCTGCGCTCGATGAAAGATGCGGAGGTGATCGATCCGTTCGCTGATGGTGCGTACGAGCGGGTCGTCGGTGCACTGCGTTTCCCCCCACCCCAACCCTCCCCCGCAGGCGGAGGAGGGAGTTGATTCCCCCTGCGAAGCGGGGGGTCAGGGTGGTGGGGGCCGCATGGCTTTGTTCTCACGCATCCAGCGCCAGAAACACGTTGTTCAGCCCCTCCGCCAGCGTCGGGTGCGCGAAGATCGCTTCCTTCAGCACCGTGTACGGCAGCTTGCCCATCATCGCGATCTGCAGCATCGACATGATCTCGCCGCCTTCGATGCCGAGCACGGTGCACCCGAGGATTTGGGCGGTCTTCGCGTCGACGATCACCTTGACGAAGCCGCGCGACTCGCTGGTCTCCAATGCGCGCGCCACGCCGTTCATGCCTATCTTCGCGACCCGTATGTCCAGCCCGCGCTTGCGCGCCTCGGTCTCGTTCAGTCCGACCTGTGCGAGCTGAGGGTCGATGAAGACAGTGTTCGGCACCATTCGATCGCCGAGCCGCGCGTCGGCCTTGTTCACCCAGCGATCGCGCAGGATGCGGTAGTCGTCGTAGGAGATGTGCGTGAACGCAGGTCCGCCCTTGACGTCGCCCACTGCGAAGATTCCCTCGACGTTGGTCTGCAGGGTGTCGTCCACGCTGATGAAGCCGGCGCGGTCGACCTTGACGCCTGCTGCGCCGAGGTTCAGGTCTTCGGAGTTCGGGCGGCGTCCCACGGAGACGAGCAGATGCGAACCGTGCACGCTTTGCGCCTGTCCGCTCTGCGTGTAGCGCACCGTGATGTCGCCCGCCCTTCCTTCGATCTTCTCGACCGTCGCGCCGCATTCGATCCGCAGGCCGTCTTCGCGAAGCAGAGCCTGCAACGCATCGCCCACGTCTTCGTCGTCGCGCGGAGCAAGGCGTGCGGCGCCTTCGAGCACCGTGACGTCGGCACCGAAGCGCCGGTACATCTGGGCGAACTCGAGGCCGATGAAGCCGCCGCCCACCACGAGCAGGTGCCTGGGCACTTCGTCGAGTTCCATCACCGACGTCGAATCGAGCGCCGGCACGTCGGCAAGGCCCGCAATCGAGGGCTTGGTCGGCCGCCCGCCGGTATTGATGACGATCTTCGGCGCGCCGAGGCGGCGCGTGCCTTTGTCGGTAGCAACCTCGACGGTCGTGGCATCGACGAACTTTGCGTCGCCGAAGATGAGATCGAGGTTGTTCGTCTTCTGCATCCGGTCCTGTCCGCCGTTGCGGAAGCGCTCGACGATCGACTGCTTGCGCGCGACGACGCGTCGCATGTCGACCGAGACCGGTCCGGCGTTCACGCCGAAGTCGGCGGCACGGCGCGCGAGATATGCGGCGCGCGCGCTCGCGACCATCGTCTTGGTCGGCGTGCAGCCGTAGTTGATGCAGGTGCCGCCGACGAAGGCTCGCTCGATGATCGCGGTCTTCCACCCGGCCATCGCGAGCGCCAGCGCGAGCGGCTTGCCCGCCTGGCCGCTGCCGATGATGACTGCATCGAACGCTTCGTTGGCCATATCGAACCTCTTAAATGGTGTCTGACCCCATTTATTGGTCGGTGCGGGCGTTGAAATCTTTCACGCAACCAAGCGCGTGAGGCGAACCGCGTGCCTGCGGTCAGGCGATGACGCAGCCGGGGGCGCCCGCGGGGCGCGCGGCGATGCTGCCGATGCGCCAGCACGTTTCGCCCTGTGCTTCGAACGCGGCGCGCGCGCGCTCGGCGTCGACTTCGGCGACCACCACCACGAGTCCGATCCCGTTGTTGAGCACGCGGAACATCTCGTTCTCGTTGACGCGACCGGCACGCTGCAACCAGTCGAAGATTGCCGGACGGCGCCAGCTCGTGTGCTGGATCACCGCCTGCGCGTTCTCGGGCAGCACGCGCGGCACGTTCTCGATCAGTCCACCGCCGGTGATGTGCGCCATGCCCTTCAGGCGCACCTCGGAATGCACAGCGAGCACCTGGCGGCAGTAGATCCGCGTCGGCGCGAGCAGCACTTCGCCGAGCGGGTGGCCGTTGAAATCATCGAGGTAGCTTGCGCCGCTGATCTCGACGATCTTGCGGATCAGCGAGTAGCCGTTCGAGTGCGGCCCGCTCGATGCCAGGCCGAGCACGGCGTCTCCAGGCACGATGGTGCGGCCATCGATGATCTGCGACTTCTCGACCACGCCGACCGCAAATCCGGCGAGATCGTATTCGCCCTCGGCGTACATGCCGGGCATCTCCGCGGTTTCGCCGCCGATCAACGCGCAACCGGCAAGCTCGCAGCCACGCGCGATGCCTTCGATCACGCTGGCGGCCACGTCGACGTCGAGCTTGCCGCAGGCGTAGTAGTCGAGAAAGAACAGCGGCCGCGCACCCTGCACCAGGATGTCGTTCACGTTCATCGCGACCAGGTCCTGCCCGACGGTGTTGTGGCGGTCGAGCGCGAACGCCAGCTTGAGCTTGGTGCCGACGCCGTCGGTGCCGGTCACCAGCACCGGCTCGCGGATGCCCTTGGGAACCTCGAACAGGCCGCCGAATCCGCCGATGCCGCCGAGCACGCCGGGGATCATCGTGCGCCGCGCGAGCGGCTTGATGCGGTCGACGAGGGCGTCGCCGGCATCGATCGAAACGCCGGCCGCGGCGTAGGTAAGTCCGGAAGGCATGTGCAGGTCTCGTCAGAGGGGAAGGAGGCGGCGGCCGCGATTGCTCGCTAGACTTCGGCGCAAGCGCAACCGCGCGCATTCTATCGACCGGCTCGAGGCGGCTGCGGGCCGCGCGGGACGGCGGAGCGACCACCACACGCAGGAATGACCCAACTCGCACTCGACCTCCTGCAACCGCTGCAACCGTCGCTCGACAATTTCGTAGCCGGACGCAATGCCGAGGCGCTGGCCGCCCTGCACGCGCTCGTCGCGCAGCGGCTCGACCCGCGCATCGTCTACGTGTGGGGCATCGCCGGCAGCGGGCGCAGCCACCTCGTCTCGGCGCTGGCTGCGCTGGCGCATGCCTATCGCTGGAGCGCCGACAGCGCCGCAGATGCGCCCGGCATCGCGCTGGTCGACGACGTCGAGCGCTGTGACGCGGCCGCTCAGATCGCGTTGTTCAACCGCCTGAATGCCGTGCGCGCCGATGCAGCGTGCGCCTGCGTCGTCGCCGGAGCGGCGCCGCCGTCGCAGCTCGTGCTTCGCGAAGACCTGCGCACGCGGCTGGCGTGGGGCTACGTGTACCAGTTGCACCCGCTCTCCGACGTGGAAAAGGCCGGCGCGTTGCAGGCGCATGCGGCATCGCGCGGCGTGCGAATCGACGCCGACGTGATCCCTTACCTGCTGGTGCAGTTGCCGCGCGACATGCGGACGCTGGTCGCGGCCCTCGATGCGCTCGACGCATGGGCGCTGGCCCGCAAGCGCGCCTTGACGCTCGGTCTTGCGCGCGAGTGGCGGCGAGCCACTCGGGCCCGGCGACGGGTCAAACGTAGAATCCTTTCCCCATGAAACTTGCCCTGTTCGATCTCGACCATACGCTGCTGCCGATCGACAGTGCCGATACGTGGTCGCACTATCTCGTCCGCGAGGCAGGCCTCGATCCCGACGAATACGGCGCGCGCATCCGTCACTTCGCGTCGACCTACAGGTCCGGCGGCTTCGACATCGAGGCCTATCTCGCGTTCCAGATGGACCTGCTCGCGCAATTTCCGCGTGAAGAGCTGGAGCGCTGGCGCGACAGCTTCGTGCGCGAACACGTCGCGCCGCATGTGCGTTCGGAGGCGGTGCAACTGATCGGGCGCCATCGCGCGGACGGCTACGTGCTCGCGCTCGTCACGGGGACGCATGCGTTCCTGTCGCGCGCGATTGCAGACCTGTTCGGGATCGACCATCTGCTCGCCGTCCGGCCCGAAGAAGCTGATGGCAGGTTCACGGGTCGCTACGTCGGCACGCACACCTACCAGGAAGGCAAGGTGCGGGCCGTGCAGGTATTCCTCGCGGCGCGCGGCACCACGCTTGCGGACTGCGACGACAGCATCTTCTACAGCGACTCGATCAACGACCTGCCGCTGCTCGAAGCCGTGGCGCACCCGGTGGTCACCAATGGCGACGCGCGTTTGCGCGCGGTCGCCGCGCAACGCGGCTGGCCCACGCTCGACCTGTTCGACCTCGTGCACGGCAACGGGCAGACAGTCAAGTGAGTTTCCTCGTTTGCGCACCCTCGCCCCCGCCCCTCTCCCGCACGCGGGCGAGGGGAGATTTCTGCAGCAATCGGCCTGTTGCCGCTTGCTGAGGTAGTGAATCGGTGATCAAGCGTTTCGTCGAGAAGGTCCAGACGCTCTTCAATCGCGGGCTCAAGCAGCCGCGCCTGCGCAAGGAGCCGAAGCGCATCGCGGCGGCGGAGCATCAGATCAACCGCGAACTCGTGTCGCGCTCCGCGCTGCGCGTATGCGAGACGCTGCAGAAGGCGGGATTTCACGCCTACCTCGTGGGTGGCGCGGTGCGCGACCTGCTGCTCGGGATCGCGCCCAAGGACTTCGATGTCGCGACCAACGCGACGCCGGAGCAGGTGAAGTCGCACTTCCGGCGCGCCATCATCATCGGACGCCGCTTCCGCCTCGTGCACGTGATGTTCGGCGCCGAGACGATCGAGGTTTCCACCTTCCGTGCACTGGAGAATCCGGAGCGAACGACCGACGCGCACGGCCGCGTGCTGGCCGACAACGTATTCGGCGAACAGTACGAGGATGCGGCACGGCGCGACTTCACGATCAACGCGCTTTACTACGACCCCACCAGCGAGACCGTGCTCGACTATCACGAAGGCGTGCGCGATATCCGTCGCAAGCGCCTGCGCATGATCGGCCTGCCCGAGGTGCGCTATCGCGAGGACCCGGTGCGCATGCTGCGCGCCGTGCGCTTCGCCGCCAAGCTCGGCTTCGAGATCGATCCGGCGACGCGCGAGCCGATCAGGCCGCTCGCGAGCCTGATCGAGAATGTCCCCGCCGCGCGCCTGTTCGACGAGATGCTCAAGCTGCTGACCAGCGGACATTCCGTCGCCTGCATCACGCGGCTCCGCGTCGAAGGGCTCCATCATGGCCTGCTGCCGCTGCTCGACATGATCCTGGAGCAGCCTGCCGGCGAGCGTTTCGTGATGCTGGCGCTCAGTCGCACCGACGAGCGCGTGCGCGCGGGCAAGCACATCGCGCCCGGATTCCTGTTCGCCACCCTGCTCTGGCACGAGGTGCTCAAGCGCTGGAACGAACGGATCGCGGCTGGCGAACACCGGATCCCGAGCCTGGACGCATCGATCGACGACGTGCTCGAAGCGCAGACGGAAAAGCTCGCGATCCAGCGGCGGTACACGTCGGACATGCGCGAGATCTGGATGCTCCAGCCCCGCTTCGAACGGCGTCAGGGGCGCGCGCCGGTGAAACTTCTGGAACACCTGCGCTTGCGCGCCGGTTACGATTTCCTGCTGCTACGCTGTGCAGCAGAAGAAGCGCCGGCCGAGCTGGGGGACTGGTGGACCCGGTTCCTGCATGCCGACGATGCGACGCGCGAACAGCTGATGAAGACCGCGCAGGCATCGGGCGCGGGCGGGCAGCGACGCAGGCGTCGGCGCGGCCGCGGCGCGCAAGGACGCCGCACGGAAAACGGCGAGGTACGAGGAGTGGATAGTTGAAGCGACGTGCGTACATTGGGCTCGGCGCCAACCAGGGCGATACGGCGGCGACGCTGACCGCAGCCGTCGAATCGCTGCGATCGGTAGAACGAAGCGGCTTCGTCGCGGTCTCCGGCTTCTACCGCACGGCGCCGATCGAGGCACCCGGCCCCGACTTCCTGAACGCCGTCGCCCGCATCGACACCGAACTCGAGCCTTACAGCCTGCTCCTGCACCTGCTCGATATCGAGATGATGCTTGGACGCAAGCGCCGCGCGAGCGGCGGCCAGAAGAACGCGCCGCGCAAGGTCGATCTCGATCTGCTCCTCGTCGGCGATCTCATCATCCGCAGCACGCCGCTCACGCTGCCGCACCCGCGCCTGCACGAGCGCGCGTTCGTCCTGCGGCCGCTTCTCGACCTGGAACCGCAACTGCTGCTGCCTGGACTCGGCCCTGCCGCCGATCTCCTGGCGCGCATCACGGACCAGCGGGTCGAGCCGGCCGAAATGCCCCCGGCCAGGTCGCAATGAGTTTCGTCCGGCACGCGCCGCAGCCTGAGGCGCGGGCATGAGCGGTCCATGATCACGCTGCCTCCGCGCTTTCGCCACATCGTCATCGAAGGGCCGATCGGCGCGGGAAAGACGTCGCTGGCACGCAAGCTCGCGGCCGCCACCGGCGCGCACCTGTTGCTCGAGCAGCCGGGCGCCAATCCGTTTCTGGAGCGCTTCTATCGCGACAGCCGGCGCTACGCGCTGTCGACTCAACTGTTCTTCCTGTTCCAGCGCGTGCAACTGCTGGACGGCCTGAAGCAGCTCGATCTGTTCCACAGCCTCGTGGTCGGCGACTTCCTGCTCGAAAAGGATCCGCTGTTCGCACGCCTGACGCTGGCCGACGACGAGATGCGACTTTACGAGACCATCCTCGCGCAGCTCGCGCCGGCCGTCGTCGCACCGGACCTGGTCATCTACCTGCAGGCAAATGCCGACACGCTGATCGAGCGGATCACGCGCCGCGGCGATCCGACCGAAGCCGGTATCACCGAGTCGTACCTGCGCAGCCTCGCCGATGCGTACACGCGGTTCTTCCATCAGTACGATGCCGCGCCGGTGCTGATGGTGAATACCGAACACCTGAACCCGATCGATCGCGACGCCGACTTCGAGCTGCTGATCTCGCGCATCGGCAAGATGCGCGGGCGGCGCGAATACTTCAACCTGGCGGCGTGACGCGCGCGGTGCGGGCGCACATCACCACGCATCGGTAATATCCGCCGCTCGTTTTCGGCCGGCGTTTCACTTGCGAGCAGTTCGATGAGCACGCATCCCACGACCCCCGTTTCAGATGCCGGGCGCAAGCCGGTCACGCTGCCACGCCTCCTGCAGATGCGCGCGGCAGGCGAGCCGATCGCGATGCTGACCTGCTACGACGCGAGCTTCGCGACGCTGATGGACAACTGCGGCGTCGACAGCCTGCTGGTCGGCGACTCGCTCGGCATGGTGGTGCAAGGCGAATCCTCGACGCTGCCAGTGACGCTGGAGCACATCGCGTATCACACGCGCTGCGTCGCGCGCGGCGCGCGTTCGCCGTGGCTGATCGCCGACATGCCCTTCGGCAGCTACCAGGCGAGTGCTGCTGCTGCGTGCGACAGCGCGGTCAAGCTGATGCAAGCGGGCGCGCAGATGGTCAAGCTCGAAGGCGGTGCATGGCTGGTACCGACGGTGCAATTCCTGGTCGATCGCGGCATCCCCGTTTGTGCGCACCTCGGTCTGACGCCGCAGTCGGTGCACGCCCTCGGCGGATATCGCATCCAGGGCAAGAGCGACAGCGACGCCGCGCGGCTGATCGCCGACGCCAAGGCGCTGCAGGATGCCGGCGCTGCGCTGCTCGTGCTCGAACTGATCCCGGCGCGCCTCGCGGTGCAGATCACCCAGGCGATCACGATCCCGACCATCGGCATCGGCGCCGGCAACCAGTGTTCGGGCCAGGTGCTGGTGCTGCATGACATGCTCGACGTCTATCCGGGCAAGAAGCCACGCTTCGTGCGCGATTTCCTTGCCGGCCAGCAGGGCATTCGCGGCGCGATCGAGGCCTACGTGAAGGCGGTGAAAGACCGCAGCTTCCCGACCGCCGACGAGAGCTATTGACGCGCACGCAGCGTATTCACGGCAAGGCGCCCCGCAAGCCACAGCGTGGGCGCGCGGCCGCGCGAAAGGTTGCCCGTACAATCCGCCGGCCATTTTCCCGGGGTCGCGATGAAGGTCGTCCACACCATCCAGGATCTGCGCGACCAGTTGCACGGGCAGAACCGCATCGCGTTCGTGCCGACGATGGGCAACCTGCACGACGCGCACCTGTCGCTGATGATGATGGCGCACCAGCGCGGCGATCCGGTCGTGGCGTCGATCTTCGTCAATCGCCTTCAATTCGGCCCGAACGAGGACTTCGACCGCTATCCGCGCACGCTGCAATCGGACATCGACAAGCTGCAGGCACAGAACAAGGTCTACGTGCTGTTCGCGCCGAACGAGCGCGAGATGTACCCCGAGCCGCAGAACTATCGCGTCAGCCCGCCGGCCGACCTCGGCGACATCCTCGAAGGCGAATTCCGCCCGGGCTTCTTCGTCGGTGTCACGACGGTGGTGCTCAAGCTGTTTTCCTGCGTGCAGCCGCGCGTTGCCGTGTTCGGCAAGAAGGACTATCAGCAGCTGATGATCGTGCGCAACATGTGCCGCCAGTTCGCGCTGCCGACCGAGATCATTCCGCACGAGACCGTGCGCCACGCCGATGGTCTCGCGCTGTCGTCGCGCAACCAGTATCTGAGTCCGGCTGAACGGGCCGAAGCGCCGCGCCTTTTCCGGACGCTCAACGCCGTGCGCGATCGAATCCGCGGCGGCAGCAACGACGTCGCGGCGATCGAGGCGGAGGCACTGCGCGACCTGTCGGCGAATGGCTGGAAGGTCGACTATGTATCGGTGCGCCGTCGCAGCGATCTGAAAGCGCCGGACAAACACGAGATGGGTGTCGAACCGCTGGTCGTGCTCGCAGCCGCGAAGCTCGGTGTGACGCGGTTGATCGACAATCTGGAGATCTGAGCGGCGAGCGTTAAGCCCCCACCCCAGCCCTCCCCCGCTTCGCAG
>Ga0335085_10008864_pt1 | contig 15259 bp, 11 predicted proteins | sample Lox_Sample_45_FD_206712 | JGI IMG/M metagenome (GOLD analysis project Ga0335085, IMG submission 206712) | Soil microbial communities from Loxahatchee National Wildlife Refuge, Florida, United States - Lox_Sample_4.5 | ecosystem: Environmental > Terrestrial > Soil > Wetlands | place: USA... | reverse complement strand
CGGCGCATGCTCGGTCTGAAGGAACGGGGAGAATTTTCTTTTGTGGCCGCCAACGTCGTCGGGAAAAATCTCCAGCTTCTCCGCAATACCGTGACGCTGGACGCCGGGGAACGGAACGGCGTGCGGCCCGACATGCCTGTGGTGACCGAGAACGGCCTTGCCGGAAAGATCGTCGCCGCCAGCGGACGCTTTGCGGTGGCGCAGATCCTGTTGAACAAGGACATCCGCGTCAGCGCAAAAATCGAACGAAGCAGGGTGGACGGGATTATCCGGTGGGAGGGGGGATCGACGCTCACATTGCAGGACGTCGCGAAAACTCTCGACGTCCAGCCGGGGGACGTCGTCATCACGTCGGAATACAGCAGCTTCTTCCCCCCGGGGATACGGATCGGCGTGGTCTCCGCGGCAAGGGGAGGGGAAGGGTCGCTGTTCCAGACCGTGGAGGTGAGGCCCGCCGTCGATTTCTCGCGGCTTGAGGAGGTGTTCGTCGTCACCTCGGCACCCGACAGCGAACGGATCGCGCTGGAACACCGGGTCCATGAGTGAGAGCGCATGCGCCGGACACTCATTGATATCGCGCTGACCCTCCTGTTCATCCTTCTCCAGACGACCGTCGCCCGGTACCTCGCCGTGTGGGGACTCGCTCCCGACATCGCCCTGATCTGGATCGTCTATCTCTCGCTCAGGCGGGGTCAGATTCCAGGCACGGTGGCGGGCTTTTTCACCGGACTGGTGCTCGATCTGCTGAGCGGCAACGACGGGATGCTGGGACTGGCGGCGCTGTCAAAAACCCTCGCAGGCTTCACCGCCGGATATTTCTTCAACGAGAACAAGACGCTCCAGACCCTTGGCAGCTACCGTTTCATCCTGATCATCCTCTCCGTGTCGCTGGTGCATAATTTTATATATTTCATTATCTTCCTGCAGGGAAGCGGCGCGCACTGGTGGCAGGCCATTCTTCTGTACGGCGTTCCCGCCGCGCTCTATACCGCAGCTGTCGGACTTATCCCGACGTTTGTGTTCGCACGACGGGCTCTTCAGTAGCACGCGGCGCGGCCCGTGCCGCGCCCTCCCGGGAGTTCATCCGTTTCGGAGCCATGGCTCAACAGGACGATATTGCGATCTACGGCAAACGCCGCACGATGTACGCGGTTATTGCACTGATGTTCCTTTTCTTTTTCGCCCGCCTCTTTCAGCTGCAGATGTTCTACAGCGAGGAGTACGGAAGGAAATCGGAAGAGAACAGCATCCGCACGATCCCGAAGGAGCCCGTGCGCGGCTACATCTTTGACCGGAACGGGACGCTGGTGGTGGACAACCGCCCGGCCTTCACCGTGACGATCATGCCGTTCGAGTTCGACAAGAGCACGATCGATTACCTCTCCAGACTCCTCTCCCTCGATCCCGAGTTCATCCGAGAACGGCTCAGGAAAGGCGAGGCCTATTCCCGCTTCGCGCCGGTGAAGATCAAACGGGACATCGATTTCAAGACCCTGGCGGCCCTGGAAGAAAACCGTGACAGGCTCCCGGGAGTCGATTACCAGGTCGAATCCAAGCGGTGGTACACGACGCGGGCGCTGGCATCGCATACGCTCGGGTACACAAAGGAGATCTCCGAATCCCAGATGAAAGTGCAGGTGGAGGAGTATGCTCCGGGGGACGTCGTGGGGTCCGCGGGACTGGAGGCGAGGTATGAACCGACGCTGCGCGGACAGAAGGGAGCGGAATTCAGCACGGTCAACGTGCGGGGACAGGTGATCGGACGGTTCGACAACGGCAGGAACGATATCCCGGCGGTGGAAGGGAATGACCTGATTCTCACGATGGACTTCGGTCTTCAGGCGTTTGCGGAGTCCCTGATGACCGGCAGGCGGGGAGCTTTTGTGGCCGTCGATCCGAACGACGGAGGAATACTGGCGATGGTGAGCAAGCCGGATTACGAGCTGGCCGCGTTCAGCGGGGTCACTCCGCCCGAAATCTGGCGCTCGCTGAATCAGGATGAAGCGAAACCCCTCTTCAACCGCGCGACGCTCACGCGCTATCCGCCGGGGTCCACGTTCAAGATGCTCCTTGCCATCGCAGGACTGGAATCAGGAAGCATTACGCCTTCCTGGCGCGTGAACTGCGGCGGCTCCCTCCGTCTGGGGAACAAGGTGTTCAAGGACCTGCACGTGCACGGGAGCGTCGACCTCGTGACCGCCATCCAGCAGTCGTGCAACGTCTATTTCTACCAGACGATGCTGAGGACAGGACTGGACGCGTGGTCCCGCTACGGCAGTGAATTCGGATTCGGGCGGCTGACGGGAATCGACATCTATGAGGAGAACCCCGGACTCCTGCCGTCGACGGCGTACATGGACAAGCGGTACGGGAAAAACGGATGGACGCGGGGCTTCCTCCCGAGCCTGGGGATCGGCCAGGGAGAGGTCGGCGTGACCCCCCTGCAGATGGCGTGCTATGTTGCGGCACTGGCGACGAAGGGGGAGTATCATCAGCCGCATGTCGCGCGCGCGATCGTGACGAAATCCCCGCACGCCGTAGATACACTCACATTCGGGACTCGCCACATTGAAGTCTCCGCCAACACTTGGAATATCGTCCGCGAGGGGATGCGGCGCGTGGTGGAGGAACCCGGAGGTACCGGCGGCATGGCCCGCATACCGGGGATCCAGAGCGCCGGCAAGACCGGCACCGCGCAGAACACGCATGGACCCGATCACGCCTGGTACATCGGCTTTGCGCCGTTCGACAACCCGCGCATTGCAGTGGCCATGCTCGTGGAAAACGCCGGCTTCGGCGGAACGCAGGCGGCCCCCCTGGCAGGGCTCTGCATCGAACGGTACCTGAAAGGGAGGATCACGCGCTACGACGCTCCGCCGGTCCCGCGGAAGCAGGTCCCGTTCCCCCAGGCTCTCCCCCCACTGCACGCCGTGCTCCAGCCATGAACTACCAGGATATTAAAGAGCGGGTCGACTATAAAACGGCGCTGGCCGCTCTTGCGCTCCTCGCAATCGGCATCGTGTCGGTGTACAGCGCGACGTACGACGCGCGGGCGGCGGAGATCTTTCACAAGCAGGTGCTCTGGGTGGGGGTCGGCATTCTTGCGCTCGTGGCGACGGCCCTCGTCCCGTTCCGGCTCCTGCAGCTTGCCTCGTACCCTGCATATTTCCTTTCCATACTCATGCTGGTCTCCGTCCTGATCCTGGGGAAGACGGTGTCCGGCTCGATGAGCTGGTTCAGCATAGGAACGCTCCGCCTTCAACCCTCGGAATTCTCAAAGATCACCACGGTCCTCGCTCTCGCCACGTACCTCGCCCGGAGCGACGTCTCCCTCAGGAAAATGCGGGATCTCGGGATCGCCGCGGGCATTGTCCTCCTCCCGGTCGCGCTGGTGATGATGCAGCCCGATACCGGGACCGCCTTCATCTTCTTCGGCATGTTCTTCCCCGTCCTCTTCTGGGGGGGCGCGTCGCGCTTCACGCTCGTGGCGATCATCGCGCCGGTCGCAACGGCGGTGGCTGCGCTTTTCGGCACGACCCCGTTCCTGACGGCCGTCCTTCTGTTCGCCGTGCTCATCTACCTGACCAAGGAGCACAATATTGTCGCGGCGGCGGTGTTCTCGCTGACCGTGCTCGTCGGCGTCTCCGTCCAGTTCATCTACGAGGGACTCAGACACTACCAGCAGAAACGGATCGCGACGTTCCTCGACCCGAATGCCGATCCCCTGGGAGCGGGGTACAACATCCTCCAGTCGAAGGTGGCGATCGGCTCGGGAGGATTTTTCGGCAAGGGATTCCTGCACGGGACACAGACGCAGCTGAACTTCATTCCCGAGCAGTGGACGGATTTCATCTTCTGTGTCCCGGGGGAAGAATTCGGTTTCCTGGGGGCTGCGACGGTGCTCCTGCTGTTCATGGCGCTTCTCATCCGCGGGGTGACGATCGGCTCGATCGTGAAAAACCGGTACGGCGGGTTTGTCGCGATCGGACTGACGGCGATATTCGCCACGCACATTTTCCTCAACATCGGCATGTCGATCGGCCTCCTCCCGGTGATCGGCGTCCCTCTCCCCTTCCTCAGCTACGGCGGGTCCGCTCTCCTGTCCGCAATGACGATGGTGGGAATCCTGATGAACCTCTACGCAAACAGAAAAGAATACTGACCATGCCGAACAAAACCACCCGCAGGCCTGCCCGCGGACGCACACCCGTACAGACGAAGGTCCCGGCTGACAGACTTCGCTGGCGCTGTACCCCCGACATGCTGCACATCGCAGACATGGCGGACGTCACGCCGTCACGCCGCATCATCGGTCAGGACCGCGCGCTCCAGGCGATCCAGGTCGGCCTCGAAATGAAACACTACGGCTACAACATTTTTGTTACCGGACACCCGGGAACCGGCAGGATGACCGCAATCCAGCAGATGCTGCACGGCTTCGAAGGCCGGAAGATCCCCCTGACGGACAAGGTGTATCTGCACAACTTCCGCAATCCGGATGCGCCGATCATGCTCGTGTTCCCGGCGGGGGAAGGGATGGCGTTCAAGCGCGAGATGGGCGCTCTCCTGGACGACCTCCGGAAGAGCATCCCCGCCGTGTTCGAGAGCCGCCGCTACATCGAGCAGCGGAAAGGGATGCTCGAGCATTTCCAGGACCGGCAGCGCACCGTGCTCAAGGATTTCGAGAAGAAGGTGAAGGGGAAAGGTTTTGAGGTCGTCCAGGTGCAGGGGGGACCGACGAGCCGTCCCGAGATCGCTCCGGTCATCGACGGGAATCCTGTCGGCATGGACCAGATGCAGGCGAAGGTCGAGGCGGGAGAGCTATCGCAGGACGAGTTCAACCGCCTGACCGCCGGGCAGGGAGAGCTGGAAGGCCAGATGGACATCGTCATGAGGGAGATGCGCAATATCGAGCGACGCGCGAAGAAGTCGCTCGACGACCTCAATCAGAAGATCATGGTGCCCGTGGTGGAGGAGCTCCTGGATGAAATCCGCGAGAAGTTCCGCGCGGGAGGCCTTGATGCGTACCTGGGGGAGGTCAAGAAGAGCATTCTGGACAACCTTGCGCGCTTTCACCAGAAGGAGGAGCAGACGGCTTCCGTGCTCGGGATGCCGATCCCCCGCGAGGAGGATACATTCTTCGAGTTCGGTGTGAACGTCATTGTGGACAACAGCGGCGTGCAGGGGCCACCCGTCATCCTGGATAAGAATCCCCGGTACAAGAACCTTTTCGGCACCATCGACAGAGAGGTGGACAGGAACGGGATCTGGCGTTCCGATTTCACGCTCATCAAGGCCGGGTCGATCGTGAAGGCGGACGGCGGGTACCTGGTGCTGAACGCGCTTGATGCACTCTCTGAGCCGGGCGTGTGGAACACGCTGAAGAGGGTTCTCCGCAACAGACAGATCGAGATTCAGCCTCCTGAATCCGGACTCCTGGGCTCGAGCTCCGCGCTGAAACCCCAGGCGATCGATCTGGACGTCAAGGTGATCATGATCGGCGACTCTCCGATGTACCAGATCCTCTATGAGTACGATGAGGATTTCAAGAAGATATTCAAGATCAGGGCCGACTTTGATACTGAAATGCGGAACGAGGAGAAGAGCATCAGCAGCTATCTCTCGTTCGTCAAGACGCTCTGCGAACGGGAGCAGCTGATCACGTTCGACACCTCCGCCCTCTGCGAGGTGGTGGAGTACGGGGTGAGGCTGGCGGGACGGCAGAACAAGCTGTCGACCCGGTTCAGCATACTCGCCGACGTTCTCCGCGAGGCAAATTACTGGGCCGGACGGGAGCACTCCCCCCGGGTCACGGGCGGCCATGTGCGCAAGGCCATCGACGAGCGGATCGAACGGGTGAAGCTCGTGGAGGAGAAGATACAGGAGATGATCGACGAGGGCTCGATCATGATCGATACCGAGGGGAAAGTGACGGGACAGGTGAACGGGCTGAGCGTCTACCAGACCGGAGAGCATGAGTTCGGCAAACCCGCGCGGATCACCGCGAAGACCGCCGTGGGCCGTTCCGGGATCATCAACATCGAGCGGGAGGCTTCCATGAGCGGCCCCTCGCACAACAAGGGAGTGCTCATCCTGGGAGGATATCTCAGGGGGAAATACGCGCAGAAACACCCGCTCGATCTGAGCGCCAGCCTCGCCTTCGAGCAGTCGTATTCCGGAGTGGACGGCGACAGCGCGTCGTCAACGGAGGTCTATGCCATTCTTTCGAGCCTATCCGGGATCCCGATCGACCAGGGGATCGCCGTGACGGGCTCGGTGAATCAGCACGGGGAGATCCAGCCGATCGGGGGGGTGAATCTGAAGATCGAAGGATTTTTCGATTGCTGCAGGGCCCGGAGGCTCAGCGGGAGACAGGGGGTGATCATTCCCCATCAGAATGTCCCCGACCTGATGCTCAGACACGACGTGATTGACGCCGTGCGGAAGAACCTCTTCCATATCCATGCAATTCGGTCGATCGACGAGGGGATCGCGGTACTGACGGGCATACCCGCCGGGACGGTTCATGCGAAGGTCGCCGCCAGGCTGAAGGAGTTCTCAAGGAAGCAGAAGAAGTCGGTATGAACACGCCGGAGAATCCGGCGATCCCTTCATGACGAACGAGGAATTCCGCACATACGCCCACGAGCTTGTCGACTGGATGGCCGACTATCTCCAGGAAGTTGAGCGCTTCCCCGTCAGACCGCCCGTCGCTCCCGGCGACATCCTGGGGGGGCTTCCTCTCCATCCCCCGCCGGAAGGCGAGCCGTTCACATCGATATTCGCCGACTTCAGGAACACGATACTCCCCGGGATGACGCACTGGCAGCATCCCTCGTTCTTTGCGTACTTTCCAGCGAACAACAGTCCCCCTTCCATTCTGGCGGAAATGCTGACCGCGACAATGGGGGCCCAGTGCATGAGCTGGGCAACCTCGCCGGCGGCGACCGAGCTGGAGGAACGGATGATGCAATGGCTCGGGGAAATGACCGGCCTCCCCCCTGCATTCACCGGCGTGATACAGGATACGGCGTCCACGGCCACGCTCTGCGCTATGCTGACGGCGCGCGAGCGCCGGACGATGTTCCGCGTGAATGCAGAAGGCTTCGCCGCCCGGAGCCGCTTCACGGTGTACGCAACGACGGAAACGCATTCCTCGATCGAACGCGCGGTGAAGATCGCGGGGCTCGGCGCCGCCGCCCTGCGCAAGCTTCCCGTGGATGAACGGTTTGCGATGATCCCCGGGGAGCTGGAACAGGCGATTGAACGCGACATTGCGCTCGGTTTCGAGCCCCTGTGCGCCGTGGCGACGATCGGCACGACGGGTTCCACCGCGATTGATCCCCTGAAGCCCATAGGCGAGATATGCAGGAAGCGCGGCCTCTGGCTGCATGTGGACGCCGCCTATGCGGGGACGGCCCTCCTTCTCCCGGAACTGCGGTGGATGATCGACGGAATCGACTCCGCCGATTCATTTGTGTTCAACCCCCACAAATGGATGTTCACGAACTTCGACTGCTCAGCATACTTCGTGAGGGACGCCCGGCTGCTCGTCAGGACGTTCGAGATTCTCCCCGAGTATCTGAAAACTCCGGAACCGGGCATGGTGCACAACTACCGGGACTGGGGGATTCAGCTCGGGCGGCGTTTCCGCGCCCTGAAGCTCTGGTTCGTCATACGCAGCTTCGGCGTGGAAGGGCTCCGCGACCGGATCAGAACCCATCTGGCGCTCGCACAATCGTTCGCGCGAAGCGTGGAGCGGGAGAGGGATTTCGAGATTCTGGCTCCCGTCCCCCTGGCCGCGGTCTGTTTCCGGTACCACCCCCCGGAGACAGACGATGCGCAGAGGCTCGACGCCGTGAACGCCGGGCTCCTGGAGGAACTCAACAGGTCCGGACGCGTGTTCTTGACACATACAAGGCTCAACGGCCGATTCGCGATCCGTTTCGTGTCAAGCGGGACCAGCGTCACACAGCGGCATATCGATGCGGCGTGGAATCTGATCCGCACGACGGCCCGTTCGCGTCCCCCGGCCGCTCCTCCCTGAGGGGATTCAGGAGCCGCCGGGGAATGTCCTGTTCATGCGCGGCCGCTGGTCACGTTCTTCGACTCTTACATGCCCGGGAGGATCCCATGTCTTCCTTTTCCCTCACAGTCAACGGCAGAACATCAACGGTGGACGTCGGCACCGGCACCCCCCTCCTCTGGGTGCTGCGCGACACACTGGGGCTCACGGGCACCAAGTACGGATGCGGACGAGCCCTGTGCGGCGCCTGTACCGTGCACCTTGACGGCGAGGCGGTCCGCTCGTGCGTGACCTCCGTCGAGTACGCCGCCGGGAAGAACGTGACCACGATCGAGGGCCTCTCTTCCGACAGGTCACATCCGCTCCAGAAGGCCTGGATCGCGGAGGATGCGCCCCAGTGCGGGTACTGCCAGTCAGGGCAACTCATGACCGCCGCCGCGCTCCTCATGCAAAAGCCGAAACCCACCGACGAAGACATCGACGCGGCAATGTCAGGAATTCTCTGCAGATGCGGAACGTACAACCGGATCAGGCGGGCGATCCACCGCGCGGCCGGAGGAGGTGCGAAATGATACACTCCGGACCGATGAACCGCCGCGATTTCATCAAGGTCACCGGCGCCGCGGGCGCAGGGCTGGTCATAGGTGCGTACATCCCCGCCCTGAAGAGATTTGAGGCGCCTTCCCCCGGGCCGGCGGGAGCATTCGCGCCGAATGTCTGGCTCCGCATCAACCCTTCGGGGGACGTCACTGTCGCCGTGGCAAAATCCGAAATGGGGCAGGGGGTCTTCACGTCGCTGCCGATGATCGTGGCCGAAGAACTCGACGCCGACTGGAGCCGCGTCACGTTTGAGCATCCTGTTGCCGGCAGCATGCACGGCTCCATGGGGACAGGGGGGAGCGCCAGCGTGAAGGGCTCATGGAACACTCTCCGCAATGCGGGTGCGGCGGCGCGCCAGATGCTTATTGCCGCTGCCGCCGGGACATGGGGGGTCGATCCGTCCTCCTGTTCAACCGGGGCGGGGATCGTGCATCATGCGGCCAGCGGCAGATCGCTCCGGTACGGCGAACTGGCCGAGAGAGCGGCAGCGCTGAATCTCCCCGAGAAGGTCACGCTGAAGGATCCGAAGGATTTCCGCATTATCGGCAAGCGCACGCTGCGGCTTGATGTTCCTTCCAAGGTTGACGGGAGCGCAAGGTTCGGCATCGACACGCGCGTGCCGGGGATGCTCTATGCCACCGTCGTTCACTCTCCCGTCTTCGGCGGAAAGGTCAGGTCATTCGATGCGACAAAAGCCCGCGCAGTCGCCGGCGTGAAGATGGTCGTCCAGATTGACACCGGCGTCGCAGTCATCGCCGATTCCACCTGGGCTGCGTTCCAGGGACGTGATGCACTCTCGGTCTCCTGGGACGAGAAGGACAACGGCAGGGTCACAAGCGCGTCGATCCATGCATCGCTCGTCGATGCCTCGTCACTCAACGGCGCGGTCGCCGAGAAGACAGGGGATGCGCGTGAGGCGCTTGCGCATGCGGCGAAGAAGATAGAGGCCGTGTATGACGCGCCGTTCCTGGCGCATGCCACAATGGAGCCGATGAACTGCACGGCTGATGTCAGAGCGGCTTCCTGCGAGATATGGGCTCCGACGCAAAGTCCCCAGGGAGCCCAGGGGGATGCCGCAGCGTTCCTCAGGATCGATCCCTCGAAGGTCACTGTTCACACGACGCTTCTGGGGGGAGGGTTCGGGCGACGCTTCACCACCGACTTTGTCATGGACGCCCTCCACTGTTCCAAAGCCGCCGGAGCTCCGGTGAAAGTCACATGGACACGCGAAGAGGACATGCAGCACGACGTCTACCGGCCGGTGAGCCGGCATGTTCTCTCGGGCGCCCTGGACGGGAACGGAAACCTGACCGCGCTGCTGCACAGGGTTGTCGCCCCGTCGATGCGCGATCAGGGACGGCCCGGGAGCCTCCAGGACGGCCTCGACAAGAGTGCCGTGGAGGGCGCAACAGGGCTCCCCTACGACATTCCGAACGTCCTCGTCGAATATGTCCTGGCACGAACGCCGGTCCCGATCGGACCCTGGCGCTCGGTGTACCCGTCGCAGAACGTCTACGCGCTCGAGTGTTTTATCGATGAGCTTGCCTCCGCGGCGGGACGCGACCCGTACGAATTCCGGCTGGCACTCTCGGGGAAATCCCCGCGTACGAATGCGGTCCTGAGACTGGCGGCCGAGAAATCAGGCTGGGGCACACCGCCCCCCGCCGGCCATTTCAGGGGGATTGCGTGCGGACCGCACGCATTCTACGGCTCGTATGTTGCACACGTCGCCGAGGTGTCGGTGACGCGGGATGCGGCTGTGCGCCTCCACCGGATCGTCTGCGCGATTGACTGCGGCATTGCGGTCAATCCTGAGACGATCGAGGCCCAGATCGAAGGGGCGATCGTCTACGGGCTTTCGGCCGCGCTGAAGGGAGAGATCACCATCGAGGGGGGACGCGCCGTGCAGGGAAACTTCGACGACTATCCCCTGCTGACGATGGATGAAATGCCCGAAGTCGAGGTGCACATCGTGCCGAGCGCGGAGCCGCCTGAGGGGATCGGAGAGCCCGGTCTTCCGCCGGCCGCCCCGGCCGTCGTCAATGCTGTCTTCGCTGCGACAGGCAAGAGGATCAGGCGTCTGCCGATCCGCCTGAACCCGTAAGAGGAGGAACGGACGCAGGATGCCCCTTCATGAATGAATTTTCCAGCATCTACGACCTGTACGCCTCCCTCCGCCGGACCGGCGGGAGGGGCGTTCTGGCAACCGTCGTCAGAACTTCGGGCTCCACGTACCGCCGCGCCGGAGCGCGCATGCTTGTCACGAGCGACGGCCGCTCCGCGGGACTCATCAGCGGAGGCTGCCTGGAAAACGATCTCCGCGAGCGCTCCGCCGACGTGATGGAATCGGGGAAGCCCCGACTGGTGACGTACGACTCCACGTCGCCGGATGACCTTCTCTGGGGGCTCGGCCTGGGCTGCACGGGAACCGCCCATGTGCTTCTGGAGCGCGTTTCAGGAACCGAGGCGTGCAGGACACTGGAGTTCATCGAGGAGTGCCGCCGGCTGCACTCGGCGGGTGCGATCGGCCTGCCGTATGATTTCGCCGGCGCCACGGGCGACACTTCAGGTTCCCGCGTGTTTGTGAGCGAGGGGATCTCCCTGAAAGGGGGAGGGACGGATGATGCGCTCGCCCGAGCGCTCGCCCGGGCCTGCACCGGCGCACTCTCCGCACAGAAATCCTCTCAACTGACAGTGAACCTTCCGGAGGGAAAGGCGGAGGCCTTTATCGAGTACATCCCCCCTCCTGTTTCGCTCTTCGTGTTCGGAGCCGGACCCGACGCCGCGCCGCTCGTGCGCATGGCGAAGGAGATGGGGTGGCATGTGACTGTCGTGGACGGGCGGGCTTCGTATCTCACACGGGAATCGTTCCCCTCCGCCGATGAACTGGTGCTGTCCCACCCGGGGGAATCCCGCGACGCAGTCGCCGTACCGCGGGGAGCCGCCACAGTGATCATGACACACAACTTTGACAATGACGTGGCGCTGGCAAGGACACTGATTGCTTCGGCGGCTTCGTACATCGGCCTTCTCGGTCCCCGCGCGAAGGCGGACCTTCTCATGGGACGCCTGGCCGAGGAAGGAATTATTCCAACGGAGGACGAGATTGCGCGGTTCCATTCTCCGGTAGGACTCGACGTCGGCGCCGAAACACCCGAGGAAATCGCCCTTGCAATCGTCGCCGAGATACAGGCAACGCTGCACGATCGCCCCGGTACCCCCCTGCGCCACCGGGAAGGCCCGATACACAGGTGAATGTCACCGCGGTGATACTTGCGGCCGGCTCCTCCTCCCGGCTGGGGAGGCCAAAACAGCTCGTGCAGTTCCAGGGACGGTCGCTTCTGCGGCGCGCCGCCGAGACGGCGTGCGCTTCACGCGCCGGGGAGGTCCTGGCAGTTCTCGGGTTCGACGCCGGGAGCATGCGCGACGAACTGAAAGGGCTCCGTGTCCGCACGCTGGACAACCCTCTCTGGCGCGAGGGGATCGGCTCGTCGATACGGTGTGCACTAGGCTCCCTTGCTCCCGGATCGGAGGGAGCCCTCCTGATTGTGTGCGATCAACCCCTGCTGAGCGCGGGACAAATGAATGCATTGATCGACGCATCTGCGCACTCGCCGGGACGCCCCGTCGCAAGCGCCTACGGAGGTTCCGTTGGGGTCCCCGCACTCTTCCCCCGCGCACTGTTTGATGAGCTCCTTCTCCTTCGGGGGGATGCGGGAGCAAAACGCGTGTTGCTCGCGCACAGGGATGAGCTCGTCACGCTCCCCTGGCCTGACGGGGCGCTCGATGTGGACACAGAAGCGGACGTCTCCCCCCGTCTTTGATTTTCCTCCCGATTTTTCTACATTGGGGTGCTCCTCTTCCCCCACGTCTCCAGCATCATGATACTGACGGATACTTCGATACTCTCCGAGATGGCAAAGGGGACGATCGTCATCTCCCCGTTCGACAGGAAACACCTCGGGTCGAATTCATACGATGTGCACCTCGCGAAGCATCTGGCGGTGTACCGGAGCGATATCCTTGACGCAAAGGTGCACAACGAAATCGATCATTTTCATATTCCCGACGAGGGCCTTATACTCCTCCCCCACCGGCTCTACCTGGGTGTGACCGAGGAGTATACGGAGACTCACCGGCATGTCCCGTTCCTTGAAGGAAAGAGCAGCATCGGGAGACTGGGGATCGATATCCACGCCACGGCGGGAAAGGGAGACATCGGCTTCTGCAACACCTGGACGCTGGAGATATCGGTGAAGCAGCCTGTCAGGGTCTACCACGGCATGCCCATCGGCCAGCTGATCTATTTTGAGATCTCCGGAGAGGTCGGCACGCCGTACGACACCAAAGCGTCCGCAAAATATGCGCAGCGGACGGACAAACCGGTGGAGTCGATGATGTGGAAGAATTTCAACAGGCGTCCGCCTGACTGAACCCGGCACACTCCTATCAAGAAAGCCCCGATGACCCCCGGACGTTTCACACTCGCCGCACTCCTCCTCGCCGCCGTGACACTCTCCCCCGCACAGTCAAAACGGGGGCTCCTCATCGGAGACTTCTTTGCCATGAAGCGGATTGCGGAGCCGGCTCTTTCGCCGGACGGAATGTGGGTCGCCTACAACGTGACGACGGCGGACCTCGCGGCAAACAAGAATACCACCGCCCTGCGTATCTCACCTCTGAGCGGGGGCCCCGCGAGGGACCTGGCGAGCACGGCGTCGTTCAACGGGAACGCGGCGTGGTCTCCCGACGGGAAATTGATCGCATTCGAATCAACCCTGTCCGGCACGCAGCAGATCTGGCTCATCCCCGCACGCGGGGGGACACCGCGGCAGTTTACGACACTCTCCACGGGCGCCTCGCAGGCGGTCTGGTCGCCCGACGGGAAAACCCTTGCGTTCGTTTCAGAGGTATTTCCCGAGTTTTCTTCACTCCCGTTCAGGGAGAGCGATGCGCTGAACCGGAAGAAGCTCGCAGCAAGGGACACCGGACATGTCAAGGCCAGGCTTATCACACACCTGATGTACCGTCACTGGAACAGGTGGGTCGAGGGGAAACGGGCACATGTCTTCGTCCAGCCGGTCGGCGGGGAACCCCGTGATGTTACCCCCGGCGACCGGGACGCCGTTCCCACATCGGAGACATTTTCCGGCGGGATCGATTTCTGCTTCTCCCCCGACGGCCGGGAGATCGCCTATACGGCGACGCCGGCCCCGCCGCACGAGGAGGCCTGGAGCACGAACCACGACATTTACACCGTTCCGGCGCGCGGGGGAACGCCGAGACAGATCACGACCAACCCCGCCGCGGACGGATTTCCCCGCTATTCCCCCGACGGAAAGTACATCGCGTACCGGGCGCAGCGGCGGAGCGGCTTTGAGGCGGACCGGTGGGAACTGATGCTCTATGACCGCGAAACGGGAAGCGTGCGGAGCCTGACCCAGGATTTCGATCAGCATGTCGGTCCGTTTGTCTGGGCGCCGGACGGAACGAAGCTCTACTTTGAGGCCCAGGAGAACGCCGCGGTGCCTCTGTTCTGCGTGAGCACCAGGGGGAACGACGTACGCAAGGTGTTCGAAGGACACTGCAACCACAATATCTGCATCACCTCCGACGGAAAATTCCTCCTGTTCACTCACGCAAGCGCGGTGAGACCCCCCGAGATCTACCGCTGCGCGAGTGACGGGACCGGTGCGGAGCCGGTCACGTCAGTCAACGATGCCGTCTTTGCGGCTCTCGAGGTCCCTCCCCCCGCTTCCGTCACATACGACGGAGAAGGAGGATCGAAGATCCAGGCATGGATCTACACGCCCCCCCGGTTCTCCCCCTCGAAGAAGTATCCGCTGGTGTTCATGGTCCACGGCGGTCCCCAGGGGGCATGGCTGGACGGATGGTCGTACCGCTGGAATCCTCCCCTCTGGGCCGCGCAGGGGTATGTGGTCATGGCGCCGAATCCCCGCGGGAGCACGGGATTCGGACAGCGGTTCACCGATGAGATCAGCCGGGACTGGGGAGGAAAGGTGTTCACCGATCTCAAGAACGGGATTGATTACGCCGCGGCCCTGCCGTATGTCGAGAGCGACAGGATGGCTGCGGCAGGGGCTTCGTTCGGGGGCTACATGATGAACTGGTTCCTCGGAAACGCCGGCACCCGCTTCCGGGCGATTGTCTCTCATGACGGCTCGTACAATTTCGAAAGCAACTACGGCACGACGGACGAGCTCTGGTTCGACGAATGGGAACGCGGCGGCACGCCGTGGGAGAGACCGGACGAGTTCAACGCCTCATCCCCCCACCGGTTCGCAAAGAACTTCAGAACACCGACGCTTGTCATTCACGGTGCTCTTGACTACCGCGTGCCGGAAAGCGAGGGGATGCAGCTCTTCACCGCGCTGCAGAGACAGGGGGTGCCTTCCGAGTTTCTTTATTTCCCGGACGAGGGGCACTGGGTTCTGAAGCCGGCGAACACCGAGCTGTGGCATGCGACCGTGTTCGGCTGGCTCGCACGCTACCTGAAGGAATGAGCGTTCGGCGCTATCCCTCCTGGGGGGATGACATCGACCCGGAAGCCCGCGCGCAGATGGATGCCGCGATTGCCCTCCCGGTCGCGGTGGCGGGAGCCCTCATGCCCGA
>Ga0335085_10008863_pt1 | contig 15260 bp, 11 predicted proteins | sample Lox_Sample_45_FD_206712 | JGI IMG/M metagenome (GOLD analysis project Ga0335085, IMG submission 206712) | Soil microbial communities from Loxahatchee National Wildlife Refuge, Florida, United States - Lox_Sample_4.5 | ecosystem: Environmental > Terrestrial > Soil > Wetlands | place: USA... | reverse complement strand
GCCAGAAAAAGCGGTTGATGAGGACCACGTAGAGGCTCATCACCGCGATGCCCAGAACGATGTGATGAAAGTCGCCGGCATCGGTCTTTTCCGCAATATAGGCGCCGAGGCCCTTGGCTTGCAGGTGTTCGTTGCCCCAGGACGCGACCTCGGCGACGATGCTGGCGTTCCAGGAGCCACCCGAGGCCGTGATCGCGCCGGTGACGTAGTACGGGAACACGGCCGGCAACGCGATCCGCCGCCACCACAACCAGCCGCGCACACGAAGATTGGCTGCGGCGGACCGCAATTCCGCTGGGATCGCCGAAGCCCCGGCGATGACGTTGAACAAAATGTACCATTGCGTGCCCAGGATCATAAGCGGGCTGAGCCAGATATTCGGATCGAGCTTCCAGGCGACGATGCCCGAGACGGCAATCGGAAACAGCACGTTGGCCGGAAACGCGGCGAGAAACTGCGCCACGGGCTGCACCAGCAGGGTAGCGTGCGGCCGCGTTCCGACCCACACGCCGGCCGGCACCCAAACGATGCTGGCGAGCGCGATAAGGATGACGACGCGGATCAGTGTGGCGAGGCCGAGCAGCAGCGTCGTGCCGATATCCGCCAGGGTGATGTCCTCGGTGATGAAACGCACAAGCTGCACCGCTGCGAGTGCGGCAAGCGCAAAAACCACGAGACTCCATTGGAACGTGATCCAGCCGTGCCGCGGTTGCGTCGCCGGCTTGATCGCCTCGGCTTTGTCGGGTGCGCGACCGAGCATTGTTCGCCGCCACAGGACGCCAAAGGGCCTGATGAGCCGGTCGATCACCCGGGATCGGCGCAATATGTCGAGCACCCACGAGCGCGGCGCGACGATCCCCGGCTCCTGCTCGAAGCGAAAGCGATCGGCCCATGCGACCAGCGGCCGAAACAGGATCTGGTCGTACAGAAGAATGACCACCAGCATCGCGAGAATCGCCCAGCCGACGGCTGTCAGATTTTGCCGCTCGATGGCGAGCGCCATGTAAGAGCCGACGCCCGGCAGCGTGACCGTCGTGTTGCCGACACTGATCGCTTCGGATGCCACTACGAAGAACCAGCTTCCCGACATCGACATCATCATGTTCCAGATGAGCTGCGGCATCGCAAACGGCACGTCGACGCGCCAGAAGCTCATCCATGGGCTGAGCCGGAAGTTGCGCGAAGCCTCGACGAGTTCGGTCGGCACCGTGCGCAGCGATTGATAAAAGCTGAAGGCCATGTTCCAGGCTTGGCTGGTAAAAATCGCAAAGATTGACGCAAATTCGGCGCCGAGAACGCGGCCGGGAGCCAGCGCCATGAAAAAGACGACGGTGACCGAGATGAAGCCGAGGATCGGAACCGACTGGAGAATATCCAGGAGCGGCACCAGCAGCCGCTCCGCCCGCTTATTCTTCGCCGCGAGCGTCGCATAGGTGAAGGTGAAGAGGAGCGACAACGCCATGGCGACCAGCATGCGCAAGGTCGTGCGCGCGGCATATTCCGGCAGATTGTGCGGATCAAGCGACGGCGGCGTGCGCTGCAGCTCGGCCAGCGGCTGAAACAAATTTCGGCTTGCTTCCGAAAGGAACAGCAGCAGACCCAGGATGAGCAGGACCGCAAGAACGTCCCAACGGCTGAACAGCCGAGCCCAGCCACCGACGGATATAGGTACGAACACCCGCATGTCTTGATGCCCGCTCGTCTCGATGTCGGCGTGTCACAAAATAGTCGCGAATGCCGCGGCGCAGGCCTTCGCGAGAACTGCGGTATCCCCCGCGTCCACATAACACCGAGGCCGCACCATTCAAACCTTATTGTCGCCATGCGGCCGAAGGCGCCGCGGCGGCGAGCCGATCAGCCCCGCATCCGCAGGCGCGCTGAACGGGAGCGTCGCAATCCAGTTGAAGATCAACGTGCGGCTGAAGGCGACGGATCCCTGATCACCTCGAACAGCACCGAATTCCAAGCGCGCAAATTGCAGCCGATGACGAAACCGAAACGCGCGAGTCGGCGGACAGACCAACGGACCGGAATCAGTCCCTTGGCTGTCATGGTCATCAAACAAACCGCCCATAAATTTATTGGGCGACTTGGATAAAGCGCAACGGTTTCAATGACCTGGAAGAAGCGGAACACGTGGCGGGAGCGTGGTATCAAAACACTCCGACGGTCCAGGAATCACCGCATTGTGGAGTAAATATTTCTGCGCCATCAATGCCCGATCCTTGATTCGCTTGGGCGATGGCGGAAGGAGAGGCGATTGAAAGTGCAATCCGTAAAAGTGCTCACGGCGTGTCTCTTGGCGTGTCTCATGGCGCTCGTCGCCGTTGCCCATCCAGTTGCCGCTGCGGAGCCCGCCGTCGATGGACTGTGGCAGAAGATCGACGAGGAAACCGGCAGCACCGTCGGATGGTTCCTTTTTGTCGAGCGCGAGGGCCTCTACGAAGGCGTCATCGCCAAATTGTTTCTGCGGCCGAGCGACCCGCCGAATCCGACCTGCGTCTACTGCCGTGATGATCGCAAGGACGCGCCCTTGCTCGGTATTCCGCTCATCCGAGGCATGAAGCGCCAGGGCCTCGTCTATCAGGACGGCAATATCCTCGATCCGCGGGATGGCAACGTCTACAATGCGATGATGACGGTCAGCCCCGACGGATCCCTGCTGACCGTTCGCGGCTATCTCGGCATCGCGCTATTCGGCCGGGATGAGATTTGGCATCGGCTGCCGGATTCCGCTCTCAGGCAACTCGACCCGATCGTCATCGCCAAATATTTGCCCGGACAGGCCCGCGCCGCCAGTACGACCGCGGCGATGAAGCATCCTGAGAGAAGCGCCAAGTCAACAAGCCCTGTTCGCTAGACAGGAGCGTTCGGGCGTCTGGCTGAAGTGCCGGGAAGATCGCGGCCGCTATTCGATGACGCCGAACTCGCAGCCTCGCGCGGCGTAGCGATAGCGCGGTACACCCAGGGTATCTTGCACGACCGCGGGCCGGCAGCGGTCGATCCACTTGTGATCGCGCTCGCTCCAACGCGCCTTATCTGCTTCCGTCTCGGGTGGCGGAATTTGCCGCACATACGGATCGCCGGCTTCGCCGTACCGCGCAACGCAGTTAAGCGAGTTTCGACCGCCGGTGCAGCCGCCGACAATGAGGAACTGACCAGCCTGCGCCGGAACCCAGTTAACGGCCGTCAGCATGGCAACAGCGACCACGCGTGCGGCCGTCCACGACACAAGAACCGCTTTGGCAGTGCGAAAAGTTAACACCGCGCTCTCCCTCGCGCGATCCGGTCGGATGCGACCGGTCTGCGCTCCTGTTTCATCGACTGGCGCGTCGTTTCGGCGGAACGTCCGTTTCGAAACACGCACCCGGCATCAGCCGATGGGGAGCAAGCCCAGTGCCACTCAACCTGCACTGATTTGGCACATTAACGAATTTGCCGCGGCCGATTTGGATCAGCGCGAATGCGATCTTTTCCGGAATGCTGCAAACGCGGATTGCAGCCGTCGCCACGCGCGCGCGTTCGCCGGCAAGCCGAAGCGCAGCCACGCAGGGTTCTCCGGAAATGCGCGCACCAGGATTCCGGTGCGGCCGAGATGATCAAACAGCGCGGCGGCCGCGGGCGTGCTCGCAAGGCGGAACAAAGCGGTGCCGCCGATCACGTCGAGACCGCAATCGATCAGCATCGCATCGAGCCGCTGTGATGCTTTCGACAATCGGCGCCGCGTGCGTTCAATCCAGGCGGCATCGGCAAGAGCCTTGGCGCCGATCGCCAAGGCCGGCCCACTGACCGCCCAGGGACCAAGTTTGGCAGCCAACCGTGAGGCCGCCCGCGGCTCGAGCACGGCGAAGCCGAGCCGCAGCCCAGCGAGGCCGAAGAACTTGCCGAAGGAGCGCAACACGATGACATTGCTGTGTGCCGTCTCCACGACGAAGCCCGCGCCTTCCGGTGCGACATCCATGAAAGCCTCGTCGACGACGAGCATACCGCCATGACGGCGCAGTTCCCGAGCGAGATCACTCAGTGTACCTCGCGTGATGACGCGGCCGTCGGGACTGTTGGGATTGGTAACGACCGCCAAGTCGGCTTTGCCGAGCTCGGCGATATCTTGCGTCAGCGTTACGCGGTGGCCGGCGATCGCAGCGGCGCGGGCATGCTCGGCATAGGTGGGGGACAGAATCGCAGCGTGCCCTGGAGGCACCAGCCCGGCGACGAGAGGAAGCAAAATCTGCGTTCCGGGTGCCGGCACGACGTGGTGCGCAGACGGCGCGCCGTAGGTTCGGGCGGCCACCGCGGCGAGGGCGGCGCCGGCGGTCGATTCCGGCAGGCGCGCAAAGACATCGCCGGCCAGCCGCGGCACCGGATAGGGATAAGGATTGATCCCGGTCGATAAGTCGAGGAAAGGTTCGGGCGCGCCGGGGAAGCGACGGCGGGCGGCGGTCAGATCACCGCCATGCAACAGCGGCTCGTCGCCGGAGTGATGGAGGAAGATGTCTCTCGCGATCGCGCTTTTCGCCATGCTGATCGAGCTCTGCTTCGGCTATCCGGACTGGTTGTATCGCGCGATCGGCCATCCGGTGGTCTGGATCGGCAAGCTGATCACCACGCTGGAGCGATATCTTAATCGCGAGCAGGCCCCGGTGCGGCGATATCTCGGCGGAATCGTCGCGATCCTGGTGCTTCTCGCTATTGTCGGCGCGATTGCCGTGACGTTGCAGCGTGAATTGCTTCGTCTGCCGTATGGAGCGGTGCTGGTCGCCATTCTCGCCGCCACCTTCCTCGCGCAAAGAAGCCTGTACCGGCACGTCGCCGATGTCGCCCTCAGCCTCGAGCGGCACGGCCTTGAGGCGGCCCGTACTGCGGTGGCGCGGATCGTCGGCCGGGACACCGCGATGCTCGACGAATCCGGCGTCGCCCGCGCGGCGATCGAAAGCCTTGCCGAGAATTTCTCCGACGGCATCGTGGCCCCAGTCCTGTGGACGGCCGTTGCCGGCCTTCCGGGCGTCGCAGTCTACAAGGCCATCAATACCGCCGACAGCATGATCGGGCATCGCACCGCGCGGTTCGCGGCCTTTGGCTGGGCTGCGGCCCGGCTCGACGATGTCATCAACCTGCCGGCCTCGCGGCTCTCCGCCCTGCTGCTGGTGATCGCAACAACGATGCGATCCGATACTTCGACCGCGGCGGCATGGAATGCAGTATGGCGGGATGCGTCGAAGCACCGCTCGCCGAATGCCGGTTATCCCGAAGCCGCGGTCGCCGGAGCGCTCGGCCTCGCGCTGGCGGGGCCGCGCACCTACAACGGGATACCGGTCAACGATGCGACGATGGGCGACGGCCGGCCGAATGCCGATGCGGCCGATATTCGCCGCGCGCTGGCGCTTTACTGGTGCGCTGACGCGCTGTTGATCGTGATCCTTACCGCCCTTTTCCCGCTCATCGTGCGATCTTAAGCAGCCGATCGAGATCGAGATGGGCGGCAAGGTGAGCGGCGAGCGCGTCGAGCGTTTGCTCCACCGAGGTCTCAAAAGCCACGGCCGCCTTGCCGGCGGCGAAGCGATCAAGCCATGCGGCGCGCTGCGCGTCGTCGGCGAACAGGCCGTGGATATACGTACCGACGACCCGGCCGTCGTCCGAAACCGTCCCCTCGGGCGATCCGTCGGCGCGCCGCGCAAACGGCCGCGCGCTGTCGCGGCCGCGGGTGACGCCCATGTGCATCTCGTAGCCAGAGAAGGAAACGCCATCGGTTGTTGTGCCGCATACCGTTTCGAGGCGCTTGTCGGACGACAAGGTCGTTTCGACCTCGATCAGTCCAAGGCCGTCAACCGTCGCGGGCGGTCCTTCGATCCCGTCGGGATCAGAAATCGTACGTCCCAGCATCTGGTAGCCGCCGCAAAGGCCGAGGACCCAACCACCGCGGCGCCGATGCGCGGCAATGTCAATGTCAAAGCCGGCGTCTCGCAAGGCCGCAAGGTCGGCGATCGTCGCCTTCGAGCCGAGCAGCAGGATGAGATCGGCATCGCCGGGCAGCGCCTTGCCCGGCCGCACCCGAATGACATCGACCGCAGGCTCGGCGTCGAGCGGATCGAGGTCGTCAAAATTGGCGATGTGAGGCAGGATCGGGATTGCGATGCGCAGGCGTGCGTTCGGCTTTTTCGGCCGAGCGGCATCGATCGCCAATGCATCTTCGGCCGGCAGCAAGCGTGCGTCGGGAAAAAATGGGACCAGCCCCAACGGTTCCCACCCGGTCATCGCGGCGATACGTTCCATTCCGGAGGCAAACAGCGCGGCGTCGCCGCGAAACTTGTTGACGATGAAGCCGCGGATGAGCGCCGCGTCGTCGGGTGCGATCACGGCTTGGGTGCCGACAAGGCTGGCGATGACGCCGCCGCGATCGATGTCGCCGACAATGAGCACCGGAATATCCGCGGCGCGGGCGAAACCCATATTGGCGATATCGTTCGCCCTCAGATTGATTTCCGAGGCGCTGCCGGCGCCCTCGACGAGCACGATGTCGGCCTCGCGGCGTATGCGGCCATAGCTGTCGAGGATCAGCGGGAGAAGCTCGCTCTTGATGTGCTGGTAGGCCGCGGCCTTGGCGCTGCCGTAGACACGGCCTTGGACGATGATCTGCGCGCCGATCTCGCTCTGCGGCTTGAGCAGAACCGGGTTCATGTGAACGCTCGGCGGCGTGCGGGCCGCGCGCGCCTGGAGGGCTTGCGCGCGCCCGATCTCGCCGCCGTCCGCCGTCACCGCGGCATTGTTCGACATGTTCTGCGGCTTGAATGGCCGCACCTTGAAGCCGCGTTGGCTAAACGCGCGCGCCAAGCCGGCAACGATCAGCGATTTGCCGACGTCCGAGCCGGTGCCCTGAAACATGAGCGCACGCGCCGGCATCTTGTCAGAACTCGATGCCGGGCTGTGCCTTCACGCCGGCGGCAAAGTGATGCTTGACCAGCGTCATCTCGGTCACGAGGTCGGCAGCGGCGATCATCTCCGGCTTGGCGTTGCGCCCGGTCACGACAACATGAAGCATCGGCGGCCGTTGCACGAGCGCGGCGACGACGGCGTTGAGATCGAGATAGTCGTAGCGCAGCGCGATGTTGATCTCGTCGAGAACGACGAGTGAAAAGCTCGGATCGGCCATCAGCTCGCGCGCCTTCGACCAGGCGCGCTCGGCCGCCGCAACGTCCCGCGTGCGATCCTGCGTCTCCCACGTGAAGCCTTCGCCCATGGTGTGCCACGAGACCTGGTCGCCGAACCGAGCCAGCGCGTCGCGTTCGGCGGAGTGCCAGGCGCCCTTGATGAATTGCACCACGCCGATGCGGTGGCCGCGACCGAGCATGCGCAGCGCCAGACCGAACGCCGCCGTCGACTTACCCTTGCCGGTGCCGGTATGGACGATCAGCAGGCCTTTCTCGATTTTCTTTTCGGCAACCTCGGCATCCTGGACGGCTTTGCGCTTTGCCATCTTGGCGCGATGGCGCTCGGCGTCGGCTTTATCGATTGCATCGTTCATGGCGTCTCCTGCAAGCTTTCCTTGATGGCGAGCGGCAGCCCGGCGACGACCAGGACAACTCGGTCGGCGCGCGCCGCGATGCGCTGGTTGAGGACGCCTTGCCAATCGCGGAACCGTCGCCCGAGCGGATATTCCGGGACGATGCCATAGCCGACTTCATTGGCTACCAGCACGATTGGCGACCCGGGTGCCGCCAACGCCCGTTCCAGCCCGGCGACCTCAGCGTTGATGTCGGCTTCCGCAAGAAGCAGATTCGACAGCCACAAGGTGAGGCAATCGACCAAGATCGGCTTCGACCTGGAAACTTCCAGTGCGGCGGCGAGATGGCGCGGCGCTTCGACGGTTTCCCAGTTGGCGCCGCGTCGCGAACGATGAGCGCCGATGCGTTCGGCCATTTCGGTGTCGCCAGCTTCCGCCGTCGCCACATAAGTCCACGGCGGCGGCAGTGTGGCGAGGAGACTTTCGGCATAGCGGCTCTTGCCCGAACGGGCGCCACCAATCACAAAAGTCAGTCTGGGCAGGCTCGACATCGCAACACGCTGCACATGGGCATTGGCCCAGGCGCGAGATTGACAGGGCGGCCCGGCGAAATCTATCACTAGCGCACCGACGGTCCCTCGCGAGAGGGCGAAAAGGGAATGCGGTGAGGCTCGCGCGTGAGCGCACGCCAAATCCGTAGCTGCCCCCGCAACTGTGAGCGGGAAGTCTCGTTCGGTTAAGCCACTGGAGGCACGCCCGCCTCCGGGAAGGCAGGACGAGGCGCCGATCCGCGAGCCAGGAGACCTGCCGCCGGGCCTAGTCGACGCGACAAACACGGGTCGGGGTGTGCCTGTGGATGATCCGAAAGACGAAAGTCTTTTGGTCCTCGCTCGCGCCGGCAGCAGGCGGCAGGTCAAGCGAGGACCGCATCATGCTTTCTTTGCTCAGGACGGCGGTCGATGACACATCGGCCGATGTGCGCGCCAAGATCGGCGCGATTTACGTCGTTCTGGTGGCCGCAAATGTGGCGGTATGGACCTGGGCGGTGATCGCGCTCAGCGGCCGTCCGACTTTGCTTGGCACGGCGTTCCTCGCTTACGTGCTAGGCTTGCGGCATGCCGTCGATGCCGACCATATCGCCACCATCGACAATGTGGTGCGTAAACTGATGCAGGAGGGCAAGCGGCCGTTCGCGGTCGGCCTGTTCTTCTCGCTCGGCCACTCACTCGCCATCACGCTTGCCGTGGCGGCTATCGCCGCGACGGCGTTCGCGCTGCAGGGCCGCTTTCTCGAACTCAAGGCCATCGGCAGTATCATCGGCACCGGCGCCTCGGCGTTCTTCCTGCTCGCCATCGCCGCCATCAACCTCGTGATCTTGCGCGGCGTGTGGCGCAGCTTTCGGCGCGCGCGGCGTGGCGAGCCGGTTGCCGAGCAGGAATTGGATATGCTGCTTTCCGGCCGCGGCTTTCTGGCCCGCATTTTCCGACCCTTGTTTCGCATGGTGTCGCGAAGCTGGCAGATGTTTCCCATCGGCTTCCTGTTCGGGCTCGGTTTCGACACCGCGACCGAAATCAGCCTCTTCACCGTCGCGGCGAGCCAGGCGTCCGGCGGGATGACCTTCGCCGTCATTTTGATTTTTCCGGCGCTGTTCACCGCCGGAATGACGCTCGTCGACACTACCGACAGCGTGCTCATGGTCGGAGCCTACGGCTGGGCCTTCCTCAATCCGATCCGCAAGATTTGGTACAATCTCACCATCACCGCGATTTCGGTTGCGGTGGCGCTGCTGATCGGCGGGATCGAAGCGCTCGGTCTGATCGCGGGCAAGCTCGGGCTTGAAGGCGCATTCTGGAATATGATCGGCGATATCAACGGCGGTCTCGCCAATTTCGGCTATCTGGTCGTCGGTATCTTCCTTGCGAGTTGGATCGTTTCGTACGGCATCTTCCGCTGGCAGCGCCTCGACGAGCCGCTGGTCGAGCGCGCATGAGGAATGGCGCGATGACGGATAAACCGACCGTCTACGTCTGCATCACCTGCAAACGTGCCGGCGATCCCGATAGCGAGCCGCGGCCCGGCGCCATCCTCGCGGCTGCGACCGTCAACGCTGCCGCCGGGACCGAAGTGGATGTGCGCCGCATCCGCTGTCTCGCCAATTGCACGCGCGGGCCGAGTGCGGCAATGCGCTGCAATGGCTCCTGGACTTACGTGTTCGGCGGCCTCGATCAGACTTGCGCCGGCGCGTTGATCGAAGGCGCGCGTCTCCTCGCCCGCGCCGCCGACGGCATCCTGCCGTGGCGCGGCCGCCCCGAGCCGCTCAAACGCGGCCTGATCGCGCGCGTTCCGCCCATTGGCTTTGAAAGCGCTTTTGAGGAGGTTGACGAATGACCGGCTCGCTTGCCCGCGTTCCCTGCACCATCGTGACGGGTTTTCTGGGCGCTGGAAAAACGACACTGATCCGGCACGTTCTTGGTCACGCGCAGGGCCGTCGGCTCGCCGTCATCGTCAACGAATTCGGCGACGTCGGCATCGACGGCGAAATTCTCAAAGGCTGCGGCGATGCCGCGTGTCCCGAGGAGAACATCGTCGAACTGGCCAATGGCTGCCTGTGCTGCACGGTTGCGGACGAATTCGTGCCGGCGCTCGATGCCATCCTTGCCAAGGACGGCATCGAGCACATCGTGATCGAAACCTCCGGTCTCGCGCTGCCGAAACCGTTGGTACAAGCGTTCCATTGGCCGGCGATCAAGAGCCGCGTCACCGTCGATGGCGTGGTGGTCGTGGTCGATGGCGCGGCGCTCGCCGATGGCCGCGTGGCGCACGATCTCGACGCGCTGGCGCAGCAACGCGCCGCCGACGCCGCGCTCGAGCACGACGATCCGATCGAGGAGGTCTTTGACGATCAGATCGCTTGCGCCGATCTTGTCGTGCTCAACAAACGCGACCTCCTCGATGATGCCGGCGTAAAGAAGGCGATGGCGACGATCTCCAGTGTGCTGCCGCGCAGCGTGAAGGTGGTCACGGTGACCGATGGCAAGGTGGACCAGGCGCTCCTCCTCGGGCTCGGCGTCGGCACCGAAGACGATATCGCCAACCGCCGCACGCGGCACGATGCCGAGGCGGAGCACGACCACGACGATTTCGACAGCTTTGTCGTTCCGCTCGGCGAGATTGCCGACCCGTCAGCGCTTACCGCGCGCGTTGCCGCGCTGGCGGAAACATTCGACGTGTTGCGCGTCAAAGGCTTTGCGGCGGTCGCCGGCAAGCCGCTGCGCCTCTTGATCCAGGCCGTCGGCGCCCGTGTGACGCATCAATATGACCGGCCCTGGAGCGCCTCAGAAATGCGAGAAGGCCGCTTGGTCGTTATCGGTCTGAAAGGACTTGATCGCGCCGCCATCGCGCAAGCGTTGGCGGGTTGAACAACGCGGAGTGAGCGATGCACCTGCTCACGATCACTTCGACCAATCTCGACGAGATCGTCGAAGCGGTCGACCTCGGCCAGCCGCCGGGCGACATCGTCGTGCTGTCGTTTGCCGACAGCGATCTCGCCGGCCTTGCCGCCGCCTGGGAGGCCGAACGCGCGGACCTGCCGAGCGTGCGGCTCGCCCATTTGCGCGACCTCCGCCACCCCATGTCGGTCGATCTGTGGGTCGACCGTGTCGCCGCCAGCGCCAAGGTGATCGTGGTTCGCCTGCTCGGCGGCCTCGATTGGTGGCAATACGGCATCGAACGGCTGTCGGCGCTGGCGCGCGAGCGCGGGATCGCGCTCGCGGTGCTGCCGGGCGAGGACCGTGACGATGCGCGGCTTGACGCGGTCTCGACGCTGCCGAAGCGGGAACTCGACGCGCTGCTGCGCTTCTTCCGCGAAGGCGGCCGTGAAAATCTTCGCGCGCTGTTGCGCCGGCTCGCGCGTCATGCCGGCCGCCATCTCGAGTTGTGCGAGCCGAAGCCGGTGCCGCGGCTCGCCGGATATTTGCCGGGTGAGGGGGCGGTCGATCTTGATAGACTCGCGGCAACGCTGGCGCCCGGCAAAGCGGTCGTGCCGATCATCTTCTATCGCGCCATGCTGCTTGCCTCCGACACCGCGCCGATCGATGCGTTATACGCGGCGCTCGAGGCGCGCGGCCTGGCGCCGGCCGCGCTCGTTGTGACCAGCTTGAAAGACCGCGAGGCGGCGGCATTTCTGCATCGGGCTTTTGCGCGGCTCGATCCGGCCGTGATCGTGACCACCACAGCCTTCGCGGCCGGTGGCAATGCCGGCGAGCCGACGCCGCTCGACGCGCCGGGCGTTCCGGTGCTGCAAGTTGTCAGCGCTACCACCAGGCGCGCCGCCTGGCGCGACAGCCCACGCGGGCTGGGCGCCGCCGATCTGGCAATGCACGTCGTTTTGCCCGAGCTCGACGGCCGTGTGCTGGCCGGCGTGGTCGCGTTCAAGGATCCGATCGCGCCGCAGGAAGGTCTTGCGTTCACCGCGCTTGCCAGCCGGCCGGAAGCTGATCGTGTCACTGTCGTCGCGGATCGCATCGCGGCGCTGGCGCGCCTGCGCGGACTGCCGCGCAGCGAGCGCCGCGTCGCCATCCTGATGCCCGATTATCCCGGCACGCCGGGCCGTACCGGCTACGCGGTCGGTCTCGACGTGCCGGCGAGCGTGATCGCGCTCATCGACGACCTGGCCGCTGCCGGCTACGCGGTGAGCGATGTGCCGAAAGCGCCTAACGCGTTGCTGGAAACACTTGCGACTGGCGATGACGAAACGACTCTGACGATCGAGGAATACGAGCGCCTGTTGCAGCGATTGCCAGGTGCGGCCGTCGCTCGCCTGCGCGAGGCCTGGGGCAAGCCAGCGGAAGATCCGGATACCCGCGACGGCACCTTCCGTTTTCGCGCCAGAAATTTCGGCAAGCTTATTGTCGCGCTGCCGCCCGACCGCGGCCGCACCTCGCAACGCCGCGCCGACTATCACGACCCGGCGCTGCCGCCGCGTCATGCGCTTGTCGCCTTCGGTCTTTGGCTCCAGTACATTGCGAAGGTCGATGCACTGGTCCACATGGGGGCGCACGGCACCCTGGAATGGCTGCCGGGCAAGGCCATCGCGCTCACCGCCGAATGTTTCCCCGAAATCGTCACCGGATCGCTGCCCGTCGTTTACCCGTTCATCGTCAACAATCCCGGTGAAGCTGCCCAAGCCAAGCGCCGTATCGCAGCGCTGACCATCGGTCACCTTCCGCCGCCGCTCGTCGTCGGCGGCCCAAGTGGCGCCGCGGTGGAGCTAGAAAAGCTAGTGGATGAATACGCGCAAGCCGACGGCCTCGACCGCCGGCGGCGCGAGCGGCTCGCCAAACTGATCATCGAGACGGCGCAGCGAACCGGGCTGGCGCGCGAGGCCGGTGTGACGGATGACGCGCCTGACGAGGCGTTGCGTCGCATCGATGCCTGGCTGTGCGATCTCAAGGACCTCGCCGTCAAGGATGGGCTGCATATCTACGGCCGCGCACCGGCCAACAACAACGACCCGGCATGGCAGGCGAGCGCCGAGGCCGAGCGCGCGGCGTTGCTGGCGGCGCTCGACGGCCGCCGTGTTGCGCCCGGGCCTGCCGGTTCGCCGGCGCGCGGCCGGCGCGACGTGCTGCCGACCGGCCGCAATTTCTTCACCGCCGATCCGCGTACGCTGCCGACGCCGACCGCCATGGAGCTCGGACGGCTTGCAGCAGACGAAGTCGTGCGCGCGCATCTGCAATCCCACGGCGAGATGGCGCGCTCGGTCGTGGTCGATCTGTGGGGCAGCGCAACGCTGCGCACCGGCGGCGAGGAGATCGCGCAGGGTTTCGCACTAATGGGCTGCCGGCCGATCTGGGACCATGCCAGCGGCCGCGTCACGGGCGTGGAAGTTTTGCCCACGGCCGCAACGGGTCGCCCGCGGATCGATGTCACCTGGCGCATATCCGGGCTGTTCCGCGATCTCTTTCCCGCCCAGATCGCGCTCATCGACGCCGCCGTGCAGGCGGTCGCCACGCGTGATGAAGACGACGAGGAAAATCCACTCGCCGCCGCGTATCGCGCTCTCGACGGTGTTGGCACGCGGAGGCTTGAGCGCATCTTCGGCACCGCACCTGGAGCTTATGGCTCGGGGGTGGAAGAGTTGTTCGGCCGAAACTCGGATGCCGAAATGATGGGCGCCGCTTACCTGGCCGCCGCCTCCCACGCCTATGGCGGCGCGGACGGAGAGGGTGGCGCAGCGCCCGGAGCCTTCGCGCGGCGTATCGCCGGCGCCGACATGCTGGTGCACACCAGCGACGATCCGGGGCGCGACCTTCTCGAAGGCGCTGAGGATGTCGCCTTTGTCGGCGGCTTCGCGGCAGCAGCGAAAATGCTCGGACGCTCGGCCGATCTGGTGATGCTCGACATGACCGATCCGCATCGGCCCCGCGCGCGGGCTTTGTCGGCGGCTTTGGCGCGCATCGTGCGCGCGCGCGCGGTCAATCCGCGCTTCATCGCCGGTCAGATGCGGCATGGACCGCGCGGCGCCGCCGAGCTTGCCGAAACCGTCGATCGCCTGGTTGCCTTCGCGGAAACAACCGATGCGGTGGCGAGCGAGTTGTTCGATCTCCTGCACGACGCCTATGTAGCAGACCCCGGCGTGAGCGCGTTTTTGCGGCACGAGAATCCGCAGGCTGCCGCCGCGATTGCGGAAAGACTGGACGCCGCGCGCGGGCGCGGCTTCTGGCATCCACGGCGCAACGACATCGATGCGGGCCTTGCAGCGCTCCGCCCGAGGGTCGCGACATGACGGCGCTCACCATCAAGGATTCGCAACGTCGAGGGGTATGCCCGGGACTATCAGTACCGATGGCAACCGGCGACGGACTGTTGGTCCGCCTGCTTCCGATCGGTCCAATTCCGCTCACCGCGTTCGCCGCGCTCTGCGCGGCCGCGCGGATACACGGCAACGGGGTATTGGAGGTCACCGCGCGCGGCAGCATCCAGGTTCGGGGATTGAATCGCGAATCCGCCCCGCGATTCGCGGCATCCGTCGCTGCTCTGAACATCGCGGCAGGTGATGGGATCCCAGTGTTGAGCAATCCGCTCGCCGGCCTCGATGCGACCGATGCCATCGATGCCACAGCGCTTGCGGCCGAATTGCGCTGCGCGCTTGCACAAAAATCATCAGTAAAGCGGCTCAGCGCCAAGGTTTCCGTGTTAATCGACGGCGGCGGGACGCTGAACCTTGATAACATCGCTGCGGACGTGCGCCTCGGTGCGGAAAAGATGGCTAGTGGCGTTGTTGCTCTTCGCGTCGCCGTCGGCGGCGACCGCGCAAGCGCGACACTGCTCGGCGTCATCCCGGTCGAACGCAGCGTCGAAACTGTCGTGCGTTTGCTCGAAGCAGTAGCGCAATGCGGCGCCAAGGCACGGGCGCGCGACATCGTTGCCACCGAGCGAGTCGCCGTTCTGCACTCGGCCGTTGCCGATCTCCTGATCGCCGATGAGCAAACTCCGACTGCGGCCAAACCCTGCGACGTGATCGGGACGCATGCGCTGCGCGATGGATCGTTTGCAGTTGGGCTCGGCCTTGCTTTTGGCCACGCCGATGCAACATCGCTCGAACACCTGATCGCAGCGGCGAAGGCCGCCGGAGCCGGCAGCGTGCAGCCGGCGGCGCGGCGCGCGCTGATGGCGATCGGCTTGCCGCAGAACAAGCTGTCCGCGTTCGCTCACGCGGCTGGGCAGCTTGGCTTTATCGTGCGCGCCGACGACCCACGCC
>Ga0335085_10008862_pt1 | contig 15261 bp, 15 predicted proteins | sample Lox_Sample_45_FD_206712 | JGI IMG/M metagenome (GOLD analysis project Ga0335085, IMG submission 206712) | Soil microbial communities from Loxahatchee National Wildlife Refuge, Florida, United States - Lox_Sample_4.5 | ecosystem: Environmental > Terrestrial > Soil > Wetlands | place: USA... | reverse complement strand
AAAGAGGCAAATGACGCCAATACTGCCCCAAAAGAAGGATCGGCATCGCCTTGCCAGGCCCAAAGCCAGCCCAGTGGCGCTGTTGAAGCCGAACATTTTCGCAATCAACATCGTTCCACCTTCATAAGTGCCGATATTTCCCGGGTTGAAGGTGCCCAGCAGGTTGACCAGCTTAGTGAACGCCTCCATGCCCAGAGTGCCGAAAAAGCCGATCGTCGTGCCCATCAGCCAGAGGATTAAACACACCTCCAACACGGCCATGCACTGACACGCCAGGTTTATCGAAAAACTGGTCCAAAATATCCTGGGCGTCTTGTGATGGAAATCGAAAAGCGCATCCTCAGCCGACTTAATCAGCAGATGTTTGCTCTCCATCCGTTTTCTAATGGAGGGAATTCGCCCGATGAAGCGCGCACTCATTGAAAAGACCGGCCACCGTTTGCGCATTGCCAATAGGGCCGTCAGCAGAAATACGATCAGAGCAAACGCGAACAGGCCTGCATACACGCGCAAGGCGTGAGAATGCGCCATGAGTGGTATGGCTGCCAAGATGCCTGTGATGGTGATTAGCGTGCCGGTCACAAAGTAGAGTCCGCGATCGAGACTCACCGAAGCGAGGCCGTTGGCCAATGGAATCTCCGAACTCAGCCTCGAAACTCGGATCGAATCTCCGAACGTCTGTCCGACTAATCCAAGTTGCCCCGCCGCCTCCGCACCCAGACGAAGCCCCAACATTCTAAGAAAAGGAATTTTTCTCCTATCTTCGCGCAGCGTCATACGCCAGGCCCAAGCCCTCGCAGCGTGAGATACTCCCGTCAACGCCAAGACCCACGCGAATCCCCAGCCCATTGTCAGGACGTTCGCCCATAGCTTTGCCGGGCCAGCCCGCCAGACCAGGTAAGTAAACAGCGCAAATCCTGTCGAGATGGCGAAGATCCTGAACGGGACCTGCGCTTTTGGCGGGATTTTAAACACGGGCCAGCCTCCCGGCGATCGGATTTTCGCAGAAGTCGCGGTCAAAGATGCTTTCGGCATATGCGAGGGCCTCGGGGGTATCGACGTCCTGCCAATGCGCTTCGCCAACGTCAAAGGCGCGGAATTTTCGTTCTAGGCTCAATTGCCGCATGCCGTCAGACAGCGAACAGTTTCCGTCTCTCTTTGCCGTTTCGAGCCTGGCGAAGAGCGACGGGCCGCACAAGAACATGCCCGTATCCAGCGCGTTGTATGAAGCTAGTTCTTTGCCAATATTGACGATGTGATTCCCATCCGTTCTCACCTTCGTCGCGTCTTCTAGGTCAAAAACACGATCCACTTTGCGATCGACGGCCAGAATTACTTCGTCGTCCGCACACGGTTCCCGCAATAGCGCTTGTGCCGTTTTTGGCTCGAAAATGTGATCCGACATCACTAATAGAAAGGGGTTGTGAAATTCTTTTTGGGCTGCCAACGCCGAGACACCGTTCGCCTTGTGGTAGTCCAAATTTTCGATCCAGGTGACGGACACGCCGGCGAGCGATCGTGCATGAAACCAATGACGGATCGAGTCGGCGCGGTACCCGACAACAATCACAAATTCACTGATCCCGGCCTCGCGGGCCGATGTGATGACGTGTTCGAGAAGCGGTACGCCGAGAAGCGGAACGAGAGGTTTTGGAATGCCGCCCGATAAAGACGCAATTCGGCTCCCGTTACCCGCAGCCAGAATTAGACATCGAGAAATGGGGGGCCTGAGATCATTCATGGTGTGGGTAACCTCCTAGCAGATGCAACAAGCTTTTCAGTTGGCTGGGGAGTTTTTGGGGCGTAGTCGAAATACTGGATGCTCACGTCAGTAGTGCCGAAGATGCGGGCTTCGGTAACGCTCTGCGTGGTGAGTGGAAACCAGAGAGGGCCGCTTTTCGTGTAGGTTTGTGTGAAATGCGTACTCTTGATCCAAAACGAGGGATTCTTGGCCGGGTTACCTTCCGCGCGGACGAGCGCGTAGTCGCTGACGTCCACCCAAATGCGGCCTAGGAACAGATACTTGTCGGTCCTTTTGGGGCTTACTTGTAGAACGTACGTCAACCGGTCGGCTATTAGCTCGGTGCCGATGACTTCGAAGTCGTAATTCTCCAGATTGAGCCCTGTATTGCTGCGCGCCTCCGGACGTGAGGTTTCCGCTTCCGATTCAACCATCTTACGCAGAACATGCTTATTGGCCGCTTTCCATCCTTCTTCGGACACAACATCGAAATGCTTGGTGCCGTCCTGGTCAGCTTGCACCTGTACAAGCATCTCGGCACGTTTGTGGTGATTCTCTAAGACGTATCGACGCATTCCGGTGTATCCACCTCCAGAGCCCTGCCGCTGAAGGTTATGAGCATCCATTTGGGTCACGATCTCCTCGGCAGTGGGAAGCTGCCCGGAACCGTCCGCCGCAGCGACGCAAGAAGCGGGAAGCAAAAACAAAACAGTGAGCAGGATTTGATATTTCATGATCAAAACTCCAAGACGAATTTGCCGCGGTACTCTCGCCACGCCGGGTTGAAGAATCCGCCAAACCTGGCGCTCGCGAGGTTGTTCTGTACATCACGTGGGTTGTCGTGGTTGAAGAGATTGAAAACACTCATACCTACTTGCGCGTGCAGGCGTCTTTCGCCAAAGGGGAGAGAAATCGGCCGCAAAACCTGGAGGTCAAGGGAGGAGAAGCGCGGGAAACGATCAATGTTCCGCGGCCCAACATATGCGCGGTACTCGTCTTCGACGGAATAGGGAAATCCGCTATGCAGGTCGTAAACGGGAACGAGCGTTAGTTTCCAAGGTGCGGCGAATGTGCCCCAGAACAAAAAGCGGTTAGGGGCGTCAAAGGGTAGTCGCCCACGGGCATCTGGCTGAATGACTGGCTGAGCGAGGTTCCCAAAGAACTGATTGAAATCGTTGAGGTCACCAAAAGCTCTCGATCGGACATACGAAGCGTTTAGAACATGCTGATGCACCTTATAGCGTGCAGCAAACTGGAGTTCCCGGTAAGAATCACTGCCACTGTTGGACAGGGCGAGTGTTCCCGTTGTCCCAGCGGAGACGGGTGATACAACGAAATCATCGCTGGTGTTGCGTTGTTCGTACGCGACCCGAAGCGACAAGCCCGCGAGAATCTGGCGATCCAGTTCCAGACTCCACGATATGCTGCGCGGGTTTCGGAGGTTGCCATTTATTTTGTTTTGATAGAACGTCGAACTGAGAACCGCGCCGTATTGGTCCAGCACAGTGACGGTGCGATTTGGAAGATCAGGAAACGTCGGAATCATCAACGGGACGCGGTCATAGAACAAACCGCCCCCGCCCTTCAGTAGTGTCTTTCCGTCATTGGTCAGCGACAGAAGGAATCCCACTCGGGGTGCGGCATGGGTTGAGCTTGTGACCGAGTCGTTATCGAAGCGCACGCCGAGGCTCAGGGTCAAACGTGGGATCATGGCCCACTGGTCACCCGCAAACCATGATGTCTCGTTTTGATCAATGCCGAACGATGTAGGGGACGTGAAGGTGATGCGTTCCACAGGCTCGTCCGACGCACCATCAATTTCAACGGGTAGAAATGCCTGGCGCCCTTCATATTCGGAGTGTTCGTAATTCACCCCGGTTGTGAACTGGTGCGACCCGGCAAATTGCCAGGGAGCGAACCGATACGTTTCTTCCCAGCTGACGCGGGATGTTCGACGTGCCTGGCGATTGAAGAATCCGCCTTCGGTGGTTTCGGGGCGCAAAATGTAGGGATCGTTGCTCTGCGCGGTGATGTCGGCGTTAAAGGTCTTGTAACTGACTTGCGAAGTCAACATCCCTGCCGTACCGACGACCCAGCGGTGCTGCACGTCAATTTGATAACCGTGTTGGTGAAAGTCGGAGGTCGACAGCTGCGTCGTAAAGGTGTTCAGGCCGAGGAATTCGAGTTTCTGGGGATACACCGCAACCGAAACCGTCGCCGTCTGCTTCGGGCTAATAATCGCGTCCAACTGGCTGTAGGAATCGAAGCTTTCAAGCTTCGTGTCCCGAGCGTTGTACGGCAGGCTGTTGACCGGCGTATACACCGACCGGTATTCAAAGGATTGCGTGAACGCCAGACGGTCCTTGATCAGCGGCCCGGTGAGCGTCGTGCGAGGCGTGGCTGCCCCGATCCCAAGGATGTGGCCGTTCCGGTCGCGCAACCTCGGGACAATGTTTTGGATCGAAAAATGATAAGCGTCGTAATTGCCAGTCTTGGTGTCTACTGTGGAAACCGCTCCTGTAAACCTGCCGTACTGGGGATCGTAGGGGTTCGAGATGACCTCCACCGACTGCACCACATCCACCGGAAGATTGATGGCTGGACTGCCGGTCACAGGGTCGGTGACGTTCGTGCTGTTCACCAGCTCCCCGCTCTGCGTGTCGCGAGTTCCCTTAAGGTTGATATGTCCATCAGGCCCGCGAACAACTCCGGGAATGAGAGGAAGCGAACCTTCAAACCGCTCATTCACATTGGGGGCATCGCGCAGCGTTGAGGCATTGATTGTTTGCGAAGGCGCTGGTTGAATCGCGTCCGTAGGACCTGTATTGGCATTCACGTCCACGGAAGTCTTAATTTCACCGACCTTCAATTCCAGAGGAGCTTGAACTGTCTCCCCTGCCGCAACCAAAATAGCCTTCACCCCAAGCAAACCGGGGCAAAGCCCTTGAACCGTATACGTGCCGGCAGGCACCGAGGCGAATGAATACTCGCCCCTTTCATCCGATTCGGTAGTCAACGAAACCGACCCGGTCAGTTCTACCTTTGCTCCAGGTACGAAGGAATGGTTCCCAGCGGGATCGGTGACAAACACGGTCCCGGAAATGGTTGCCATTACACCAGCGGTCTGCTGTGCTGACGCCAGCAGAGAGGTCGTGACCGTTACAAGAAAGATGAGCACAAGTCTTCGCATCCGTTGTTTCCCAACGGTTCAAGGAAATGCAAGAGGCGTGCCGAAGGGAACGCGCCTCGCTTACTACGAGGAAGTCATGTCAGATGTGAGGTTTAGCAATGATAATCAGCGGGTACGAATACTGAGGCCAAACAGTCTAATGGCAGCATGTTCGCACTTGCGAGGATATTGTCATTGCATAATCGACTTCCATTCAGAGAACGACGACTCCTACGTCGGCTGCCGGTTATGGGGAAAAGCAAAAACCTTCGGAAGATGCAGCGACGCGCCATCCAGTTCAGTTTCAATTACAGTCGAAACAGGTCCTGACTTCGACGTGCCTAAAAGAGTCGGCGGAGCAACTGCTCCGCCGAATTCAGTGCTGTTCCACCTGGGGAATCTTCTGCAGAACTTATGTTTTTCGCTCTTCACCGCCGCCAATCCTTCTGGCCTATGATTCATGCACGGCGAATTCGGAAAGACCGTATTACAGCCGATCAATGTCACAGAAGCCGGTTATCACGTAATCGCCGCGCACAACGAAGAGGTGGTGCGCCCAAGAAGACACGCACTTTAGTTTTGGCTCTGAACGAGCGGAAGTCGCGAAGTGATTTGTATGTCGATCATTGTGGTTATGCGGCGGTCCAATTGAAAGAAGGTCGCGGCTTTTGTTCCAGGAAGCACTTTCCGCATAATTGGCACATACCTCCGGCGCAGCTGGGCGGCTGCGACGTCGGCATCTAGCCAGCGGCGAATTAGACTGTCTGCCTGATCGTCCGTAACTGTTCCGTAGCCGTCGGCATACTCTTTTATGATGAGGGTTCGAGCATCGGTAATCTTCGCGAGATCAGATGAATATTGGTCATAAACCGGCCAGAATTTGGTGGCTTCTTCGTCGGTCAGAGTTAGGTTCGAAGCGATGAGGTGCTTCTTCATCGAGGCTACGTCCTTGCGCAACAGAGTAATCTCCTGATCGGACAATGCATCGGCGCCATCGGCGACTACTGCCGATTGCAAAGATATATCTTGACCAATGGCTCTTGGACTTGCCAACACAGCTGCACTGATAATTGCGAGCACGGCAAACGCGATTGTCTTCACAATATTCCTCCTCTTATAGTTATGAGCGACGGATACCAGTCTCTGGAAAAGGCCTACCCAAAGCTTTCGGTTTCGTTCTGGATGCCTTTCAAAGCCGGTTTTCACGGTCAATTCATCGCACGATCTGAGTTTTAGCAGTCGCTATCCATTCCAAAGGTGAAAGCAATACGGCTCGCTGACGTTTTTCATCTCCCAGGATTTCTGGATGTCGAGCTTCGTATTCCCAACAGATTCCTGTTCTACGTCTTGTCGAACAAAAGAACGCACGAGGCGAGCGGCCTCTTGGCCCGGGTCCTCGGTATGCGCGGGGAAGAACGGCGAGGCAGAGCACTGGGTATCGGAAGTGCTCTGCGCTCGCCGGCAGCGAGGAATCACGGGGCGGTTGTGGGAGGTCATCGAGAGGCACATCCAGCCGATACGTTTGCGCCGGAAGTTTTGGCAGTGTTTGGGCCGGTGGTGACGTCGAGGTGGACATGATCTCTCCTTAGTGGAAACCATGCATGTCTCGTTCCAGTATTCGGGGTGTGTAGCAATGCCCCGTCCCGATACTTGGAATCCCCTCACGCCGCACAATCAGAAATACTTAGCCCATGCTGGTCGCTTCGCGACCAGCAGCGAGAAGCTCAGTGCTGCCGATTCTCACTGTCAACCCGTCGACAGACTTGATGATCGGCTGTCAGCTCCTTATTGGAAACTCGGTGTTGGATTTTTGTTCAGGTGAAATGGCCGCTTGCCGAGTCTGAAGCGCACCCCGGATTCTGTCGGTTCCCCCGCCATTAAGCTCACTGCACAGACCACATTTCGTATTATTTCTAGTCTTCGCTGGCGGTATCCAGAGGGAGCATCGGAATGTATATCAACTCGGTCGACAAAAAAGATAACAAACTCTTCGTAGCTTGAGAATGAGTGACACGGATTGTCGCGGGTGCGACGACAGCTGCTGGGCCTGCTCCAGTCAAAAACACATTGCTAACGGATCGTCGTGGAAGAGGCCGAAGAACTCGTTAAGAAATACCGGTTCAAGTCATCGGTAACTTCGTTTAGGCCGCGTTGAACGTTACGGTCCAGAGCCTCTACGACTTCCGACACATCTCTACTGCTGACCGGGTCGTCGTGGGAATAATAGTGGTTCCAGACGATATTGCCTGTCTTGACGTCGCACAGATCGAACTCAAACGTCACGCGGGCAACCAATGCTTTCCCGTCGATCTCACGTAAGTCATACAGGTGTCCGCGCAGGAGATAATCCCCGCGAGCGTCACTGCGCAATGGCAGGACATTCTGATAGCGACCTGACGATTGCAGATCTCGAAGCATAACGTCGTCAATCATCTCGGATGGCGGCTCAGCCCATCGGTGATATTCGTACGTGCCCATCGCCGGACCGTCGAAGGTATAGACGATCCGGTCGTCTCGATACAGGTCCGACGTCGTCATTCGACCGAGCAGAAGAGTAACCGAGTAGGGAGCTGGATCCGCTCCAGCTCCGTTGGTGCCGCCGGGAATGGTTAACTGATAGTATTTGCTTGGCCGTGCTGCGCCGCAGGCACTCAACATCCCGAGACAAAGAATAAGAGCGGCAATACTGACTGTGCGTTTCATGGTCGTTCTCCTGCTTGATGTTCGGGAGGGTTTGTCGCCCGGATGAGAGTAGACGGGCGGCTTTTGATAGTTGCGGTAAACTGTTTCAGATTCTCGGTAACGTGCCGCAGGTTATCCAGTATCTCGTCAATATTTTCAGAATTAACATCCATCGTTTGATCGAGACGGGCAGTAGCGCCTGTCATGTTGACTAAGGTGCGCCGAAGCTCTATGACCGCATTGTGAACGTCCGGCCGGTTTTCGCCGACCATAGCGTCGATATGATTTAAGGCCTGGTTTGCTTCCTCGGAAGTTTGGCGGAAATCGTCAAGAAGAGGCTGCAGTTTCCCGGTGGCGGAGCTTATGTTGAGAAGAGTCGTTTTTACCTGAGGACGGTTCTCTGCAATCATCCCGCGAGCATTAGCGAGCGTGCCCGCAATGTTCGCGCGGTTCTGCGGTCCGAGCAAATCGTTTACACGCGCGATTGTCTCTTTCATATCCGATGCGCGGTCGTTGATACTGCTAAGTAGTTCCTGAACTTGGGGGTTCAAGTCATTGAGTTGCGCGGTCAAGGCGTTGAAGTCGACATATTTTTGCGAGGGAAGAAGAGCGCCATTGATGGCAGGAGGTGCTTGTGGGCTGCCCGGAAAAATCTCGACATGGTTGTCGGCAAGAGGGCTCATGCTCATGATTTTTACGCTGCTGTCGGTTTTGACGGGAAGATCGGATTGAACACTGAACACGACATCGAGCCGCGCGGGATTCCCCGAATCGAGCTGCACTCGGTCAACTCGCCCCACTTTAGGTCCTCCGGCATAACGCACGGTCGCGCCGGGCGCAAGGCCCCCCGCAAACGGGAAATATGCGTGAAATCTCTTTGTAGAACCTCCAAATACGCCGCTCATCGTGAAGATAGTGACAAACAACACCGCCACGGCGATGAGCACGAATAAACCAACCACCGCCTGCTCGTGTTTCGCTCCCATTACTGTTCTCCCTTTCCTGCGGACATATACGAATGCGGACGCTCTGCTGTGAGCATCTGCAAGTAGTCCAATTCCCCGAAAATCTCAGGCTCGGCAACCCGATCAAGAAACTGCCGGACTCTAGGGTGTGGACTGGAGCGCATCTCGTTGGTCGTGCCCATGGCAACGACATTGCCCTTGTCAATCAAGACCATGCGGTCAGCAATCAAAAACGCGCTCGCGAGCTCGTGCGTGACCACGATGATCGTCATGTGAAATGCCCGTTTGAGTTCGAGAATCAGCTGGTCGATGCCTGCGGCGATGATCGGATCCAATCCTGCCGAGGGCTCGTCGAAAAACAGAATCTCCGGGTCCATTGCCAGCGCGCGAGCAACCGCGGCGCGTTTCCTCATGCCGCCGCTGAGTTCCGAGGGCTTGTAATATTCAAATTGCTCGAGTCCGACCTGCTCGAGTTTCAGCCGAAGCATGATTTCAATGGTCGAATCGTTTAGTTTCGTATGCTCTCGAAGAGGGAGGGCTACGTTTTCACCTACGGTCATCGAGCCAAGCAGGGCACCGCCCTGGAAGGACATTCCGATCTTCTTTCGAATATCGTCCATTTCTGCCAGGGACATTTTTGCGAGGTCCCGTCCATTGATACAAATCGCGCCTGCGCTCGGTTTTTCCAGACCCACCAACGCTCGAAGAAGCGTGCTTTTGCCAGATCCCGAACCGCCTAGAATCACAAGTGTCTCGCCTCGCGTCACGTCGAATGTGATGCCGTGAAGAACTTCTCGGACACCGTATCTGACACGTAAGTCGCGTACCGACAGTACGGATTCAAAATTGGTAGCCGAAAATAGTTGGTCTGTGCTCATAAGTGCCTTCACGGAAAGTCAGCGGCCCCCTCCAAAAAAGAACAGGGCTGTAAAGAACAAATCCACCAGCACAACCAGAAAGATGGACATGACCACCGCCCTGGTAGTGGATCGGCCGACCTGTTCCGCCCCTGAGCCAGTCGAAAGCCCCTCGAGACACCCGACGGCGGCGATGGTGATGCCAAACATCACGCTTTTCATCAAACCCGTGGTGACGTCTCGTAGATACAGAGAGTCGACAGAGGCACGGATGTAGCGTAGAAAAGTGAAATCTGCCTGTGTGACGCCGAACAACGCTCCTCCGAGGACTCCCATAACGTTCGCCGTAATAGTCAGGCACGGCAACATCACCATCATGGCCAGAAATCGTGGTGCGACCAGAAAACGAATAGGGCTGATCGCCATAGTTTCCAGGGCGTCTATTTCCTCGCTTACTTTCATGGTTCCGAGTTCGGCAGCGAATGCAGAACCTGAGCGTCCGATCACAACAATCGCAGTAATTAGGGGTCCGAGTTCGCGGGACATCGAGACGGCCACGGCAGTAGCTACCTCACTGATTGCGCCGAACATTCGAAGCTCGTATGCCGCCTGGAGCGCCAGGATCATGCCCATAAAGAAGGTGATCAGGGAAAGGATTGGCAAAGCCCGGACGCCGACGTCCATCGATTGTGAAATCGCCCGCTGCAGGCGAACAGGTCTTCCTTGAAACGGCGCCACAATAGTGAAATAGGCCGCGCGTCCTGCAAGGGATGCAAGCGACCCGATATAGCTAAGGCCGTCTAGAGTGTTGGCACCGACCTGGGAAGCGATTCCCATATCAGTGATCCAATGCCTGCTCTTCGCTGTCATACACATCAAAGACCTTCATGAGGCGGGAGAGTTGTAGAACCTCCCGAGAGGACGGGCTGAGGCCGAACAAGATGAAGCGGGAGCCTTGATCGCGGGACGCTTTCAATCCCTCAACCAAAGAAGCGACACCGGAGCTGTCGATGTAACGAACTTGGCTGAGATTCACCAGCAAGCGCGGCGACTGACTTTCTCGTATCTCACGCAACACGGATTGGCGCACTTCCGGAGAGCTCGCGAAATCAATATCGCCCGAGACATCGAGGATTATGGTCTGGTCGATACGTCGAGTGGAAATCTGCACGATGTTCTGTTCTCCCTCAGGGGGCATTGCACGTCTGCACCAAGTACTTGACGAGGCGCAGCTGGTTCGTATGACCCTGGCGGTCGAATTTCACGGTGTCCATGGCCTGACGAATAAAGTGCAATCCCAATCCACCTGGTCGTATTTGCCCAATTGGCCGCTCTCGTAACTTACGCAAATCAACGGTATGGCCACGGTCACAAAGGATTATCTCGAGGCCGTGTTTGACCTTCGCTTCGTGGCAGCGCTGCGCCCATCGAAAATACAAAGAGATGGGTTGGTCGTAACGGCCGCCGTAGGAATGCCGCACGATGTTGGTGAGACCTTCATCGACGGCGCGAGTGATCGACCTGCATTCTATTGCCGGGAATCCCAGAGTCTCGGTCAAACGTTCGACAGCTGCGCGCACTGCCGAAAACAAAATGGGATTACTGCACAGCTTCAGCATTAGCAATAGATCTCCTCGACACCTGGCCTTGAGTTCCCGCTCTCTACTTCGGGGTAGAAAAGTTCTCCTGTGCAACATGCGCGGCCCTCTTCGCAAAATCGTACGTAGCTTTCAGATTCCCGCCAAAGAAGCGGACCTTGCCGCTGATATCCCGATCTAGGAGCGGCTTGCCATCTGCGTTTGTGAATTGACAATGAACCTTGATCGATGTGGCGCCGGCGAACGTGGTTACCTGACGGGCCCTCTCGCTGCCCTCTTTGAAACCCTCGACCGAGCTATGAAGGACAACGAGGTCAGCGACTCCGTTAGCATCGCGATCGCCGTCGCGATAGATCCGCTGAAATCTTCCATGTTTTTCAAGCTCGCGGATGAGGTTCTCGTAGAGTGCGACTTGGAAATCGGCGGGCAGCTTGATTTCGTCCGATTGAATCATCTCAACCTGAATTGCGCTTACCTGAATTCTGGTGCGCTCGTGTTCGCCAGCGAGTGGCGGGCGGCTAGCGAATGCCGGAATGAACACCAAAAGACTGATGCTTGCACTTAGAATGCGTTTCATTGTGTTTGTTCCTTGCTTTGGGAATTGTCGGCGGGAGCAACGACCGCATTTGATTCGCTTAGGGCATTGGTATGAGCGCCCTGTGCCACGAGTTCATTCTTGATGATACCCGCGACGCCAGCCGTCATCGTGAAGATGGCGCCGTGAAGCCCACCACTGCCATCGCGATATTTAACCGTGAGCGTATCGATTTTTGTGCGGAAAAGACTAAGGAAGCGGCCGGATTCGTACGGCGCCGCCATACTGATCATATGAATTGTGTTGCCAACGGCCACCTGGCTATCTGCGCCAGTAACCACATCTTCGATCAACTCGGTCTTTATGTCTGCGCTTGCTTTGGTGGAAGCAAAATGGAGGTGGCCGTCCTCGACACTCAGAGCTCCTTTTGTATTCTGTTTGACGCCCGTCAGGCCTATGATCTCGATCACCTTTACGGGGCTTGAGGCCGATTCCGATTTCGCGATGGCAGTCAGCAGGCCGATAAAAATCATGACCGTCGCAGCAACAATCGTCCTATATCTGAGAATCATGCGTATCTCCTGAGAATAAGATCTCGTCCTTCATTGAATGTGCACCACCATGAGAGAAACGTCATCCGTGGGCGGGCCCTGCCGCCAGGCATCGACGGCATCAAGAATGCCTTGTTTCATTTCCTCGGCAGGCAGCAGAGACACTCGCCGGACAATTTCCTGGACTCCGGAGACGCCAAGCATCTCTCCCCGTGAATTAAACACCTCGGTAATTCCGTCGGAATACAGAAGGATGCGGTCGTCCGGCTGGAGCTCTAAATCGACACTGGTCATCGCTTCCACAGCGTCAGGCAGTGCGCCGAGAACCATGCTCCGCGACTCGAGCAGGAGCGGATTCTGGCCACGACGCGCTAGCATTGCCGGTGGATGGCCCGCTCCAGCAAATACCATCCGGCGCCGCAAGGCATCGATCCGGGCAGCGGCGAGGGTGACAAACAACCCGGAGCTGTTGATCTCTTCGATAAGGAACCGGTTTAATTCGCCGAACATCTCGTCAAAGGGCATACCGCTTCGTAGATGGGCGCTCGTCTCGGTATAGATTCGATTCGCGACTAGCGCCGAACCGATCCCGTGACCGGAGACATCGCAGACAAGCAAGCCCAGGTGTTCGTGATCACGCGAATCCACCAGGGCGAAGTCACCGCCAACGGAGTGCACGGGACAATAGAAGGTGTCAACGCTGATGGTGTCCCACACCAAGGGGCTCGGAGCGAGGCTATGTTGGACACGGGCGGCAAGACGCAGGTCTTCCTCGATTTCCATCTGCCGTTTCTGAAGTTTCTCATTTGCAAAGCGGAGTTCTTGCTCGGCACGCACTTGCTCCGAGATGTCCGTGAATGTCAATATCCCGAACTGGCTGCCAGAATTCTGGAAAGCCCGGGAACTGATGATGACAGGCAAACGGCCGCCGTCCTTCTGCGGCAGAACAAAGTCGTAGCGGTTGTGACCGACCCGGAAAGCGGCATCCACATGCCTTCTAAGGAAAGCCCATTCTTGACAGGAATAGAAGCGAGAAGGGTCGGCTCCGATTAACTCTTCGCGGGGAATTCCTGTCATTTCCAGAAATCGAGCGTTTGCGAAAAGAAGTCGATGGTGGTCGTCGGCTATGACGACGCCCTCGTTAAGCACCTCGAGCACGGCCTCCATCGTCTTGAGCCATTGAGATTGTCCAAACTCCGTCAAATTTAAGTTCGTCACTGGCATGAAGGGTCCGCGAAGACGGGAGAAGCGTTTGCTTGTCTCTGCGAAGAAAGGACGATTTTCGCAGACGGGATTTCAGCAACAGTTTCCGACGATCTACTCGTCGGTGCTAAGAACGATTCCCGCAGCCTATTTGCAAGTTTTCGTCGTGCACGAAGGACGCGAGACTTGAATGCGCTATTGCGAATGCCAAGGATTTGACTAGAGGCTGCTGCGGAGAGTCCCTCCAAGTCACGGAGTAGAAGCGCCTCCCGAAGTCGTGGCGGAAGTTGACGGACTTGCTCTGTCACGATTCCTTGAATTTCAGCGATTCTGAAGATCTCCTCGGGGTCGGGGCCCGCGTCGACAATATCAAGCTGCAGTGGCTCTGACCGGCCGTCGAAAGCCTTTTCCAACGAATCCTCTGGACGGCCATTTCGTCGCCGGCGAATCATCAGCGCCGAGTTGATGACGATCCGGTTCAGCCAAGTGGAAAACGTTGATCTTCCCTGAAACGATTGCAATTTCGAATACGCGCAGCACAAGGCGTCCTGCACCGCATCTTCGGCATCTTCTTTGTTGTGCAAGATCCCGAGCGCGACCCGTTGCAACCTGCCGATATGAGGAGCGAAAATGTGCTCTTGGACCCGAGAATCCCCACCAATTGCTTGTTGAACGAGAAACCACTCGTCACGAAATGCAGGAGCAGCGACCATTGTTTCAGAATTGGGGATTGAAATTGCTGAATCGGACGAAGCGGATCTTCCCTGTCTGACACCCTTACTGGATTGTCGGAAAGCTAGACTAGGCTGAAAGTTGTGTAAGGAAGCCTGGATTGCGCTCATAAAGCAAATCCCTTTAGTGTCTCTTCTGACTTCTATCCAGACCAGTCATCCGTGGCCCGACCATTGAGGATGCAATTAGTATGCCGACCGAATGGGCAATCGGATGGTTCACAAGTAGTTGAGCCGAAAGAGGATTGGAAAAGGCAAGCTTTACACGAATTGAAAGTGACCAGCTCGGGGTGTTGACATGTTAACGGATGGGAGCCGATTGACGATCGATCTATGAATGCAAACTGCTCGGGAAATTCAACTGCTTCGGCAGGTCCTCGCGCAGGGAGACAGAATAATGGGGCTCAATCAGACACACTGCAATCCTATAGGTTCGCAACCAGGTGTGAATACCACGCTATTTTTCGCAAACTATTTCTAACATTTCTAGGGTACTTGCGAGTGCACGAATTGCGAGACAAGCAGAGAAAAAGTCTTATCGCCGCAACATGGAACAACAATTATGCAGCTTGTTTGTGCTTTTCATTTTGTTGGGGCCAGCGTCCGTTTAGCAACCCGTAACGGCGACATTCGACGCAGATCCCAACGAATATCTCTCGTTCAGTACGAAGTTCGGTTTGGCAGTGCGGGCACCTTTTCTTATTCATTGGTTTAGTGAACCTCCAATTTTCCGTGCAGCTTTATTCGAAGCTTAAGCGAGTGCAATCGTACTTGGATCAGCGGCCCGTAATACGAATCAGCATTTCCAGGCCGCCGCTTAGCGTGATCTTCTGATGTCCATGGAAAGCCGTTGTTCCAAGCCCACCGGCGCCCCCGATGATTGAACCAATGCCCGCACCTTTGCCGCCGCCAAAGATACCGCCCAGCAGAGCGCCAGCTCCCGCGCCGATCGCTGTGTGTTCGGCAACCTTGCGGCCTCGTCCGCTTGACTCGATCGCACCTTCCACATCTAGCTTCTCACCTGACGGCGCGTGATAAAGTTCCACGATTTCAGCATGAATCGGCGCGCGCCGCCCGTCCGGCATGACCAGCCGATCAAACCTCAGCACCATGCTGGTGTGGCCCTTGATTTTTCCGGACATGTCAATTCCGGCGACGTGACCGTAAACTCGGGCATCCTGGTAACCGCCCTTGTCAACGACAGTCGCACGGAACTGGTCGCCGACACG
>Ga0335085_10008861_pt1 | contig 15261 bp, 16 predicted proteins | sample Lox_Sample_45_FD_206712 | JGI IMG/M metagenome (GOLD analysis project Ga0335085, IMG submission 206712) | Soil microbial communities from Loxahatchee National Wildlife Refuge, Florida, United States - Lox_Sample_4.5 | ecosystem: Environmental > Terrestrial > Soil > Wetlands | place: USA... | reverse complement strand
AACAAAACTTGTCATGGCCCGCGACTGCGGGCCACCCAGGTGACATTTCCACGATAGCGCAGAATGCAACTGGGCGGCCCGCATTTGCGGGCCGTGACAGAGAGGTCATGCCACCAGCACCTTCGCCGCGCTCTCCGGCAACTCGTCCCCAAACGCGCGCTGATAGAACTCGGCGACCGACGCGCGTTCCAGCTCGTCGCATTTGTTCAGGAAGGTCAGCCGGAAGGCAAACCCGATATCGTTGAAGATCTCGGCATTCTCCGCCCACGTAATCACCGTGCGCGGGCTCATCACGGTCGAAAGATCGCCGTTGATGAAGGCGTTGCGCGTCATATCGGCGACACGCACCATGGCCGAGATCGTCTTCTTGCCTTCGGCGGTGTTGTAGCTGGGCGCCTTGGCGAGCACGATGTTCACTTCGGCGTCGTGCGACAGATAATTCAGCGTGGCGACGATGTTCCAGCGGTCCATCTGGCCCTGATTGATCTGCTGGGTTCCGTGATAAAGCCCGGTCGTGTCGCCCAACCCGATGGTATTGGTCGTGGCGAACAGGCGGAACGCCGGATGCGGACGGATCACGCGGTTCTGATCGAGCAGCGTGAGCTTTCCTTGCACTTCCAGCACGCGCTGGATGACGAACATCACATCGGGCCGGCCCGCATCGTATTCGTCGAAGGTCAGCGCCACGGGATGCTGCAGGCACCACGGCAGCAGACCCTCGCGGAATTCCGTCACCTGCAAGCCATCCTTCAGAACGATGGCATCCTTGCCGATCAGATCGATGCGGCTGATGTGGCTGTCGAGATTGACGCGGATGCACGGCCAGTTGAGGCGGCTCGCCACCTGTTCGATATGTGTGGATTTTCCCGTGCCGTGATAGCCCTGAATCATCACGCGCCGGTTGAAGGCGAAGCCCGCCAGGATCGCCAGCGTCGTCTCGCGGTCGAAGCGATAGGCGTTGTCGCGCTCGGGCACATATTCGTTGCCCTTGGAGAATGCAGGCACCTTCATCTTCGTCTCGAAGCCGAAGGCGCTTTTCACGTCCACTTGCGTGTCCGGCACGGACGCAGGATCGAGGCCTTGAGACTCAGGTGTCATCACGAAATTCCGGATTGATTGCGCCGCCTGCGGAGCAAGCCGCCGCTTTTGGAGGAGCAGGGCGTGCGGCGCCGCTAGGTAAGGCCGGCCGCCCTTAAGACGCCATAGGCCTTGATAACCTGCTTCAGACGCTCCTCAGCGCCCCGATCGCCGCCATTGGCATCGGGATGGAACCGCTTCACCAGTTCCTTATACCGCGCCTTTATCTCGTGCAAGGTGGCACTAGCGTCAAGATTGAGGGTTTCCAGCGCGATCAATTGCGGGCGGGTGAGGCATCGTTCGGGCCTGCGCGGGCGCGGTTTTTCCTCCACATCGCCGAAGACGCCGTAACCATCGTCCATCTCGGGTCCGCCATGCCCGTCGCGCATACGCGCGCTGCGCTTTCCGAGCGGCCAGGTGGGGCGGTGGCCGGTGACGGCGTCCACCTGAAACGCCGCGATCTCGGCTTCGCTCATGCCGAGGAAATAATCCCAGGCTTCGTTGTGCGCGCGGGCGTGTTCGAGGCAGAGCCACAGATGCTTGTCCAGATTGTTGCGGTCCTTGGGCACGCGATGCGTGCCGGGATTGGGGCAATCCGGCCGCTCGCAGGCGCGCACCGAAGGCGCCTTCACCGCACCCTGGCGGATGCGGATGTCCTTCTTGTAACGGCGGTGCGGCTCTGCCTGTACCATGCGATAATTATGGGATGTAACGGTGAAAAAACAAGAAAACGAAATGCTTGACAGGCGCGAAACACTATCGAAGTTAAGCTTATGAGCGTGGCCCGGAACATCGAGCGCAAACTTGCCGCCGCCTTCGCGCCCGCGGAGCTTTCCGTGGTGGACGAAAGCGCGAAACATGCGGGCCATTCCGGCGCGCGGCCGGAAGGCGAAACGCATTTTCGCGTGCGCATTGTTTCGCAAGCCTTTGCGGGATTATCGCGTGTGGAGCGCCAGCGGCGCGTCTATGCGGCGCTCGCCGGCGAAATGAAATCGCGCGTGCATGCGCTTGCGCTCACAACGCTCGCGCCGGGCGAGAGTTAATTGTTGGTGCCCGGCGCCGTGTCCGGCGTACTCGTGCCCGGCGGCAAATTGGTGAGCTTGTCGGAAATCTCCTTGATCGCGGTCATGAAATCCGAGGCCTGGTAAAGCTCGTCGTCCGGCGGCTTCTGGTTCGGCCAATTGCACACGGCGTCGTGCATATAGGCGCCGATGGTGCCCGCATCGAACGTATCCCAATCCTGATTTTGCGTATCGGGCTCCACGCTGCCGTCTTCGTTGTAGAAGGTGGTGGAGAGCATGTGCCAGCGCTCCGCCGAGCAATCGGCGTCGATGATGCTTTCGGCGTGCCAGTTCTTCGTGCCCACGATGGCGAGGTGGAAGCTGCGGTGATTGTCCGCGCCGTCCACGATGGTGGACGGATCGAGCAGGCTGACGGTCATGTTCTGATCGTCGTAATCGAGCATGTAGAAATCGGCGGCCTGCGCCACAGAGGCCGCGCCCAACAACAGTCCGGCCAGCGCCGGGACTTTCCAGTTCATGGCAATCGCTCCACACCCCGTGAGGGCAGAGACTATCGCGGCGTTCGCGCGGCCACAATATCGCGCGGCTCGCCGGCCGGCGGCGTCACGCGGATGGCGGTAATCTGGTTTCTCTGGCGGCGCAAAATCTCGAATTTGTAGCCGTGGAAGGCAAAACGCTGGCCGGGATCGGGAATGGTGCGCGCTTCGTGGATCACGAGGCCCGCGATGGTTGTGGCTTCGTCGTCGGGCAAATCCCAGTCGAGCGCGCGGTTGATGTCGCGGATGGGCACGGTGCCGTCGATATTGTAGCTGCCGTCGGGCTGCGGGCGGATGCCGGGGCGCGCATTGCGCTCGCGCTCCGACACATCGCCGAACACTTCGTCGATGATGTCCTCCAGCGTGACGAGTCCCTGCAGCGCGCCATATTCGTCCACGACGAGCGCGAAATGCGTGCGCCGCTCGCGGAAGGCGTGAAGCTGCTCTTCGAGCGTCGTGGTGTCGGGCACGAACCAGGGCGGCTCCATCAGCGAGAGAATGTTGAAAGCGGCCGGTGTCGCGCGCCGGCGCAAAAATTCGCGCACCACGGCCTTGGTGTGCAGCACGCCCACGATATTGTCCGGCGTCTCGCGCCACACCGGCACGCGGGTGTGATTGGCGGCGAGCAGCGCCTCGAACAATTCCTCCGGCTTCTGGCCGGCATCGATGGCCGCCATGTTCTTGCGGTGGATGGCGACGTCGCCGATTTTCAATTCGCGTAAATCGAGCACGCCGCCGATCATGTCGCGGTCCTCGCGCCGCATGCCGCCTTCGATGTGGTGCAGATCGACGGCGCCGCGGATTTCCTCGTGCGGCTCGACGAGCGGCGACACGCCTTCCTGCCGCACGCCGAACAATTCGAGCAAATGCCACACCATGTATTGCACGCTCTTCACGATGGGCGACAGCACCACGACGAAAAACCTGAGCAGCCATGCAACCGCCAGCGCAAAGCGGTCGGTGCGCGCGATCGCCAGCGTCTTGGGCAGCACTTCGGCGAAGACGAGAATGAGGAACGTCATCGCGACGGCGGTGATGGCGACCGCGCGTTCGCCATAGCGCGCCGCCAGCACCGACGTCGCCAGCGACGACACCAGAATGTTGATGAAGGTGTTGCCGAGCAGGATGGAGCCGATGACGTTCTCCCGGTCGCCCACCAGCATGTTGACATGATGGGCGGCGCGCGAGCCGTCTTTTTCGAGCTGGTGCATCTTGCCGCGCGAGACCGCGGTGATGGCGGTTTCGGAACCGGAAAAGAATCCCGAAATCGCGATCAGCACGAAGATGGCGATGCCTGTGAAGATGAGTGCGGTGTCCATGGCGAGAACCTCTGGCGAGAAAGTAAGAATAGCGAGTTTTGAAGGTAAGAAATCAAGTTTCCTCCCCCGTTTACGGGGGAGGTGCTGAGCAAGCACTTCGCGAGCGAAGCGGAGGGGGCGGACACCGGCGTTCGCCCCCCTCGCTGCCTTCGGCAGCACTCCCCCCGTAAACGGGGGGAGAAAATTAGCTCGTCAGAATCGCCTTCACCGCCTCCAGCGGCACATCGCGCGTCACGAAGGCCCGGCCCAGCCCCTTCACCAGCACGAAAGCGAGCTTTCCGTCCGCCACTTTCTTGTCGTGCATCATGTGGCCGATGAGGGTTTCGGCGGACGCGCGCGGACCGGGAATGTCGGAAATGGAGGAGGGCAGGCCCACGGCCTTCAGATGCTGTTCGATCCGCGCCGTATCGGACGCAGGCGAAAGCCCGAGCTTCTCGGACAGCCGGAACGCCAGCGCCATGCCGATGGCCACACCTTCGCCGTGCAACAGGCGGTCCGAATATCCCGTCGCCGCTTCGAGTGCATGGCCGAATGTGTGTCCAAGATTGAGCAGCGCGCGCTCGCCGGCTTCGCGTTCGTCGCGCGCGACGATCGCCGCTTTCATTTCGCAGGAATGCGCCACCGCATATTCGAGCGATCCCGCTTCGCCCTTGAGCGCGGCCGCGGCGTTTGTTTCGAGCCAGGAGAAGAATTCCGCATCGCCCAGCGCGCCGTATTTGGCAACTTCGGCATAGCCCGCCAGCAATTCGCGGCGCGGCAGCGTCGAAAGCACGTTTATGTCCGCAATCACGATCCGCGGTTGATGGAACATGCCGATCAGATTTTTTCCCTCGGGCGTATTGATTGCGGTCTTGCCGCCGACCGAGGAATCCACTTGCGCCAATAACGTCGTGGGGATCTGCGCGAAATCGACGCCGCGCTTCAGCACGCCGCTGGCAAATCCCACCAGATCGCCGATCACGCCGCCGCCCAGCGCGACGACCAAACCGCCACGATCCACGCCCGATTGCAGAAGCGCGCTCGAAAGCTTTTCCAATCCGGCGAAACTTTTCGTCTGCTCGCCGGGCGGCAGAACGAAGGCGCGCGTTTCGATCCCATGCTCGCGCATCGAGGCAAGCACGGTGTTCAGGTGCAGCTTTGCGACGTTCTCGTCCGTCACCACCGGCACGGTTCCGCGCGCAATCGGCGCCAGCAATGAACCGGTGAGTTCCAACAGCCCAGAGCCGACGTGAATCGGATAGGAGCGCGCGCCGAGTGCAACCGTGATCTCGCTCATGGGCTCACCAGATCGCGCTCTTTCAGCGCGTCCATGATCTTGTCCACCATCGCGCCATGCGGGCCGTTCTCGCTTTCCACGATCAGGTCGGCTTCGGCATAAATCGGCTCGCGCTTTTCCAGCAGCTTCTCCATGATCTCGCGCGGCTCGCCGTCGCGCAAAAGCGGGCGCGTGTCGCGCCGTCCCACGCGCGCGAGCAGCACGTCCACCGGCACCTTGATCCACACAGAAATCGCCGTGCTGCGGATCTTCGCGCGAGTCTCGGGATCGATGAAGGCGCCGCCGCCCGTCGCCAGCACATGCGGCGGCTCCGAAAGCAGGCGCGCGACGATCTTGCGCTCGGCATCGCGGAAGGCCGCCTCGCCATAGCGGTCGAAGATTTCCGCGATCGAGCATTTGGCGGCGTTCTCGATCTCGGAATCGGCATCCTGGAAGGGCACGCCGAGCTTGGCGGCCAGCCGCCGCCCCACGGAGCTTTTGCCCGCGCCCATCATGCCCACCAATGCCACGGTTTTCTTCAACATCTTGGCCTTCGCTTACACGTCCTCACTATAAGAGGCCAGCGGGACTTGCGGGCTACCCTGCATTTCCGCCACAAAGTGAGGCTAAGGGGAGGGCTCAGCAAACAGGTGGCCGATCATGAGTTGGGCAGCGCGTTTAGGACTGGCTGTTGTGGTTCTGGTGGTTCTCGGCGTGGGGGCGCTCGCGTTCTATGCCGGTATGCTCAAGCCGCCGCACCACAGCTACGAGCAGGTGCTACCGGATGAGTTTCCGCACTGAGGGCTTTCGGGCGCTGGCATTGGCCGCGGTCCTGATCGGGCTGCCGGCTGCGGCCCAGACCTCGACGCCGGATACGCGGCCCGTCACGGGCGCGCCGCGGCAATTGGGCCAGCCGGTAGACGGCAGCCAGCAGCCGCCTGCGCCCGAAAACGCCCCCACGACTGTGCCCGCCGCGCCTGCGGCCGCCGGACAGCCCGGTGCGGGGGCGGTGACGGTCGCCCCGCTCGGCGCATCGGAAGGTGGGGCCGCCGGCACGCTCGACGGCACCAATGGCGGCTTCGATGCGGCGATCTGGTCCAACATGGACCGCAGCACGGCCGACGAGCTTTTGTCGCAAACGCCGGCCACGACGCGTGTGCCCGCGCTGCGAAACCTGATGCGCCGCCTGCTGGTGACGAAGGCGGATTCGCCCACCGGCGATGCCGAACATGCGTTTCTCACCATCCGCCTGAAAAAACTGCTCGAAGGCGGCTTCATCGAGGAAGCCGGCGCCATCGCCGCGAGCGCGAGCATTCCCAACGATGCCGAATTCGCGCGCGTTCAGGCCGAGGCTATTCTCTATGCCAATCGCACAAGCGATGCGTGCGGCGATGCCACGTCCACGCGGCTGACCGACGCCGATCCGTTCTGGATCGAGTTGCGCGCCTATTGCTACGCCGCGAGCGGAAATTCCGGGCTGCTCGATCTCACGCGCTCGGTGATGAACGCGCAGGATTTGAAGGATCCGGCTTTCGATACGCTGCTCGACGATGTCGTGTCGAAGAAATCGAAATTGCCCGGCGATATCGCCGCGCCGACGGCATTGGATGTGTTCCTGTTGAAACAGGCGGGGTTGCCCGTGCTGCCCGCAATCGCCAAGCCGCTCGGCGGCGCGGCCTCGCTGCTTGCCATGCGCGATACGGGCAATGCGCCCAACGAACGCCTGGCCGCGGCCGAACAGGCGATCCTCACCGGCGCGGTCTCGAACGACGAATTGACCGCGCTTGCCGATGCCGCGGCGTTTTCTCCCGATCAGTTGCAGCACGCGCTCGATGTGGCGGACAATCTTCCGTTCGTGAAAGCCGAGGCGCTGTTGCGTCAGGCGGGTCTGCACGAAAACGATCATTCGCGCAAAGTGCAGCTTGTGCTTCAGGGATTGCAGCTCGGCGAGAAGAACGATCTCTTCGAGATCGCGGCCGTGCTGCAGCACGCGCCCGCCGCCGCCATCAAGCCGATCGCCGCCATGCGCCCGATGGCGCCGATCGTCGTTCGCGCGCTTCTGGTTGCGGGCGATGCCGATGCGGCGGAGCGCTGGATCGCGCTTCTCGATCCAAAAGCCGATGCAGGGTCGATCGCGCGCTTCGATGCCGAAATCAATCTGGTCGCCACCACGAAAGAGCGCGAAGCCGCGGCGAAAAAGGCGCTGTCCTATCTCGCCACGCAAATGCCCGCAGCCGATGCGCCCGCGCTCACGGCCGAACAGGCATCCGATGCGTTGATCCTCGGCGTTTACGCCACCAATGGCGAAGACATGCCGAAAGCCGCGCGCGCGGCCGAAGCGGGTGTACAAAATCTCGAATGGCCCGGGCGGCGTCCGCCGCGCGCCGTGACCGACCGGCTCGACCAGGCGCTCGATATGCGCGGCGGCAAGGGCGAGGCGCTGGTGACGGTGTTGAACATTGCCGGTGGCAAAGGCCCCGGCGATCTCGCGCCGGACGTGACGCTGCACCTGGTGACGGCGCTGGTGGAGGAGGGGCTGGCCGACACCGCGCGCAATTTCGCCATCGCCGCTGCGCTCCTCAAGCCCGAGCCATGAGCCGCGACGCGGAGCTGTTGGAAAATTTCCTCGACATGATGAGCGCGGAGCGCGGCGCCAGCCGCAACACGCTGGATGCTTACCGCCGCGATCTTGCCGATCTCGCGGCCACGCTCGCCAAACGCAAATCCGATTTCCGCACCGCCACGCGCGACGACATCAAGCATTATTTCGCAGGCCTCGATGCGGCGCGTTCCTCACAGGCGCGCAAATTGTCGGCGTTCCGGCAATTCTTCGTGTTCCTCTATTCCGAGAATATCCGCAGCGACGATCCCACATCGTCCATCGAAGCGCCGCGCCGCAAGCGGCCGCTGCCGAAAATCCTTTCGCCGGAGGACGTCATAAAGCTGATCGAAGCAGCAGGTGAAGACGATACGAGCGAAGCCTTGCGCCTCGCCGCCATGCTGGAGATTCTTTATGCCGCGGGACTGCGCGTGTCCGAACTCGTCACGCTGCCGCTGTCGGCGGCGAAAGCCAAGAACGGCTTCATCTATGTGCGCGGCAAGGGCGGCAAGGAGCGCATCGCGCCGCTCAACAAATCCGCGCAACGCGCCATCAAGGATTATCTCGATGTGCGCGACGAATTTTTGCCCAAAGGTTCCGCGCGGGCCCGCGCCGCAAAGTTCCTGTTTCCGTCGCGAGGGAGCGAGGCCCATCTCACGCGGCGGCGCTGCCATCAGATGCTGAAGGAACTGGCGCTGAAGGCCAACATCGATCCGGCGAAACTCTCGCCCCATGTGCTGCGCCATGCGTTTGCCACGCATCTGGTGGAAGGCGGCGCGGACCTTCGCAGCGTCCAGACCATGCTCGGTCACGCCGATATTTCCACCACGCAGATCTATACCCATGTGGCGGGCGAGCGGCTTCAGGCGGTCGTCGCCAGCGCCCATCCGCTGTCCAAAGGCCGCAAAGCGTCAAAGCGCCCCGGTTGACGGACCCGCGCGCACGCGCCACTTTCGCCCATCTTTGAGGAGATAAAACGTGAGTTTCACCCAGATCGAGCGCCGCGCGCCGACGCGGCTTTACAGGTCCAAGCTGTTCGCGCCCGGCTCGCGCACCGCGCTGTTCGAGAAGGCGGCGGCGAGCGCCGCCGATGTCGTGTGCCTCGATCTCGAGGACGCCGTCGCCCCCGAAAACAAGGAACAGGCGCGCGACAACGTCATCCAGGCGCTCAACGATGTGAACTGGGGTAACAAGACCGTCACCGTGCGCATCAACGGGCTCGACACCTCGCTGTGCTATCGCGACGTGCTGGCGCTGGTGGAGAAGGGCGGCGAGCGCCTCGACGCCATCATGATTCCGAAGGTCGGCAATGCGTCGGACGTCTACGCCATCGACATGCTGATTACGCAGGCGTGCAATCATGTCGGCCGCAAGAAACATATCGGCCTCGAAGTGATTATCGAAACGGTTTCGGGGCTGACGAACATCGACGCGATTGCTGCATCCTCGAAGCGTCTTGAAACATTGCATTTCGGCGCGGCCGATTACGCGGCGTCGCAAGGCATGCGCACCACGAACATCGGCGGCGGCAATGCGGACTACGTGATGCTCACGGACGCCGAAGAAGGCAAGGCCCGCGAGCGGCACTGGAACGATCTGTGGCATTATCCGCTGTTCAAGCTGGTGCAGGCCGCGCGCGCGCAAGGGCTGGCTGCGATCGACGGGCCGTTCGGCGATTATTCCGATCCTGAAGGCTTCCGCGTGCAGGCCAACCGCACGGCCATCTTGGGCTGCGAAGGCAAATGGGCGATTCATCCGAGCCAGATTGCACTCGCCAACGAAATCTACACGCCGCCGCCCAAGGAAGTGGAACGCGCCGAAGCGATCCTCGCCGCGCTGAAAGAGGCCCATGAAAAGGGGCTCGGCGCCGTAGCGCTCAAGGGCGTGCTGATCGATGCCGCCTCGATCCGCCAGGCGCATGTTATCGTCAAGCAGATGGCGATGATTAAAGAGCGGGGTTGAACGCGTTACGCGACTTTCAGCGCCTGATCGACCGGAATATCGTCATTGCCGATGCGCACTTTCTGGCACGTCTTGGCGTGACCCATGGCGCGCTTGATGACCGGAAAATTGCGTGCCGTCATCGCGCGTAAAGTCAGCGCCATCAGCGCGGGCTTGCCCCATTTGGCTTCGATCTTTTCGCGCAACGCATCGAGGTTGTCGGACGCGTGCAGCAATGCGCGGCCATAATCGAAGCCCAGCTGCGCATCGGCATCGGCCGGCGCGCCGGACAACAACGCGGCGATAATCTTGCCGTCCATGCCCTGTTCCATGGCGATATCGGAAGCGATCTGCACGCAAGGCCCGCAATCCTCCACCAGCGCGCCCGCGATCCCGGCGGCGAACCACGCGTTCGCCGGTGCGCCGCCGCGAAACGTTCCACCGGCCTGCTGGATGATGGCGAAGCGCAGGAAGGCGCTCAGCGATTGATCGATCAACTCGTGCATATAGGTCGCGTCATAGCCGTATTTCTTTTCCATGCCGCGGATGTTGCGATGGAGGAACCATTTCAGCATCACACAACTCCTTCCTTGCGCGCGCGCATCCAGGCAAGCGCGATCCCGAGAAAGCTCACCCCCATGACGAAGATGGCGTCCGACGCCATCACGCGCGTGTCCTGCGGAATGCCATCGGCGATCCATTCCCACACATGGAACAACGCATGAAGCGCCGGAAACGTGGCGCCCGCCAGCGCCAGCGCCGCCATGCGTTCCCGCGCGCCCAGAATCATGAACGCGCCGCTCGCCGCGAACGCGAGCCCGATATCGGTGATAAAATGATGATTGATCGGTCCCGTCTGCACCACGCCCGGCACGGCCGCATACCACGCATCGGGCGCGGCCAGCATGAAGAGCCCGTTTCCCAGATGGAACAGGCCCAGAAGAATCAATCCCGCTCGGATCATTTCGGCCATCCTCCTCGTTTCGCAATGAAAGACGCATGGGCGCCCCGGTTTGCGACCGGGTTGCCTATTTATTGACAGAAGCGGGCCCGATTGCCACCTTCATTCCGGCTTTCCGCCCGGTAAACCATGCACGCCTATCTGGATTTCGAACGCCCTATCGCCGAACTCGAAGGCAAGATCGCGGAGTTGCGCGCGCTGGCCGCCGCCGATCCCACCATGGAGATCGAGGCCGATGTCACGCGGCTTCAGGCCCGCGCCGACAGCCTCATCAACGAGACCTATGCCAAGCTCACGCCCTGGCAGAAGGCGATGGTGGCGCGCCATCCGGCGCGGCCGCATTTCTCCGATTATGTCGAGCATCTGATCGACGATTTCACGCCGCTGGCGGGCGACCGGCTTTATGGCGAGGATCGCGCGATCGTGGCGGGACTCGGGCGGTTTCGCGGGCGCTCGGTTGCGGTGCTGGGTCACGAAAAAGGCGACGACACCAAATCGCGGCTGGCGCACAATTTCGGCATGGCGATGCCGGAAGGCTATCGCAAGGCGCAGCGCATCTTCGAACTCGCCGACCGCTTCGACATTCCGGTGATCTCGTTCGCCGATACGCAAGGCGCCTATCCCGGCGTCGGCGCCGAGGAGCGCGGGCAGGCCGAAGCGATTGCGCGCTCGACGCAAGCCTCGCTCAATCTCGGCGTGCCGTTCATCGCCACCATCATCGGCGAAGGCATGTCGGGCGGCGCGCTCGGCATCGCGGTGGCGAACAAGGTTTATATGCTGGAGCATTCGATTTACGCGGTGATTTCGCCGGAGGGCTGCGCCTCGATCCTGTGGCGCAGTTCCGACAAGGCGCAGGACGCGGCCGCCGCCATGAAGATCACGGCGCAGGATTTGCTCGCGCTGAAAGTCATCGACGGCATCGTGCCCGAGCCGCCGGGCGGGGCGCAACGAAACCCGGACGAAGCGATACAGGCCGTGGGCGAAACGGTTTCGCGCGCGCTATCGGAACTCAATCACCTGACGCGCGACGAATTGCGCAAGCAGCGGCGGGAGAAATATTTGGAGATGGGGAGGAATTTGGGAGCTTAAATTGTCATCCCGGAAATGCGCGTTAGCGCATTATCCGGGACCCACTGAGAAGCGTATCGGTGGGTCCCGGCTCGCGCTTCGCTTGGCCGGGATGACAAGGAATTTTAATCCAACACCCTCGCAAACGCCCGAATATCCGCCACCAATTCATCGGGCCGTTCCAGCGCCGCGAAATGGCCGCCTTCCTTGAAATCCGTCCAGCGCGCGACATTGAAGTGCCGTTCGCAAAGCGAACGCGGCGGAAATGGAATCAATTCCACCGGAAAATTCGCAATCGACACAGGCTTTTCGATCCGCGCGCCGTTCGGCACCGCATCGCCCGAGAAATCCTCGAACAGCCCGCGGTAAAGCCACGTCGCCGTATTGAAGCTCTTCGTGACGAGATAGATCATCACATTCGTCAGCAATTGATCCTTCGTATAGACATTCTCGAAGCCGCGCGCGCGATCCGACCAGCCGTGGAATTTCTCCACGATCCAGGCGCACGCGCCCACCGGCGAATCCATCATCGCGTAGGACAGCGTCTGCGGCTTGGTCGATTGCTCGCGGAAATAGGCGCCTTCCATGTCGAACAGCATGGCCGCGCGCTGGGCATATTGTTTTTCCTCATCGGTTTGCGGCTCCACGCCCGGCGAGCGCCAGCCGAACATATTCAGATGCACCGCGCGGCAGCCCTTGCCTTCGTATCCCATCCAGCCGGAAATAGCCGAGCCCCAATCGCCGCCCTGCGCGATGTAATCGGGAAGTTTCAGCACATCGCACATCAGTGTGTCGAACATGCGCGCGATGGTGCGCGGCGAAATCGGCTTCTGCGGCTTGCCGGAAAATCCGTAGCCGGGCAGCGAGGGCACGATCACCGTGAAGCCGTCTTTCGCCAGTCCGCCGAAATTTTCCGGATGCGCCAGCTTTTCCAGAATGTGCAGGAATTCGAACACCGATCCCGGCCAGCCGTGACTCAAAATCAGCGGCCGCGGATTGGAGCCTTCCACGCGATAATAATGAATGTCGATGCCATCCACCGGCGCGATGAATTGCGGAAAGCGATTGAGTTCGCCTTCCCATTTGCGCCAATCATATTCGTTCACCCAGTAATTGCAGAGCTGGCGCATGAAATCCAAATTCGCGCCATAGGCCCATGTTCCCTCGAGCCCGGCGCCGCGCGGCATTTCGTGCCACTCATAGGCGCGCACCTTGGCGCGGATGGCATCGAGCGTTGCTTGCGGAACGTTGATCTTGAAGGGCGTGGGTGCGGGCATGAAATCCTCGGAGATATCTTCCCTCGGATTATCCGCACTACAACCAACAAAACAATCCGTCATCGCCCGGTTAATCCGGGCAATCCGATTATTTCACGCGGAGAACGCGGAGACGCGGAGGTTGGATGAACTCCGCGCACTCCGCGACTCCGCGTGCGATTAAAATGGGTGGCCCGGACCCGCCTACGCTTTCAACTTCGGCGGGGCAAGCAAGCCGGGCCATGACAATTATTATTTCGCCAGTTCGAACAGCATCGACGAAACCCAGCCCTTGTTGCCCAGCTCGTCGGTGACTTCCCACCACACGCCGTCCTTGTTGCCCGTGGGATAGAGCATCATGCCCACATCGAGCGAGCGGACGACTTTGCTCTTGGCGTTGGAATCCGTGTACATGTGCCCGGGCTTGGTCATGGTCACGGCCTGCGCGGGCGCCTGTTGCGCGGCGCCGGGCTCCATTCCGCCCATGTCGCCCACGAGCTTGGTGTAAGCATCGATATAGGCGAGGGTCACGACCTGGCCGATATCGGTGTGCTGATAGCTCGTCACCTCCGCGCCGCCGAAGCCGCCCCAATCGCCCCAGCCGCCGCCCGCGCCGAAGCCGAGATCGGTCTTGGAGCCATGGCCCTGCTCGATCGGTCCTTCCTCGCTGGTGCGCACATTGTCGATGGTCAGCACCACATCGGCGGTCGAGCTATGGATGTTGAGGCCCGCGATCACCGAGCCCACGCCGTGGCCCACGAAGCCGCCCAGAATGCCGCCGATATTGGTGTTGCTGGAATCGGCGTTCTTCGAGGCGATGTCGGGCACGAGAATGTAATCGGCCGCCTTGATCTGGCCGGCGCCCATGTTCGAGCCCTGCTGCAGCTCGCCGCCGGATGAGAGTGCGCGCTCCTGCTGGATCATCTGGAAGCCCTTGCCGCGATCCACCAGCGTGAAGCAGCCCGATTTGCGCACGAACACTTTCAGCAGCGCTTCGGGCGAGGCGAGCCCCAGCGGCTCCCACCAATTGTTGTCCGGCTCATGGATGGCGATGGTGCCCAGATTGCGCGAACAGGTCGGAATATCGGCTTCCTTCCGCGCGGTTTTGTCCTTGATGTCCTCGGCATGCGCCGGCGCGACCGCCGGCAAGATCAGCGCAACCGCCATGGCCCCGAAGGCCTGCGCGCGCAAAAATGCTCCAATGCGCATAGTTTCCTCGCGTTTGAAATTGTCACCCGACACCCAGCCACGGCTGGCAGGTGCCGACTATGACCCAGCGCAAGGATTAACGGAAGTTCTGACGCACAACCGGCGCGGGAAAATTAAACCAGCGCCCCGTGGCAGTGCTTGAACTTGCGCCCCGATCCGCACGGGCAGGGCGCGTTGCGCTGCACCTTGCCCCAGGTGGAGGGATCGTTGGGGTTGACGGGCGTGTTCGCCATGGGCTTGGCGCGCACCGTGCCCGGGGCGGGCGGCGCCATCTCGTCTTCGCCGGTAGTGGCGTTGATGTGATGGGCGGTGATGCGCTGGGGTTCTTTCAATTCCGGCGCCGGCTGCTCGACATTGATTTGCAGATGCATCAATTGGCGCACCACGTCGATGCGCATCTTGGCGAGCAGCGCCTCGAACAGCTCGAAGGCCTCGCCCTTGTATTCGTTCAAGGGATCGCGCTGGCCGTAGCCGCGCAGGCCCACATATTGGCGAAGGTGATCGAGATTGACGATGTGCTCGCGCCAGTCGTGATCGAGCGTCTGCAGCAGGATCGTCTTCTCGACATAGCGCATGATGTCGGAGCCGGTATTGGCGGCGCGCTCGGCGGCGCGTTGCTCCACCGCCTTCATGATGCGCTCTTTGACTTCCTCGTCGGCGATGCCTTCTTCCTTGGTCCAGTCGTGGACGGGCAGATCGACGCCGAAGATCTTGTTCACTTCGGTTTCGAGGCCCACCGCGTCCCATTGCTCGGCATAGGCGCGCTCGGGGATGTGCCTGGCGACGAGTTCTTCCACGATCTGATGGCGGAAATCGCCGATCTGATCGCTCACATCGTCGGTCGCCATGATCTCCTTGCGCTGCTCGAACACCACGCGGCGCTGGTCGTTTAGCACGTTGTCGTATTTCAGGATGTTCTTGCGGATTTCGAAATTGCGCGCTTCCACCTTCTGCTGCGCCTTTTCGAGCGCCTTGTTCACCCAGGGATGCGCGATGGCTTCGCCTTTTTCGAGGCCGA
>Ga0335085_10008860_pt1 | contig 15261 bp, 8 predicted proteins | sample Lox_Sample_45_FD_206712 | JGI IMG/M metagenome (GOLD analysis project Ga0335085, IMG submission 206712) | Soil microbial communities from Loxahatchee National Wildlife Refuge, Florida, United States - Lox_Sample_4.5 | ecosystem: Environmental > Terrestrial > Soil > Wetlands | place: USA: Florida... | reverse complement strand
CATCAAAGATGAGTTGGCAGGATGCGGTGGTGCTGGCGGCGCTGGTCGGGGTGTACATGCTGAAGGTGACCTCGGGCGCATGGCCGGTGCGGCTGGAGGCGTTGTCAAAGCTCTATGTGGCGGACATCGCCCTGTATGTGTATGTGGTGGTGCGAGGCTTGCCCGGGATGGGGTATGCCCTGGTGCCGCAGGCAAGCGACATCGGTATTGGGCTACGGGAGTGGTTGTTCTATGCCCCGATCGGCATCGGCCTCGGAGCCCTGCTGAGCTTCACGCACTATCATGCGCGGGTTCCAACGTGGACGGGCGTGGTGGCCGCCGTGATGGTGACCTTCCTTTTGGTCGCGGTTCCCGAGGAGATGTTTTTCCGCGGGATTCTGCAGAATCTTCTGGAGTCGCGCCTGAAGCCGGGGATGGCGTTGGTTGTGGCGGCGCTCCTGTTTGGGCTGTCGCACTTCAATAAGGGCGCGGCGTTCAACTGGAAGTATGTGCTGCTGGCAACGCTGGCGGGAGTGTTCTACGGACGCGCCTGGAGTGCACGCCATCGTGTGCTGGCCTCGGTGATCACGCATACGCTGGTGGATGTGGTATGGGGGATGTGGTTTAAATAGCATCGCAGGTGGCGAGTCGCTTTCCGCCGCCTATCCGGCGTGCACTGCCGTTCACTTTCCGATACATTAGATAGTTTCCATGCTTGATCTGAACTTTGTACGGGACAACCTGCCCCTCGTCGAGGAGAAGTTGCGCCAGCGCGGCATGAATCCTCCCGATGTCTTGAAGGACTTCGGCGAGGTCGACAGCCAGCGGCGACAGGCGATCACCGACGCCGAGACGCTGAAGGCACGCCGCAACCGCGACTCGGAAGAGATCGCCAAGCTCAAGAAGGCCGGACAGGATGCCTCAGCGCTGGTGGCCGAGACCAAGCAGCGGCGCGAGCAGATCGCCGAAAAGGAAAAAGTCGCGACCGATCTGGAGACGCGGTTGCGCGACATTCTGGCGGGGATTCCCAATCTTCCCAGCGACCGGGTTCCGGTCGGCAAGAGCGAAGCCGACAACGTCGTGGTGCGCACATCGGGTACGCCTCCCGTATTTAACTTTGCCCCCAAACCGCATTGGGAACTGGGTGAGCAGTTAGGGGTGCTCGATCTGGAGCGCGCCGCGAAGCTGACGGGCGCCCGCTTCGCGGTGTACTGGGACCTGGGAGCGAAGCTGGAGCGGGCGCTCGCGAACTTCATGCTTGATCTGCACACCCGGAAGCACGGATACACCGAGGTCCTTCCGCCCTACCTGGTGAACTCCGACTCGATGTACAGCACCGGGCAACTGCCAAAGTTCGCGGCTGATCTTTTTAAAGTGCCGCACGGAGAGAAAGATCTCTGGCTGATTCCCACCGCCGAAGTTCCGGTGACCAACCTTTATCGCGATGAGACGCTGGATGCCGCGCGTCTGCCGATTTCGCTGACCGCCTACACTCCATGTTTCCGCAGCGAGGCCGGATCGTACGGGAAAGATGTGCGCGGGATTATCCGCCAGCACCAGTTTCAGAAAGTGGAACTGGTGAAGTTTTCGAAGCCCGAAGAATCCTACGATCAGCTGGAGAAGCTCACCAGCGATGCGGAAGAAGTCCTGCAAAAGCTGGGATTGCACTACCGCGTGATGGCGCTGTGCACGGCGGACATGGGATTTTCGTCGGCCAAGACTTATGACCTGGAAGTGTGGCTGCCAGGGCAGCAGCTGTTCCGGGAGATCTCGTCGTGTTCGAACTTTGAGTCCTTCCAGGCGCGTCGTGCGAACATCCGGTATCGTCCTGAAGGGAAAGGCAAAACCGAGTTTGTGCATACGCTGAACGGCAGCGGTTTGGCGGTGGGCCGCACCTGGGTGGCGATCGTGGAGAATTATCAGCAGGCCGACGGCAGCATATTGATTCCTGAGGCCCTGCAGGCTTACGTTGGGGCTGATCGCATCACGCCCAAGAGGTTTTAAAGCAACGCATTGGCGCGAAATGCTATCTACATTGCCAAGAGAAGGAGCAGAAACTAGACTTGGACAGGGTTGAGATCAGCTCGAACTTTGCCGGCGCATCCCCAGTGCCAATGAACGCCATTGGGCGCACAATTCGCGATTACGTTCTCTGGTCGTACGAGCGGGGGACCATCCAGTACGACGTGATGGTCACGCTGATTCTGCTTTTCCTCTTCCTCTCTCCTTACTTCATCAAGTACAACGACAAGCCGGTGCAGCATAACGCCAACGCCGCCGGCGTGACCATCAACACTGACGGCCAGGGCGGGTTCATTTATCAGATTGAAGGATCGGCGGTGTCGGCCAAGGATGATGGCGCGGTGCGGGCACAGTTGCTGCAGGTCATCGAGCCCATCTCCGGGGAAGTGGACATCACCAGAGTCGAGCCGGTGAGAGACCGCTGGGGGCACGTGCTGAGCTACAAAGTCTGGGTGCGGAAAGAGTAGGCATGCAAAGATCTCGGAAGATCCGCACGCGACGGTTCGTCCTGCGGACTCAGGCTGCGGTCAGCACCTTCATGCTGGCGTTACTGCTGGCGTTTCTGCCGGCGTGGGCCCGGGCGCAATCGAGCCCTGAACTCGAGCGCGTGTTGAAGCAGATGGATGCGACGTCGGAGAACTTCCACACTACCGAAGCCAGCTTTGTCTGGGATCAGTACTCGAAGGTGGTAGACGAGACCGACACCCAGAAAGGAAAGACCTACTTCCGCCGCGAGGGCAATGAAACCGAGATGGCGGCCGACATTACCGAGCCCGACAAGAAGTACGTTCTCTACAGCGACGGCAGGGTGCAGCTTTACCAGCCCAAGATCGACCAGATCACGATTTACAACGCGGGCAAGAACAAAGCGGCCGTGGAGAGCTTTCTGGTGCTGGGCTTCGGCGGCGGCGGCCATGACATGCTGAAGTCGTTTGACGTTAAGTATCTGGGAACGGAAAAGATTGATGGTGTGGAGACGGCCAAGCTGGATCTGGTGCCGAAATCAGAGCGGGTGCGGAATACCTTTTCTCACATCACTCTGTGGATTGATCCCACGCGCGGAGTCTCGTTGCAACAGCAGCTGTTCGAGCCCTCGGGCGACTACCGGCTGGCGAAATACAGCGACATCCAATTGAACCAGAAGATTCCCGACCAGGTCTTCAGGATCAAAGTCACCGGCAAGACAAAGGTCGTGTCTCCACAAGGTTAGCAGGAGAGCACCCCCGGGAATTTCACGAAAGATTAAAGCTGAAAAAGCCAGAACCAGTGGTTATACTGGCGGAAGCGCGATCTCTTCGGGAAGGCTTCCTCCGCGCAGATAAGTGGGTTTCATGGCCAAGGTTTTTACCATCCCCGTTCCGCCCAATATTGGACGCAAGCAACGTGAACGCACCTCCGATCCGCGTTATGTGGATGGGCAGCGCTTGCTGGTGGAGGCCATGAGGTACCTGACCAAGGCCGACCCGGTAAGCAATCGCTCCGCGATTGAGCTGCTTTCCGAGCACGTGCGCACGCGTTTCCGCATGAGCGATTCTCCTCTCAGCTAGTTGGCGCTGACCTGAATCCGGGTCGTAATCTCCTTCGAAGTCCCGCACAAACCGAACCATACGAACGTGTTATGTCGGCGCCGGGAATTGACCGCCGGTCAGCTCGCCGCACATTTTTCTTGACTTGCTGCGCAATCGAAATAAAACTGCTCGGCTAACGCGCGTCGAGGGCATTGCAGCAGCAGCAGGAAAAAGTTTCAAGGGGGGACCATGGCTCGAAACCGGGTCTGTCGGCTGATTTCTTTTCTTCTGGTGCTTATCACGTTCGGATTTCCCGCCTTTGCACAGAAGATCACGGGTGACATTGAGGGCAACGTCACCGATAGTACGGGGGCGTACCTGCCGGGCGTCACCGTAACCGCGGAAAACACCGGAACCGGCTTCAGCCGCACTGCGACCAGCAGTAACAGTGGCGCCTTCCGCATTAACGATCTTCCCATTGGAGCCTACAAGGTCACGGCTGGCTCGGCGGGATTCAAGACCGTAGTCATCAATTTGCAGATCCTTGCCGGCGCGGTGGCGCACGCCGATTTCAAATTGACGGTTGGAGAGCGCACCGAGACGGTGGAAGTGCAGGGGGAGGCTCCGCTCGTTGACCTCTCGCCCAACAACAATAATTACGTCGATAGCGCAAAAATTGAAAACGTGCCTCTGAATGGCCGCGACTTCAACTCGCTGCTGGCGATTACGCCCGGCGTGCAGCGCGCTCCCGGTGGCGGATTCCTGGCGGTCAGCATTAATGGTTCCCGCACGACTTCTAACAACTATTTCATTGATGGCCTTTATAACAACGATCGCTACTACGGTGACTCTGCAGTCAATGAGACGGGTATCGTCGGAATTCCTGCGGTCACGTTTCCGCCCGAGGCCATCGAAGAGTTGAGCGTTCAAGGGACGCCTTCAGCCGAGTTCGGCGTAAAAGGCGGGGCGCCGATTCTTCTGAACATGAAAAGCGGCACCAACAACTGGCACGGATCGGGCACCTGGGTCAATCATAACGGTTTCGGGGATGCCACCAACTACTTCGCCAACCACACGTTTGACAACTGCGGCAGTCCGGGGGAATGCCAGCCGACCAATATTCACAACAACCAGTTCAATGGGACTATCGGCGGCCCGATCATTAAAGACAAAGCTTTCATGTTCTTGTACTACGACGGGCAGCGCTACAAATCACTGTCGGTCAGTGCGCGGGCGGTTCCCAGCACCGCGGACGTAGCCGGCGCTCTGAGCGATATCGCTACCCGCGGGCTGACGGTTGACCCCGTGGGCCAGGCGCTTCTGAACTACTTCCCGATCACCTCCACCGGCTTGCTGACTGCGAACACTCCGACCACGGCCAGTTCCAACAGCTTCGGCACCAAGCTCGATTTCAAGGTTAACGACAATAACACCATCGCTTTTCGCTACATATTTGGTGACAGTTTGCAGAGCGCGCCGCCTTACGCGGGCCTGCCCGCCGGCGGCAACAATCCTGCAAATCTGTTCAATTCGGTTGCTCCTTCCCGTGTACAACTCGCCGGGCTGAGCTGGACCTCGAATTTCGGCAACAACAAGATTCTGGAAAGCCGACTGGGCTATACCCGCTTCTCGCAGGTGCTGGGCCCCAACAACAAAATTGATCCCAAGAGCCTGGGCATCGATACTGGCCCCTTGAGCCCGTCTGATTTCGGCGTTCCCTATGTCTACCTCTACCATCTGGGCTACGGTGGTTATATCGGCGGCGTGCAGGGATATCCCATCGTTACCACGCCCGATGCCACCTGGGACTGGTCGGAGCACTTCTCGTGGGTGAAGGGCAACCACACCATTAAGCTGGGCGGGAACTTCCAGCGCGCCTACACCAACAGCATTCGCAACGATGCCCGTTCCGGCCTCACCGAGGGCTACTTCAGTTATTACTCCGCCTACGCGGGATACACGGTCACGAACTCGGTGCAGGACGACGTGGAAGAGCTGCTGCTTGGCAAGGCAGACTTGGCCGATCGCAGTTTCGGCAATACCCATCGTCACATCACTCAGAACTCGGTTGGGTTTTATCTGCAGGACGACTGGAAGATCAAGCCGCGCCTGACCCTAAGCTATGGCCTGCGTTATGAGGTCAACGGTACTATCCGCGACACCAACGACCAGGAAGCGAATTTCATTCCCGGCCGCGGTCTGGTGCAGGTCGGCCAGGGAGTGAGCGGAGCCTACAACGTGGATTACCACAACTTTGGGCCGCACGTGGGATTCTCCTGGGACGCATGGGGAACGGGAAAGCTTGTGGTGCGGGGCGGGTATTCTCGCAGCTTCGACGTCGCCAATTTCGGTGCTTTGGCGTCGCCCTATTCATTGGCTCGCGCCAGTACCGGAGTCTTCACTCAGCCCAACCTGGGCTTCTTTGACGTGACCAACGAATCGGATGTCGCCGCCGGCGGCGGAGGAACCGGCATTCTGGCTCCGCCCTGGCTCACCAATAACACACTGGGTAGCGGTTGCTATGACCCCACGGCCGCGGCGGGCGCATATATCTGCTTCGATTCCGCCGTCGCGGGTCCTCTCTTCGGATCGAATCCCGCGGGGACGCCGCCGTTTAACGCTTTTTCCGTGGTGCAGGACTTCAAGACTCCGCGCTACGATAATTTCAACCTGACGGTGCAAAGCGAGCTTTTTCGCAACAACGTGTTGACCTTAAGTTACGTAGGACAGCGCGGCGGTAATCTTGTCATCTATCACGATCTGAACGCGTCGCCGGTGGGAAGCCCGTGCAACGGACCGGCCAGTTGCGATCCCTTCCGGCCGTTCGCGGCGAGTTTCCCCGACTTACGCCACATCATCCAGGCCAGCAACAATGGTCGTTCGCAGTATGACAGCATGCAGGTGTCGTATAGCCAGCGGGACTGGCACGGTCTCGACACCACCTACAATCTTACCTGGAGCCACTGTTTCGACTACAACTCGGTGAACCGCGGTGGTGCCGGGGACTATCCCCAGATTAACAACGAGAATCCCGTAGGCAGTACGGCACCGGCAGTGGCAGACTTCCGCAACTCTTACGGGCCCTGCGACCATGACGTACCCCTGAATTTTAACGTCAGTGGCGTCTACTCCGTGCCTGGGGTGCACGCTCTGGGCAAGAAACTCGGCGACGGATGGCAATTGAGCACGGTCTTTACCGCGATCAGTGGTCGTCCTTTCACTCCCTTGCTTTCCGGCGGCAGCGATCCGTCAGGCCAAGGGCTGGTGGGCATCAGCATTCGTCCTTCGTATGACGGCACTCCGATCCAGTACGACACGCGCAATCCCGACAACTACGTAGTGGAAAAATATGCCCCCGACGGCACTCCCCTCTCGCCTTTCTACTCCCCCGCTTCGGGCGTAGGTAACGCGGGCCGGAATATGTTGCGCGGGCCCGGTTTGGCGCAGTGGGACATGTCGCTCATCAAGAACACCAAGATCGGTGAGCGTCTGAACGTCGAATTCCGCTGGGAGGTCTACAACATCCTCAATCGCGGAAACTTTTACTACTTCCCCAACAACATTCTGACGTTTTGCGGGAATGTGGCTTCCGACGGCACATGTCTATCACAGAACAGCGGGAACTTCGGGACCATCACCAAAACCTCCGACGTGGCGGCGGGCAACCCGGTCATTGCGCAGGGTGGGCCGCGGAACATGAATTTCTCCATCAAATTCACCTTCTAACGCCGGGACGACAATCAAATCCGGGAGTCTGCCTATGGTAGACTCCCTTTTTCCTCTTATGCGGTTCCCTGGGTGGATGCTTCCGTTCTTCCTGCTTGTGCTCTCCAGCGGGGCCTCCACGCAAAAGGCGCCCGTCGCCCAGAAACAGAGCCCGGCGAAATCCACGTTTCATCCCAACGTCATCATCATCACCCTTGACACGACCCGTGCCGACCGCATGGGATTCCTGGGATCGACGCGCGGTTTGACTCCGAATCTTGACGCCATGGCACGCGATGCCATTGTTTTTCCTCACGCCTATTCGCACGTGCCGCTCACCACGGCTTCTCACACCACGATCTTTACCGGAACCTATCCCCAGTTCAATCATGTGAACGACTTCGGGGTTCCGCTCTCTTCCCGGCTGCCTTATTTGCCCGACCTGCTCCACCACCACGGATACCGCACCGGCGCCTTCGTCGGATCGCTCATTCTCGATCCGCTGGACGGCACCGCGCCCGGCTTCGATCGCGGTTACGATGTGTATGACGCTGGTTTCCACCTGCGCGCACACGGCATGGACCGCTACCAGTCGGTCGAGCGTCGCGCCGAGGTTGTGGTCGATCATGCGCTCGGTTGGCTCAGTCACCTGGAAAACGGTCCTTTCTTTCTTTGGGTGCACCTCTACGATGCTCACGATCCTTACGATCCGCCGGAGCCGTACAAGACCCGTTTCAAGTCGCAGCCCTACGATGGCGAAATTGCATACTGCGACTCACAAGTGGGGCGGCTGCTCGACCAGCTTCGCAAACATCATCTTTACGATGAGACGCTGATTGCCGTTATGGCCGATCATGGGGAATCCCTGGGAGCGCACGGCGAGAACACCCACGGAATCTTTCTCTACGACGAGACGCTGCACGTTCCCCTGATGGTGAAGCTGCCCCTGAACCGCCACGGCGGAACACAAGTGGAAAGCCGCGTCGGTCTCGTCGATGTGGCCCCGACCCTTTTGCAGGCGGCGCACTTTGCGGTTCCTACCGAGATGCAAGGCGAACCGCTGATCGCCGCAGCTCCCGCTCAGGCTGCCAAGTCGCAGGCACAAGCCAAACCGGCGGAGCGTCTCATCTACTCGGAAACCGACTACCCTCACCGCGGTTTTGGGTGGAGTTCTGAACGCGCCATTCGTACGGGAAAATACCTCTTCATCCAGGCGCCACAGCGTGAACTCTACAACCAGGAGTCCGACCCCGGCGCGGCCCACAATCTCGCCTCCGCTTCGCGGGCTGTGGCCGATACCTTGGCCGCTGAGTTAGAAACCTTCCGTGAAAAGACCAGCCAGACCGTGGTGGAGCTGGCCAAGCCCGACCCTGAGGACCTGAAGAAGCTCCAGGCGCTGGGCTACGTCGCTTCCGATGCGGATAGCACTCGTCAGGAAACGTACATGACCGGAGCCGATCCCAAGTCAAAGATCGAAGTCTCCAATCTGCTGCACGATGCCATGTTTGACGTAGAAGATGCGCGTTACGAGGAAGCCATTCCTATGCTCGAGCGGGTGCTGGCGGAGGAGCCAAACATGCCGATTGCCAATATGCAATACGGCATGGCGCAGGCCCGGCTGGGCAATTATTCCAAGGCTCTGGGCCCGCTGGAGAAGGCCGTTAAACTGCGCGAAGACAATGGCATGGGCCACTACGAGCTCGGCCTGGCTCTATTTGAAACGGGAGATTGGAAGGCTGCGGCGCCGGAGTTTGAAGCGGCGGTGTCGCGCGCTCCAAAGTGGGCCGACGCTCATTTTTCGCTGGCGTCGGTATACGCGCGCATTGACCGCGTTCCCGAAGCCATGACCGAGCTCGATACCTGCCTGAGCCTCAGTCCCGAGCATTATCGCGCGAACCTGTTGCGCGGAAGAATTCTATCGTTGCAAGGGAACCCGCAAGCGGCCATCGCGAACCTGCAGAAGGCGGTCGAGGTACAGCCCGATTCTCGCGAAGCACATTTGTTCCTGGCGGATGCGTATGAGCAGTTGGGTAGACCTTTCGACGCTGGACGAGAGCGGGCTGAGGCGCAGAAGTTGGGGGCCGTGCCGCGGTAGCGTCGCTACCGAAGATGCAAGCCAAGAGCTAAAACCTCGAAGCTAGGAGCGGCCTGCCCACCATCCCGCCGCCAGCACCATCACCACGGGATACATCTCCAGGGTATAGCGCGGCTCGGGATTTTCCAGCGAGCCCAGAAACAGGCTGCGCAGGATGAGGAAGACAAGCAGCAATCCGAGGCCCGGCACCAGGCCGGTGCGGGCGATGCCAAGAGCCGCCATCAGCACATAGAACACGCCGATGGCTCCCAGGCCGACAGCCACCACCGACCATTGCCAGTCGTCGTTGAATTCCCACCAGCGGGTGTCGCAGGGCAGCAACTCGGTGCGTGGCCGCAGCCACATGTCGGCGACGCGCAGAACCGGCAGCCAGACGTAGTAGCGCAAGGGAGAGCGATGAATGCGTTCGGCGGCCAGGGCAGCGAAGCGCGCGTCAATCTCGGGAGTCACAGAATTGGACTGGTTGTAATCATCCAAGAGCTTTTCAGTTTGCTCCTGCTGCGCAGGCGAGTCGAAGGCGCGCGCTGGAAGCTTGCTGGCGTCAAGCGGTGCGCCCGGGACCGCCCAATACAGCTCTTCCGTCGAGACATAGTCGGCGATCCAGGTTTTTACCCAGCGGTTGAATCCGACCGGGACCTGATTGTCTTCTTCATTGGCGTAACGCGGAGCCAGCGGCTGGAAGCGATGAATGGTGTGCAGGTTGCGCAGGGTCCAGGGAACCAGGGGTGCGATGGCGACCAGCGAGAACACGACTCCGGCCCAGAAGACCGGAAGAACCGCCTGGCCCGCACGGGCGCGCGTGATCAGGATGAACAGCAGGTAGAAGCCGATCGCGGCCAGCACCAGGCCACCGTCAGGCCGGAGCAGGATGGCGGCGGCGACCGCCAGTCCACAGCTTGCCCAGAGGCGCAACCTCGCCCAGTCCGACAGGCCGCGTAAGGCCAAGTCGAAGGCCAGCGCCGTGAAGAAGATTTCCAGGGTCTCGGTCAAGGCGCTCCCCGCGTAATTGGCGAGAAAGGGGCACAGAGCGGCGAGAAGAAAAGCAGCTTTGGCGGCGCGGTCGGAGAGCAGGCGGCGCGCGACGTCGGCGATCAGGAAGCAGGTGGCGATATCGATGAAAACCTGGAGGAAGAGAACGGCGCGGTAATGTTCCATGCCGAACACCGAGAACACCAGCGCGAGGAACAGGGGATAGCCGGGCAGGCGGATGTAGGTCGGTGCGGGGCCCTCCGGCGCGCTCAAGCCGTAGACGCCATGCTGGAGCCAATTCTTGGTGATGTCGCCATAAATCAGCGAGTCGTTGGTAACCCGCGCAAACCAGAGGAAGAAAACAAGGCGGAGAGCGAGCGCGGCCAGAGTCGCGAAGAGGAAGAATCGGAAGTGTTTGCGCACCAGTTCGCGCACACAGCGACTATACCAGTTCCCTCCCCGCCACAACTCTGCCGGGCAGGGGTGCATCTTATGTAAAGTGACCGTTTGACCCTCCAAACCCGAGCTTTTAGGATGGGGACGGTTCAATCCCCATGGCGAAGCCGGTTTTCTACGACCCCCGACAGGCACGTTGGAAGCGGTTGCGGCGTTTCTTCGACGTCGCCGCCATTGCCGTGTCGCTGATCGTCGTCTTCTTCGTCTATAACGCCCTGCAGAACCAGCCCCTGCCTGAGTTGTTGCTCCAGAACCAGAAGAAGCCTTACCACTCGCTGACAGAGAAAGAAAAAGAGCGGGCGCGCGAGAAACGCCGTCAAGCGGCTCTGCGCATCAGCCGCCGCCGCCAGAGAAAACATCCGTCCCAGTTGCCGCTGAACGCCGATGAAGGCATCCGCGCGGCGTTTTATGTTCCGTGGGATGCGGCCAGTTTCGCGTCTCTGCGTGAGTATGCTCACCAGCTGGACCTGCTATACCCCGAGTGGTTGCACGTGCTCACCCCTGATGGCCACCTGCAGGGTGAAGACCCGGAAAACGTCCGGTATTTCGACGTGGTGCAGGGAAAGATGGTGCACAGCGTCGATAACAAAGTCATGTCGTTTCTGAAGGCGGAAGGAACCGGCATGGAAGTGTTTCCGCTGGTCAACAACTTCGACGGCACCAACTGGATTGACATCTCCGACTTCCTCAGCAATCCCGACTCCCGGGCGCTCTTTCGCCGGCAGGTGATGGAATTTCTGGCCAGCGATCAGTACCACGGCCTGATGGTGGACTTCGAAGATTTTCCCAAGGCCGCGCAGAAGAACTACGTCACCCTGCTCGATGAGCTGTCGCAGGACTTGCACGCCAAAGGATTGAAGCTCTATGTGAGCGTGCCGGCGGCCAACCCCGATTTCAACTATGCCGGGACCGCGGCGGCTGCCGACGGCGTGGTGCTCATGGACTATGACCAGCACTATCCGTCCCCGGGGACGGCGGGTCCGGTGGCTTCCCAGGATTGGTTCGTCAAGAACCTGGCGGCGGCGCGGAAAGTCATTCCCGCAAGCAAGCTGATCTGCGCCATTGCCAACTACGGATACGACTGGGTGCAGAAGCCGAAGAGCGGCAAGCTGCCGCCCGATGCGCGCGATTCCAACGTCTCGGCGCAGGAAGCCTGGCTGGGGGCGCGCGACTCGGAAGCTGACATTGATTTCGACTCTGACAGCTTGAATCCGCACTTCAGCTATCTCGACGAGCGTAATCTGCAGCACGACGTCTGGTTCCTGGATGCGGTTACGGCCCTGAATCAGATGCGTGCCGCCCAGAGTCTGGGTATTGAGACATTCGCGTTGTGGCGCCTGGGTTCGGAAGATCGCTCGCTGTGGCGGGTTTGGGACCAGCCGGGCGATCCCGGCGCGACCGACAAGCTGAAAGATGTTCCTCCCGGCCAGGACGTAGACATGGAGGGCAACGGCGAGATTCTCAAGATCGAGGCCCGACCGGTGGATGGCACGCGGCAGCTGGAAGTTGACAAGACCCTGAACCAGATCACCGATGAAAACTTCGATCAGCTGCCGCAGCCCTATCGCGTGGGGCGTTACGGCGCCAGCCCCAATCAGATCGCCATCACCTTCGACGATGGCCCCGATCCGGAGTGGACGCCGAAGATTCTCGACGTACTCCAGCGCGAACAGGCGCCGGCCACTTTCTTTCTCATCGGCATCCAGGCCGACAAGTTCCCCGACGTCACCGAACGTATTTTCCGCGAAGGCCACGAGATCGGCAATCACACCTTCACTCACCCCGACATCAGCAACATCTCTCCCACCTTCGTTCGGCTGGAACTGAATCTGACCGAGCAGCTTTTCGCCAGCCGGCTGGGAGTGCGCAGCATTCTCTTCCGCCCGCCCTACTCGATTGATCAGGAACCGGACACCGCCGACCAGGTGCGTCCCCTCGAGTTCAGCCAGGACATGGGATACATCACCGTGGGCGACAAGATCGATCCCAACGACTGGCAGGACAATCCGCGTAAGCCGGCGGCGCAGATTGTGCAGGACGTCCTCGCCCACTTGCCGCCTTGCGCGCCCAACGACATCCGTTGCGGAAACATCGTTCTCCTGCATGATGGCGGAGGCGACCGGCGGCAGACCGTGCTTGCCCTGCCGGGAATCATCGAAGGCATACGCTCGCGGGGCTACCAGGTGGTTCCGCTCTACCAGTTGCTGGGAAAGACGATGGCCGACGTCATGCCCCCCATTCCCGCCAACCAACGCTGGGCGGCGCGTCTGGATTGGCTCGGCTTCTGGATGTTTGACGCGGGCAGCAAGACCATCACCTGGATCTTCTTCCTCGGCGACTTGCTGATGACCGGGCGCCTGCTGTTTGTCGGCATTCTGGCGGTGTACGACCGGGTGCGCGAGCGGCGTATCGATACACTCGATCTGGATCACGGCTACTGTCCGACGGTCGCCGTGCTGATTCCCGCTTATAACGAAGAAAAGGTCATCGAGCGGACGATTCAGGCGGCGTTGGGTTCGGATTACCCCAACTTGCGGGTCATCGTCATTGACGACGGGTCGAAGGATCGAACGCTGCAGGTGGCGCGCGCAGCGTTTGCTCAAGAAGAAGCAGACGGCAAAGTGCTGATTCTCACCAAGCCCAATGCGGGAAAAGCCGAGGCACTTAACTTCGGGCTCGAGCATTTGACCGACGAAGAGATTTTCGTCGGCATTGATGCCGACACCATCATTGCGCCCGATGCCATCACGCGCCTGGTGCCGCATTTCGTGAATCCGAAGGTTGGCGCCGTCGCCGGCAACGCCAAAGTCGGCAATCGCGTGAATCTCTGGACACGCTGGCAGGCGCTCGAATACATCACCAGCCAGAACTTTGAGCGGCGCGCTTTGAACACACTCGGCGCCGTCAGCGTGGTGCCGGGCGCGATTGGAGCCTGGCGCACCTCCGCTGTGCGTGAAGCCGGTGGCTATCACACCGACACCGTTGCCGAAGACGCCGATCTCACCATGGCGTTGCTGCGCAACGGCTATCGCGTCGAGTACGAAGACCTGGCGCTGGCCTTCACCGAAGCTCCCACCAATGCCAACGGCCTGATGCGCCAGCGTTTTCGCTGGTCATTCGGAATTCTGCAGGCAGTGTGGAAACATCGTGAAGTCTTCGGACGCAAAGGCGTGCTGGGCTACGTGGCGCTCCCCAATATCCTGATCTTCCAGATCCTGCTGCCGATCGTTTCGCCGTTCATTGATCTCATGTTCGTGGTCGGCGTGGCCTGGTATGGAGTACAGAAATACTTCCACCCGGAGTCGACCGATCCGACGAGTTTCCAGCGCCTGGTTCTGTTCTTCGCCGTGTTCCTGATCATTGATTTCATCACTTCAGCCATCGCCTTCGCCCTCGAGCGGCGAGTGCCCGAGGCGCGCGAAGACGTCATGCTGCTCAGCCAGGTGTGGCTGCAGCGCTTCGCTTACCGGCAGTTGTTCTCGGTGGTCCTGATCAAGACGCTGAAGCGCGCGATTGAAGGGCGTCCGTTCGCCTGGGACAAACTGGAGCGCACCGCCGCCGTCACCTACGATCCTGCGGAAAGAGTCGAGAAACAGGACTCGGTCAAAGTGCCGTGAGCCTCCTGGGTTCACAACGCCAAGGTGTTATCGCGCCGCTGACAATCCTTTGACAAATTCTTGACCTGCGCCCGACGCGCCTTCGCCGCGAACTCGTTACCCTGCAAACATCGGGTCCTGGTTGTACGAATGCTTAGGAGGTCTTATGACGCGCTTGGGGCGAGTCTCACTCACTCTTCTTCTATATGTATCCACGCTGTCGGTACTCATCGGGCAGAGTGCGAAACCACCCGCCAACCTGAACTGGCCGATGTTCAAAGGACAGCCCGCCCGCACCGGATTCAATCCCGCAGAAACCACCATCGCCAGCAGCAACGCGAAGTTTCTTAGCGAAGCCTGGGAGGGCGTGATGGGCGATCTGGTGGACACTTCTTCGCCCGTGCTCGCCAACGGAGTGGTCTATGTGGGTTCGTTCGACGGCAAGCTCTACGCCTTCGACGCCAACGGATGCGGCCAGGCGACCTGCAATCCGCTGTGGTCCGGGGCGACGGGCAACGACATTACTTCGTCTCCCGCGGTGGGCAACGGCAGCGTGTTCATCGGCTCCAACGATCACAAGCTCTATGCTTTTCCCGCCGCCGGTTGCGGGCAATCCACCTGTTCGCCCACGTGGACCGCCACCACCGGAGGCGCAATTCAGAATGGCTCCGCGCTGGTGGCTGGCGGCATGGTCTTCATCGGTTCTACCGACAAGAAGCTCTACGCCTTCTCGGCGGCGGGCTGCGGCCAGCCCACCTGCTCTCCCGTGTGGACGGGCGCCACCGGCGGCCAAGTGCAGTCGGCGCCGGCCGTGGCCAAGTCGATTCTCTATGTGGGATCTACCGACGGCAAGCTTTACGCGTTTGACGCCGCCGGTTGTGGCAGTGCGACTTGCCCCCCGCTGTGGACGGCGAAAGCGGGAGCTTCGATC
>Ga0335085_10008859_pt1 | contig 15262 bp, 8 predicted proteins | sample Lox_Sample_45_FD_206712 | JGI IMG/M metagenome (GOLD analysis project Ga0335085, IMG submission 206712) | Soil microbial communities from Loxahatchee National Wildlife Refuge, Florida, United States - Lox_Sample_4.5 | ecosystem: Environmental > Terrestrial > Soil > Wetlands | place: USA: Florida... | reverse complement strand
CGCCAATAAAATGTCGAATTATTTGGTCATCTTCTTACTAACGTCGGTCGAATTTCTGAATATCGACGGTAATTCTCCGAAGCGCAGGGCATTACTGGGGATATTTTGGCTTCTTGCTGTTCTAACGCTGGTTGTAATGCTTTCGCGTGCGGCGATGTTGCTTCTGCCGCTAGTCGTGCTTGCGTCGGGGCTGCTCCGTCAAACGACCGCGAGGGTGCGACGGGTGGCTGTCCTGGTGGCCGTCTCGGCGATTGTGGCCATTGTCATAGCGGCACCGGAAGTCATGGACTACTTGCTCGCTGCACGATATCTTCCGGACGGCGACTCCGATGCGGATCCGCTCGGAACATTTGGCGATCGATTAGTGCAGTGGGCACAGCTCAAGGACTACTTGGCGCAGCATCCAAGAGTCGCGGCCTTCGGTCTAGGAACTTCTGGATATGGATTGCGCTTCTTTGGGCAGCCGGAGTCGGGGACGCATAATACTTTTTTGGATTTGTGGACCAATGGAGGGGTCCTCAGCCCGATACTCTTACTCTGCCTGATCGGCTTAGCGCTGCTGCAAGCCTTAGGCGGAACGAAATCGCGTACACGCAGAATTGCCAGCACTGCGGGGCTGCTGGCCTTATCGCTGCTCATGATGCGAGAGCATTCATTTTCGTACCTGTACGTAACATCGTTAGGAGGGCTGTGCGTGGCCGCGCTCCTATATGCAACGATCGCTCCTGAGGATGTGCAATTCGCTAGATCCCGAGCGACAAAGAACGGCGCCTGCAAAGTGGCACCAGCGCAATGAAACCTTTCGACCTCCATGGGTTTACGCGTCTCGTAGTTTCCCGCGCGCGCTTGTTCTACATAGTTGCCGTAGTGTTCGGCGTTTTCGGCGCGATCATTTCAGTGACACTGCGGCCGATGTACGAAGCGCGCGTGGTTGTGTTTCCGGCTAGCCTCTTGGATCTGCATGGCAAGAATGGAGCGCTCGGCGGTCTGGCGAACCTCGTCGATTTGGCAGGAATCGGCAGCGGGTCAAATGATGACGTCGAGAAGTCCATCGCGACGCTGACCTCCCGGCGATTCACTGCCGACTTTCTCCGTGAAGAAGGTATTCTTCCGGTTATCTATTCGGAGCGCTGGGATTCGGCATCGAAATCGTGGCGGAGAGTTAATAAGGGCGCAGTCTCGCGGGTGGTTCAAAGCTTGCGCCGGTTGATCCGCGCTTGGAACGGCGATGAGGCGCCTATTGATGATGCGGTAGCGTCTGATGCCAATCTCGCGCCGTCGGAATGGCAAGCGTTTAAGAAGTTCGACGAGATGCGAGTCGTCTCTCGCGATCGAAAAACGGGGCTCATCACAATTTCGATCAAGTGGCGTAATCCTACGCTTGCAGCTAAATGGGCCAATGATCTGGTCGACCGTGTGAATGACGAATTGCGCAATGTCGCGATTCGTGAGTCGGAAGAGCGTCTTGCCTACTTGAGAAACCAACTCGAGGACGTTCAAACGTCGGGGTTGCGTGAGGCGCTCGTGAATGTCACTGTTCTGGAACAGCGAAAAGCGATGCTCGCGCACGTGCAAAAGGCGTACGCGTTTGAGGTAATTGACCCCGCGGTAACCCCCGGCGAGCGGGCGTCACCGCACCGGATCGCGCTGGTATTCGCATCAGTCTTGTTTGGATTGTTTGCCGCACTCGTATTTCTGCTCTATCGATTTTCGCGCAGCCAAGCAGCCTAGGTAGTGCGAGTAATAACACGGCCAATGGCTAGCGCGCGCGGGGCCCGATTCAAGAGAAGGCAAGGACCGGCGATGAAGTGTGCCGAAGCCAAGTAGCGCCTTTTCGCCCGGCTGATTCATAGATTATGCGAGTTGCGTTTTTGACGACTTCGAGGCAGTCGAATTGCAAGCAGCCCGCTGGATAGCCAAGCGATCGATTCTCTTCAGCCAGGTAACTCCGTTCCGCGGACGGGGCGGCTATGCATCGATGGAATCGGTTGGGAAAAGCGCTATCCCGGACTTTCCGCAGGCTGTTACGGAGGCGAGCAGGGTCAACGATTTCTTTAATTTCTTTGCACCGACCGACTTCGCACGAGAGTTAGGCGGCAAGGACGTTTTGGACTTCGGAAGCGGTTATGGTGGCCGCACCGTCGAGTACGCAAGGCGCTTCCGATGCCGATTTGTTTGGGGTGTCGAGCCCTTTACCGGCCTTGTCTCAGAGTCTCGGCGCTACGCGTCGCGTGAAGACGTTCCCAACGTCGGCTTCGAGGTGTGCGGGCAGCAAACCATCCCGCTCCCCGATAGCTCGATAGACGTTGTTGTAAGTTATGATGTGTTAGAACACGTAGCCGATCCAATTGCGTCAATGCGTGAACTGCACAGGGTCCTGCGTCCCTCAGGTAGAGCGTTTCTTGTCTTTCCGGTTTATCTAGGGGCCTTTTCGCACCACCTCGACTATATTTCTCTGCTTCCCGGATTGCATTGGATTTTCTCTGCCAAGACTCTTGTGGAGGCTATCAATGAGATACTTGAAAGCGAGTACGGCAGGAGATTCGGGACATCCCGGCAACCGAACCCATCGCTGGCATTCGATAAATCTCGAATCGTCTTGCCGACGCTAAATGGCCTGGGTGGCCAACACCTAAAGGCACTCACAGCGGGTTTTGAAGTCTTGCACTGTAATCGCCACAGTTGGATCCGCCGTCGCAAGCCTCAAGGTGAGATGATGAAGCGCTTTTCTTCGCTCCCGATGCCCATGACGCTCTTGGACGCTGCTACGAGCAGCGTCTCATTCGTGCTTGCGAAGCCAGCCGCGCCAGCAGTCGATCGATTGACCCGCTAGTATCCCGATGTATTTGCCCCATCCAGAAACGCCCCGATCTTGTACCGCCACGCGTCGGCCACGCTTCGATCCCGCCCCGTTGTCCAGGATGAATAGAGCGACCCTGCCGCACTTAAAACCGTGTTTCGAGAATCATTGAGAAGCTGCTGCGCTGAGGCGCGTTTCGCCGAGTCCGCTGCGTTGCTCGCCACCGTTGACAGCAGGCGGAGGTACTCGTAGTCCTGGAGTCCCTCACGGATCGCAACCATTTCCTTCGAATTCGTCGCCTTTGCATGGTCGAGGAAGTATGGAACGTAATCGATCGCCTGCGAAGCGAATGCGTTAGAGGATTCCCCGCCCCCCGTGTCTGAGAAACTCCAAAAGCCGATGCCTCTTGCGCCCACGTCGTTGGCGCGCCAAGACATTAGCCGGTAGTAGGCGTACGGATCAAGCTGCTTGGCGGGGCCGTCGGTACCGTAGAGTTCAACCCACTTACCGTGGGCGGCTAGCTGGCGCGCCCACTGCCAGTAGCGCTCACCACCATCTTGGGCGATATGAAGATTTATGCAGATCACGTCGAAGAGATTGAGTATTTCCGGCGGCGTGGCACTTGGATCAGCCCAATTCGGGTTCACCCAAAGATGGAACCCAGCGCTCGAAGACTTAATCGCTCGAGCCCACGCGAGAACCGTTTGGGCCATGGCATCAGTCCGCGGCTCATCCACGAGCTCCAGGTCAAAGTCCGCCGGCTGTTTGCCAAGACGTCTTACAGCGGCGGCCCAATAGTTGGCCCACTCCTTGACAGCACCATTGAATCGCGGATCGCTTATCGAGATCCCGGAGATGTCGTTCTTAACAGACAAGAACACGCGGTAGCGGCTAGCGGTCGGCCATCGCGCCAGCCAGCGCTCGAGCACCCTCGTGGACGGCGGGTGTGTAAGATGCCCGTTAGCATCTATACCGGTCACGTCCATCGCCGTGCGCATCGCCCATGCAACATTTACGTCCTGCGAACGCAGGAAATTGCCAACCGCATCGATGTTCGCGTCCGTGATTCCCGATGCACCGGTTCCTTGGAGGTAGTCCCAGCCTTGGAGCAGCAATGTCGTATGCGCCGGAAAATGAGTCGCAAATACTCGAAACGCGAGTGGCAATTCGACCGCTGCACCTCCACGCGAGCGAACGTGAATTCGACCCATATGCAACCCCGGAGACGATTCGCCGGCGTCAAGTGTAATCCAAGCTTGCTCGGTCACACCCGCGGGGACATTGAAAGTGGTCTCCGGCGCAACGATCTTGGCGGCGATCCATATACCAGGCTCAGTTTCTGTCCACGCTACGGGTGCAATCTGAATCTGAGCCGGCTTGACCCCATCGAGGTCTATCGAGATATCGACGATCGCGTCTTCAGGCGAGCTGTTTCGAATGTTGATTGCGCTCGAGCGACGCTCACCGCGCATCGCCATGATGTCGAGCTGCGCCGGCACGACACCACGCTTCGGGTCTTCCGGGAGCAGCGGCGTCCACGGATTCGCTGGCCACGCTTGGAGCGCTGGCTCTCCGCTGGACTGTTCCGCCGAACCGAGCGCTGCAAAAATTGCGGCGTGCGCCGAATTTAGCGGGAGGGACGCATGGTCCAGGGCAGAAGCGCGCGCGCTAGCGGCGGCGGACGCCGCGCTGCTAGCTGCTTTCGAATCCAGCTTAGAGCGCGTACTCGTTGGTAGCTGAATCTGCGCCAGCCGAGCGCGGATCCGAGCGGCATCCTTCTGAATAACGTCGGCCGCTTTGAAGCTCGCGTGTGCACGCCAGAAATCGGCAGTCGTGTCTGTGACAGTCGCTGCCGTCGAACTTGTCGCTTGAGGGGTGCCGCCGAAGATCTGGATCTCGTCCACAAAGACGTAAGGGTCGTGCGGATCCACCATCAGACGAACATACCTCGCGTACACGGGGCCGACAGGCCCGGTGAACGTGTGTTCTGCGTACTTCCCGACGGGCGGCGGGCCAGAGCGAGCAGCATCCAACGCGACTAAGTCGCCGAGCGCGGTGAAGTGATTTCCATCCTCGCTTGCGTATGCGTAAATGGCCCATGGCCATTCAACCCCGCTGGCTCCCGCGGCCCCGTGCCACGTGATCTCGCCGACAGTCGTAACCTGACCTAGATCGATGGTTACTGTGACAGGACGTACGCGGCTCCAACCCACCGCCGTGCGCTGTGTCCACATCGTCCCACCAGGCGTCGTAACACCATCGGTGAGTTCTGTCGCTCCGTTCGGGCTCGTCGCACCGCCATAGTTCGGAGCCGGTTCTAACTTGTACGGTCGGTGAAGAGCAAGATTCTGGCGGCTGTCGGCGGTGGCCGGCTGAATCGCCGCAAACTGCAACGCCGCAAGACTCGCAATATGCAGAGCAGCGGACAGGCGAAGTCCAAGCATGGCTGCCTCCTGAAGTGTCTATCGGAGCAATCAGGCGGTAGGCGCCGAAATCATGTCAACTGCGCCACTCTCATACCTTCGAGGGACGGTAATTAAACTCGGCCGACCTGCATTGAACTGACAATCTATCCATATTCGGCCAGTCCTCACTGCGGTAGCATTAAGATTATCATGCGCCGGGAACTATGCGCGTGGTCGGTTACGGCGGAATTCGGATCGCACTTGGCCAAATTCAGACGTAATCTAGTTCACGCAGATCGGATGTTCCTGGCGCGCGCACCGCGTACCGGTCGTGAGAACCCAGACAGGCACGGCGATCAGGAGGTCGTGGGAGTGAGGCCAACCTCGGCCGTGAGACACAAGTTTGGGTTCGATTCTCCTAGATAGAGAAGCTTGGACAGTAGCTCAGCTACCATCGAATCTATCCCGTGATGCCCCTCGGCACGTACTGGCGGACTGCCCGTCAGCTAAGCATATCTCAGCTGGCCGCGCGCGCCGGGCGCATCCTGCGCGTGGCCGCGCCGAGCGAAGTCGAATGCCAAATCGAGTTGAGCCACGTGGCGCAGTTCTGGCGATCACCGATACCGAAAGCCGAGCGTTGGCGATCGACGGACACTTGGGTCTGCCACGGCTCCGTCTGGTTGATCGATTCAAACAGACCGTGGCTAGTTCCGGGCATGCCGGCGTTGCAGGCCTACATTCTTCATTACCTCGATGATCTGAGCAGCACTTCAGCGCTACGCGATCCGGCTAATCATTTGTGGCTACTCGACAGCTGGGTCGGCCTACATGGTCGAAGAGGGAGCTTCGCTTGGGACCCTTATCCCGTATCTCGCCGACTGGTGAACGTTTGCAAGTGGGCGATGTCCGGCGGGCGACTTTACGGGTCGGCCGTAAACGTGCTCGGCAGTCACGCAGAACTGCTACTAAGAAACCCAGAGACCGATCTGCGCGCGAATCATCTGCTCGCGAATGCAGTCGCCTTGATTTTCGCGGGCAATTTGCTTTCCGAGCCACTCAGGAGCCGCTGCGCGCGATTAGGTGCGGACATCCTCGCGACGCAGATCACGAAACAGGTTCTGCCGGACGGCGGACACTACGAACGAAGCCCTATGTACCATGCGACTGTTCTCGAGGACCTGCTCGATGCGAGAAACGTCCTGTCGAGTCAGGGAGGTCCCTTGGTTGGGGAGATTGAAGCTCGCGTTCCTGGCATGCTGCGCTGGCTCCACGCAATGACTTTCCCGGACGGCTATCCGGGCCAGTTTAATGACACCGCACAGGCCGAGGCACCGACGTTGCGTAGCCTGCTGGCCTATGCGCGCCGCCTCGACGTACCGTCCAACGCGGTGGTTGAACACGGGGTGCTCCATTTGCGGGAAAGCGGATTCGCGCGGGTCACGGTAGGTGCCTGGACGGTCATCGCCGATATTGGAACAGTCGGTCCCGACGACCAGCCCGGTCATGCTCATGCGGGCACGCTTTCTTTCGAGGCTTCGTTAGGGGCCCACCGATTGATTGTGAATACTGGTGTGTCCACCTATGAGCCAAGCGCCCGGCGGGTTGCCGAACGCGGCACGGCATCTCATAACACCGTCGAATTCGACGGCGCAGACTCCAGCGAGGTCTGGGCTTCGTTTCGCGTGGGCAGGCGAGCCCGAGTTATGGGTGCGCAAACAAATTGGGACGGTAGGTGCGCGGAGATCCGTGCGAGGCACGATGGCTACGCATGGCTCCGCGGGCGCCCGATTCATGAGCGTGTATGGCGAATTAACCGGGGTGCGATCCAAATCGAGGATCGAGTTAAGTCAAGCGGCTCCCACGAGTTGCGGGCGCGTATACACGTACATCCACGTTTCGACGTACGGCACGACCTCGGTCGAGCGCTATTAATCTTCGATCCGCTCGGATCGGGTGTCGCTCGCGTCGACCCAGGGGACTGGATGTCCGCCGCTATCACGGATTTCCAATACTCCGCAAACTTTGGAATTACTCAAGCTGCAAAGTGTATCGAGCTAAGGGCGTCGACCGTTGGTGACGCTGCTCTGCGAAGCAGCGTGGATCTGATCGAGACGTAAATGGACTCTGGCCCCGCGAAACTACGAATCCTATTCTTCACTGAGAACTTTCCTCCCGAGGTTAACGCCGCGGCCACTCGTGTGTATGAGCGCGCCGTCTATTGGGCGCGCGAAGGACATTCGGTTTGCGTCGTGACTTGTTTCCCAAATTTCCCGCAAGGGCGGTTGCATGAAGGCTGGCGGCAACGACCCTGGCAATCGCAAGAATTGGATGGCCTGAGAATCGTTCGTGTACCAACCTATATAGCTCGGAATGAAGGATTCGTCCGGCGAACTCTCGATTTTGCGTCTTTTATGGTCACGGGTACCCTCGCGTCGCTGTTCGTCGGCAAACCAGATGTAATAGTCGCCACCTCGCCCCAGTTCTTCACGGCCGTCGCCGGCTGGCTGGCAAGCTCAATCAAGCGCGCGCCATTCGTTTTCGAACTTGGGGACCTTTGGCCTGCGAGCATACGCGCGGTCGGCGCCCTTCGGGACGGGTGGTTATATCGAATGCTTGAGTATATGGAACTCTTCCTCTACGAGCGCGCCGCTGCGGTCGTTGCCCTGACACCCGCATTTCAGGCTGACTTAATCAGCCGCGGCATCGAGCCGCGTAAGATCAAAGTCGTAATCAACGGTGTGGACTTGCCACGCTATGCACCACGAGGCCGTGACACTGCTATCGTCGAATCGCTTCAGCTCGAAGGATGCTTCACCGTTGGCTATATCGGCACCCACGGTGCGGCGCACGGCCTTAAGAACGTGCTAGAGGCGGCCTCGCTGTTGCGCGAAGATAGTTCATTACGATTTCTGTTCGTTGGCGACGGAGCCGACAAACCAGCATTGATAGCAGCGGCACAAACCCAATCCCTGAGCAGTGTGACATTCGTCGAGCCGCAGCCGAAAGGTTCAATGCCGCAATGGTGGAGCGTTTGCGACGTTGCACTTGTGCATTTGAAAAACGACCCGGTTTTCCAAGGTGTTATTCCATCCAAAATATTCGAAGCGATGGCAATGGGGCTCCCGATCCTCTTGGTGGCCCCAAGTGGTGAGGCAAGTCGCGTCATCGAAGAGACGGGCGCCGGCGTCGTGGTACCGGCTGGTGAGCCGGCGGCGCTCGCGAACGCCATCCGGAGGTTGAAGGACGATCCTGGGCTTCGAGAGCGGTTGGCAAGAGCGAGCCTCTCCGCGGCGCCTAATTACAGCCGCCGGCGTCAGGCAGAGGACATGATGAGAGTTCTCACCAGTGTCGCAGCCGCCAGACGCTGATCCATGAATGGTCCGACAGTCGGTGTCACTGGTGCTACCGGGCTCGTCGGATCCAGGCTATGCGAGATGCTCCGCGGCAGATGCCCCGTCGTTGCTCTCGGACGCCACCGCCCCCCCGCTGTTTTAGAAGGGGTTGAATGGCGTGATGCGCCGGACCTACAGGAAGAGAGCGCCCACTGGTTAAACGTCCTGAGCGGCATCGATGTCATCGTCCATCTTGCGGCGATCGCCCATCTTACGGGCCCGGTCGATCCACGTCGTGAGTCGCTGATATGGCGCGTGAACGCCATTGGTCCGCAAACCATAGCAAATGCGTGTATCGCTGCGGGCGTCAGTCGGCTCGTCTTTCTCAGTAGCATCAAGGCCGTTGCCGAGCGATCAACCAGCGGTATATCCGTGGACGCGTGCCCCGCGCCGGGAGATGCGTACGGTCGAGCAAAGCATGCTGCAGAGGAAGCGCTTCTGAGGATCGGCTGTGAATCGTCACTGGATGTAGCTATTGCCCGATGTCCACTAATCTATTCACGGACTGCGCAGGGTAATCTGAAGGCGCTGGCAAGAATCATACGGCTGCCGATCCCACTGCCCTTCGGCTCGATTCGAAATCGCCGCAGTCTTGTCGCTTTGAACACGCTATGCAGCGCATTGGCGCACCTGGCACTGGCACGGACACCGCAATCCGGGATCTACCACATCGCGGATCGGGCTCCATATTCGACAGCAGACATTGTACGATTGGTTGCCAAAATAAACGGATTGGAGGCTAGGGTTTTCCCGTGCCCGGAGCCACTCGTCCGAGCCGCCGTCGCGATGATAGGTGGCGCGTCGGCGGTGGACCGGTTGCTCGGTTCCTTGGAACTCGAGACAGCGGACACATTCGCGAGAATGGGCTGGTGGCCGCCAGACGAGCCGTCGTCTTCGTGATTTCCCTCAAATCTCTAATGCCCGCTGCTGGAGGCAAGGGGGTGGGTGGCGCGACATCGTCCCGGCACGAAATCCCACAGCCGCGGACAATGTGCGCTTAAGGCTGATGTTGAGGCTCGCGAAGCCAAGCAGCGGGCAACGCCCCCTAGCTCATCCCTCCAGCCAGGTCAACCGCGAGTTGAGTCCATCGCCGGGCGCGAACGCCGAGACGGCCTAAAAGATGTATCTGTTTGGGCTCAAGACGCTAAGAACTGACTGATCTCCAATCGTAGGGCTCAACGACACGGCGTAGAAGACCCTTGTGATCCCAATCCCGGAAGTGCACGGGAAGGACGCCGGCGAGCCATTCCAGTTGACCGTGGCGCTTGAAAAGCCGCTGGCACACGCAAGGGCATAGGGCCCCCAGTTATTCGTGACTGTGGTCCCAACGTTGGTGTAATACGGCGCAAGGTCTTCGAGGACTGCGTCATCAAATCCGGGGCCGGTTCGGGAGTAGACGTCGACGAACAGAAGCGGGTAGTCGAGATAGTAGCCCTTCGCGTAAGAGTTTCCGCTCGCGGTAAGGAAATTGAACTTCAGGCCATTCCAGTTGAACGACCTTACGGCCGCGGATATCTCGGAGGTCGTCGCAGGCACTCCGTCGGAGCGGAGTGTCTCCAGTCCGAAGGTCGAGTCGAGCGTGGACCAGCGAGCAGTCTCGGGGTTGAATACCTCGGTCAGTTCGTGACAGTCGTAGCTATTCGGATTGAGGCAGACATCGACGCGTCTGGCGATCAACCCCACATTTGCCTCGCTCAACGCATTCAGCAGTGCAGTTGTATAGTCCGTGCATGTTGCGGCCGCTCGATTAGCGCCTGTCGCCGCAGCGTAGAGCAAGGTGCCGGCATAGGGCTGATTGTCAACGTTGCCGAGTTCGCGGACTTCGCCGGCAACTATACGAGCAAGCTGAAATCGATCGTCAGCAGTCGGGTTGCCGCCCATCGCCTCGAATCTCACATAGGCCTTCGCTATCCAGTCGGAATAGATCGTCTCAAGAGTGGCGATCAGGAATGTGGGCTGCGGCGGCATTGGAACTAGACGGCGGTCCCCGTGGATCGGCCCGCTGTCATCGACATCCGCGGCCCCTGGCTGGGTGCCGATAAGGAGCCTATAGGCGTACGCGCCGGGAGCGCGGGTCCAGATGATTGGTTGACCAGCTGACACCCGGCCATCCGTTGGGAAGACAAAGGTCGCGCCGGTTGCGGGCTCAGCCGTAAAGAAAACCACATCCGATCCGTGAATCCAATGACCCGCAGGCTCAAGCACCGGGTCATCCGGCAGGATCGCCCGAACGCGCGCATATACGGGCCCGCTCGACGGCAGGCCACTCACCACAAGCGATTGACTCGAAACGAGCCCCGAGTCAAATACATCCGAAGCACCCTGCGTACTCCCGACCTGGAGTTCGTATCCGAGAGCGCCGCTCGCCGCGGTCCACTGGAAAGTCACCGTGGTACCGGTGACCACGGCACCGAATGTAGGTTCCGTGAGAAAAGCAAAAGTTGAGTCTACGGGTGGCGGAGGCGGTGCCAAGGTTTCGGGCGACGGATCCGTGGCCGCGTGAAGAGCCGTACTCGCGGTCTCGGCACCCATGCTTCCGCCGCCGCAGCCTGCCGAGACAGCACTCAGGAGCGCCAAGGCTGCAAGACGCGCCAAAACAGACCCACGGGGCCCGATCGACCGGTTGATGCGTCTCGGCTCGCGCTCGCTGCTGACTCTTGCCGAGTGCGAGATTGAGCCCGGATCAACAACCATGCAGCCGCTTTGGTTCCGTTGATTCCACCGGGGTTCAGTAGCGTTCAAGCCCATGCGCAACCTCTGATCATTTAAGTTGCCAGCCTATCAAGCCACCCAGCGGTCCGCCACGAAGCAGATCACTACCGTTGGTCCCGGAAGGAATCCGAAGAAGGGACGTCCGTCCGCTTCTTGATCGTCAATGACCCCTACAAATCGTCACAGTAACGCGGCGATGCCGCGGACTCCCAGCGATGCAGATCCCGTTAGGCTTGATCCCAAGTATTTCCGAAATCTGTCGAAACGGGTTTGCGTCGCATGCTGTCGTGTTCAGGCGGCACGAACACTTGCGTTCTCTACGTCCGCTCGCCGTTCACTCAGGTCCGCTGGTCCCAAATCTCACAATGAATGCACTGCCGCGACCGCAATCGCCACGTTATAAAGAATGGTGGTCACCGCGGTCCACAGTGGCAGCGGCGGCAGATGCTCGACGTTCAGCGGTACGACGATCGTATCGCCGGGCTGGATATCGGCCGATCCCCTGCGTCTGAACCAGCCGCCCCCGCTACCCGCGACGACGCTGCCATTGGCCCGCACGACGTAGATCCCGGACGTGTCGGCGCGCCGCGTGGTGCCGCCGCTCTGTGCGATGTAATCGTCGCGCGACAGGCGCGGGTTATAAAGATGGGAGGTCGTGTCGTTGACCTCGCCGATGACCGTCACCTGCTGCTCGAACCGCGGGATCGCGAGCTGATCGCCGTCGCGCAGGATCACGTCCGCGACTGAGCCGGTCGGCTCACGCAGGAGGCGCGGCAGATCGATAACCATGCGGCCGATGGCGTGGCTCTGATGCAGCTGGGCCATCAGCGACTGGGCTAGGCCGAGAGTCGCCGCCCCACCCGTTTGTCCCGCCACGACCGCGCCACCTAGTGCGAAGGACGTGATGCTGCGCTGCATCTGATCCGCCAGGAGGTCGAGCTGCTCCTGTTCGCGTTTGCGCAGCGAATCGCGCGTAAAGACACTCCCCTGCGGGAAGGCATAAGCCGTTAGGCCCCCGGCCCGCTCGATGACCGACTTGAGCGTCTCACCGCGCCGGATGATATAGCTCCCCGGGAACCGCACTTCTCCCTTGAGGGTCACGCTTTCCTGCGCGCTCCACAGCGGAACCTCCTTCACAGTGAGCCGGTCGAACGCACGTAGTGGAACGTCGGCCGCTGTGTCCCCGCGCAGAGCAGCCGCCAGATCGACCTCGATGAGGTCGGTACGACGCGCCCCCGTCGTCCCGATGGCGTAGCGTGCTAACTCCGCCTGTCCCGCGTAGGCCGCGTCGGCGGCGCCGCCGCCGGCGCGAATCAGATCGCTCACCCTCATGCCTGGCTCTAGCGGGTACTCACCGGGTACCTTGACTTGACCTTCAACGTATACCGTCTCGGTTGGCTGACCGGCAGTGCCCTGAACCCGCAGCTCATCGAGCAACGGCCGGATGACGTGGTCGCGGCCGGACGCGAGGTCGAACACCGTGATGCGATCGCGCGGGCTCAGCTCGAGATCCGCCGGCGAGCCTGGGGCCCTGAGCGCCGCCGCGAGATCCGCTGACAGCACGCTGATGTGTCGGTCCGGAGGCAGCTCGCGACGGATCAGCAGGTAATGAAGGTCGGCATCGGGACGCAGCTCATCGACAGAGCGGATCACGTCCGAAAGACGGATTCCCTGCCGGTAGGCGAAAGTACCCGGCGTGTACAGGTGTCCCTGTACGACGATTCCCGAGTCGAGCGTCGGACGCAAGCGCATCACACGCACCAGATCCCCGTTGCGCAGCGGCTCCTTGCTCGCGGCGGCCGACACGTCGATGGGCACGACGACCCGATGCTGATCCGCATCGATGCGGGTCAGCATGACATCGGACAGATCGGCTTCCGGTGTCAGACCGCCCGCGAGCTGCAGCAGGTCCGCGACGCTCGACTCGCTCCTGATCTCGTAAATGGCCGGGCGACGCACCTCGCCTTCGATGCTCGCGGTCGGCCCCACGGCGGGAATGAAGATGACATCTCCCGGCAGCAACCTCGCATCATCGGTGGTGTCACCACGGATCAGCAGGTCGTAGAGATCCAGCTGCCGGACCAGTGCGCCGTTGCGCTTCAGCTGGATGTTGCGCAGCGAGCCGGCGACTTTCGCCCCACGCGCGGCATAGAGCGCTGAGGTGATGGTCGCGAGCCCGCTCACGGTGTAGGAGCCCGGGTACTTCGCCTCGCCCAGCACGAACACCTGGATCGAGCGCGTATCGCCCATCGAAACACTCGCGTGGGTTCCGATCATCTGCCTCGCGACGCGCGCCTCGATCCCGGGCTTGAGCTGCTCGAAACTCTCGCCGCCGACGTGCACCGGGCCAATCTCCGGAAGGCTGATGGTGCCGTCGCGTGCCACGGTGAGCTGCAGAGAGCGGTTCTGGTTGCCGTACAGCTGCACATTGAGCTGATCGCCCGGACCGACAATGTAGTTGGACGGGACCGGGACGTTGGTCACCGGCGCAAACGTCGAGATCCCTTGATCGAAGAGGTCATAACCGAACGGCTTGAGTTGCTCGGTGCCGGTCCGCTTGATCGGCAGCCGTGTCAGCCGGATGTCGATGCCGCGGAATGCGGGCTCGACCTTGAGGCGCAGCGTCGCCTGCTCCTCGGTCAGACCGAGGAGCGCGATCGGCGGAAATCCGGGCAGGCTCAGGGCGCCGTCGCGCGAGAGACGATAGGGGTTCCTGGAGCGGATCAGCACCATCAGAGCGTCCAATTGCGCTCGGTCCACCTCGGACAGCTGTGCCTCGAAGGGCGTGACCGGGCTGCCGTCCGCGTTCTGCCCGTTGGGGTTCTGCGCCGCGTTGCCGCCTGGCGCGCCGGCCTGCGTCGCCGCCTGTGCCAGGGCCGGGTTGTTCTGCGACAGGGCGCCCGCGCTGCCGAGTCCCTGGGCCGGCGCCGAGTACAACGCCTGCAGGTAGGGTGGAATCCGGCGGGGCGGAAGCTGGTAGTCGATCTCGATGACCACCCAGTCCTCGCTCTTGAGCACCGGGATGAGAGTCTCCGCCCCCTCTTCGGATTCCGCGCTCCTCTGCCGCTCGCGTCGCAACTGTTCCTGCTGATCCGCCTGACCGAGCTCGCCCGTTCGCCGCGATCCCGCATCGAGTGCGTTCCCGGCCTGGCCGCTGGTGCCGAGTGCGTTGCGTATCGCCTGCTGCTGATCGGGTGTGAGCCCTTGGAAAGTCTGTAGTTGGTCGGGCGTCGGCGTGACCTGCCCCTGCGCCCGCTCACCGGCAAGACACAGGCAGAGTGCGCTGAGCAGCAGACCTGCCAGCAATCTCCTGGAGCTAACAGTCACTCGCATCGCGAACCCTTATGCCTGCTTATGGTGCAAAACTTTTAGATTGTACCGGATGGGCGCCGGACGCAGGCACTCTAGCGCCGCCACTCCCCGACCCGTTTAAGGAGCTTGAGCACCGGGACCGGGGCGGCGTGGCCACCCGCGGGGTGCTCGACCGCTGGCACGAGCTCCTCGGTGAGCTTCTTCCCGAGCTCGACGCCCCATTGGTCGAAGGCGTCGATTCCCCATACGACGCTCTGCGTGAACACGCTGTGCTCGTAGAGCGCGATCAGCTTGCCGAGCGTCGCCGGGTCGAGCCGCTCGAAAAGCACGATCGTGCTCGGGCGGCTGCCGGGATGAACCTTGTGGGGAGTGAGGGCCTGCAGCTGCGCCGCGGGGAGCTGCTGCCGCTCGAGCTCGGCGCGCACCTCCGCCGCATTGCGCCCGGTCATGAAAGCCTCCGCCTGGGCGAGGCAGCTGGCGATCGCGAGGTTCTGTTGCGGCTGATTGCCGCAGGAGGAGCGTGCCGGCAGCAGGAAGTCGAGCGCCGCGCGCGGTGTGCCCTGGTGCAGCAGCTGAAAGAACGAGTGTTGCGCATTGTTGCCAGGCTCGCCCCAGATGACGGCCGCGGTCTCGCACTCGAC
>Ga0335085_10008858_pt1 | contig 15262 bp, 17 predicted proteins | sample Lox_Sample_45_FD_206712 | JGI IMG/M metagenome (GOLD analysis project Ga0335085, IMG submission 206712) | Soil microbial communities from Loxahatchee National Wildlife Refuge, Florida, United States - Lox_Sample_4.5 | ecosystem: Environmental > Terrestrial > Soil > Wetlands | place: USA... | reverse complement strand
GCCGCGCGCGTCGACGGTCTCGTAGTCGAGCTGATACACGGTGATCGTGCACTTGGGCACGTAGGCGAGCTGCAGCACCAGCTGTCCCAGGTCGCTGTTGGCGAGCAGGCTCAGCAGCGCCGACGGCTCGAGGCTCGTGACCGTGTGCATGTCGAGCAACGCACCGCGCTGCGTGGTTGCCGGTGGCGGGGGTGGGGTGCTCGCGGGTGTGTTGCTGTCGCCCCCGCCGCAGCTGCTCAGGAGCATCGCGGCGGTGAGCGGCGCAACCAGGTGGCGCAGTAACTTCATGCGCCTATCCTTGCGGCCCGGCGCCTCGCGAGGGTGTCGGACGGGACCGCAATCACGCGTAGGCCGGCGGGGCGACGCCTAGCGTCCGATGGCGGCTTGGAGCTTTTCGGCCACCTCGGCGTAGCTCCAGTAGGCGCGCATGCAGGTGAGTTTGCCCGCGGCATTCACCTTGTAGATGCTGACCAGGTCGACGGTCACCTGCACGTTGCCGGGCAGCGTGTTGGTCAGGCTCCAGACGTTCGCGCACTCGTCCGCGCAGGCATAGGACTCGCGGATCAGGTAGCTCATGTTCCCGGGCGCGATCACCATGTCCCAGAACGCCGCCATCGCCGCACGCCCGCGGTGACCGCGCCCGCTCGGATCGAGCGGCGAGACCCCGACCGGATCCTCGATGATGGCATCCTCGGCATACAGCTCGAGCCATTCGGCCTTGCGCTTCTGCGAGGCGTAACGTGCCGAGAGGGCCGCGGCGCGCTGCGCCGGGTGCGGACTGTTCTCGAGGCTGGTGGGAACGGCGGGTGTATGCGGCATCGGCGGCTCCGTTTCGCGGCTACTGTAGCAGCTGGCCCGAGGTCGACGGGAATCCCCGGCAAATCCGCCCCTTGAGCCGGGAAGCTCGTGCGGGGCGCGAGCTGCATCGGAGGGTAGGGCGTCCCGCTTGAAGTCCGCCGGCCCAGCCCCCAGTGTGCGCTCATGGCCGAGACCATCCACCTCGTGTGTCCTCACTGCGCCAAGACCAACCGTCTGCCGAGGACACGTCTGGGCGAGGCACCGAAATGCGGCCACTGCCATCAGGCGCTCTTCGACGCGCACCCGCTCGAGCTCAACGCCGAGACCTTCCGTCGCCACGTGGGCCAGGACGAGATTCCCGTGGTGGTGGACTTCTGGGCGCCCTGGTGCGGTCCCTGCCGCATGATGGCCCCGCAGTACGAGGAGGCCGCAGCCGAGCTCGAGCCGCACGTGCGGCTCGCCAAGCTCAATACCGAGGCCGAGCCGGATCTCGCCGGCCAGTTCGGTATCCGCAGCATTCCGACGCTCATCATGTTCAGGTCCGGCCGCGAGATCGCGCGGCAGTCCGGGGCGCTCGGCAAGCCGGACATCGTGCGCTGGGTGCGTGCGCACAGCTGAACGCGCCCCTGACCGGCGCTAGCCCGAGCCTCGCGACTCCCCCGGCCTGAAGCCCCCGCGCGCCTCCCGTCGGCGCGCCCGCCACTTCGATTACCGCGCCGCCGCCGCCGGCGCAGCCTGAGCGCGCTGCCGTCCCCCCTTACAATCGCGGCCTCGGTTCCGCCCACGGCGCACTCAGGAGTCTTCCCATGTCAGACAATCTGCCCCCGGTTCGCAAGGTCGATGCCAGCTCCGATCCCGACAGCATATCCGTCGAGCTGTCGATGCGGCGTACCGGGATGTCGTTCCAGCGCACCCGCATGAGCGCCGACCGCACGCTCATGTCCGTCATACGCACCGGGCTGTCGCTCATAACCTTCGGTTTCTCGATCTACCAGTTCTTCCAGAAGCTGAACGAGGCGGGCGTCACCAAGAGCAGCGGCGCGCCGCGGCATTTTGGTGAGGCGCTGGTGCTGCTCGGCGTCGGCATGATGTTCCTCGGCATCCTCTTCCACGTGGCCTTCATGCTCGGGCTGCGCCGCGAGCGCGCTGGCATGAAGAGCGCCGGCCTGGTGCATGCCGAGAGTGCCTACCCACCCTCGCTCACGCTGATGGTCGCCATCGCGCTGCTGGGACTGGGGATCGCCGCCATTCTCAGCATGGCCGGCATGGGACCGTTCTGAGCGGCGGTTGGAGGGCCCGACGCTGCGGGCGTAGGCTATGCCTGGCATCCAATCACAAGCGAGGCAGCCGTGGCCGAGGAGCTGTGCCAGCACCTGAGTGCGATCGAGACTGTGAAAACGCCGCAGCGGCGCGAGTGCGCGGAATGCGTGAAGATCGGCGCGCGCTGGGTGCACCTGCGCACCTGCCAGCGGTGCGGCGTCACCCTGTGCTGCGACAGCTCACCGAACCGGCACGCGAGCAAGCATGCGCACGCCACGCGCCACCCGGTCGTGGCGTCCGCCGAGCCCGGCGAGCGCTGGCTGTACTGCTACCCCGACGAGGCCTTCGCCAACTACTGAGGGCGCGAGTCAGGGGCGCGCGCGACCTTCTTTTCGCGCGCGGCGCGCTCGGTGCGGCCGCGCGGGCGCGCACTCTCGCTCACCGCCTCCGAGTCATCGGAGGGTGAGCTGCCGAAGGCTACCTTGAGCGCCTCGGCCACGTGCTCGACCCACACGAACTCGAGCAGCGCGCGCGTGCTCTCGGGGATGTCCTCGAGGTCGCGGCGGTTGCGGGCCGGCAGGATCACCCGCTTGATGCCCGCACGCGCAGCCGCGATGGTCTTCTCCTTGATGCCCCCGACCGGCAGCACCAGGCCGCGCAGGCTGATCTCGCCGGTCATGGCGACGTCGGGCCGCACCGGCTCGCGCCTGAAGAGCGAGGCGAGGGAGATGAACATCGCCACGCCCGCGCTCGGGCCGTCCTTGGGGATCGCCCCGGCCGGCACGTGCACGTGCACGTCGCTGTGGTCGAACTGCGCGGGATCGATGCCGAACTCCGCCGCCTGGCTCTTGAGCAGGGTCAAGGCCGCCTGGGCGCTTTCCTTCATGACATCGCCCAGCTGCCCGGTGAGGATCAGCTTGCCCGTGCCGGGCAGGCGCGCGGACTCGACGAACAGGATGTCCCCGCCGACCGGCGTCCAGGCGAGTCCGGTGGCGACCCCGGGCACGCTGGTGCGCTGCGCGACCTCGCTCTCGAAGCGCGTGGCCCCGAGCACGGCGTCGAGGTCCGGCGCATCGAAGCTGACCGTCTTGACCTTGCCCTCCGCGATGCGCATGGCGGCGCTGCGCACCAGGGCGCCGATCTGGCGCTCGAGGCTGCGGCAGCCCGCCTCGCGCGTGTAGTCACGGATCAGCCGGCCGAGGGCGGCGTCACTGATCGTGACCTGCTCGGGGCTGAGGCCGTTGGCCTTCAGCTGCCGCTGCACGAGGTAGCGCTTGGCGATCTCGAGCTTCTCCTCCTCGGTGTAGCCGGTGAGCTCGATGATCTCCATGCGATCGCGCAGTGGCCCGGCGATGGTGTCGAGCACGTTGGCCGTGGCGATGAACAGCACGCGGCTCAGGTCGAAGGGCTGCGCGATGTAGTTGTCGCGGAAGCTGGAGTTCTGCTCCGGGTCGAGCACCTCGAGCAGCGCCGAGCTCGGATCACCGTGCAGGCTGGCCGACATCTTGTCGATCTCATCGAGCATGCACACGGGATTGCGCGTGCCGGCCTTGCGCAGGCTCTGGATGATGTTACCCGGCAGCGCGCCGATGTAGGTGCGCCGGTGGCCGCGGATCTCCGCCTCATCGTGCACGCCGCCGAGGCTGACGCGCACGAACTTAAGGCCGAGCGCGCGCGCGATGCTCTGCCCGAGCGAGGTCTTGCCCACGCCGGGCGGTCCGACGAAGCACAGAATGGGGCTGCGGCCCTGGGGGTTGAGCTTGCGCACCGCGAGGTACTCGAGAATGCGGCGCTTGACCTTCTCCAGGCCGTAGTGGTCCTCATCGAGCACCTGCCGGGCGCGGGCGATGTCGATGTCCTCGACGTCGGTCTTGCTCCAGGGTAGCGCGACCATCCAGTCGAGGTAACTGCGCACCATGCCGTACTCGGGGCTGGCCTCCTGCATGCGCTTCAGCCGCGCGAGCTCCTTGCGCGCATGCTCCTCCACCTCCGGTGGCATGCCGGCGGCGCCGATCTGCTTCTCGAGCTCGGCCAGCTCGCCGTCGGGGGACTCGCCCTCGCCGAGCTCCTTCTGCAGCTGCCGCAGCTGCTCGCGCAGCACGGCCTCGCGCTGGCGCTCCCCGAGCGCCGCCTGGGTCTGCTCGGTGATGCCCTTGGTGATCTTGAGCACCTCGACGCGGTGCGCGAGCAGCCTGATGACCTTGTCGAGGCGCTCCCTGAGGTCGAGCGTCTCGAGGATTTCCTGTTTTTCCGCCGACTTCGCGTCCATGAAGCTCGCGATCAGGTCGGCCAGCTGCGCCGGCGACTCGATGCCCGAGATCATGCGCGCCAGCTCCGGCGGCGCCTGCGGCAACAGCGACAGGCCCTCGATGGCACGTTCCTTCAGGACGGCAAAGCGCGCCTCGATCTCCGGGCTCTTGGTGCTGGGCTCGGGGATCTGCTCGATGCGGGCCGCGAAGAAGGGTGTCTCGCGCAGCATCTCCACCACGCGAAAGCGCTCCTCGCCCTGGCAGACGAGCTGGTGGGCGCCCTCGGGTGTCGTGACGTAGCGCACCACGGTGGCGAGCACCCCGATGCTGTAGAGCTCGGCGGCGGTCGGCTTCTCGGTGGCCGCCTCGCGCTGCGCGAGCAGGGCGATCTTGTGGCCGGAGCGCACGGCTTCCTGAGCGGCGAGGATGCTGAACTCGCGACCGAGCGAGATCGGCATGACGGTACCGGGAAACAGCGCCACCTGGCGGATCGGCACGATGGGAATCGCGTCCGCCGGCAGGGGCGGCAGCTCGATGCGCGGTTGCGAAGCGGTCTTCTCTGCCTCGGTCATTGGGTTACTCCGTTTGCGCGGCGCGCTCGAGGCGCACCTCCAGGCAGCCGTTGACGTAGCGGGTCGCGGCGACCGTGAGCGGCGGGCCGCCGAGGGCGATGCGGCGCACGAAGCGGCCGTGCGGGATTTCCAGGCGACGGATCCGCGTGTCGCGGTCGGCGGTACCGAGGCGCCGTCTCGCGCTCACGGTGAGCGCGGTGCGCTCGAGGTGCACCTCGATGTCCTCGGCGGCTACCCCCGGCAGGGCAAACAGCAGCACGAATCCATCCCGGGACTCGAGTACGTCGACCGGCGGCTCCCAGCTGACCGCATCCGCGGCCGGCCCGAGATAGCGCAGGAACTGGCGCTGCAGCCGCTCGGCCTCCTGGGCCATGTCGAGCGCGTGCAGCCACATAAGGCCGTAGTGTCTGTCACTCATGGGTGTCGCCGTGCCTGCAGCCAAGGACGCCGCCATTGTGGCGCGCGCCATCGCGGGCCGCATCGGACCGTATGCCTATGCTCTGGCTCAAGGGCTGCGCCGGGATCGTGTACTTGGCCGTCACAACTGCGGTGTCTGGGGTCGCGCCGGCATCATTGCAAGGGTGTGCCACGGCGGCACGCCGTTCACGACGGCACGCTAAGGCAGGCGGCGGTAGAACTCCTCGAGCACCGGGCGCTGCCCGGGGGTGATCTTGAGGGCGGCCGCCTCGCGATCAAGCCAGGCGCCACGATCCACCTCGGGGAAGCTCTGCCGGCGGCCGGACTTCGGCGGCCACTGCAACTCGAAGGTGTTGCTCTTGAGCACGGAGGGATCGCAGTCGCCCTGGAGCGCGAAAACGTGCAGTCGCTTGCCGCTCGGCTGGCGGAACACCCCCAGGTCCTGTTCGCCCCCGCGGCCACCGGGATCGAAGCCGGTTTCCTCGCTGAACTCCCGCCGCGCGCAGGCGAGATCGTCCTCGCCGGGCTGCAGCAGTCCCTTCGGTACCGACCAGGCGCCATCGTCCTTGCGCGCCCAGAACGGGCCGCCGGGGTGGACCAGGAGAACTTCCGCTCCTGAGTCGCGGAACCGGTAGAGCAACAGACCTGCGCTCATCAGTGCCATGGTGGTCCTCGGGAGCATGCGCCGCAGCGCCGGCGGCTGCATCTGGGTGGGCGCGTGTGCGTGGTGGCGGGCATCTTGAAGTCAGCACCGAGCCCGCGACGGTAGTCCCAAGGTCCCATAGCTGCGCAACCTTGGGCGTTGTTAGTGTCGTGCGGTCTCAGGAACAGAGCGCAGGTCACTGACGCACATGAAAAGCATGACTTCTTGCGGCGCACGCCTCGTGCTGCTGGTGCTCGCGGCGGGTGGCATGTCCGTCGCGCAGGCGCAGAGCAGCACCGATGCGCAGTGGCACTGGCGCATCGAGCCGTACCTGATGGCCGCCAACATGAGTGGCACCGTCGGTCTCGACAGCCTGCCGGATGTCAGCGTTGATTCGACTCCGAGCGATATCTTCAGCCACCTGCAGATCGGCGCGATGGTGTATGCCGAGGCGCGCAACTCGCAGTGGGCATTCAGCTCCGACTTCACCTACATGAAGCTGGCTCAGGACGGGCAGACCGGCCGCCTGATCGGCTACGCGCGCGTGACCGCGGAGCAGCTGGCCTGGGAGCTGGCCGCCCTGCGCCGCATCAATCCGTGGCTCGAACTCGGGCTCGCGGCTCAGCTCAACAGCATCCAGTCCGAGCTCAACCTGTCACTGAATACCCCGGGCGGCCCGGTGCCACGCGACTCGAAACTGACCGAGACCTGGGTGGACCCGAGCCTGGTGGCACGCACGACCTTCCCCTTCTCGCAGAACTGGTACCTGCAGGGCCGCTTCAACGTCGGCGGCTTCGACATCGGCGCGAAGTTCTACTACCAGGCGCAGCTCTACGTGGGCTACCACATCAGCGACCTGCTGGAGACTTCCTTCGGCTACCGCGTGATCGGCGCCGATTACGAGAGCGGCAGCGGCGCGGACCGCTTCCTGTACCACGTCACCACGTTCGGGCCGGTCGTGCGCTTCGCCTTCAATTTCTGAGACCGCCGCGGCCGCCCTCAGCTTTCCTGGTGCAGCCGCTGGTTGATATCCAGCCCAAGCTGCCGCCCCGCGCCATAGGCGGCGCGGCCGATCACGCCCGCATAGGTCGGAAACGACAGCGGGATCTGCGCCAGCTGCTCGACCGGCATGTTCGCGGTCATCGCCACCGCCGCCACCTGGGTGATGTCCACCGCCCGCTCGCCGACCACGTGGCAGCCAAGGATCCGCCGGGTGGCGCGGTCGACGATCAGCTTGCAGAAGCCCTCCGTGCGCCCGTCGATGATGGTGCGGGTCGTCGTCTCGAACGGCACCTTCGCGATCACGATCTCGTGGTGCTCGCGTGCCTGCGCCTCGGTCATGCCCACCTGGGCGTACTCCGGATCGGTGAAGCTGCCGATGGGAGTGACCGCCTGCGCCAGCGGCAGGATGGGGCCGCGTACCGCGTTGGTCGCCGCCACGAACCCGGCCTGCAGGGCCTGCGGCACCAGCATCAGCCGCCCGGTGATGTCACCGGCGGCGAACACATGCGGAGCCGAGGTGCGCTGGAAGGCATCCACCGCGACGAAGCCGCGCGCATCGCTCTGCACGCCCGCCGCCGGCAGCTCGAGCCCGGCCGTATCGGCCACCCAGCCGACTGCGATCACCGCGAGGGCGGCCTCGGCGCCCTCGCGCTGCCCGTTCTTGGTGAAATTCATGCGCACACCCTGCGGCACCCTGGCGAAGGACTCGATGGCACCGAAATCCTCGCGCACGCTGATGCCACGCTGGCGAAACGCCGCCGCCACGGCCGCCGACACCTCGGCATCCTCACCCGCGAGGATCCGCGGACCGGACTGGAACAGCTGCACCTGCGTGCCGAAGTCCGAGAAAATCGAGGCAACCTGCAGCCCGGTCGCGCCACCGCCGACCACCAGCATCGATGCGGGCACCGAGGTCAGGGCCCACGCGTCGCTGTGGGTGGCGGTGAGCTCGAAGCCCGGCACCGCCAGCCTGCGGCTCGTCCCGCCCGTGCACAGGATGATCCTCTCGGCCTGCAGTCTCAGGCTCTGTGCCGACTCGAGAGTGTGTGCGTCGGTGAAGTGCACCGTGCCCGAGCGCTCGTGGACGGTGATCCCGAGGCGGTCAAAATCCTGGCGTCGCGTCGAATGGGTGCGCACCGTGCCGACGACTTCGCGGGCCCGCGCCAGGAGCCCGGAGTAGTTAAGGGCAGGCTCGGCGACGGCGATGCCGTAGCGAGCGAGCTGGCGGGCATCGCGCAGCAGCCGCGCAGCGTGTGCCAGGGTGCGTACCGGGATGGGCCCGTCGTTCGCCGCCATGCCGCCGAAATCTCCGCGCGTCACCAGAGCGGTGCGCGCCCCGAGCTCGGCGGCCCGCAGGGCGGCTACGATCCCGGCCGGGCCTGCGCCGATTACGAGGACATCGAACATGCGTTTCCCCCAGGGGCTCCCGCGGTGCCGGCCGCGCACGAAAACTAGCGCGCCCGCGCTCGCCGCGTCATTAGCACCTTAGGGTAGTGGGAGGGGAGTGCGTCCGGCGCTCGCCTGCGACGGGTCGGCCGCTCTTTGCGGTGGGACCGGCTCACAATGCGGCGGCGTTCCCAGCAGCATGCTGACCGGCAGTACCGCGCTCCACACCCCGCATGCCATGACCGCGACCCCGAGGAGTCGGCTGGGAGAGCGGGGACGCATGAGGCGGCCGGCAAGATAGGTCCAGCCACTCACGGCCGGCAGCGTACCCAGGCCGAAGGCGGCCATCGTGGCCGCGCCGTGCAGCGCCCCGCCGGCCATGCTGGCCGCGGCCAGAACGGAATAGACCAATCCGCAGGGCAGCCAGCCCCAGAGCATTCCCATGGCCAGTGCCCGCGCAGCCCCGGATCGCGGCAATCTCGTCGTGGCGAGCGGTTGCAGGCGGCGCCAGAGGATCGCGCCGGCGTGCTCCGCGGCGCGCAGCCAGCGCAGCCGCCGCGGCGCGCCACACAGCACGCGCAGGCCGAGGAGCAACATGGCGATGGACGCGCCGAGGCGCAGGTACTGCCCCGCGGCTGGCCGGCCGAGCATCAGGCCCGCGGCCGCCCCGGCCGCGCCTGCGGCCGCGCCGACCAGCGAGTAGGTTCCGACCCGCCCGAGGTTCTGCAGCAGTGCGGCGGAGCGGACCGAGAGTGCCCCGCGCGCGGAGGCTGAAAGCGCGCCGGCGATGCCGCCGCACATCCCGAGGCAGTGGGCACTGCCGAGGAGCCCGGCGAGGAACGCCGACGGCACGAGCAGCTCAGGCACGTGAGTCGCAGTCGCCGGCAGGCGGCGGCGCGCGATCATCGTCCAGCAGGATCGACATCGCCGGGCTCGCCAGGTCATCGAACTGCCCGGCGCGCACCGCCCAGAAAAACGCCCACAGAGCGAAGCCGACCAGCACCAGGCTCAAGGGGATCAGCAGGTAGAGAATGCTCATGCCGACGCGGCTCCGTGCGCCAGGCGCGCCGCACCGCCCGGGGCTCGCCGGTGCACCGCGCCGGGCAGGATGCGCAGGGCGTTCAGCACCACCAGCAGCGAGCTCAGCGACATGCCGAGCGCCGCGGTCCAGGGCGGCAGCCAGCCGCTGGCCGCGAGCGGTATCGCGGTGAGGTTGTAGATCACCGCCCAGGTGAGATTCTCGGCGATGACCCGCACGGTCAGGCGGGCAGTACGCACCGCCTCGGCGATCGCTCCCAGGTTCTCGTTAAGGAGGATGAGATCGGCGCTCACGCGGGCGAGGTCGCTGCCGCCGCCGATGGCGACCGAGACATCCGCGCCGGCGAGGATCGGCGCATCGTTGATGCCGTCGCCGACCACCACCACGCGGTGCCCTGCACGCTGCAGCTGCTGCACCAGATACAGCTTGCCGGCCGCATTCATAACACCCTGCGACTCATCGACCCCGAGCTGCCGCGCACACTCGCTCACCGATTCGCTGCGATCGCCGCTGGCGATCTGGGGCGTGAGCCCGAGGCCACGCAGCCTCCCCAGGGCCAGGGCGGCGTCCGCGCGCAGTGTGTCCGCCAGTGCAAACTGTGCCAGCGGGCCGCAGTGATCGCCGAGGTAGACATTGATGCGGCCCGGGACCGGGCGCGGCAGGGCGTGCGCGTACCGACAGCCCTCGAGGACGTACTCGGCGCTGCCGATCCGATAGGTCACCCCGTCGAGCTCCCCGGCGACGCCGCGGCCCGCGCTCACCGCCACGGCCCCGAGCGCGGGGCGCGGCAGCCGCTCTTGCCGGAACGCATGCGCCAGCGGGTGATTGGAGTAGCTCTCCAGGGCGCCCGCGATGGCGAGACAGCGCTCGGAGTCGACACGCGCGCTGAGCAGCGTCGTTGCCTCGAGGCGTGGCCGTCCGCGGGTGAGCGTGCCGGTCTTGTCGAATACGATCCGGTCCGCGCGCGCCAGTGGCGCCAGTGCGCGCGTCCGCGTCACCAGGAGCCCCACCCGCGCCAGGCGCGCACTCGCGGCGGCGAGCGCCGCCGGGGTCGCAAGCGACAGGGCGCATGGGCAGGTTACGACCAGGACGGCGAGCACGGTCTCGAAGGCGCGCCCGGGGTCCGTGTGCCACCCCCAGGCGCCCGCGACGGCGGCGATGATGAGCACGGCGCCGACGAACCGGCCGGCGACCCGGTCGGCGAGCTCGGCCACGGCCGGCCGCTCGGCCTGGGCCCGCTCGAGGAGGCGGGAGATCCCGGCCAGGGTCGAGTCCGCTCCGATGCGCGAGATCGCGACCTCGAGCACGCCGGTGAGATTCAGCGTCCCGGCACTGACCTCATCGCCGCCGCGCACCGGGCGCGGCAGCGACTCGCCCGTCAAAAGCGAGTCGTCGAGCTCGGAGGTGCCAGCGACGATCGTGCCGTCCGCGGCCACGCGCTCGCCCGGCAGCACGCGCATGTGATCGCCGGGCTCCAGTTCCTCGGGCGTCACCCGCAGCGTCTCGCCGCCCCGCAGCCGCAGCACGCCCTCGGGCAGCAGGCGGCCGAGGGCTTCCTGGCGCTGGCCCGCCCGGTGACGCAGTGTCATCTCGATATAGCGCCCGAGGAGAAGAAAGAAGGTGAACATGACGGCGCTGTCGAAGTACACCGAACCGCGGCCTCGCAGCGTCGCGTACAGGCTCCACACGTAGGCGGCGCCGATCGAGAGCGCCACCGGCAAGTCCATGCCGAGCGTGCGCGCGCGCAGATTGCGCGCGGCCGCGGCGAAGAACGGCTGCGCGGCATACAGCACCACCGGGGTCGCGACGATGAGACTCACGTAGCGCAGCAGCTGCTCGATCGCGGGCGTCATGCCCTCGAGCGCTCCGGCGTACAAAGCGGCGGCGAAGCTCATGATCTGCATCATGCCCAGGCCCGCAACCGCCAAGCGCCGCAGCGCGGCGCGGCGCTCGTCCTGCCACGGCGGAGCGGCGCCGCTCCAGCTGATCGGCCGCGGTGTGTACCCGAGCCGCGCGAGCGCGCCGAGCACGCTGCTCATGCGCGTGCGCGCCGGGTCAAAGCGCAGCCGTGCGCGGCGTTCGGCGAGGTTGACGCTGACCTCCAGCACCCCCGGTGAGCGTGGCAGGCTGTTCTCGATCAGCCACACGCAGGCGGCGCAGCGCAGGCCCTCGAGCTGCACGGTGAACTCGCATGAACCATCCGGCCGCAGGTGGCAGAAGCGGCGCTGCGCCGCAGGCCGCTCGTACACCGACCAGTCGGACGGTGCTGCGGCTGGACTGTGAGGGGCGGCGTCCCGGTACTGATAGAAGCGCTCGAGACCCTGCGAGGCGATGAGCTCGGCGGCGGCCGCGCAGCCCGCGCAGCACATCCGGCGCCGTTCACCCTGGATCGCGGCGCTCACCCCGCCGTCCCCGGGCAGCTCGGCCCCGCAGTGGAAGCACCGCTGAGCGGCGGCCGACATGGCTTCAGCCGGCCTGGTCGGCGTGCGGCAGCACGACGTCGTTCGTGTGCAGCGCGAGGTAGGCGCTCGCGAAGCTGCCGACGACGGCCGCGAGCAGCAGCGCGATGATCAGCCAGGGGACGAAGTAGCGGTACCAGGGCAGGCTTTCGATGCTCATGTGCGCGGTCCTATGAAGCGGGCCCGCTCACGCACCCGGATGGCGGGTGAGTCAAGGGCGCTCAGCTGCAGCGTGATCTGGTGGACGCCGGCGGCTGCCGCTGCCGGGGCCCGCAGCCGCGCGATCACCGTGCTCACGGTGCCGGAGGGCACCTCGATCGGGGCGGTCGGCTCGGCGATCGTGAGCTCAACCACGCCTTCGGCCCTGAGCACGTAGTAGTGCGGGCGTATGTCGAGGTTGATGACCTTGAGGCTGTAGGTGTTCTCGATCTGCTGACCGCGGACCTCGCGGTACAGCGCGTTGCGGTCACGGATGACATCGAGAATGACGGGCACGCGGGTGAGGAGGGAGAAGGTGAAGGCGGCGGCCAGTGTGGCGAGGAGCGCCGCGTACACCATGAGGCGCGGCCGCAGGATGTGGGTCGGGCGATTGTGCAGGGCTTCATCGGTGGTATAGCGGATCAGCCCGCGGGGCGTGCCCATCTTCTCCATGACCTGGTCGCAGGCATCGATGCAGGCGCCGCAGGCGATGCAGTCGTACTGCAGCCCGCGGCGGATATCGATGCCTGTGGGGCACACCTGCACGCACAGCGTGCAGTCGATGCAGTCACCCTGGCCCTGCGCGGCCGCGGAGCTGCCGCGGCGCCGTGCGCCGCGCGGCTCACCGCGCGCCTGATCGTAGGAGATGATGAGCGTGTTGCGGTCGAACATCGCGCTCTGGAAGCGCGCGTACGGGCACATGTATTTGCAGACCTGCTCGCGCAGGAACCCGGCGTTGCCGTAGGTGGCGAGGGAATACAGGAACACCCAGAACAGCGCCCACGGACCGGCCGTCAGTGTCAGGAGCTGTCCGGCGAGCTCGCGGATCGGCGTGAAGTAGCCGACGAAGGTGAAGCCGGTGTAGAGGGCGAGCGAGAGCCACAGCACCTGCTTGAGCCCCTTGCGCAGCAGCTTCTCGCTGTTCCACGGCCCGCGGTCGAGCTTCATGCGTTTCGAGCGCGTCCCCTCCGTCCACTGCTCGATCCACGTAAAGAGCTCCGTCCACACCGTCTGCGGGCACGCGTAGCCGCACCACAGACGCCCGGCGAGGGCGGTGAAGAAGAACAGCGACAGGGCGGCGAGGATCAGGAGCAGCGCCAGGTACAGGAAGTCCTGCGGCCACAAGGTGAGAGCGAAGATGTGGAACTTGCGCGCCGGCAGGTCAAAGAGCAGCGCCTGTCGGTGATCCCACTGCAGCCAGGCGACCCCATAGAAGAGTCCGAGCAGCAGCAGCACCGCGCCACGGCGCAGCCGTGCGAAGCGCCCGCTGATCTCGCGCGGATAGATCTTCTCGGCTGCGGCGTAGAAGGAGCCGGCGGCCTGCGCGAGCGGGTCCGCTTGCGGCGCGGTCATGGCCGCGAATCGCTGCGGCGCGGCGTACTGCCACCGCGCGCGGTGCGCACCAGGTAGACACTGACGGCGCTCGCGAGCGTCGCGACGCCCCAGAAGAAGAGGAACCCGAGCGCGTAGCCGCTCTCGCGCTCGATGTGCGCGAACAGGCGCGGGCCGGCTTCGCGCAGCAGCAGCGGGTCGACCGCGGCGAAGAACAACAGGCTCGCGAGGCAGGCAGCGAGGAACGACGGCCACAGCACGACGCCTAGGTCCGTGCCGTGGAAGCGCCGGGTCGGGGGCAGGATATAGACGCGGAACACGCTTGCGGCCTACTGCGGGTGCGAGAGGCTGTAAACGTAGGCTGCCAGCACTCGGATGCGGTCATCGCCGAGCCAGCGATGGGATGGCATGGTGCCATGGCGGCCCTCGGTCACGGTCTTGTGGAGCGCGACATCCGAGCCGCCATACAGCCAGATGTCGTAGGTGAGGTTGGGCGCACCGATCTGCTGGTTGCCCGCACCGTCGGCACCGTGGCACCCGGCGCACAGCGCGAAGCGGGTCTTGCCGGCAGCCGCGAGCTGGGTGGCCACCTTGCGACCGCTCAGGCTCTCGACGTAAGCCACCACTTCGTCGACACCCTGCGGCCCGAGGGCTGGGCCGAGCGCCGGCATGATGCCCTCGCGACCGCGGGTGATCGTCTGCACGATGGTCTCGGGGTCTCCGCCGTAGATCCAGTCCTGATCCGTCAGGTTCGGGAAACCCGCCGCGCCGCGCGCGTCCGAGCCGTGGCACTGGGCACAGGTATTGATGAAGAGGCTGCGGCCGAGGGCGAGCGCCTTCGGGTCGCGGGCGAGTTCGGTGAGCGGGCGTCCGGCGAAGGCCGCGTACACCGGGCCGTACTGCTGCTGCGCCTGGGCCATTTCCTTCTGGTACCGGCCCGCGGCACTCCAGTGCAGTACCCCGCCGAAACGGCCCAGCGCCGGATAGAGCAGGAAGTAGATCAGGCAGAAGACAATGGTCATGAAGAACAACACCAGCCACCAGCGTGGCATGGGGTTGTTGCGCTCACGCAGGTCCCCGTCCCAGACGTGCTCGGTGACTTCACCCGGGGGCGCCTCGTCGGGGCGCTCGCGCGCGGTCCACCAGATGAGCCACGCGCAGGCCAAGACGTTCAGGCAGGTGACGACGGCGACCACCCCGGCGGTGAGGCTGGACATCACAGCGCCTCCTCCCCCGGGGCGACCCGGTCGTTCTCGAGCGGCAGCCGCGCCGCGGCCTCGAAGCTCTGGCGTCCGTGGCGGCTCCAGGCCGTGACCGCGATGGCCACGAACAGCGACATCCACAGCACGGTGAGGATGCCGCGCGCGAGATTCAGGTCGATGCTCATGGCGCCTCGCCCCCCGTGCCGCGCGGCCGATCGAGCCCGAGGGACTGCAGGTAGGCGATGAGCGCATCCTGCTCGGTCTTCTCCTGGATCGCAGCCGGCGCGCCGGCGATCTGCGCGTCGGTATACGGCGTGCCGAGCATGCGCAGTACCCGCAACTTGCGCGCCAGCAGCGCGCCGTCGAGCTTGCTCTTTGCCAGCCAGGGGAAGCCCGGCATGTTCGATTCGGGCACGACGTCGCGCGGGTTGTTCAGGTGCAGGCGGTGCCAGTCATCGCTGTAGCGGCCGCCGACCCGCGCGAGATCGGGGCCCGTGCGCTTGGAGCCGAACTGGAAGGGGTGATCGTACTGCGACTCGGCGGCAAGCGAATAAGCGCCGTAGCGCTCGGTCTCGGAGCGAAACGGCCTGACCTGCTGCGAGTGGCACAGGTAGCAGCCCTCGCGCACGTAGATGTCGAACCCGGCCTGCTCGAGCGCGGTACGCGGCGTGATCTTGACGTCGCCCTGACGCGCCGCGGAGCTCA
>Ga0335085_10008856_pt1 | contig 15265 bp, 13 predicted proteins | sample Lox_Sample_45_FD_206712 | JGI IMG/M metagenome (GOLD analysis project Ga0335085, IMG submission 206712) | Soil microbial communities from Loxahatchee National Wildlife Refuge, Florida, United States - Lox_Sample_4.5 | ecosystem: Environmental > Terrestrial > Soil > Wetlands | place: USA... | reverse complement strand
GAGCTTCAGGGAGTTCAGGAACTCGTGAGGGTCCTTGACCTCCTGCTGCCACTCCAGCAGCTGGCGCAGCCAGGAGAAGGCGTGGTCGTCCTTGTCGACCCCGGTGCGGCCCTCCTTGTACTTCCAATGCGCCGCGATGCCCTCCTCGGCGATACGGTGCATGTCGTGGGTGCGGATCTGCACCTCGAACGGGTGCCCGTCCTCGGAGATGACGGAGGTGTGGAGCGACTGATAGCCGTTCGGCCGGGGCATGGCGATGAAGTCCTTGACCCGCCCCGGGACCGGACGCCACGTGTTGTGGAGGACACCGAGGGCCGCGTAGCAGTCGGGGACGCTCCGCACCAGGATGCGCAGGGCGACGAAGTCGTAGACCTGCTCGAGGTCGATCCGCTGCCGCTTCAGCTTCTGCTGGATCGAGTGGAGGCGCTTGATGCGGCCTTCGATCTCGGCCTCGACCCCGGCCACGCGCAGCTTCTCCGCGACGGTGGTTCGGATCTTGTCGACGAAGGCCGCGGCGCGCTGCCTCCGCTCCTCGACCTTCGCGGCGAGGGCTTCGTAGACCGCGGGGTCGAGATGGCGGAAGGCGAGGTCCTCGAGCTCGTTCTTGACCTTGGCCATGCCGAGCCGCCCCGCGATGGGGGCGTAGATGTCCAGGGTCTCGCGCGAGATTCGTTGCCTCCGCTCCGCCGGCAGGTGCTGCAGGGTCCTCATGTTGTGGAGCCGGTCGGCGAGCTTCACCAGGATGACCCGGATGTCGTCGACCATGGCGAGGAGCATCTTGCGGTAGGTCTCGGCCTGCCTTTCCTCCGTGGTGGCGAAGGGGATCTTGGAGATCTTGGTGACGCCCTCGACGATGTGGAGCACGTCCGGCCCGAAATAGTCCTGCAGCCGCTCGGGAGTGGTCAGGGTGTCCTCGAGGACGTCGTGGAGGAGCCCCACCGCCACGCAGATCGGGTCCATCCTCATCTCGGCCAGGATCGCCGCGACCCCGAGGGGGTGCACGAGGTAGGGTTCGCCCGAGGCGCGGACCTGGCCCTTGTGCTCGACCGCCGAGAAGATGTAGGCCTTGCGGAGGACCTCGAGGTCGGCGTCGGGCTGATGACGCTGGACGGTCTCCAGGATGTCTTCGAAACGGATCATGGGGCCTCAGGGCGAGTCTAGGGACCACCGCGGGAGGGGTCAAATGAGCCGTCCGCTTCCTTGACTCCGCTTTCCGCGCGTGCCTATAATCCGCTTCCTCGGAGCCCTTTTGTATTCAATGACTTTCCCCGGGAGACGGCCGATGAGAACCCGATATCTTGCACCTGCGCTCGCTCTGCCGCTCGCCTTGACCCTCGTCGGATGCGACATGGTCCAGGCGAAGGCGTCCTTCAAAGACGGCAACCGGCTCTACAAGGAAGAGAACTACCGCCGGGCCATCGAGGAGTACGAGAAGGCGGTGCAGAAGAAGCCCGACTTCGCGGAGGCGCATTTCTACCTGGCCAGCTCCCACCAGTCCCTCTACCGGCCCGGAAAGGAGGGGGATGAGAACCGGATGCACCTCGACAAGGCGATCGAGCACTACGAGAAGTCGCTCGAGGTGAACAAGGCCAACTCGCCCAACCTCCAGCAGGTTCGGCTGAACACGCTGGGGGCCCTCACTGCGATCTACTCGGATCCCCCGCTCCAGAACTACGAGAAGGCGCTCGGCTACGCGGAGCAGCTCGTCAAGGACAACCCGAACGACACCAAGAATCTCTACGCGATGGCGAACCTCTACGAGAAGTTCGGCCGCGTGCCCGAGGCGCAGCAGACCTACGAGAAGGTCGTCGAGCAGAACCCCAAGGATGCCAAGGCCTGCGGGGCGCTCGCCGCCTTCTACAACAAGGCCCTCTGGGACGACAAGGGCGAGGTCTTCGTGGAGGGGACGAGCAAGGGCGCCCGCCGCGCCAAGTTCGACAAGGCGATCTCGACCCTGGAGCGGTGCGCCGACATCGACGCCTCCGACCCGAGCGGGCACTACAAGCTCGCGATGTTCTTCTGGGACAAGGCCTACCGCGATCCCATGCTCAGCGACAAGGACAAGAACGAGTTCGCGGACAAGGGCATCGTGTCGGTCGACAAGTCCCTCGAGGCGAAGCCCGACTACTGGGAGGCGATTATCACCAAGGGGCTGCTCTTCCGGGTCAAGGCCCAGGTGGCGAAGAACCCGGCCGAGCGCAAGCGGTACCTCGACCAGGCCGTGCTCCTCCAGAAGCAGGCCATGGAGCTCCGCAAGGAGGCCCAGTCGGCCACGGCCGCCGGAGCGGCGACCGAGATCCCGCCCGAGGCGTCGGCGGCAGCCGCTCCGGCGAAGAAGAAGTAGCCTCCCGGCCGTAGCCTCCGGCCGGAAGAAGGGCGCCCTCCCGCGAGGGAGGCGCCCTTCAAGGTCTTCGGGTGCCGGCCGAGTGGGATCTCCGAACGCCCGGCACTCGTCCACCGTCAGGAGGGTTTTGGGCCGGCGGGGCCTCCCTCGGCGCAACAAGAGGAAAGGGCCCCTCGCGGGGCCCTTTCGCGGAGGCGAATTCGAACTGGCGGCTACGGCTGTCCGCCGACGACGCCTCCCGCCTCCTCGATCATCTTGTCCGAGATGATCCCGATCCTCTCCACGCCCGCGCCCTTGGCGATGTCCATCGCCTGCACGACCCGGCCGTAGGGGACGGTCCCGGTCGCCCGGACGAAGATCGTCTTGTCCGAGCGGGCCTGGTAGATGTCGCGGAGCCGGGACTCCAGCTCCTCGACGGTGACCGGAGCCTTGTTGACGGTGATCGCCCCTTCCTCGAGGGCGAGCACCACCTGGTTCGACTGGCTCTTCTGCTCGGGCTGGTTGGGAGGCGGGGGCTGGGGGAGCGAGATGTCGAGGCCCTTCTGGGCGAGGGGGGTCACGACCATGAAGATGATGAGGAGCACGAGCATCACGTCGATGAGGGGCGTGATGTTGATGTCGGACTTGGCGCCCGACGCCGCCTGGAAGTGCCGGGTCTCGCCGAGGCGGCGCTTCTTCTCCATCTCGTGGTGGTGCTGGCCCTGGGTGTCATCGGTGTGCGTCATGGCCCTACCCTTGCACCTTGCGCTCGGAGATGAGCGCCACTTCCTCGACCCCCGCCTCGCGGCAGAGGTCCATCACCTTCATCACCTCGGCGTAGGGAAGCCCCTCGTCGGCCTTGAGGTAGATCATCCGCGAGCCTTCGGGGAGGTCCTGGAGGCGCTCCTTGACGAGCGGCTGGAGCTGGCTGCGATCGTCGAGCTTCTGGCTCCCGAGGTACGTGGTGCTGTCCTTCTTGACCGCGACCACGATCGTCTTGGGCTCGTCCTTGCGCTCCTTGGTGTTGCCGGCCTGCGGCAGCCTCACGTCCACGCCCTTCTGCAGCATGGGCGTGATGACCATGAAGATGATGAGGAGCACGATCATGATGTCGGCCATGGGCGTGACGTTGATGTCCGCCATCGGCCCGCCCTTCTTGCCGCCGACTGCCATTGCCATGGGGGGTACTCCTTGTTCAGCCGGGGCCGGGGCCCGTCGGGGGCCCCGGTCGCACCGGGCCCGGCGCGGCTAGGCGCCCTTCTTGATGAAGTAGTCGAGGAGCTCGGAACTGGAGTTGTCCATCTCGACGTTGAAGCCCTCGACCTTGCCGTTGAAGATGTTGAACGCCCAGACCGCGGGGACGGCCACGAAGAGCCCGAACGCGGTGGTGATCAGCGCCTCGGCGATGCCGGCGGAAATCGCGGCGATGCCGCCCGACCCCGTGAGGGCCATGCCCGAGAAGGCGTTGATGATGCCGAAGGTGGTCCCGAAGAGGCCCACGAAGGGGGCGGTGGCGCCGATCGTGGCGAGGCCGGCCAGGCCGCGCTTGAGATCGGCCAGGTTCACCGCGGTCGCGCGCTGGATGGCGCGCTTCGCCGCCTCGACGGCGCCGTCGCGGTCGCGCTCGGCTTCGCCGGTCTCGACCTGGTACTGCCACTCCTGGAGCCCCGGCTTCAGCACCTTGGCGAGGTGGGAGAGCTTGTACTGCTTGCCGTCGGAGACGTCGATCGCCTCCTTGATCTTCCCCTGCTTCAGGAACCTGGCCACCTCGGGCGCGTACTTGCGCGACTGCTGGGTCGCCTGGCGGTAGGTCCAGTACCGCTCGATCATCACGGCGATGGAGTACATGGACATGATGAAGAGCACGAAGACGACGCCCCACGCGACGCCGCCCATGTGCTCGGCCATGGTCCTCAAATCGAACTGCATTTCGCGTCCTCCTGGACTGTAGTCGCGCTCTTGGGCCGGAGCCTAGGAGAGCTTGAAGTTGACCGTAACCGTCATGATGACGGGAACCGGTACGCCGTTCAATAGTGTCGGCGTATAGACCCATTGTTTCACGGCATCGACCGCCGCCTGGTCGAGGAGTGGGATGCCACGCAGGACCTTCACGTCGGTCACCTTGCCCTGCGGGGAGATCGTGCACTCGAGGATGACGACGCCCTGCACCCGGGCCTGCTTGGCGATGTCGGGGTAGGTGGGATTGACGGTCTTGAGCTTCTTGGGCTCTTTGATTTGACCGCCCACCCGGACGGCCTGCTGCGGAGGCGGCGGGGCGTCAGGAAGGCCGCCCACGACGCCACCGACGACGCCGCCCGGGACCCCACCCTCGACCCCGCCGGCGACTCCGCCCTCGACCCCGAGGTTGAGGCTCTCCTCGGGCTTGATCTCCTGAGGCACCTCGACCGGCGCTACGAAGTTCTTCTCCTGTACGACGGGCTTTGGCAGGACCTTCGGCGCGATCGCCGCCCGGGCGGCGGGGGGCGGGGGCGGCGGCGGGGGCGGCGGTGCCGCCATCGGCTCCACGAAGAACGCCTTCACCGCGGACGCCGGCTCCGGCATCTGGTCGGCCGCCAGGAGGGGCACGATGATGATCAGCGCCGCTGCGATCCCGTGGATCAGCAGCGACACCGGCATCGTCTTCGACTGCTGCGTCCTGTGCGCCACCCGGTCCGAATCGATCAGGTCCTCGAATAGCCTCTTTTCCATCCCCCGCCCCTCTTACACTTTTTCCCTGAGAGCTTGCCTCTTCGGCAAAGAGACGCGGATTCTATCCCCGGCCTTCACGGAGTGTCAAGGCTCCATGCCCTCAAGCTCTTCCGGGTGGAAAGAGGGACTCCGCCCGGTAAAGCTCGACTGCTTGGACACCGATCCCGCAGGCGCGGTTCCGGCCGCAGAGGGTCAGTAGATGCGAAACGCGACCGGGGCGTGGGCGATCGTCGGCACGGGGCGACCGTGTTTGACGGCGGGCTGGAAGACCCACTGGTAGACCGTCTGCAGGGCGGCCGCGTCGAGGAGCGGCACGGATTGGATCACCCGGGCGCGGACGACCCGTCCCTGCGAGTCGATCAGGATCTCGACCACGACCGTCCCCTCGATCTTCTTGACGAAGGCCTCCTGGGGATACTGGGGCCGTGTGATCTTGAGCGGCCGGGGCGGAGAGTCGTAGTCCATGACCGGCCCGGTGCCGGTCCCGCCGAGCATTCCGCCGAGCACGCCGCCCGGCACGCCGCCCACGATGCCGCCTTCCACTCCCTCCTCCATGCCGAGGGGGTCGCCGAAGTCGCTTCCGGTGGCGCTGCCGAACTGGTCCTCGGGACGGACGCCCACCTCCGGCTCGAGCTTGGCCGTCTCCTTGGGCTGGGGTGTCTCGATCGGGGCGGTCAGCTCCGCCTTGGGCCTCGTCTCGGTGACGGGCTTGGGCGTCTCGGGCTTCGCCTTCTCCCGCACGAGCGGGCTGCCCTTGGGCAGGGGCGGCGGCGGTGGGGGCGGCGCATCGAAGAAGACGACCCGGCGGTCGCCCTGGTCCGGCAGCGCCTCCGGCCAGAAGATGGGGACGAAGACGATGCCAGCCACGATCAAAACATGGGCCACCAGCGACAGGCGGGCCCCGTTCCGCTGCCAACGGGTGAGCTTGCGAGGTCCGGTTGAAGCGAGAGCCGTTGCGAAGAGGTTGTCCTCGTCGAGGGCCCCGAGGTTGCGGCGCGTGATCGGCTCGTCTCTCGCGCCCTTCATCACGGTCATCTTAGCACCCGGCCGGCGACGGGGATGCCGGTGCGACGGGCCCCTTTACGTCGTCTTTCCCGCCCCGGTCCCTCCCGGATACGGTTGACGGTCAGGGGCTTCGCCGGGTTCCGCCCTCGGGGTGAAAGGACGTCAAGGGCGGTCACCGCTCAGGCCGAGGCCTTCGCACTCCCCGCCCGCTCCTGCCGCGCGTACCACCAGTTCGCGAACGGCACCGCGATGAAGACCGTGGAGTAGGTCCCGACGAGCACGCCCACCACCATCGTGAAGCTGAAGCCGCGGAGGACCTCGCCCCCGAAGAGGTAGAGGCCGAGGACCGCGAGCAGCGTCGTTCCGTTTGAGATGAGCGTCCGGGTGAGGGTCTGGTTCATCGACTCGTTGAGGGTCTTCGGCAGCGGCTCCTTGCGGCGCTTGGCGAGGTTTTCCCGCACGCGGTCGAACACCACCACCGTGTCGTTCATGCTGTAACCGACGAGGGTGAGAAGGGCGGCGATCACGTTGAGCGTGATCTCGTAGCGGACGAGGGTGAGGAAGCCGAGGCAGATCAGGATGTCGTGGAACCCGGCGATCGCCGCCGCCACGCCCCACGCGCCCCCCCTGAACCGGGCCGCGATGTAGATGAGCTGGGCGAGGAGGCCGAGCACGGTCAGGTACACGGCCTTCTTCCGCAGCTCCGCCCCCACGGTCGGGCCGACGATCTCGGAGGAGGACTCGAGGACGGGATTCTGGCCGTAGGTGCGGGTGAGCGCCTCCCGGATGGCGCGGGCCGGGGCGTCGAGGTCGGACTCCGGGGCCTCCTGGGCGACGCGCACGAGGACGCGGTTCTGGGCCGGCTCGCCGTAGCTCTGGATGACCGCGCCGGGGCCGGTGGCGTCGACCGCGGCCCGGATCCGGTCGACCTCGGGCGAGCCCTGGAAGTGCAGGATGAGCTGCGTGCCGCCGGAGAACTCGACGCCGTAGCTGAGACCCCGGGTCGACATCATGGCGACGCCGGTGCCGATGAAGATCGCCGAGAGGGCGATGAAGTACTTGGCCTTGCCGAGGAAGTCGAAGTTCGGGTTCTTGAGGATTTCCATCGCCGCTCCTAGATGCTCAGCGTCTCGACGTGGCCCTTCCCGAGCACCCACTCGAAGAGGAACTTGCTCACGAAGAAGGAGGCGAACACGTTGGCGACGAGGCCGATCACGAGGGTGACCGCGAAACCCTTGATGGGCCCGGTGCCGAAGGTGAACAGGAAGAGGGCGGCGATGATCGCCGTGGCGTGGGTGTCGATGATCGTGGTGAGCACCCGGTCGAAGCCGTTCTGGACCGCCGCGCGCACCGTCTTCCCGTTCCGGAGCTCCTCCCGGATCCTCTCGAAGACGAGCACGTTCGTGTCGACGCCGACGCCCATGGTCAGGATGACGCCGGCGATGCCGGGCAGGGTGAGGTTGGCCCCGCTGTAGGCGAGCACGGCGAGCAGGATGAGGAGGTTCGCGGTGAGGGCGACCACGGCGTTCACGCCGGAGAGCTTGTAGTAGAAGACCATGAAGACGACGATGAACGCGAGGCCGGCCGCCGAGGCCACGACGCCGGCGCGGATCGAATCGCGGCCGAGCGAAGGCCCCACCGTGAGCTGCTGCTGGTACTTGAGGCTCGCCGGAAGGGCGCCCGCCTTGAGGATCTTGGAGAGCTCGTCCGCCTCCTGGGTGCTGAAACGCCCGGTGATGCGGTTCTCGGCGCCGAGCTTGCTGTTGATGGTGGGCGCGGAATACACGATGCCGTCGAGCACGATGGCGAGCTGGCGGCCGATGCTCCGTCCCGTCTCGCGGGCGAACTTGTCGGTGGCCATCGCGTTGAGCGAGAAGTTGATCTGGGGCCGGTTGGACTCGTCGACCCCGACCCGCGCGTTCTTGAGGTCGCGGCCGGTGATCATCGCCTCCTTGCGCAGGAGGTACCAGGTGGGCTGGCCTGGAGTGTCGCTCGGTCCGGAGGCCATCTCCATGGTGTCCGGCACCTTGCCGGCCACGCCCTGGAGGAGGGTCTCCTGGGTGGCCGCGGAGTTCTCCACCAGCTTGAGCGAGAGCTGGGCGGTCGTCTTGATGATGCGCTTGGCCTGCTCCATGTCCGTCACCCCGGGCAGCTGCACGAGGATCTCGTCGCCGCGGTTCCCAGTCGCCGCGATCACGGGCTCGGTGACCCCGAGGGCGTTCACGCGCCGCTCGAGGGTGCGGATCGCCTCCTGCACGGTCTGGTCCTTGAGCTGGCGCTGGAAGAGGTCCGTCATCTGGGCGGTGAGCCGGTTCTCGCCGGCCTCCCGGACGTCCCATCCGGTGCGGAGGAAGTCGCGCAGCAGGTCGCGCATGTCCTTGACCCGCGCCGGCTCGATCCCGTCGACGGACAACGCGTTCGGGGCGGTGCGCTGGACGGAGGCGACCTGGATGCCCTTGCGGGCCGCCCCGTCGCGGGCGCTGTTGACCGCGTCGTCGGTCGTGGCGTTGAGCGCGTCGTCGAGCACCACCTGGAGAACGAGGTGGATGCCGCCGCGGAGGTCGAGGCCGAGGTGGATCTTCCCCGGCACGCCCTCCCGCTCGTAGGGAGGCCAGATGGCGACCCCGCACGCGATGAGGACGGCACCGTAGAGGATCGCCTTCCACCGGAGCTCGACCCGCATGAAGGCGTAGACGAGCCCGACGAGGGCGGCGGTGAGCAGCAGCCACAGGGTGATGGGGTTCTCTAGGGCGGGGGGCATCACTTCTCCGTCTTCTCGGCCCCGGGCGCCAGTCCGGCCACGGCGCTCTTCAGGACCTTGATCCTGGTCTTGTCGTCCACGCGGACGAGGAAGGCGTCCTCGTCGACGCCGACGATGGTGCCGAAGATGCCCGCGTTGAGGACCACGCGGTCCCCGCTCTTGAGCTGCTTGACGAGCTGCTCGAGCTTCTTCTGCTTCCTCCGCATGGGCAGGATGAGGACGAAGTAGAAGATCGCGAAGATCAGCCCCATCATCACGAGGCTGCCGAGGGGGTTGGGCTCGCCGGGGCGGGCGGGCCCGGCGAGGGCGACGAGCAGGCGGGGGTCGGCCATGGGTGGTCTTCTCTGCGGGCGGTCCGCTCTTCCGGGTTTCTCTCGCTATCGGGGTCGCCGGCGGGGGCTCACGAGGACCGTCGCGCTACGACCCGTCCTGATCGGCGGCCGCGAGGCGGCGAAGGGTCTTTCCCTTCCACTCCTCGAAGCGGCACAAACGGATACTTTGCCGTACCTCCCTCATGATGTCAAGGTAGCAGAAGAGGTTGTGGAGGGTCATCAGTGTCGCCGCCGACATCTCCCCCGCCTGGTGCAGGTGCCGGAGGTAGGCCCGGCTCACCGTCCGGCAGGTGGGGCAGGGGCAGTCGGGGTCGGGGGGACGGGGGTCGTCTCGGTAGCGCGCGTTTCGGATCGAGAGCCGGCCCTGCCGGGTGAAGAGCTGGCCGTTCCGCGCGTTCCTCGTGGGGAGCACGCAGTCGAAGAGGTCCATGCCCCGGGCCACGGAGTCGACGAGGTCCTCGGGCGTCCCCACCCCCATGAGGTAGCGGGGGCGGTCCTCGGGAAGGATCGGGTCGAGGTGCTCGAGCACAAGGTCCCTCCCCGGCTTGGGCTCCCCCACCGAGAGCCCCCCCACCGCGTATCCCGGGAAGTCGAGGCCCAGGAGCTCCCGCGCGCTCGCCTCCCGCAGGTCGAGGTGGACCCCCCCCTGCACGATCCCGAAGAGCCACTGGTCCTCCCGGCGATGGGCGGCCCGGCACCTCGTCGCCCAGCGGGTGGTGCGGGCGGTGGCCTCGGCGACCACCTCGCGCGGCGCGTCCCCGGGCGGGCATTCGTCGAAGGCCATGGCGACGTCCGCCCCCAGGTTCTGCTGGACCTCCATCGACCGCTCCGGGGAGAGGAACTGCGGGGAGCCGTCGATGTGGCTCTGGAAGCGCGCGCCTTCTTCGTCGAGCTTCCGGAGCGCGGCGAGGGAGAACACCTGGTAGCCGCCGCTGTCGGTGAGAAAGGGAGAGTCCCAGCCGGTGAAGCCGTGGAGGCCGCCCAGGCGGCCGACGAGAGCGTCGCCCGGGCGCAGCATGAGGTGGTAGGTGTTGGCGAGGAGAATCCGGGCGCCGATCTCCCTGAGATCGCGGTGGAGCACGGCCTTGACCGCGCCCGCGGTGCCGACCGGCATGAAGGCCGGGGTCTCCACCTCGCCGTGGGGAGTCGTGAGTCGCCCGGCGCGGGCGCGGCCGTCGCGGGACTCCACGACGAAGGAGAATCCGGCCATGGGGGAGCGAGTATAGACTCTCGTCCATGACCGCGCGGCTCCAGGTGGCCGTTCTCTTCGGCGGGCGCTCGGGCGAGCACGAGGTGAGCCTGCGTTCGGCGTCGTCGGTGGCCGCGGGGCTCCGCGCTGACCACGACGTCCTCTGCGTCCTCGTCGACAAGTCCGGACGCTGGCTCCTCCAGGAGGGTGAGGAGCCCCGCGCCGCGGGCGGCGAGCCGGTCTTCCTGGCCCCGATCCCCGCCGAGGCCGGACGGCTGCGGCGGCTCTCCGATGCGCGCGAAACGGCCCGGCCCGACGTCTTCTTCCCGGTGCTCCACGGCCCCTACGGCGAGGACGGCACGGTGCAGGGCCTGCTCGAGCTCGCGTCCGTGCCCTACGTGGGGGCGGGGGTGGCGGCCTCGGCGGCCTCGATGGACAAGGCCATGATGAAGGCCCTTTTCGCGCGGGCGGGTCTGCCCCAGGTGGAGCACCGCGTCCTCCTCCGGCGGGACGGCTCGGCGGAGGCCCGCTGCCTCGACGAGCTGGGGCTCCCCCTCTTCGTGAAGCCCGCGAACCTCGGATCGAGCGTGGCCGTGGCCAAGGTGAAGACGAGGGACGAGCTCGGTCCAGCGCTGGACGCGGCCTTCGCCTACGACCGCAAGGTCGTCGTGGAGAAAGGCGTCCTGGCCCGGGAGGTCGAGGTGTCGATCCTCGGCAACGACGCGCCCGAGGCCTCGGTGCCGGGGGAGATCCTCCCCGACCGCGAGTTCTACGACTACGACTCCAAGTACTCCCCGCAGAGCGGCACCGAGCTCGTGATCCCGGCCCGTCTCGACCCGCCGACGGTTGCGGAGGTGCGCCGGCTCGGCGTCGCCGCTTTCCAGGCCGTGGACGCGGCGGGCTTCGCGCGAGTCGACTTCTTCCTCGAGAGGGACACCGGGCGCCTCCTCGTGAACGAGATCAACACCATCCCCGGCTTCACCTCGATCAGCATGTACCCCAAGCTCTGGGAGGCGAGCGGCCTACCCTACCCGGAGCTCCTCGCCCGGCTCGTGGCCCTCGGGAGAGAGCGCCACGCCGCCCGGTCGCGGCTCCGCACCGACTACGGCTCCTAGCGGGGCGCCGTGAGGGATCTCCTCCCGGCCCGCGGTCTCCTCCTCGCGGCCTTCGCCCTCGCGTGCTCGGCGAACGCGGCGGGGGCGGCCGATGCGGGGCGGGCCCACGACACCGAGGCTCGCGCCGCCCTCGACCTCGTCTACGACGGCGACTTCCACGCGGCCGAGGCCCGGCTCGCCGCCCTCGCTGCCGCGCATGCGGACGACCCCGTGCTCCCCTACCTCCAGGCCCTCGCCCTCGAGTGGCGGCTCGAGCAGGATCCGACGAGCCGGGCCCACGACGGAGAAGTGCTCGCCTTCGCCGATCGTTCCCTCGGCCTCGCCGACCGTTCGCTCGCCGTCCAAGCCGGCGACGGCCGCGCGCTCCTCGCCCGCGGCGCCGCCCACGGCGTGAAGAGCCGGCTCCACCTCTTCCGCTGGGAGAAGGGCCCCGCCGCCCGCGAGGCGGTGCGGATGCGGGCGTCGCTCGCCGCCGCCGCCCGGGGCGCCGGCGAGGACGCCCTGGACCTCGACTTCGGCCTCGGCCTCTACGACTACTACGCGGACACCCTCCCACGCTTCTTCAAGGTCGTCAGCTTCGTGCTCCGCATCCCGGGGGGCGACCGTGAACGCGGCCTCGCCGCCATCGCCCGCGTCGCCAGGGGCGGCAGCCTCTTCCACGACGACGAGGCGAGGGTGCAGATGTACGAAATCCACTCCTACTTCGAGAAGAAGCCCGACCGCGCCGTCCACTGGATCCGCGAGATGGCGCGCCTCCACCGGGGGTGGCCGCTCTGGAGGCTGAAGCTCGCCCAGCTTCTCGGCCGCCCGATGGGTCAGTGGTCGGAGAGCGCGGCCGTGGCGCGGGAGGTCGTGGCGACCGCGGAGAGCGGCGAGCGTCCCAACGGGCGCTCGGTGGTCGCGGACATGGCGCGCGTGCTCCTCGCGGAGGCCCTCCTCGGCGACCTGCGCTTCGGGGAGGCGCGGGCAGCCGCGCTCGCCGCCGCCGCGGCGCCGGGGGCGCCGTGGGTCGCCGAGCGGAGGGACCGCGTGCTCGCGCGCTGCCGGGAGTTCGAGGAGGGCGAGGGCCAGGCCAGGACGGAAGCGCTCGTGCTCCTCGCGCGCGCGCGTAGGCTGAGCGAGCGGGGCGAGGACGCGGAGGCCGAGGCCACCTGCCTCCGGGCCTTCCCTCTCGATCCCGGGAGCGACGAGGCCCGGCTCTGTGCCGCGCGGGAGAGCCTGCGCACGGGCCACGCCACGACGGCGGCCAGGCTCGCGCGGGCAGTCCTCGACGAGGAGGGAGAGCCGTGGCTGCGGCCGTTCGCCCGTCTCGCGCTCGCCCGCACGCTGGAGAGCGAAGGGGCCCGCACGGAGGCGCTCGCCGCCTACCGACGCGTGTGGGAGGAGCCCCTCGGGCGAGCGACGCTCCGGGCCGAGGCCGCGGCGGCCATCCGGCGACTCGATCCCGGCACCCCTCTCCCGTCCGCCCCGCCCGGGGAACGCTGAGGAGCGCGTGGCACCTATTCAAAGTAGCATATAAGAAACGCCCGTCCCGTCCGGCCTCCCACAATTTCGTCGCCGCGGACGGAAGGCCCCGGAGGACAGTAGGTTCGCGGGACCGACTCGCTCAACACAGCTCCTGGAGCTGTTTTCAGCGATTTCCACACGACCTTGCACAGCCTAAGCCACTCCACCCATGGAGCATCGCAGCCGGCTAGAGGAGAAAACGCTTGACAAGGGGAGGAGGCGTTCCTACCCTACCGCTAGTATGCGAAGCTTCTTGAGACCCTTTAGGTTGGAAAGAAGCTTCCACCGTCCAGACTTGGACTGAAAGGGGGGATTACCTCAATGCCGGCGAAGAAGAAGGCTGCCAAGAAGAAGGCCGCCAAGAAGAAGAAGTAAGCGCCCCGGGGAAGTTGGGGGGGTCGAGAGAGATCTCGCCCCCCACTCTTGTTTTTGGGGGGTGCGGCGTCGCACCCCCCAAGAGCCTCCCCCCTCGCGGGCTCACTCCCGCGCGGCCGTCGAGGCCGCTTCAGCCTCCCGCCGCGAGGACGTGCTGCTCGATGGCCCGCGCCACGCCGTCGTCGTCGTTGGCGGGCAGGACCGGCAGGCCGAGAGCGATGAGGTCGGGATCGGCGTTGCCCATCACGAAGCCGAGGCCGGCGCTCTCGACCATCTCGCGGTCGTTCCAGTTGTCGCCGACCGCCAGCGTCTCCGACGCGGCGATGCCCCACCGCCCCTGCAGGAAGCCGAGCGCCTCCGCCTTGCCCACCCCGGGGTGGAGCACGTCGAGGAGGACGACCCCGGTCGCAGGGTAGACGGTGCGCTCGATGCGGGCCTCGCTCCCGAGGGCCGCGACGAGGGGATCGAGAAGGGCCGTCATCTCGGAGTGCGTGCCCCCGAACATGACCTGGATCGGGTCTTCGCCGTCCACCGCCGCGAGGAGGTCGGGGACGACCCTGACGTCCTCCCGCGAGCCCTCGAGGTAGCGGCCGACGAGCCCGGAGGGCCGCGCCGCCGCGTCGACGAGCAGCCAGCCCTCGCCGCCCGCCCCGCAGTGCAGGACCGGATCCGCTCCCCCGTCGCGTCCGGCCCGAATGGCGAGCCGGGCGGCCGCCCGGGGGAGAGGACGGCAGCGGAGGACCTGGTCGTCCTCGACCACGAGAGCGCCGTTGTGCAGGACGAGCGGCACCGCTCCCCCCAGGTCGAGGGCGACGCGGCGGGCCGAGGGGTGGCGTCGTCCGGTGACCAGGACTACCCGCACGCCATCCGCCTGCGCCCTCTCGATCGCGGCCCGCGTCCGGGCCGAGATCGTCTTGTCGCTCCGGAGGAGCGTCCCGTCGATGTCGAGGGCGACGAGACGGACACGGGGCGGGGTCACGGCCTCCTACTCCCCGGTCCAGACCTCGACCCGCTCGATGGCGTCGCCGGGCCGGAGCCGCTCCACGGCCTCCATTCCTTTCACCACCTGGCCGAAGAGGGTGAAGGCCCCGTCGAGGTGAGGCTGGGGAGAGAGAGTGATGAAGAACTGGCTTCCGCCGGTGTCCTTCCCCGAGAGAGCCACGCCCACCGCGCCGCGGCCGAATGGCCGCGTGGTGATCTCGCACCGCCGGGCGTAACCGGGGCCGCCGTTGCCGTCGCCGCGCGGGCAGCCGCCCTGGACCACGAAGCCGGGCTCGACGCGGTGGAAGACGAGGCCGTCGTAGAAGCCGGCCTGCGCGAGGTCGACGAAGGAGGCGGCGGCGAGCGGGGCCTCGACCACGTCGAGGTGGATCTCGATCGTGCCCGGTCGCGTGTGCAGGAAGACGCGCGGCGTGTAGAGGGCGACGCCCGGGCGCGGCTCGTAGGGAGCCATGGCTTCCCGGTAGTCGACGGCGGGGCGAAGGACGACCTCCGGCCCCGGATCCGGCGCCTCCGCCCCGAGCTCGCGGAGGGCCGACGAGGCCCGGGTCCGGATGGCGCGCGAGGGATCGGCTCCCGCCACCTCGGCGAGACCCTTCCGCGCCGCCTCGTCCTTCTGCACGGCGAGGGCCGAGACCGCGGCGAGGCGCGCCTCGAGCTCGCCCGCTCCGTCGGCGAGGCCCCGGCGCCACGCGGCGAGGAGCGGCGCCGAGGCGTCCACGGCACCGAGTGCGAGGAGGCCCTCGGCGGCGGCCACGCGCACCCCGAGATCGGCGTGCTCGAGGTGCCGCGTGAGGGTGTCGAGGGCGTCCTTTCCCCGCGCCTGCCGCAGCGCGGCGAGGACCGCGGGAACGACGCGGGGATCCTCGTCCCTGAGCATCCGGTGCAGGATTCCCACGCTCATCTCGTCGCCGAGCTCGCCGAGCGCCGAGGCGAGGGCGGAGCGTACCC